>ENA-ORBV01000116-ORBV01000116.1-microbial-mat-metagenome-genome-assembly--contig:-NODE-116-length-163277-cov-8.896183_pt1 | contig 163277 bp, 158 predicted proteins | sample MGYA00237777_ERZ505514 | MGnify/ENA primary metagenome ERZ505514 (study PRJEB26160, sample SAMN06269048) | microbial mat metagenome | isolation source: Oligotrophic lake microbial mat | place...
AGCCCGGGGGCGGTGTTTGGGGATCGACGCGATTGCCAATCGTGCGGCACGGGGGAAAACTACTCTCGAACTTGATGCTGCAAGCTCGTCGTTGGGGCTATGCAGATGGCCACAAGCGGGTGACTGGGGAAAGGAGCGGGATTGATTTTCTTATCGCTTCACGCCGTAGACAATGCGCTCGATACCCATGGTGTTCATACTGCGGCCCTCATTTTTTTGACGCCCGGCACGCGCCGGATAGGCCTGCTGATTCTGGCCAAAGACGCCGGTCTCTTGCCATCATATTATGACGCGATTCAACGAAAGGAATGCGCAATGCTTGAGCTCTACCACAACGGATCTTCCACCTGCTCGACCAAGGTTCGCATCGTACTGGCCGAGAAAAATATTGAGTGGAAAGGCCATTTCCTCAACCTGCGCGCCGGAGATGCGCAGGCGCCCGCCTATTTGAAGCTCAACCCGAACGGCGTGGTGCCCACGTTGCTGGTGGACGGGCAACCGATCATCGAATCCACCATCATCTGCGAGTATCTCGACGATGCCTATCCGCACAATCCGCTGAAACCGGCATCAGCTTTCGACATCGCGCGCATGCGCCTGTGGATGCGCCAGCTTGACGACAACGTGCATGCGGCGACTTCGACCGTTTCCTCCGCCATCGCCTTCCGCCACCAGCATCTGTGCAAATCGCCCGAAGACTACGAAGCCTACTTCGCGCGCATACCCGACCCGGTGCGGCGCGAAAAGAAAAGACGAACCATCGAAGAGGGCATGGATCATCCGGCCTTCGGGCCCGCAGTGCGGCGCTTCGCCAAACTGATTGCCGACATGGACTCGGCATTGGCGCATACCTCCTTTCTCGCGGCAGAAACCTATTCACTGGCCGATGTCGCCTATACCGCCTACATGAACCGCCTTGAGCACCTGGGCATGAACGACATGATCAACGCGCGCCCACGGGTGGCGGACTGGGCGAAGCGCCTGTGCGAGCGCCCGACCTATCAGGGCGCGGTCAAGGACTGGGAACCACCCGAGTACCTCGCCATCTACGCACGCACCCAGGAGGAGGCGCGGGTGCGGGTAGGCCGTATTCTTGCCGGACCGGCAGGATAAAAGGCTTCGGCAACGAATTGCAGACAGGCGCAATTGCGCGCTTGTTTGCGACAGATCAAGTCGCCTGCCTTTACCGTGCTCACGGCACAAGCGGCCAGTGCGATAATCGCGCATTGACGCCAACCCACTGCCCGCCTTGGAAATCGAACTCAAGCTGCCGCTCGACGATCGGGAAATGGCGCGCTTGGGACGACCCAAATTTCCCGGTACCGGGAAATGCCGAAGATGAACGTCAAGAGCATTCGCTTCGAGCAGGTAACGCGATTCTTTCGCGAGGGCTCGATGGTCATGGGAACCATGCGCGCAGGTGGTCTTGGCGTTGAGAGCCGGGGCGAGTTCGAGTCAGACCAACCGGAGGAAAATATCCGCAAGGTGATGCGCGTTGGCGAGCAAAGCTGCTGCGCGCTGGGATCGCTTACCGGCGTGGTGCCAACCGAAACGCACCTCACGCTGAACGGTGAGCCGCTCGAAATCAGGAAAGGCGATAACTGACTGACACGCTGGCGGCGACTGGCATTAATGGAATCAAATATGTTTTATCGCCGGCATGGCGACTGCGGCACGCATGCTGCTTTATGAGATTAGCGGCTGAGCAGCCGTAAGCAATTCAGGGGCTAAACGAGGTGGTTGTGACAGTGCCTGCGTAGCGTTTTCATAGTCATATCACCTCCTGTCCCTAGCTACGTTCATCATCTCGGCCAACAATCGTCCGCATAGCCCCGTCTGCCGCGGGTATCCAGCCATCGACCCATTATCGACAACAGCGCGGCACCGTCTGTTTGCCGCTCTGCTGTACGTGTTTTAGCGGTCTTATTCGCCCCGCTGTGCGCCCGCATCCAGACCGAACTTCGATGTCCGCTTCGGTGCTGCCGGGCAGGTGCAGGTCCACGACCCCCGGCGCGCCGGCATAGTACTGTGCTTGCATGGCCCCCGGCGCAGCCATCGCGTCGATGGGCTTTTTATTGTGAATGCGCGCGGCGGGCAAGTTGTGCAGGCAGTGGTTGGCGATGTCAGATGGCGTCATGCCGCCACTAAAGACGGTACCGACAGCTGGCTGGAAACCCTTGCCAATCGTGCCTTTCCAGCCATCGCCCTGACTTCAGGGACGCACGCCCGGTGTTTCCATCAGCATGCCGCGCGCGCGCCACATCAGAAAGGCCTCTAGTTCTACGAGTTCGGGCGAACCGAACGGCAGGTTTTCGGCGCGCGTGCCGGTGAGGCAGTTGCGCAGTCGCCGCTGCAAGGAACCTACACCCTGCCACTCCAGCCGGTACAGCGGGTAGCCGGTCGGATGGGCTTGCGGTATCGGTGTGCCGGCGAGGCTGCGTCCGGCATTGTCATCGTGGCATTGCGCGCAGGACAGATTAAGCTGGCCCTGGCGGCGGTTGTAGGCGATACGTCCGGCGTCGATGAACGGCATGGCGCGCGCGTCGGCGCCCACGGTGACCGGCATGCCGCGCGACTGGCGCCCGAGATAAGCGGTAAGCGCCAGCAACTCGCGGCTTTCATAGGCCAGTGCCGGTGCCTGCTGGCGCTCGCTGCGGCACACATTGATGCGCTGCTCCAGGTTCAGCAGCCGCTTGCCCGACGCATCCGGCGCGGGATGACGCGCCGCGACACCTTTCATGCTGGTCCGCGCATCGCCGTGACAATCGGCGCAGGCCTTGTTCGCGGAACCGGCTTTGCGCTGCCATAAGGCTTCACCGTCAAAAACCCACAGTGTTGCCGGATTGGCCGCGTCGTCATCCTGCATGGCCCGGGTTTCACGCCCCATGAAGTCATAGCCGGAGCGGCGTCCTGCGGGCGGCGGCGGATCGGCGGCGAACAGCGTGCCGGCAAAGCCGGCCAAGGCGAGGCAGCACAGCGCCCGGCGCCGGCCGGACAGTACAAGCCCGGTCAAATCAGGCAACGCTGACGGCCACTGACTCGGTGACCGAATAGCCCTGGTCGCCCGTCCACTTGCAGGTGATGGTGCCGCTGTCGCCAACGAGCAGGGTGAAGGCGATGTAGGGATTGGCGGCGATGGCCGGATGCAGTTGCGCGCTGAATACTTCGCGACCGTTATAGCTGCAGGAGAAATCGGTGATGATGTCGCGCGCAATCGGCACACCGAACTGGGTGTGGCGAAAACCCGTCTCCATGATGTGCGAGGCCAGCGCCTTGACCTCGATGATGTCGCCGCGACGCGGGTTGGGCGGCAGGCTGATGAGGGCTCGGGACATATTAGTGCCCCAAACGCTTGGTTCGTTGAAGAAAAGGCGCCGAGAATCGCCGCCATACCGCGTTGCAAATACTCGCAAGCCATTTACGCTTGCTGCGCTTTGCGCCTTGTCTGGCAACGATTTCGGCGCTTTTCTGCATCGACCACCGCCGCGAGAACAAATAATCGATCAACGAACCAAATGTTTGGGACACTATATTTCCTCCAGGCACGCGGCCAGCGTGACCACCGCATCGGCGGCACCCGACCAGAACGTGCCGTCCGACAATTCGCATATTGCCAGCACCGTCTGCGTGTCGGCGAGGCGCATGCGCGTCGCCACCTGGGCGCGGCCGCAACCCGGGCTGAGTCGAAAGCTCACGACATCGGGTTGCGGGTTTTTTTCGGTAAAGACGTGGATGGCGCGCACGTAATCGGTCGCGCTCATCGGGCTGTCAACCCTGACCGCGATGGAAACCGTATTGCCGTTATCGACGAGTTGCGGCAAATCAATGCTGACCTTGCCACGGTTGACGGTTGCACCGCGCGTGACGCGGCGTATCGCCTCGATGCGCTCCACCACCAGGGACTGTGGCGCAGGCGGCGCGCGCCCCGGCGAGGAAACCTGCGCCAGAGCGGCCGGCATGCCGGCGGCGCCGAGTACGGCACCGGTTGCCGCCATGAAGCCGCGCCGCGAGCGGACGCCGCTATTTTTTTCTATTTCGCTATTCATCTGTTCGTTTGGCATCTTTAAGGTGTGGACGTTCAAACTTTTGGTCATTCAATTGGCCCGCTTCCTCTGCCTTGACGGGGAGCGGGTTAATCGTCGCTGTAAGGAACCGGTCACGACCATGAACGCGTTGTCGCGATGGCAAAAATCATCACGGGTTACGCAAAGTCTGCAAATACGCGATTACGTCCTCGACCTGTTCCGCGCTGAGCATCGGCTTGCCGCTGAACGCCGGCGCGACGCGCGTCAGCCCTGCCGATTTGAAATACGCCGGCATGATGGTCGCAGGATTGACCCGGCCCGAATCAACCAGGCGCAACCGCATCTGCGCCACGGTTAACCTGCTGCCCGCCCCTTCCAGCGTCGGCGCGAGATCGCCCTGGAAACGCTCCTCCGGAAAAGGCCCGCTGTGGCATAGCAGGCACAGCCCGACCTGGCGGTTGCCGACAATGACGCGACCGCGCAGCGCATCGCCGCCGCCACCGGTTAGTGACATCGGTATGCCGTCACCAACAATCACCGGCGCATTGGCCGCAAGCTGCGCCCCCACCGGCATTGCCGCCAGCATGGCTGCAATGGTCGCTATCACTGCCGCACGTTTCACGCGCACCCCATCGAAACAACGCCCTCTTCACTGTTATGCGAAGAGGGCGTCAATGCAGTTGCGAACACGATCAGACCATCTGCAAACCGTGGTTCTTCAGCGGGAAAGTACGATAGCGCTTGCCCGTCGCGGCGAAAATCGCATTGAGCACCGCCGGCGCCGCGACGCAAATCGTCGGCTCGCCCACACCGCCCCAGAATCCGCCCGAGGGCATGACAATGGATTCGACCTTGGGCATCTGCTTGATGCGCATCGAGTCGTAGGTGTGGAAGTTGTCCTGCTCCATGCGGCCGTCCTTGACCGTCATTTCCTGGCTGAACACCGCCGAAAGGCCATAGACAAAGGAGCCGGCGATCTGGCGCTCGATCTGTGCCGGGTTGACGGCATAGCCGCAGTCGGTGGCGGCAACAATGCGATGCACCTTGACGTTGTTGCCCTTGACCGAGACTTCGGCCATGGCCGCGACATAACTGCCGAAGGCCCTGAAGTGCGCGAGGCCGCGGAAGCGCCCCTTCGGCGCCTTTTTGCCCCAGCCGCCCTTTTCCGCCACGGCATTGAGTACCGCGAGCGATTTGGGGTTGTTGGACATCACCTTGCGACGGAACTCCAGCGCGTCCTGCCCCGCCGCCAGCGCCATCTCGTCCATGAAGCATTCCATGAAAATGGCGTTCTGGTTGATGTTCACGCCGCGCCAGAAGCCCGGCGGCACATGCGGGTTGCGCATGGCGTGCTCGACCAGCAGGTTGGGCAGCGTGTACTCGAAGGAATGCTCGCCGTCCGGCCAGAAGCCCTGGAACGCGGCCGGATCCTTACCGTCTTTGCCCAGCGCCTCGGGACGAACCGCGGCGAGGATGGACTGGCCGGACAGGCGCACGTGCAGCCCGGTGATGTTGCCGGCAGCATCGAGCGCACCGGTCATCTTGGCCTGCATGATGGGATGGTAGCGGCCGTGCAGCATGTCCTCTTCGCGCGACCACAACAGCTTGACCGGCGTGCCGGGCATTTCCTTGGCAATCAGCACCGCCTGCGTCACGTAGTCGCTCATGCCGCGACGACCGAAACCGCCGCCAAGGTGGATCTTGTTGACGTCACACTTGGACACCGGCAGCCCCGAAGCCTCGGCGGCGGCTGCAAGTGCCGCCTCGCCGTTTTGCGTCGGACACCAGACTTCGCATCGGTCAGCCGTGTACAGCGCCGTCGCGTTGTTCGGTTCCATCGGCGCATGGTTCTGATAAGGATACGAATACACTGCCTCGATTTTTTTCGCCGCATTGGCGATGGCCGCCTTGGCGTCACCCTTCTGGTTGTGCACGAAGGCCTGCGGCGCGCTCAGGCCTTCTTTGAGCACCTCGGCGATGGAGGCGCTGGAGACCTTGGCGTTTTCGCCGCCATCCCACTCAACCGTGATCGCGTCGAGCGCCGTCTTGGCCTGCCACCAGGTTTCGGCGACGACTGCAACCCCGGTGTCGCGCACGCGCACGATCTTTTTAACGCCGGGCATTTTTTCCGCCCTGGCGGCGTCAAAACTCTTCAGCTTGCCGCCGAAAATCGGGCAGTCCTTGATCGCCGCGTTGAGCATGCCCGGCAGCTTGATGTCGGCGCCGTAGATCTGCTTGCCGGTCAGCTTGTCTATGGTGTCGAGGCGCTTGACACCCTTGCCGATGATTTTCCAGTCCTTCGGATCCTTCAGCGCGACGTCCTTGGGCGCCTCGAGTTTGGCGGCGGCTGCGGCGACCTTGCCGTAGGTGGTCTTGCGGCCCGAGGGCGTGTGGGTGATGGTGCTGTTGGCAGCGACGCACTCTCCCGCCGGAACGTTCCATTCGGTTGCGGCCGCCTGGACCAGCATCATGCGCGCCGCTGCGCCGCCCTTGCGCACATAGTCGTGCGAGGTGCGGATGCCGCGGCTGCCGCCGGTGCCAAAGTCACCCCAGACGCGTTTGCGCGCGACGTTGGTGCCGGGGGTCGGGTACTCGGTGATGACCTTGCTCCAGTCGCACTCGAGTTCCTCGGCGACCATTTGCGCCAGCCCCGTGAGCGTGCCCTGGCCCATTTCGGAACGCGCAACGCGCACCACCACGGTGTCGTCGGGGCGGATCACCACCCAGGCATTGACCTCGGGCGTGCCGTCGGCGGCATAGACCACGCCGGGGCCGAACGGAATATTGAGGCCCAATGCCAGCCCGCCGCCAATGGCGGCGCTGCTGACCATGAAGGCGCGGCGCGAAAGATTGGTCGTGGTCCCGGGGGCCTTGACGGTTGTGGTTGTCCTGGCGGTCTTGGCAGTCCTGGCAGTCCTGGCAGTCTTGGCCGCAGCCATTTTTTGCGTGTCGGTCATGGTCTTCTCCTCAGGCCTTGGCGGCATCGTGGATGGCAGCACGAACCTGCTGGAAGGTGCCGCAGCGGCAGATATTGGTGATCGCCGAGTCGATTTGCGCGTCGGTCGGTTTGGGCGTCTTTTTGAGCAACGCCGAAACGGCCATGATCATGCCCGACTGGCAGTAGCCGCATTGCGGCACGTCGTTGGCGAGCCAGGCCGCTTGCACCTTGGTCAGCTTGTCGTTGACGGCGAGGCCTTCGATGGTGGTGATTTTCTTGCCGGCAACGCTGCCGACCGGGACCACGCAGGAGCGCGTCGCCACGCCATTGACGTGCACCGTGCAGGCGCCACACTGGGCGACACCGCAGCCGTACTTGGTGCCGGTCAGACCGACCTGTTCGCGAATCGCCCACAACAGCGGCGTGGCGGGATCGACTTCGACCTCAATGTTTTTTCCGTTGATATTCAGGCGTGCCATCAGAGTTCCTCCTTGGTGAATCAGGTGTTCGGGCCCGCTGTGGACGGGCGGGGGCCAAAGCCGTCAAGCGCGCCATCGCTGGCGCTGCAATCGGGTTTTTTCAGCCTCGACAATATACGATGGCGGCCTCCGCAGGACAAGCGCATAAATCACGTGTATAGGGGCGCGTTTCACATTCCGGAAATAGCTTGGACAAACCGACTTTCCCGCAACAGCCGCAACTGTGCCACGTCGGCAGACGATAGAACGGGGGAAACACTGAACAAGCCCGTCATTACCGCGAATTCCACCCCGCAGACCAGAGCGGAGATGACGAATGAATTACCCGAACAGCGTTTCCCCAGCTAGAGCGCGGTCGTCTGCCAGGCATGAACCCAGTCGCGCGCGAATTCGGCTGCCTCAATGCCCGACTGCGCATCGTGCAGTGCACGCTCGCCCAGACGCTCAGCGCCCAACTCGCGCAGAACGTCGTCAAAGCGCTTGCCGCCGAAATTGAAGGTCTCGCGGTAATTGGCGTCACCGAGGCCGAACACGCCGTAGCGCACACCGCCAAGGTCGGGGCGTTGCGCGCAGAGCGCGACGTAAAGTGCCTGCGCGTTCTCGGGCACATCGCCCTCGCCGTAGGTCGAGGTGCAGATGAGGAAAATGCGCGCCGTGGAGAAAATTTCCGGCCCCAGCCCGTCCATTAGCAGCAACTCGACCTCGCGGCCGTAGTCGCCGGCGAGCACCTGCTGCAAGTCCTCGGCGGCGAACTCGGCGTTGCCGGTCATCGATCCGACCAGGATGGTGATGGGTGTCATGCCGCGCAACCGGGAATATTCAAAAAAACTTCAGGTAGCGGTCCTTTTCCCAGGCCGAGACGTGCACCGAATACTGGTGCCACTCCTCGCGCTTGTAGTCGAGCCAGGACTTCATCATGGCCTCGCCCATGACGCGGCGGCTGAGCGGGTCGGCCTCGAAGGCGTCGAGCGCTTCGCCCAGCGTGCGCGGCAACATGGATACGCCGATTTTTTTCAGTTGCGCCTTGCTCTTGAGGTACATATTGTCCTCGTGCGGATCGCCCGGGTCGAGGCCTTCGCGAATGCCCTCGAGCCCCGCCGCAATGGTCATCGCCAGCCCAAGGTAGGGGTTACACGCCGCATCGGGCAGGCGCATTTCGACGCGGCCGCCGCCCAGCGGGATGCGCAGCGTGTTGGTGCGGTTGTTGCCGCCGTAGCAGACAAAAATCGGCGCCCAGGTGAAGCCGGCCTGGCTGCCGCGCGGAATCAGGCGCTTGTAGCTGTTGACGGTGGGCGCGACCACGGCGCAGATGGCCGGCAGGTGGCGCAGCACCCCGGCGATGTACTGGTAGCCGAGTTTGGACAGGCCGCAACCGCGCGGATCTTTCGCCGCCTCGAACAGGTTGCGCTTGTCTCCAGCCTTCAGGCCGAACATCGACATGTTGAAGTGCGCGCCGCTGCCGGCGCGGTCGCCGAAGGGCTTGGGCATGAAACTGGCGAAGCCGCCGTGGCGGCGCGCAATTTCGTCGGCCATGAGGCGGAAAAACACATAGCGGTCGGCCATGGTCTTGGCGTCGAAATAATTGAAATCGATTTCAAACTGGCCGATGGCATCTTCATGGTCAAACGAGTACACGCCCCAACCGAGCTGGTTCATGCCCGAGACAAGCTCGTCCATCCACGGCATGTTCTCCAAGAGGCGCACCACGTCATAGGCCGGCTTGGAAAGATGCGTCCGCGCGTTGAGCGGCGCATAGCCTGTCACCGGATCATCGCGCAGCACGCAAAACTCGGCCTCGATGCCGACGTTGACGCCATAGCCCAGTGTCGCGGCGTCGTCGAGTACGCGTCCGAGGATGTTGCGGCTGCAGGCCTCGAAAGGCTTGCCGCCGCACCACAGGTCGCTGGCAAACCAGGCCGTGTCAGGCTTCCACGGCAGGACGGTGCACGAGGCCGGATCGGGGTGGGATGCGACCTCCTCGTCGTTCACCTCCTGCGGCACGCCCTCCACCGCCGCGCCGGTGAACAGCTCCGAGCCGCCCATCATGCGGTGGTAATGCGAGATCGGCACCATCTTGGATTTGGAGCGCCCGTGCATGTCTGAATAAGTCGGCAGCAGGTACTTCACGCCCTGTTTTTCGAGCGACTTGCCTAGTGCGTCAGATTTTGATCCGGTTGCCATGAACATTTTCCCCAACGGGTTAAAGACAAAAGAGGACGGCAGGGTAGAACTCCCCCATCCCCGACTGGAACTAGAGTTGCAAATGAAGCGATCTTGCTTGGGCGGGTTTCGCCTGCGCCGGACGTGGCTTGGACCTGCGTGCGGCGCCGCCCGTGGGCGTCGGGCGGTATCCCAATTGGTTGAAAAACATGCGCTGCAGGTTGCGTATGGCCGCCGGGACATCGAATTCCTTCTGGATCATGGATCGAACCATGATGCCGTCCAGGTGCGTCGAAGCGAATAGCGCGGTCTGGCGTACATTGACCTGAGCAAACAGACCCTGCTTCATGCCAAGGCGGATACTGCCAGACAGTATCCGGTTCTCCTGCTGATAGAAGCTCTCGACGACTGCGTCGATGCTGCCGGTCCGGCTACCCGAAGTACTGTAGTCGAGCATGACCTTCACCAACTGGCGGATTTGCATGTACATCTGGGCGTGGGTCTCGAACCAGGCGGCGATCATCTTCACCGGATCGTCGTGCGCGCCCTCCAGTTTGCAAAACTTGCCAACCGTCCGTTCAATGCAGTACTTCAGGCAAGCCCGGAATAAATCGTCCTTGCTGTCAAAGTAATAGTAGATGAGGGCGGTGTTGACTCCGAGCGCCTGCGCAATGTCCTTGATCGTCACCGACGAAACATCCGTGCGCGCAAACAGGTCCAGCGCCGCAACCATCATTTCCTCGGTGCGGCCGGCGGTCTTGGACTTTTCTGTCTTCATATCAGGTTCGCCCGAAAAGGATCAGCCGGCACCTAAAATCCGCCGTATCGCTTCTTGTACGCTTCCGCGGCAATCTGGAAGCATTCGATCGGCGCCTGCACCGTCCCGGCGCCGATCTGCCCACCGTCGCGACCGGCGACCCCGATATTCATCACCGGCAGAATGCCGGTATCGAGCACTTTGAATATATCGATCCCCGTCGGCGTACCGCGATATTTCAGGAATGGAATTCTGAAGTCCGGATGCTCGCCGACGGTGATGTCGTATAGCGAAAGGTTGCGGCTCACCATGCCCTCGGGAGACCCACCCTGGTACTTTTGCAGCGCAAAGGCCGCCGCCTGCGCAAATCCGCCGAGGCCCACCGTCTCCGTGATCGGGCTCTCACCTCCCATCCAGGAAATCTCGTCCTTGGTGTGCCCCGCGAACAGCACAGCATCGACCGTGGCATGGGGACCGGTAAACCACTGCTCACCAAGACCCGCCACCTTGATCGAGAAGCCCTTGCAGTTGAACGCCATCGCGCTGACCACGCTGGAGCCTTCGATGCCGTTGATCGAATCGGCAGTGGACTTGGCCGCAGCCATCGACAGACGGAGAAAAAAATAATGATCCTCGGTCATCGCGCGCACAAGCTTTTCAACGCCGCTGCGATTGGTTGCGGACAAGGCGATCAGCGCCGGGAACAGTTCGCGCGAAAAAAGCAGTGACGCCGCGGTGTTGCGGCTGTGCAGGTCATCGCCCATGTGCAGCGCACTGGTCATGATCGGCTTGAGCGGGATGCCGCCGGTGGCCCGCACCGCTTCGCCCAGCACCGGCGCCACGATATCGTTGATGTAGCGAAGGCGCTCGCGAACACCGTCATCATAAACGCCGTAATTGAGGCGGCGGTGGTTGGTCCCCTCGTAGATGTTGCAGTAGCCGACATTGCCACAGGCCTGGTTCTTTACGACGAACACCGGCATCGACGCCGAATAGACGCCGGCGAGCGAGCCGACGCACTTGAGTTCCTGGCAACCGCGCAAGATGATCTTTCCCGAAGCCAGTTTGGCATCGGCGTCGGATTCATCGCCGGCGAGTCCTTCGAACAGTGCGGCGCCGATGACCGCCGAGCGCTGGCCGCCGACGTAGGACGACCAGGGCATGGTCGGTCCGGAAGTCAGGATCGTATCCGGGGTAAATCCCGGAACCGCCTCCCCTGCCGGCAGCACGTCGGTGAGCACCGGGGTCGATTCACCCAGACATCTGAACGCCTCGCGGTTGGCTTGGATACGTTTGCCTGTTGTTGTCATAACGTCCTGGAGCGACCGATCATTGGTGACTCCAAGTCCTTCTCTTTTTTTTATTCATTCCGCAGAACCATCGGTTTTAAAAACAACAACTTCCCTGCTCACTTCAGGCGCGACACAGCAAACGGTATTTGGGCCGGATTTTCGATACATATCGGCCTACCGCGCCAGAACCCGGTCCAGTATCCAGTTGTCAATTGTGTGCACAAGCGGTTCGATGCTCGCGAATCGTCCGGATCGCGCGAGCGGATTCGAGATACCACTGAAGTGCTTCTCGGAAATGCCGTTGTCCTCGCCGATAACGAGATCAAAACGCTTGAAATAGCTCGACACCACTTCGTCAAAATCGGGGCGGGCAACGCAGTCCTGCGTAAAACAAAACGCGGCGATCAGCCGCATGCTGTCGGCACCGTCCGGGACCATTTGCTTGAACCACATGCAATCGAGATCCGCTCCGATAACCGTACACGGATACACCAGGATGTATTGCGCACCCTCAGCCGCCGGACCACGCAAGGTCGGAATGTTCTCAAAAGCCTTGTCTTTGCCCAATGTCGCACGCGAAGTCGCCGTCTTTGAGCGAAGGATCACGAAATTTCCCGGCGCACCATCAACGGGAATCCACTCCGCCTTGACGCCGCCGATGGTTTTCTGGTGAACCGTTGGCAAATGGAAATGCTCAAGCGAATTTTCGATGTAGCTTTTCCAATTCGCTCGGATGACGTATTCCTTGCGCTTGACCGTCTTCATTTTCTCGAACCCGTACGACTCGGTCCAGCCGCCAAGCGCTCCCAAATATTCCGCCAACGACTCCGCTCCCGAGTCAAAATTGACAAACAGGAAGCCGGACCACGATTCCAGCCGTATCTCGATGAGCCCGTAATCCTTCGGGGAGAAGTCGTGGCTGTCCTGCATGCCGTTCGCCCCGCGCAATGCTCCCTCGCAGCTGTAAATCCAGCTGTGGTACGGGCAACGTATGGTGGTGCAATTTCCGTCGCCGGTCAGCAATTGCACGCCACGATGACGGCAAGAATTGACAAACGCCCTGATGCGCCCGTCGGTTCCCCGCATCACGATGAATCCGACGCCGGCCACGGTATGCGTGAAGTAATCCCCTGGTTTTTCCACGTAGTCTTCGCGTCCGACCAGATTCCAGCACTTCATGAATATCGTCTCGACCTCGCGCCTGTAGAACTCCGGCGAAGCATAGCAATCCGGCGGAAGCGTCTCGGCATCAAGCAGCGGCTTGCGGACCCCGTCGTAAATGCTGGCATCTAGCAAATCCATACAAGGCTCCTTTTCACATCAGCTTCGAAGTGACTGACATTGACGGTATCGTCATTACGCCATCGGCTGCGGCAACTTGACGGCAAGCTTGTCAGCCCACTTTGCCAGGTCCGGAAGGATGCTCTGGTAAAAGGAAATTCCCGTCTCAAGCTGCTGCCGCCGCGACTGCAGTGCCGTATCGCCAGGCATTCGTACCGTTGTTCCCGCAACACGCGGCTTGGATTGGCGGCACGCATTGGCCAGCCACCCGGTTTCGCGTTTCAGCACGCTCTTGCCGGCAAAACCGTCGGGGTCGATGATCTGCAGAAACACCGGGGTTCCGTCGCTCCCTTTGGCGTTGTCGGCACGGCCCAGTCCTGACAGCCCGGCTGTGAGCACCTCGACGATCAGTCCCATCGCAAACCCCTTGTGTCCAAGATCGACGCCGCCGAGGGGCAGCATCGCGCCAGCGGGCGGCCCGAACAGGGCCGCAGGATCATCCGACAGGTTTCCCTTGTCATCCAGAAGCCATTTGCCCGGAAGTTTTCGTTTCTCCGCACCCCAGCGGCGTACCCAGCCATTGGCCACGGCGGACGTGCTGATGTCGATCAGCACCGGATCTCCATCCGTCGGATACCCGAAAGCGAGCGGATTGGCCGCGAGTTGCGGCTCCATCCCACCGGCCGGCACCACCGTCCGCATCGACGGATCGGAGTTCATGATGGAGATGACAAGGCCCCGGTCAGTCGCTTGACGAAGATAGGCTCCGAGCGCGGCTATATGCGTCATCCTGCGCATGACGACAGTCATCACCGGGTGCTTGTCGATTCTGCCCATAGCCTCGTCGATTGCCTTAGTGAGAACCCATGTGCCAGGAAGGCGGTCGGCATCCCAGACAATGGTCGCCCCCTTGTCGACAATACAGGACGGCTCGCCACTAGACCGGATTGCGCCCGATTCGAGGCCAGACAAAAGCCCCGGCAGCAAGGCTAGGCCGTGGGTCGAATGCCCCATCAAGTCACCTTCCAGAAGCACACCAGCCTGGGTGCGCGCGCGATCGACCGGAAGCCCCACCTTGGCACCAAGATCGGTCACGAACTGCAGCATTGCGTCGTACTGGTAGTGCGGGCTTTTCATCGGCGTTTCTTTCGAATTAGTTGTCAGGTTGAAAAAGCTTAGTAACCAAGCTTACGGTCAACTCGGCGCAGCAACGGCTTGCCGCCGAGAAAGCGTCCGAGATTTTCGAAGGTTTGCTCCAGGGTGAGCGGCACATAAGTATCAAGCGCCGAAGAGGTGCAATGCGGACTTACGATCAGATTCTTCGCCTTCCATAGCGGCGAAGCGGCCGGCAGCGGCTCCGGGTCGTGCGCATCGATCACAGCCCCGGAGAGTTCGCCACGTTGCAGTTTTGCCACCAAGGTCTTGTAATCCATGGTTGCGGCGCGGCCAAGGTTGACCACGCCCGCCCCCCTCTTGAGATGGTTTAGCATTTTCGAGTCGACAAGGTTTTTCGTCTCGACTGTCAGCGGAAGTGTGGACACGAGAAAATCAGCCTGCGCAATGGCACGGGCCATCTGTGACGGTTTGTACATGACGTCCACATGCGGATTTTTCGCGCCGCCGCGGCGAACGCCCAACACGCGCATCCCGAGTTTTTTCGCATATTCAGCGACCGCTCCGCCGATGCTGCCGACCCCGACGATGGTGACGGTCTTCCCGCTGATCGCAGTCCCGAACACGGTATGCCACTTCGAGCTACGCTGATTCGTAGTCATGGCCGGCACGTTGTTATTCAGCATCAGCACCGCCGTGATACCGAATTCACCGTGCTTCTGGGCGTGGACGCCGCTGTTGTTGGTCACGATGACGCGGGGGGGCAGCCAGTCGAACGGCATGACGTGATCGACGCCAGCCGAAGTCATCTGAATCCAGCGCAGCTTGGGCGCACGTGCAGCGAACCCCGTCGAATTGAAATCAAGCCCCATGAATACAAGCACCTCGGTGTCTTGCATATGCTTGTCGAACCGTTCGTAATCCCATCCGATGGTAAGGTCGACCCGCCGCGCCAGCTCGGGGTAGCGCCTGGCAATGCGCTTGTAGTCAGGCAGTTCGATCTGCACGTGGGAATGATAGCTCGACACGTTCTCGATGTGCATTCGGATGCGACGCTGCTCTTTACCAACCCGCTTGACTGCTTTAGTCATACTATTTCCTATGCGTAAGATATTTAAAAAGGCAGCTTATTGCTGCACCCGGTCGAGAATCCAGTTGGCCAGGCGATGCACAACAGGTTCGAAACGCGACACGCGGCCGGTATCGCTGAGCGGCGATGAGAGACCGAGTTGCTGCTGCTCCGATATCCAGTTGTCCTCAGGAACCGATTTGTCCCATCGCTCATAGTATTTCTGCACCACGGACTCGAAATCGGGGCGCGAAACGGTTGACCGCGGAAAGGCCGCCCCGACGACAAGGCGGGTCTGCGAAGGGCCCTGTGGATAGAGCTCAAGCCACATCAGGGAGTCCTGCGCGAAAGCGAATACGGTACAAGGGTATACAAGAACAAAATACGTCCCCGTAGCTGCACCGCCGGTGAGGTTAGCAATGCGGGGGAAGCCTGCCGTCTCCCCGGGCAGCGTCGCCACCGACTTCTCCGAAGACAGGTAGCCCGACTCCCATTGCCCGGTCCCGTTCTCGTAGGCCAGCGTCTGCGCACCGATCGATCCGCGGTGTACGGTTGATGTGTGGTACTCCTCCATCGCGTTCTCGGTGAGGAGCTTCCAGTTGCACGCGAGCGAGTATTCCTTGCGCCGCACCGTCACCATGTTCGACAGGTCATAGCAGGCCATTTTCTGCTTGAGCTCGCCAAGGTAGTCATCAAGGCTATCCGCCCCGTCGTTGAAATTGACGAAAATGAATCCGTCCCACGTCTCGAGTCGTACCGGACGAAGGCTGTAATCCTCGAGCCGGAATCCGGAGATTCCATCCATGTCATGGGCGGCGAGAAGCCTGCCGTCGGTGCCATATACCCAGGCGTGATACGGACAGGTGATGGTGCGGTTGCATGTCCCCTTTCCGGACAGCATGCGTGCTCCTCGATGCCGGCATGAATTGACAAACGCCCGCACTTCCCCCTTCGCATCTCGCACCACGATCAGTGGCACGCCGACCAATTCGACCGTGAAATAATCACCAGGCTTGAGTAGCCGGTCGGCCCGCCCGATGAAATTCCAGTACCGCATGAAAATAAAATTTATCTCGCGGCGGTAAAATTCCTCTGACGTATAGCATTCGGGGGGCAGGTGACTGGCATCCTCAATGGGTGCGCGCACGGATTCCAGACGCTGCGCGGTAGCTGATGCGGTGCTGTGGGACATTCAGCCCTCCTTCTTTGCGTAAAAGTGCTCGGAGATCGTCGTCCCTGCCGAGATTCGGCGCGTCCACCACAGGGCGAAGCCTGGGGCGATACGGTTCAGTGCGAGCAGGGTCTTCGCCTGGCCAACGCTTATTTCTTCCCTGCCCGCAGCAAGCTGACGGAGCATTTCGCGCACGAAAACATCGACCGGCATCTTGTCGCTGCCGCGCCCGCGTGTCATGGGCGTATCGACCAGCGGAGGAAACACGACCGCAACTCGCACCTTCGAGCCGCGGAGGAGCGCGGCAAGCGATTTCGAGAACGCATGCAAGCCCGCCTTTGACGCGCAATAGCCCGGCGCGTTGTGCTTGGGCATCACCGCAAGGAGCGACAGCATGTTGACAATTGCAGCGTCGGGCTGTGCAATCAGCGTGGGCAGCAATCTTTTGGTCAGACGTATGGGTCCCATCAGGTTGATGCGCATTTCCATTTCCAATGATTCGAGCACCGCGTCGTCGTCGGCCGTCAGATCGGTCTGCACCTGTATGCCTGCGTTGTTTATTAACAAGTCGATCTTGAGGTGCTGTGAATTCACGAAAGACAGCAGCTTTGAAATTCCACGCTCCGTACCAAGATCGCAGGAGATTCCGCACACCCCCGGCAAGGCCAGCACGGCTGCATCCACCATCTGGGCCCGACGCCCGCAGATCACAACCTGGCTGCCAAGCATGCTCAACTGGCGGGCGCACTCCAGACCGATCCCGGTGGCACCACCGGTGACCAGGGCGACGCGCCCGCGTAGAGAGAATTCACCCATGCTTTAGCTGCCGTACTTTCTCATGATCAGCCGCTCTGCCAGCACCACCAGACCGTAAAGCACCAGTCCCACCGCGCAGAGCACAAAAATCGCCGCCAATACGACGGTGGTTTCCAGGCGCGACCCTGCAAACAAAATTATGTATCCGAGGCCGCGCTGTGATGTGACAAACTCGCCGACAATTACGCCGATGATGGCCAGTGTCATGCTGATTTTCATGCCGTTGAACAGGAAAGGCAGCGATGATGGCATGCGTACCTTGAAGAAAATCTGGCGTTCTGTCGCATCAAGGCTCTTGAATAGCCGCAACAACAAATCGTCCACTGCATTGAGTCCGGAAACGGTGGAAATTACGATTGGAAAAAAGGCGATGAAGAACGCTATCGCAACGCGGGAATGCCAGTCTATCCCCAGCCAAAGCATGAAAAGCGGCGCAACGGCCACCTTCGGAATCAGTTGGAAAAGGACGACATTGGGATATAACGCGTCGCGCGCCATCCTGGAATAGGTTAATAGAATTCCCAGCAACCCTCCCAGAACGACAGAAAGCAGGAAACCCGCCAGAGATTCGAGCGCGGTCGGAATGGCATTACGGAGCAGAATTTCCCTTTGCGCCAGCACGGCGCCGAAAACGGCACTTGGCGGGGGCAGGATTACCGGGTTAATGCCGTTGATCCTCACTGCCAATTCCCATACCAGCAACACCAATCCGGCGATCAGCAAGGCAGGACCGGCATCCCGTATCAGCGAGATGGCCGTTCCCAATGCGCCCCATACCACCTTCATTTTGACGGCCGCGACAAGATCATTTCCTCCAAACCCCGGTTGAAGTGAATGGCATTGCTAGGCAGCCTCGTTGTGGCCCACGGCAACATGGTCGCGTAACTCGGCACACAAGCGGTTGAACTCCACCGTCTCTCCGATCCGCAGATCGCGCGGCCTTGAGAATGGGATGCTCATGTCGGCGATAATCCGACCAGGGCGATCACCAAGAACAATGACGCGGTCCGAGAGAAACGCCGCCTCGCGGATCGAGTGCGTGACGAACAGCGCGGTCTGGTGGGATTTGTCCCAAATGCGCAGGAGCTCCACATTGAGATCGTCGCGCGTGATCGCATCGAGCGCCGAAAACGGCTCGTCCATCAGCAACACGGCGGGATCGTGAATCAGCGCACGACAGATGGCGACCCGCTGCTTCATACCGCCCGACAATTGGCGGGGACGCTTGTGCATCGCCTGGCGCAGCCCAACCAGCGAAAGCAAAGCTTCCGCGTGGTCTCGATACGCCCCGTAGGGCAATCCGAAAACCTCGATCGGCAGCAAAACGTTCTCCAGCGCGGTCTTCCAGGGAAGCAGCGTTGCATCCTGAAAAATGACGCCGACGTCACGCCTTGCCTTGCTGACGACTTGCCCGCCAATATGTACTTCACCCGCCGTGATGGGTTCGAGACCGGCGACCATCATCAACAAGGAGCTTTTGCCGCATCCGGAAGGCCCCAGAAGGGACACGAACTGTCCCTTGCCGGCACTGAGGCTAATGTCCCGCAGCACCTCAAGATGAACGTTGCCGCCGCTGTAGGTCTTACCTACCCGATCAATCTGAATGAAAGCATCGCGACCATTTTCATCATTTAATGTCTGCATGGACCAGAGCCCTAGCGCCAGTTGCCGGGCTTCAGATCTTCATCCCCAGATGGGCTGCGAATTCAGACGCAGTTGAACGGGCCTTCTGGAACTCCGCCGAAGTCAGGGTTATCTTTCCGGCCAGATCGTTGGTGAACATTTCGCCGACTTCGGGCCGTTTGGCACCGGGTTTGCCGAGAAGCTTGATCAGAAGATCTACCTGCTTGTTGAGTGACGCGACCTCGCCCCAACCGACGCCGTTGTCACGCAACTCGGGTGTGATTAGCGTTGCAAGGAAAAGCCCCGCACCATAGCGTGTATGCAACCGGCCCGTTGCAGACATCTTCACCTCGGGGACGGCATTGACAAAAATGTCAACCGACTCCTCGAAGTTCAACATGTAGTGCTTGATTCCCTCCGCCAGTCCGTCCACCCATGCAGATACCACAGACGGATTGGCCTTGGCAAATGCCGGGGACGTCGTAAAACCCAATTGGTAGGTGTTGATTCCAACGGCGCTCATCGGAAAGAAGCGAAGCTTGACGCCCTGCGACAAAAGGCTTGGCAGGTTGGATGTTGAAACCGCGGAAATCGCGTCCACCTGCTTGTTGAGCAGGGAAGAGTCAAGGGAGTTGGCTTGCAGGGCAACTCGCGCCACTTTCGAGCGATCTACACCGGATAGCTGGAGGAAAGAGTCGACTCCGGATGCGTCCACCGATCCGGGAGTTGAACCGAGCTTCCGGCCTTCGAGATCCTTGAGCGTCCTGACCGGCGACTCCTCAAGGGTCAGAATACCCATGCTCATATCGCCGATTACTCCGAAGTTTCTTGTCGCCAGCCCCTCCGAGGCGGACAGCACCAGAGTGGGAACAGCAATCAGACCAACATCGGTCTGCCCCTGCATGAGGGTCTGGATCGCGGCTCCAGATCCGAACCCGCGAACGATATCGACATCAAGCCCTCGCTTGCGCCAAAAACCAAGTTGCTTTGACACGAAAGGCCAGAGTTGGGAGCCCTGTGGAAGCCAGGGAAGCGTCATCTTTACTTTGGTAAGGCTCTGCCCGATTGCCGGCATGTGCAATCCGGATGCTGCAAGAGCTGTGCCCGCCGCAGCCCCGGCGAGCAAACGGCGACGATTGATTAAACCAGCGTTGCTGTTCCCAGACATAGTTGCCTCCGTGTGGTTTTCCAATACCCAGGACATCAAAACGTTCGGAACTTGCCGGCCGAAGCTAACACCATTCGATTAAAACCACAATGGACTGTGCTAGGATTTTAATTAATCATTCAGTTAGTTTTCGTTGGCCGCCAGACACCGGCTTAGAAAGTTTCGGAAACGCGTTGTTTTCGCTTCAATAATCGCAAAAAATTGCGCCAGGAGCATGCCGCGCCGCAGGATACTTGATTGATGCATTATCGTACCAGCGATCAACCCCGAGAGGATGCATGTTATGCAAGCAGGACCTTCGTCAAGCATCACCCTGTACACTGCCAAAACGGGCAACGGTCGCCGCGCCGCCATAATGCTCGAAGAGAGCGGCCTGCCGTACAATCTCGTCGAGGTGCCGATCGGCAAAGGTGCCGTCAAACCGGAAGCGCTGTTGCGCGTCAATCCACAAGGGACCATCCCGACCATCAATGACCCGCACGGGCCGGACGGTCAGCCGGTGAACCTGCGGCAATCGGGCGCCATCTTGCTTTACCTCTCCGAAAAGACCGGCAAGATGCTGCCCGGGGACCCGACACTGCGCCCCGCAATGTTCGAGTGGCTGATGTTTGCCATGACGGATGTCGTGGGCGCGAACACCGCCATGTACCTTACAGGCAGCGAATTCCCCGACGACCCGGCAAAGGTAAGCATTTTTTTCAAGAACCAACTGGTGTATTTTCTGCGCGTGTGCGACCGCCGTCTTGGCGAATCAAAATTCCTCGCCGGCCCCGAGATCACGATCGCGGACATTGCCCTTTACCCCGTTCTCTTGAGCCGCCGCGACCTTATCGACGAGACATCCGGACTCGACCACATCAAACAATGGGGCGAAGAACTTGCTGCACGTCCGGCCGTACGTCGTGCGCTCGCAAAACTCTGACAGGAAACCATCCGTGAGCGAAAATCTCTGGCAATGGACTGCAAGCGACATCACCCATGCAATACGCGCCCGGCGCGTTTCCAGCGTCGAAGTACTCGAAAGCGTCCTGCAGCGGGTGCAGCAGATCAACCCGCGCATCAACGCAATTGTCGACCTGATGATCGAGGATGCCCTCGCTACGGCCGAGCGCGCCGACGAGGCCGTTCGGAGGAGCGAGCCGCTCGGCCCGCTGCATGGCGTCCCCGTCACCGTGAAGATCAATGTCGACTTCGCAGGGCGAGCAACTACTAACGGCGTCGTCGCATTCAAGGACCTTATCGCCCCGCTCGACAGCGCGCCCGTGGCCAATCTGCGTAAGGCCGGGGCCATCATCTTTGGCAGAACAAACACGCCGGCGTTCTCGCATCGCGCGTTCACGGACAATGATCTGCACGGCCGCACACTCAATCCATGGGACCCGACACGCACCCCGGGTGGTTCGAGCGGCGGCGCTGCAGCGGCCGTGGCAAGTGGCATGGGACCGCTCGCCCACGGCAATGACCGCGCAGGTTCTGTGCGCTATCCGGCATATGCATGCGGCATCCTCGGACTACGGCCGTCGCTTGGGCGTGTTCCCGAATTCACGCCCAGCGCCAAAGAGGAGCGGGGACTTTTCAGCCAGATAACGATGGTGCATGGACTGTTGGCGAGAACCACCGATGACCTCAGACTCGGCCTTCAGGCGCTTGAGATGGACGATCACGCCGACCCGTGGGCGTTCGCCGCCCCTGCCCGCGAATCGGCGCAAAGCGCTCCGACGCGGATCGCACTTGTCTGTGCCGTGCCCGGCACCAAGGCGGACCGCGAGGTCACCGCGGCCTTGCGCCAAGCGGCAAAGTTACTTGAGGATGCAGGATGTCATGTGGAGGAGATTACCCCACCCGATTTTGTCGAGCTGGCGACGATGTTCTGGAAGTTATTGATGACCGAAGAGCGCGCTGCATCCGCCAACGAAGTCGCGTCATCCACCAAGGCCATTCTGCTGTATGGCGACGAGGCGGTGAAGCGGGTTCGTTCCGGAAACATGGCCTATGCCGGCGAATATGATTTTACCGGATATGTGCACGCGCTCACGCGACGCACCGTCATTCTGCGCAGGTGGCGCCGGTTCCTGCGCGACTATCCACTCCTGCTGATGCCGGTTTCATGGGTTCTGCCCTTCCCGATCGATTACGACCAGGGCGGCCACGACGCAGTGCGCCATACCATCGAAACCTGCCATCCGCTCCTCGCGATCTCGACTCTGGGCCTGCCCAGCCTCGCCGTCCCCACATCATTTGCAAACGGGGTTCCCGTGGGGGTACAACTCGTGGCCGACCGTTTTCAGGAAGAGCGCCTTCTGCAGGCGGCAGACATCATCCAGGCCGGGTGCCCGATGTCGCGTCCGAGCTAGAATGCCGATGATCCTGTTCGGCTCATGAGAACATTTTTATCCGCTTCCACCGATGGAGCACCCAGATGAACGCCACCCCCGCCATGTTCGATCCGCATACCTACGACGGCATCCGCAAGCCGGCGACCGAGGCGACGACGCTGCCGCCGCACTGCTACACCTCGCCCGCGTTCTACCGCGCCGAGATCGAACACATGTTCATGAAGGTATGGAACTTCCTCGGCCGCGCCGACCGCATCCCGAAGACCGGCGATTACTTCGCCGTCGATTACGCCGGCGTGCCGCTGATCGTGCTGCGCGACCGTGACGGCACGGTCAAGGCCTATGCCAACACCTGCCGCCACCGCGGCGCGCGCCTCATCGACGGCGAGATGCTCACCGCCATCGGCAGCACCCGCGGCCTCAAATGTCCCTATCACGGCTGGGTCTATGGCCTGGACGGTGAACTCAAGGGCTGCCCGGGCATGGAAAAGACCGCCGGCTTCGACAAATCGCAGTACGGCCTGGTGCCGGTGCGCCTCGAAACCTGGGGCGGGTTCCTGTTCGTCAATTTCGACGACAAGGCGCCGCCGCTGCTCGAGTACCTGGGCAACCTGCCCGAGGACCTTGCCGCCTACGACTGCGAGAACCTCGTCACCACGCGCATCGTCGTGCACGAGGTCGAATGCAACTGGAAAATCCACATCGAGAACGCGATGGAGGAATACCACCTGCCCGCGGTGCACGGCTCGACGCTGAACCTGCTCGACTTCGTCCACCAGGACGTGCCCACGGAGGGCGCCTGGTACGCCATCCGCGAGGAGCACCAGGGCACCCGCGCCCTGCTTGAAGAGGACCGCCAACACGCCTTCCCGCTCATCCCCGGCGTTAACGGCCACGCCGCCAGGGGCACCAATTACGTCTGCCTCAACCCCTCGACCATGCTCGGCATGACCATAGATTGCCTCTGGTACATCGAGCTGCATCCGCTCGGGCCGATGCGCACCCGCGTCATCGTCGGCTCCTGCTTTCCCCGGGCCACCACCCTGCTGCCCGATTTTGCCGAGCGCGCGGCGTATTACTACAAGCGCTGGGACAAGTCGGTCGGCGAGGACAACGAAATCGCCCGCATCCAGCAGGCCGGCATGAACTCGCCGCTCGCCCGCTCCGGCCGCATGTCACACCATGAATACCTGATTCCGAAACTGGGCAGCTGGTGGATAGGCCACACCATCGACCGCGGCGCCGCGCTGCAGCGCTGAAGCATCCACTCCGACAGGGGCCGAACCCGATGGCAGTCAAGAAAACCGCAACCCGCGGCGCAACACGCATTCACCTGCATATCGACAACGACAGCGCGCTTGGCGCGGTGTTCGAGGTCACGCCGGCGCGCATCAAGGCGTCGCTGAAAAATTTTCCCGACGTGGCAAAACGCCTGCGCATAACGCTTGAGGACGACGGCCGCAACCTCGACAAACACCTCAAAACCGCCGATGCGCTGTTCGGCTGGCGCTTTGACCGCAGCAACCTTGCACAACGGGCGCCGCATCTGCGCTGGATTTTCGCTCCCGGCGCCGGCATCAACCACTTCCTGCCCTTCGACTGGCTGCCGCCGCAGGCGGTGTTCACCAACAACAGCGGTGTGCACGGCACGCGCGCGCACGAATACGCCATCATGGCCATCCTGATGCTCAACAACCGGGTGCCTGAAATGGTCACCCACCAGCGCCGCGGCCAGTGGCAGCAGGTGTTCAACAGCGGCATCGAGGGCAAGACTGTGCTGGTGATCGGCGTCGGCAGCGTCGGCGCCGGCATCGCCAAATGGGCCAAGCGCTTCGGCATGCATGTCATCGGCATCCGCCGCACCGGTGCGCCGCGCGCCCATGTCGATGAAATGCACAAGCCCGATGCGCTGCGCAAACTGCTGCCGCGCGCCGATTTTGTCGTCATGGCCACACCTGCCACATCGCAGACCAGACACATGCTCGGCCGCGGCGAAATCGCCCTGCTCAAAAACGGCGCGGGACTGCTCAATTACAGCCGCGCCGCACTGGTCGATTATGAAGCGCTGCGCCAGCGCCTCGAGCGCGGCGAACTGTCGGCCGTGCTCGACGTGTTCGATCCCGAGCCGCTGCCGGCCGGCTCGCCGCTGTGGAATACACCCAACCTCATCATCACGCCGCACTGCTCTTCTGACGACACCGCAAGCTACACGCCCAAGACCCTCGACCTGCTGTTCGAGGAAATGGGGCGATTCATGGCAGGCAGAAAGCTGCGCAACGTCGTCAGCCGCACACTGGAGTATTGAGCGGACTGCTGCAGTACGCCCCCCCCCCCGGCTTGCCCTGGCACCGCCACAAGGCGACAATCAGCTCGAACACGATCCGCCCGGGGGGGAGCACCGCCCCGAACATGTATCGCGCTCCCTGCCCTCACCGGCCCAATCCGGAATCCCGATGCCCCTTCGCCGTGCCCTTGTCGTCTGGTTCATGATCATCATGGCCGAATCCGCCCACGGCACGCTTCGCACCGTGTTCCTCGCACCAATGGTCGGCGACTTCGCCGCGCGCCAGTGGGGCGTGCTAACCGGCAGCCTGCTCAGCCTGTTTCTCGCCTGGCTGATGGCGCCCTGGCTGGGGGCAAGGGACGGGGCAACGCTGATGCGCATCGGCCTGCTTTGGGTGGCGCTCACAGCAGGGGCGGAGATCTGGATCGGCATCGCGCTTGATCTGTCACGCCAACGCATGCTCGAGGACTACAACCCGGCGCAAGGCGGCATGCTTGGCATCGGGATGGTGTTTCTTGCCTGTGCTCCGTGGCTGGCGGCAAAACTGCGCAAACTGACGCCCGATACACCTGTTTGATGTTTGACCGCACCCGAAACGGCTTTGGAGACGCATGCTGCAAACCTCGATTCAATTCCTGCTGGCCGTCGCGACGGTCTTTTTTCTGCTGTGCGGCAACAGCGTCGCGCAACAACTGATCAGTTTCAACGCAACGGAGGCCGGCACCCCGGAACGCAATGCAACCCTGACGCTGCCCAAAACGCCCGCGCCGGCCGGCCAGAAATCCGCCGCCGTGGTGCTGCTGCATTCCAAGGGCGGCTGGGAATGGCCGGTCACCGCGCAATACGCCGGCGCCTTGCGCGAGGCCGGCTTTGTCGTGCTCGAACTGCGCCTGTTCAACAATGCCAGGGCCGCGCCGCCGGTGTTGACCCAGTTGCCGGCGCTCCATGACGCGCTGCGCTACCTTGCCGCGCGCGAGGACGTCGACGGCACCCGTATTGGTGTCGCCGGGTTTTCCTATGGCGGCACGCTAGCCCTGCATGCGGCGGCGGCATGGGCACAAGCTACCCAGGCCCAAGCCACCCAGGCAAAAACACCGCAGCTGAAATTCGCCGCCCACGCGCCGTTTTATCCGGTGTGCTGGGCCTTTGCCGCAACGGCCCAGGGCAAACGCCGGCCGACGGGACTGCCCGCCGATGCCTTTGCCAACTGGACCGGTGCGCCAGTGCGCATATTCGCCGGCGGACGCGACGATTACGACGGTCGCGATCCGAATGCCTGCGCCGAATTCGTCGCCAGCCTGCCGGCAGGGCAGCGCGAAGCCTTCAGCATCACGCTCTACCCCGAAGCGACGCATGGATGGGATCAGGCCGGCGCGACCTTCTTCGAGCCCATCGCCTGCAAGGGTCGCGGTTGCACCAACACCAACGAAGCCAATCCGCAGATCACGCGGCAAAGCATCGCCGAACTGGTTGGCTATTTCAGCAAGACACTCGCCCCGCGCTAGCGCGGCAAGCCCCGAATGAAAACTACAAAACCGCCTAACGCCGTCGTGCCGCCCCCCGTACGCTGCCCGTGGTGTCTCGGCTTTGCCCAGTACATCGCATACCACGATACCGAATGGGGCGTGCCGCAGCACGACGATCGCGTGCTATTCGAAATGCTGGTCCTCGAGGGCGCACAGGCCGGGCTGTCGTGGTCCACGGTACTTAAAAAGCGCGACAACTATCGCGCAGCCTTTGCCGGTTTTGATCCGGTGAAAGTGGCGCGCTTTGACCAACGCAAGACTGCGGCGCTGATGCTGGACGCCGGCATTGTGCGCAACCGGCTCAAGATCGGGGGCACGGTCAGAAACGCCCGCGCCTTTCTTGCCGTGCAAAAGGAATTCGGCTCCTTTGACGCCTACATCTGGGGTTTTGTCGGTGGCAGGACGCTGCAGAACCAGCGCGATGGCATGGCGGCGGTGCCGGTCAGCACTCCGTTGTCAGATGCCATCAGCAAAGACCTCAAAAAACGCGGCTTCACCTTCGTCGGCTCGACCATCATGTATGCCTTCATGCAGGCGACGGGCATGGTCAACGACCACCTCATCACCTGCTTCCGCCATGTCGCCGGCAGCGGCAAGTCTCACAAGACTGGCAAGCCTGGCAAGACACGCAACGCGCGCCCGAAATAATCCGGTGGCGGCGCTCTCAGCGGCCTCGGATGCGGCGGATTCAAAAAGGGCACCGCCCCCTTTTCAACACGTGGCCAGACTGGTGAAATCACGGGCGACACGGGCGACACGGGCGATTTTGCGGCTGCGTCCGATGGCGTCCCGCAAGGGCAGCGGGTAGAGGGCCGGTCTCTAGTCGGTAACGCGGCCGCGTGTCGCCTTGATGCGGCCGCGCAGCACCTTGCTGTCCACGCGCTTGCGCTTGGCGCTTTTGCTCGGTTTGGTCGGACGGCGCTTTTTCGGCAGCGTGGCGATGGACAGCACCAGTTCGCGCAGCCGCTGCAATGCCTCGGCGCGGTTGAGCTCCTGGCTGCGGTGCTGCTGCGCCTTGATCACCACGACGCCCTCGGTGGTGATGCGCGAATCGCCAAGCTTGAGCAGGCGCTCCTTCCACGCTTCGGGCAGCGACGAGGCGGCGATGTCAAAGCGCAGGTGAATGGCGCTCGATACCTTGTTGACGTTCTGCCCGCCCGCGCCCTGCGAGCGCGTCGCGGTCATGTCGATCTCGCTGTCGGCAATGACGACGCCTGGCTTGATCTCGAGCATGTTCAGGCCGCCGCGAGGCCCAGCGTGCCGGCCAGCCACGAGGCGACCAGCGCCGCGACTTCGTCCTCGCGACCGCGATAAAAATGGTCGCATTCGGACACGATTTCGACGCGGCAATCGCCCGGCGACAGGCGCTTGAAGGCCTCGGCCGGGTAGCGCGCGGCGTCTTCCTGGTCGCCGCGCACGAACAAGGACGGGCAGTTGATTTGCGGCGCGAGCGCCAGCGTGTCCGGCAACTCGGTCAGCAAATCGACAAAGCTTTCTGCACTGACGAGATACCACCAGCCGGGCAATTGCATCAGTTCCGCGCCCCGCCCCACAGCGACCAACGCCCTCGCCGCGGCGCTGATTTCCTCCAGCCGGTCGCCGGCCAGCAGGCCGGCCTTGCTCGCGCCCGGCACCATGCCGGTGCCACCGCCGTGTGCCGACAACAGCACCAGCGCCGTGGTCTGCGGGTGGTCGGCGACATGGCGTACCGCCAGCATGCCGCCGTTGCTGTGACCGATGATGACCGGACTGACGTGGCCGCGTTCGGCCAGCCATTGCGCCGCGAGACGGTTGTCCTCGATGGCTTCGTGCGTGCGCTGCAAGGCGCCGCCCTCGGCAAAGCGGCTGTCGCGTATGGCGAGGATGTCGTGACCGCGGCGGTTGAAGGCGAGACAAGCGAGGCCAAGCCCGCTCAGCAGCGGCGGCAGGAAGCGCGGCGCGCCGGTGTAAAAATTCATGGTGTTGCCGTGAAACAGCAATACCGCACCGGTGACCGGCCGGCCCTGCGGTTCGTAATACGCGCCGTCGAGCGGCGTGGTGTTGGTGGCAATGCTGACCAGTGTCGTGCGCATCAAAAGCTTTCGTTGTCCTTGAGGTAACGCCACTGCCCCTCGGGCAGGTCGTGCAGCCTCACCTTGCCGATGCGGATGCGCTTAAGGCCGACGACCTTGAGCCCCACCAGTTCGCACATGCGCCGGAGCTGGCGTTTTTTGCCCTGGCGCAGGATAAAGCGCAACTGATCGTCGTTCTGCCAGTTGACTACCGCCGGCTTCAGCGCCTCGCCATCGAGCGACAGCCCGTGCTTGAGCAGGCCGAGGCCGCGCGCGTCGAGCTTGCCGGTAACGCGCACCAGGTATTCTTTTTCAATGCCTGAGTTCTCGCCGATCAGCTGCTTGGCGATGCGCCCGTCCTGGGTGAACACCAGCAGGCCCTTGGAGTCGATGTCGAGGCGCCCGGCCGGCGCGATGCCGCGCAATTGCAGCGGCGAAAAGCGGATAGACGAACGATCGCCCTGGAAGTGCGAGGCCTCGTCGATGATGGACACCGCCGGGCGCTGCTTGCCCTCGGGCTGGCCGGAGACAAAGCCGATGGGCTTGTTGAGCAGGATGGTCACCAGGGCGTTCTGCGATTGTTGCGCGGCGGCGGCCAGCGTTATTTTTTGCGTCGGCAGGATGCGCGTACCGAGTTCGGTGATGCGCTCGCCGTCGACGAACACCAGCCCGCGCTCGATGTAGCCGTCGGCCTCGCGGCGCGAGCACAAGCCCTGCTCGGACATCAGCTTGGACAGACGGATTTTTTCCGGGGGCGTGTTCATGGCGCCTGCCCGGTTACCAAAATGCGCACTTTATTGCACCCTTCAATATGCTGAAGATGCCCGCCTGGCGGGCGTTTCCAGCCGATAGTCTGCGTTCAGGCCGAATGGCTTGCGACGTAGTTCTTTATCGCAGCCACATCGACAGGCATGACCTTGACGCGTTGCGGCAAGGTTTCGATGTTCTCATAACCGGCCGGCCGGCCGGGCGCGCGGCCCAGGGCCTCTTGTATGGTTTCGGCAAACTTGGCCGGCAGCGCCGTCTCAAGGCAGAGCATGGGCACGCCCGGTTCGCGAAAGCCCTCTGCGACCTTGATGCCGTCGGCGGTATGCGTGTCGACGATGACGCCGTAGTCCTTGTAAATTCGGCGTATGGTCGCCAGGCGGTCGGCGTGGGTGCTGAAGTCGGAGACAAAACCGCTTTGCCCGACGTACTCGAAAAACGCCGAGTGCGACAAGTCGAATTCGCCGTTGCCGTCAAGCTGGCGCCACAACTCGCGCAGCCGCGACGGGTCGCGGCCGACCATGTCGAAGGCAAAGCGCTCGAAGTTCGAGGCCTTGGAGATGTCCATCGAGGGGCTGGAGGTCTCGAAGACCTCCTTACCCTTGCGTACGCGGTAGATGCCGGTACGAAAAAATTCGTCGAGGATGTTGTTCTCGTTAGTCGCCAGCACCAGGTGTTTTACCGGCAGGCCCATGCAGCGCGCGATATAACCGGCGCAAACATTGCCAAAATTGCCCGAGGGCACGGCAAAGGACACCTGCTGTGCATTGGACGTGGTGGCGGCGAAATAGCCCTTGAAGTAATACACCACCTGCGCCACGACACGCGCCCAGTTGATCGAATTGACGGTGCCGATGTTCCATCTGGCCTTGAAGGCGGCGTCTGCACTGACCGCCTTGACGATGTCCTGGCAGTCGTCGAACACGCCCTTGACGGCGAGGTTATGGATGTTCGGGTCTTGCAGCGAATACATCTGCGCCTTCTGGAAGGCGCTCATTCGACCGTGCGGCGACAGCATGAAGACGCGTATGCCCTTCTTGCCGCGCATCGCGTACTCGGCCGCCGAGCCGGTATCGCCCGAGGTTGCACCGAGGATGTTGAGCTCGCGGCCCTGCCTCGCCAGCACGTACTCGAACAGGTTGCCGAGCAACTGCATCGCCATGTCCTTGAAGGCCAGCGTCGGGCCGTTGGACAGGCACAACAGGTGCATCCCCGGTTGCAGCGTCTTCACCGGCGTGATGTCCTCGCTGCGATAGACCGCGGCGGTGTAGGTCTTGTCGATGATCGCCTTGAGATCGGCTGCGGGGATGTCGTCGGCGAATTTCGACAGCACGGCAAAGGCCAGCTCACGGTAATTCATGCCACGCATGGCCTCAAGTTCCGTCGCGCCGACCTGCGGATAACTTTCAGGCAGGTAAAGGCCGCCGTCCGGCGCGAGGCCCTCGAGCAGTATCTGTGTGAACGTCTGCGGGGTGCCGCCGCCGCGGGTGGAGATGTAGCGCATGGATGAACTCAAAAAAACCAAAAGAAAACCTGAACCAAAACTTCAAAAACACCAACCACGGAGATCACAGAGAATTCGGAGAAAGCAAAAAATCAGGAAAACAGCCTGATTTTCTCTGTGCTCTTTGTGTTCTCTGTGGTGCCAGCTTTTAGTCTTTGGGCTTAACTCCCGCCCAGTTCCTCGAGCCGGATGCGCGTCACCTTGCCGGTGACCACCGACAGCTTCTCGATCGCGGCAATCGCGGCGTTGACGTGCTTTTCACGCGCCTGGTGGGTCAGCATGATGATGTCAACCTGCTCCTCGCCCTCGGACGGCTCTTTTTGCACCATCGCATCAATCGAAATTGCGCCGTCGGCAAGAATGCGCGTGATGTCGGCCAGCACGCCGGGGCGATCGACAACGCGCATACGCAGGTAGTACGAGGTGACGACCTCGTCCATCGGCAGGATGGCGGTTGCCGCCAGCTGGTCGGGCTGGAATGCAAGATGTGGCACGCGCTGTTCCGGGTCGGCGGTGTGCATACGCGTCACATCGACGAGGTCGGCGACGACGGCCGACGCCGTGGGCTCGGCGCCGGCGCCGGCGCCGTAATACATGGTCGCACCGACGGCATCACCCTTGACCAGGATGGCGTTCATGACGCCCTCGACGTTGGCGATCAGGCGGCGCGCCGGAATCAGCGTCGGGTGCACGCGCAGCTCTATGCCCTCGGCGGTCCTGCGCGTGATGCCCAGCAGCTTGATGCGATAGCCCAGTTGTTCGGCGTAGCGGATGTCTTCCTGCGTAAGCCTGGTAATGCCCTCGGTATAGGCCTTCTCGAATTGCATCGGAATGCCGAAGGCGATGGCCGACATGATGGTCAGCTTGTGCGCGGCGTCTATACCCTCGATATCGAAGGTCGGGTCGGCCTCGGCATAGCCGAGCTTTTGCGCCTGTGCCAGCACCGTGTCGAAGGCGAGGCCCTTGTCGCGCATTTCCGACAGGATGAAGTTGGAGGTGCCGTTGATAATGCCGGCGATCCATTCGATGCGGTTGGCCGACAGACCTTCGCGCAGCGCCTTGATGATGGGCACGCCACCGGCGACCGCCGCCTCGAAAGCCACCATCACGCCTTTTTTTTGCGCCGCCGAAAAAATTTCGTTGCCATGCGTGGCGAGCAGGGCCTTGTTGGCGGTGACAACGTGCTTGCCGTTGGCAATGGCCTTCATCACCATGTCCCTGGCGAAGGTGTAGCCGCCGATCAGCTCTACGACGATATCGATGTCCGGGTCGGTGACCACCTCGTTGGCGTCGCCGGTCACCGCGACCTTGCCGCCGGTGATTTTTCTGGCGCGCTCGGTGTCCTTGTCAGCGACCTTGGTGATGACAATGCCACGGCCGGCGCGGCGGGTGATTTCTTCCTGGTTGCGCGAGAGCACCGTCCAGGTGCCGCCGCCGACGGTGCCGATGCCCAGCAGGCCTACGTGTATTGGTTTCATGGTTTCGATTTCAGTTCAGGAGCAAATGGGGAGGGTTAAGCGTGACGCTTGCGATAGCCGTCGAGAAAACGCGCGATGCGGCCTATGGCTTCGGTAAGATCGTCGCTGTTGGGAAGGAACACGATGCGCAAGTGGTCTGGCTGCGGCCAGTTGAAGCCGGTGCCCTGCACCACCAGCACTTTTTCCTGCTCCAGCAGTTCAAGGATGAATTGCTGGTCGTCCTTGATCGGGTACATCTTCAGGTCAAGCCGCGGAAAAAGATACAGCGCCGCCTTGGGCTTGAAACAGCTCACCCCCGGAATCTGGGTGATCAGCGCGTGCGCGAGGTCGCGCTGCCGGCACAGCCTGCCGCCGGGGGCGACGAGATCGTTGATGCTCTGGTAACCCCCCAGCGCCGTCTGTATCGCGTACTGCCCCGGCACGTTGGCACACAGGCGCATCGAAGCGAGGATGTTGAGGCCTTCGATATAGTCGCCGGCATGACGCTTGTCGCCGGAGACGATCATCCAGCCGCTGCGATAGCCGCAGGCGCGGTAGTTTTTTGAAAGACCGTTAAAGGTGACGAACAACACATCATCGGCAAGCGAGGCGATGGAGACATGCTGTTCGCCGTCGTACAGCGTTTTGTCGTAAATCTCGTCCGCAAACACGATCAACTCGTTCTGGCGGGCGATCTCCACCAGCTCGCGTAAAAACTCGACCGGATAGAGCGCACCGGTCGGGTTGTTCGGGTTGATGACGACAATGGCACGGGTGCGCGGGGTGATTTTCTTGCGCATGTCGTCGAGGTCGGGCAGCCAGCCGGCGCCCTCGTCGCACAGGTAATGGCGCGGCGTGCCACCGGCCAGACTGACGGCGGCGGTCCATAGCGGATAGTCGGGTGCAGGCACCAGCACCTCGTCGCCGTCATCGAGCAGGCCTTGCATGACCATGACGATCAGCTCGGACACGCCGTTGCCGACGAAGATGTCGTCGAGGGTCACGCCGGCAATGCCTTTTTGCTGGCTGTAATGCATGATCGCCTTGCGCGCGGCGAACAAGCCCTTGGAATCGGAATAACCCGAGGCATTGGGCAGGTTGACGATGACGTCCTGGCGCACCTCGTCGGGCGCGTCAAAACCGAAAGGCGCGAGATTGCCGATGTTGAGCTTGAAGATGCGGTGTCCCTCTTCTTCCATCTGCCTGGCGCGGACCATCACCGGGCCGCGAATGTCGTAGCAGACGTCGGAGAGCTTGGCGGACTTGCGTATGGGTTTGAGCATGGGGCGTTGTCGTGGTTATTGTCGTTATGCGTCAGGCAGCCTGGAACAGCAGGCCGTCCTTGCGGAACATGTCCTTGATGCCGCGCACCGCCTGGCGCGTGCGCGCCTCGTTTTCGATCAGCGCGAAACGCACATGGCCGTCGCCGTATTCACCAAAACCTATGCCCGGCGACACCGCGACCCTGGCCTCCTGCAACACTTTTTTGGCGAAATCGAGCGAGCCCATGGCGCGGTAGTGTTCGGGGATTTTTGCCCAGATGTACATGCTCGCCTTGGGAATATCGACCATCCAGCCTGCTTCGTGCAGGCCGGCGACCAGCACGTCACGGCGCTTCTGGTACTTAAGGCGGATTTCCTCGACGCATTCCTGCGGGCCCTCAAGCGCGACGATGGACGCCACCTGCACCGGTGTGAAGGTGCCGTAGTCGTGGTAACTCTTCATGCGCGCGAGCGCATGCACCATGTCCTTGTTGCCGACGACGAAACCGATGCGCCAGCCGGCCATGTTGTAGCTCTTGGACATGGTGAAGGTCTCGACCGCGATGTCGCGCGCGCCCTTCACCTCCATGATGGAGGGCGCCCGATAGCCGTCGAAGGTGATGTCGGCGTAGGCAAGGTCGTGCACCACCAGGATGTCGTACTCCTTCGCCAGCTTGACCACGCGCTCGAAAAAATCCAGCTCGACGCACATCGCCGTCGGGTTGCTGGGAAAGCCGAGAATCATCATTTTCGGCTTGGGGTCGGACTCCATCACCGCGCGCTTGAGCTCTTCAAAAAAATCCGTCTCAGGCGTCATGCGCACCGAGCGGATGTCGGCGCCGGCGATGACCGCGCCGTAAATGTGTATCGGGTAGCTGGGGTTGGGCACCAGCACCGTGTCGCCGCGTTCCATGGTGGCGAGCATCAGGTGGGCGAGGCCCTCCTTCGAGCCTATGGTGACGATGGCCTCGGACTCAGGGTCGAGTTCGACGCCGTAACGCGTCTGGTACCAGTTGCAAATGGCCTTGCGCAGCCGCGGGATGCCCTTGGAGATCGAATAGCCGTGGGTGTCGGGACGCTGCGAGGCTTCGACCAGTTTGTCAACAATGTGCTGCGGCGTGGCGCCGTCGGGATTGCCCATGCTCATGTCGATGATGTCTTCGCCGCGATGGCGCGCCGCCATCTTCAATTCATTGGTGGTGTTGAAGACGTAGGGCGGCAGTCTCTGGATACGGGCAAATTCGCGCATGGTGGCAGGAGTCTGGTTATGCCGGGGTGCTTGCTGCAACGCGCACGCGCATCGCCCTGCCCCGGTGGCGCAACGTGTCAATCCGTCGTCAGCCTGAAAAAGCCGTAATGATATCCGATACTTAGCTGCACATCAAATCATTACGTCAAATCAGGCGCTGGGGCCCGGCAGCGTGCGCCTACTCGTCCAGACCACCCCCGCCGCTGGTTGCGGTCTCCCCATCGCCGACCCAGGCCTCGAGCAGCGTATAGGCCACTGCCAGCACCACCGGGCCGACAAAAATACCGACCAGTCCAAAGGCCAGCAAACCGCCGATGACACCGGCAAGAATGAGCAACAGCGGCAAGTCGGCGCCCATGCGTATCAGCCATGGCCGCAGAAAGTTGTCGAGACTGGTGACGATGACGGTCCACACCAGCAAAAAGGTTCCCCAGCCCGTATCACCGCTCCAGTACAGCCAGATCACCGCCGGCGCGAGCACCAGGCCCGGCCCCAATTGCGCGATGCACATGATGAACATCGCCGCTGTCAGCACCACCGGGAAGGGCACGCCGGCGAGGGCGAGACCGATGCCGCCCAGCACCGACTGCACCACTGCGGTAATGCCCACACCGAGCGCGACGGCGCGGATGGCCTCGCCGGCGAGACGGATGGCTCCCTCGCCGCGCTCGCCGCCAAGGCGGTGGCCAAAGCGCCCCAGTGCGGCAGCGGTGTCCTCGCCGCCGGCGAACATCAGCGCCGCCAGTGCCACGGTCAGCAAAAACTGCAGTATAACGAGGCCCAGCCCCCCGACCTGGGCCGCGAGCCACTTTGCGGAACTGCCCGCATACGGCGACAATTTCGCCAGTACTTCGTGCACACCAGTGCTGGTCCCGGCATTCCAGGCCTTTGCCGCGGCTTCGCCAATCAAAGGCAACTCCGACACCCAGGAAGGTGCCGGCGGCAGATGGAACGCCACCATCGATGCCAACCAGGTCTTGATGTCGTCGAGGTTGCCGAAAATGGTGCTGACGGCCAGCACCAGCGGCAGCACAAACAGCAACAAAACCAGCACGCTCATCACCAGCACCGCCAGGCCGCGCTTGTTCCAGAGCCGGCGCTGAATGATCAGCATCATCGGCCAGGTCGCGACGACGATCATCGCCGCCCAGATCAGCGAAGGCAGGAACGGCCCCAGTATCCACAGCGTTGCAATGATCAGTCCGCCGATGAAAAGCACCGAAAATGTGGTTCGCGTAAGGTCTTGTTTGATCTGGCTCATCGCATGCTGCTCCGGGCGGTTTCTGTTCATTTGGGGCATATCGGGTCACAACCGGTTCGAACTTTGTGTCCGGCTGCCGACATCTGATGATATCGGATGGTATCGGATGGTATCGCATGCGCGCGCCCATCCCGCGCCAACGGGCCGCATCGCCTGAAACGCAACGCGGGGCGTCATACGGGCGATAAAGTTATAATAATATCCGTTGCTTGCGTAACCATGCTGGCGTAGTCAAAGAACAATCAATTCGTGAAACTTCACCGCGCCGGCCCTGCCGGGGTCAATACCTTTACCGGCTACGGGCCCGGCTATGTGCAGGTCAACACCGAGCGCAGGGAGCACAGCCTCATTGTGCTGCCCGACCAGTTGCTCGACTGGCCGCCGGCCAGTTTTGCCGAACTCGCAGCCGCCCACCTGCAAAGCCTGCTGGCGCTGCGACCGGAGATCGTGCTGCTCGGAACCGGCGAGCAGCAGCGCTTTCCGCGCCCGGAACTCACCCGCCCGCTGCTCGAGGCCGGCATCGGTGTCGAGGTCATGACCGTGGCGGCCGCGTGCCGTACCTATAACATTCTGGTTGCCGAGGAACGCCGGGTCGCCGCCGCCCTGCTGCTCGCCTGATGGCAATGCCAGACAGCGGCGCAAACGCGCCACCCTCCGCATCCGCCATGTCCGCATTCTCAAGACCTGTTTTGCTGGCCTTGATGGTCGCGCTGGCCGTAGGCTGGTTTACGTCGCTCGGCTACCGCGACCTGATCCGCCCTGACGAAGGTCGTTACGCCGAGATCGCACGCGAAATGGTCGCCAGCGGCGACTGGCTGACGCCCAGGCTCAACGACTTCAAGTATTTCGAGAAGCCGGCGCTGCAATACTGGGCCACAGCCGCTGCGTTCAGCAGTTTTGGCATCAGCGAGTGGACTGCCAGGCTGTGGGCCGCGCTGACCGGTTTCGCCGGCATTCTGCTCGTGGGCTTCACCGGTTTGCGCCTGTTCGGCCGCGATGCCGGGCTCTACGCCGCCGCCGTTACGGCGAGCAGTTTTCTGTATGTATTCATCGCCCACGCCAACACGCTGGACATGGGGCTGACGTTTTTTCTTACCGCTGCCGTCTGCGCTTTCGTGCTGGCGCAACACGACGGACAAGGCCCTGCCGGCCGTCGCAACTGGATGCTCGCCGCATGGGCCGCGGCGGCGCTGGCGGTGCTCTCCAAGGGGCTGATCGGCCTGCTGCTGCCCGGTGGCGCGCTGTTCTGGTACATCGTCATCCAGCGCGACTGGCGGCGCATTCCGCTGCTCCACCTGCCCGCCGGCATCGCCTTGTTCCTTGCCATCACGGCACCCTGGTTCATTGCCGTGTCGCTGAAGAATCCGGAATTCTTCCAGTTCTTTTTCATCCAGGAGCACTTCGAGCGCTTCCTCACCAAGGGGCATGGCCGTTACCAGCCGCCGTGGTACTTCATTCCAGTGCTGCTGGCCGGCATGGTCCCCTGGACACTGACCATGCTGCCGGCGGTCGCGCGCGCGTGGCGCGCCGAGGCGGGGCATTTCCAGACGGCGCGATTCCTGCTCTTGTGGTGCGTGTTCACCTTCGTATTTTTCTCGGCCTCAGGCTCCAAACTCGCGTCCTACATTCTGCCCATATTCCCGGCGCTGGCACTGCTTTGCGGGCGCTACCTTGCCACCGCCGGCCGTCGCGCCCTGCTGTGGCAGGTGCTGCCCTTCAGCCTTGCCGGCATTGCCATCATGCTGCTCGCACCCTCGATCACCCGCCGTGGCAACGCCGAGTTGCCGGCTGAATTGCTCGCCGACTATGTCCCCTGGCTGGTGCTGACCGGGGCCGCCCTGCTCGGCGGTGCGTTGCTGTTTGCGCTGTTCGAGGCGCGCGGCAGGCGGGCCGCTGCGGTGATTGCACTGAGCGCCTGCGGCCTCGCCTCAGCCTTGTTGCCGCTGTCGGGCCACAACACGCTGGCATCGGTATACTCGGCAAAACAGATCGTGCAGAAAATCCGCCCGCAACTGCGCCCCGACACGCCGTTCTATGTGGTGAATACGTTTGACCATACCCTGCTCTTTTACCTCGGACGTACCGTCACCATGGTCAGTTACAAGGACGAGCTTGCCGTCGCCATCGGCTGGGAAAAACACAAATTCCTGCCCGATTACACCAGCTTCGCCAGGGCGTGGGAGAAGGACAGCGCGCCGCTGGCGATGTTCGCACCGAAGGACCTCACCGACTTCCGGAAGCAGTTCCCGGTGGCCATGGTGGAAATTGCGCGTGACCCGAGGCGGGTGATTGTGGCCAAACCGCCTGCCCATCCGGCCGCCCATCCGGCCGCCCATCCGCCTGCCAATCCGCAGGCCAAGACGCCATGACCGCCGTCAGCTTTTCGCTTATTCTGCTCGGCGTGCTACTCAACGCCGTCGCACAACTACTGCTCAAGGCCGGCACCAATGCCGTCGGCCGCTTCGAGTTCTCGTTCGACAACCTGTTACCGGTCGGCATGAAGTTCGCGTTCGAGCCGCATATCGCCGGCGGCATCACCTGCTATGTCGTCAGTGTCGTGGTCTGGATCATGGCCTTGTCGCGGGTGGAGGTGAGCATCGCCTACCCGATGCTATCGCTCGGATACATTCTTAATGCCGCCGCCGCATGGTACTTTTTCGGCGAGGCGGTCAGCGTGATGCGGCTGACCGGCATGGGCATCATCATCATCGGTGTGTATATCGTGGCGCGTTCATGATGCGTGTGCGCGCGGAGACCCTGTCTTGAACTATCTGCCATTCACCCGTCCGACCATAGACGAGGCGACCATACAGGGCGTGGCCGATGTACTGCGCTCGGGCTGGATTACCAGCGGCCCGCAGGTCAGGGCCTTCGAGGCGAGGCTGTCCGGGTATTTCGGCGGCCGCCCGGTGCTCAGCGTGAATTCGGGCACCGGCACGCTGGAACTCGCGCTGGCCGTGGCCGGCGTGGGCAGTGGCGACGAGGTCATCACCACCCCGCTGTCCTGGGTGGCCACCGGCAACGTGGTGCTGCGCGCCGGTGCGCGACCGGTGTTTGTTGACATCGACCCGGCGACCCGCAATATCGATCTGGGTAAAGTTGCAGCAGCGATCACGGCAAAAACCAGGGCGCTGATTCCGGTCGACCTCGCCGGACTTCCGGTGAATCGCGACCAGCTCAATGCCCTCGCCCAAAGCCACAAGCTTCGCGTCATCGAAGACGCGGCGCAAAGCATGGGGGCCACCTGGAAGGGCCGCCGCGTCGGCAGTTTCGGTGACCTGGTGTCCTTCAGCTTTCATGCCAACAAGAACATGACCACCACCGAAGGCGGCTGCCTGGTGGTCAACGATGCCGCGGAAGCCGAACTCGCCACACGCCTGCGCCTGCAAGGCGTGGTGCGCTTGCCCGACGGCGGGCAGGACGTCGAAGTCGCCGGCGGCAAATACAACATGACCGATGTCGCCGCGCGCATCGGCCTTGGCCAGATTGAATTGCTCGAGGCCTTCAACATCAAGCGGCGCGAACTGGTGCGCCATTATTTCAGCAGTTTCGACCGCAGCCTTGGCTGCGGACTGCCGCCCGAGGATTATGAAAACTCCAACTGGCATATGTTCCAGATCCTGCTGCCGCTGGCGCGCATGGCGATCAGCCGCGGCGACTTCATCAAGGCCATGCACGAGGCGGGCATAGGCACCGGCGTGCATTACCCGGCGATGCATTTGTTCACGCTGTATCGCAATTTGGGCTGGAAAAAGGGCGACTTCCCCCACGCCGAGGAAGCGGGCGCCGGCCTGCTTACTCTGCCGCTGTTTCCGGCGATGAGCCTGGCCGATGTAGAACGGGTGTGCGAAACATGCGCCCGCCTGCTGCAACAACATTCCAAGTAAGCGCCGTGAGTGCCAAATGAGCGAGTCCCCCTCCCTGTCGGTCGTCATCCCGGTGTACAACGAAGAGTCCGGCCTCGCCGCGCTTTTTGCGCGCCTCTACCCGGCGCTGGACAGACTCGGCGACAGCTACGAAATAATTTTTGTCAACGACGGCAGCCGCGACCGCTCGGCGGCGCTGCTGCGCGAACAATTCCAGCAGCGGCCCGATGTCACGCGCGTGGTGCTGTTCAGCGGCAATTATGGCCAGCACATGGCGATCATGGCCGGCTTCGAGCAGTGCCGCGGCGGGCGCATCGTCACGCTCGACGCCGACCTGCAAAACCCGCCCGAGGAAATCCACAAGCTGCTGTCCAAAATGGCCGAAGGCCACGACTACGTCGGCAGCATCCGGCTGCAGCGCCGGGACAGCGCCTTCAGGCGCATCGCCTCACGCGCCATGAACGGCCTGCGCGAGCGCATCACCCGCATCCAGATGACCGACCAGGGCTGCATGCTTCGCGCCTACAGCCGGGACATCGTTGCCGCGATCAACAACTCGCACGAGGTCAATACCTACATCCCGGCGCTAGCCTATTCGTTTGCGCACAACCCGGCCGAGGTCGAGGTCGAGCACGAGGAGCGCAGGGCCGGCGAGTCAAAGTACTCGCTCTACAGCCTGATCCGGCTCAATTTCGACCTCGTAACCGGCTTCTCGCTGGCCCCGCTGCAAATGTTTTCGCTGATCGGTATCACCATCTCGCTGCTGTCCTTCGCCTTTGTCGTGGTGCTGGCGGTGCGCCGCGTCATGGTCGGACCGGAGGCTGAAGGCGTTTTCACGCTGTTCGGCATCGCGTTTTTCCTGATCGGGATCACGCTGTTCGGCATCGGGCTGCTCGGAGAATATGTAGGACGCATCTACCAGCAGGTGCGGCAACGCCCGCGCTACCTGGTGCAGGCCATCCTGGAAAAGAAGGATGCGCAGTAAAGCCGTCGTCTTTGCGTACCACGACGTCGGTGTGCGCTGCCTCAAAGTCCTGCTTGAGCAAGGCGTCGACGTCGCACTGGTGCTCACCCATCAGGACAACCAGGCCGAGCACATCTGGTTCGCCAGTGTCGCCGAACTGGCCCGCACGCAGGGCATTGAGGTCATCACACCGGAGGACCCGAACACGCCGGAATGCCTTGCCCGCATTGCCGCCATCGCGCCCGATTTCCTGTTTTCGTTTTACTATCGGCTGATGCTCAGGCCGGCGCTGCTGGCCACGGCGCGCCGCGGCGCCTTCAACATGCACGGCTCGTTGCTGCCCAAGTACCGCGGCCGCGTACCGGTGAACTGGGCGGTGCTGCACGGTGAAACCGAAACCGGTGCGACGCTGCATGAAATGACGGCCAAGCCCGACGCCGGCAGGATTGTCGGCCAGGAAGCCGTCACCATCACCCCCGATGACCAGGCCGCCGAGGTGTTCCGCAAGGTCACTGCGGCCGCCGAATCCGTGCTGCGACGCTGCCTGCCGGCGCTGCTCAATGGCAGCGCCGTACTGCGCGAGCAGGAATTGTCGCAAGGGGGATATTTTGGCGGCCGAAAACCGGCGGACGGGCGCATCAGCTGGATTCGTACGGCGCGGGAAATACACAATCTGGTGCGCGCGGTCGCCCCGCCCTACCCGGGCGCTTATACTGAACTTTGCGGCAGGCCGCTGTTCATTTATCGCACCCGGCTGGAGGCCGGCGGCGGCATGTGCGGTTCGGCCCCCGGGTTTTATGCCAGCGACGCCGGCGTTGATGCCGTGTGCGCCGATGGACGCGTTCTTGCACTGCTTGAAATGCAATACGAGGACAAGCCTTTCACCCCCGCGGACTTTCTGGCACGCTTCGGCGCGCGGCCTGTTCCGCTCCCTTTGAGCTGAAACCATGAAAAAAATCCTGATCCTCGGCGTAAACGGCTTTATCGGCCACCACCTGTCCAAACGCATCATCGAGACCACCGACTGGGAAGTCTATGGCATGGACATGCAGACCGAGCGCGTCACCGACCTGCTGGCGGAAAAACGCTTTCACTTTTTCGAGGGCGACATCACCATCAATCACGAGTGGATCGAGTACCACATCCGCAAATGCGACGTGGTGCTGCCGCTGGTTGCCATTGCCACGCCGGCCACTTACGTCAAGGAACCGCTGCGCGTGTTTGAGCTCGACTTCGAGGCCAACCTGCCCATCGTGCGCGCCTGCGTCAAGCGCAAGAAGCGGCTGATCTTCCCGTCCACCTCCGAGGTGTACGGCATGAGTCGCGACAAGGCCTTTGATCCGGAAATGTCGGAACTGGTGCTCGGGCCTATCAACAAGCCGCGCTGGATCTACTCCTGCTCGAAGCAACTTATGGACCGCGTCATTCACGCCTACGGCATGGAACAGGGCCTCGACTACACGCTGTTCCGCCCCTTCAACTGGATAGGCGCCGGGCTCGATTCGATCAACACCGCCAAGGAGGGCAGCTCGCGTGTCATCACGCAATTCCTCGGCCACATCGTACGCGGCGAGCCGATCAAACTGGTCGATGGCGGACGCCAGAAGCGCGCTTTCACCTATATCGATGACGGCATCGACGCGCTGATGAAGATCATCGCCAACAAGAACGGCGTGGCGAGCAGCCAGATCTACAACATCGGCAATCCGCGCAACAATTTTTCGGTCAGGGAGCTGGCGGAAATGATGATCAAGCTCGCACTGAAATACCCCGAGTACCAGCCCAGCGCGCGCAAGGTGAAAATGGTCGTCACCACCGCTGAAAAATATTACGGCAAGGGCTACCAGGACGTGCAGAACCGCGTACCCAAGATCACCAACACCATGAACGACCTGTCATGGAAGCCACGGGTCAACATGCCGCAGGCGCTGAAGAACATATTCGACGCCTACCGCGGACACGTGGCAGAAGCGCGGCACCTGGTTGATTGATCAGCGCCGCGACGGCCTGATCCAGCCTTGAAACTCGCCCTCAAGATCGATGTCGACACTTACCGCGGCACGCGCGAGGGCGTGCCGCGCCTGCTCGATCTCCTGAAAAAGCACGGCGCCGGGGCGACCTTCCTGTTCAGCCTAGGGCCGGACCATACCGGCCGCGCGATCAAGCGCGTGCTGCGCCCGGGCTTCTTGAAAAAGGTGTCGCGCACCTCGGTGCTCGAACATTACGGTATCAAGACACTGCTCTACGGCACGCTGCTGCCCGGACCGGACATCGGCCGCGTCTGCGCCAGGTTGATGCGGCAGGTGCGCGATGACGGGCATGAAGTCGGCATCCACACCTGGGATCATGTCAGATGGCAGGATTCAGTCGCCGACGCCGGCGCACAATGGACGCTGGCCGAAATGCAGCGCGCCTGCGCGCGCTTTGAGGAGATTTTTGGCGAACCGGCAAAAGTGCATGGTGCGGCCGGCTGGCAAATGAACAAGCATGCGCTGCGGCTGACGCAAAGCCTCGGGTTCACCTACTGCTCCGACAGCCGCGGCAGCGGGCCTTTTGTTCCGATTTGCGACGCCGAGGTCATCGCCTGTCCGCAGTTGCCGACCACTCTGCCCACGCTTGACGAACTGATCGGACTCGAGGGCATCACCCCGGCATCGGTTGCACAGCACCTGCTGGGCCTGACAGCCACGCCGCCGGCCACCGGGCATGTTTACACACTGCACGCGGAACTCGAGGGTGGCAAACTGGCTCACGCCTTCGATGCTTTGCTCGAAGGATGGAAAGCACAGGGATATCAACTTGTTGCCATGCGCGAATTGCACCAGAGCCTGAACCTCAAAACCCTGCCCCGGAATGTGATCGAGTACGCCGAAATCGCCGGTCGCTCCGGCGCACTGACGCGACAAGGACGGGAATTTCTGCCGGCTTAGGCATTGTCTCGATTTTACGCTTGCAAAGCTCGGTGATTTTGTGAAGAATGATCCTTGTCGCAGTAATGCTGAAAAATTAAAAACACTTTAATGCCGAATCAAGTAGTTAAAGATTTCTCCCTGCAAGGCACCGGCGGCCCGTTCAAACTGTCCGCTCTCAAAAGCAAGTATCTCGTTGTCTATTTCTATCCCAAGGACAACACTCCCGGGTGCACCACCGAGGGCATGCAGTTCGGCCAGTTGTACAAGGATTTTCAGAAGACCGGCTGCGAACTGGTCGGCGTGTCGCGCGACAGCGTCAAGTCACACACCAACTTCAAGACCAGGCAAGCCTTCCCGTTTGAACTCCTGTCGGACGAGGACGAGGCGGTCTGCACCCAGTTTGCGGTGATCAAAATGAAGAACATGTACGGCAAGCAGGTGCGCGGCATCGTGCGCAGCACCTTCGTGCTGGACGACAAGCGCGCCATACTCCGGGAGTGGCGCGGCCTGAAGGTTCCCGGCCACGCCCAGGAGGTATTGGACTTTGTTAAAACACTCTGAGTCGTCCTACCCGACCGCAGACGCTGATTTGTCCCTCACACCCACCTCCTCCCGAAAACCGCGCGCCGGCAAGCGCGTCCAGACGAAACTCTTCGTCCTCGATACCAATGTATTGATGCATGACCCGACGAGCCTGTTCAGGTTCGAGGAGCACGACATCTTCCTGCCGATGATGACGCTGGAAGAACTCGACAGCAATAAAAAAGGCATGTCCGAGGTCGCGCGCAACGCCCGCCAGGCCAGCCGCTTCCTCGACGAGATTGTCAGCGGCTCCGGTGACAAGATCAAATCGGGCATCCCGCTCAGGCGCAGTCGCACCGACACCGCCACCGGCCACCTGTTCCTGCAAACCGAGGCCATCAGCGGGCACTTGCCCGCCAACCTGCCCATAGGCAAGGCCGACAATCAGATCATCGGCGTCGTGATGTACCTTCAGCAGAAGATTCCGCAGCGCCAGGTCATCCTGGTGTCCAAGGACATCAACATGCGCATCAAGGCGCACGCGCTCGGGCTCGCCGCCGAGGACTATTTCAACGACAAGGTACTCGAAGACACCGATCTCCTGTACTCCGGCGTGCGCGCGCTGGCGGACGATTTCTGGGAATTGCACGGCAAGGACATGGAGTCCTGGAAAAAGGACGGCCGCACCTTTTACCGCGTCAGGGGCCCCCTTTGCTCACAGCTCCTGGTCAACGAATTCATCTATCAGGATGGTGAGCAGCCGCTGCACGCCGTGGTGCGCGAGGTTGCCGGCAAAACCGCTGTGCTTGAAACCGTCCGCGACTTTACCTACGCGAAGAATGCCGTGTGGGGCATCAACATGCGCAATCGCGAGCAGAACTTCGCGATGAACCTGCTGATGGACCCTGAGATCGATTTTGTCACCCTGCTCGGCCAGGCCGGCACCGGCAAGACGCTGATGACGCTGGCGGCTGGACTGATGCAGACGCTCGAGGACAAGCTCTATACCGAAATCATCATGACACGGGTCACCGTCCCGGTCGGCGAGGACATCGGCTTCCTGCCCGGCACCGAGGAGGAGAAAATGACCCCCTGGATGGGCGCGCTGGAAGACAACCTTGACGTGCTCAACAAGACCGACGACGAGGCCGGCGAATGGGGCCGCGCTGCGACGCGCGACCTGATTCGCTCGCGCATCAAGATCAAGTCGCTCAATTTCATGCGCGGCCGGACATTTCTCAACAAGTTCCTGATCATCGACGAGGCGCAGAACCTGACGCCCAAGCAGATGAAAACACTCATCACCCGCGCCGGCCCCGGCACCAAGGTGGTGTGCCTGGGCAATATCGCGCAAATCGACACGCCCTACCTCACCGAGGGTTCATCCGGCCTGACCTATGTTGTCGACCGCTTCAAGGGCTGGGCTCACTCGGGGCATGTCACGCTGCAGCGGGGCGAGCGCTCGCGGCTCGCCGACCAGGCGGCCGAAGTACTTTGATCGGCATCAGCACCTGCCTGCAACCGCAGGCAGGTATAGCCGTCTTATTCTTCTGAAATCATTCCATTGGGGTCAAAGGGACACACGATGAATTTCACATTACGTCTGCTGGTCGTTCTGTCTGCACTGGTGTCTTTCACCGCCCTGGCACAGCAAACCCCGCCCCAGGACTACGAGCCCAAAGTGGGGCAGTCCGGCAAGGACGTCATCTGGGTCCCCACACCGGATGACGTGGTCGAGCGCATGCTGCGCATGGCCAAAGTCACGGCTGCTGATTATGTCGTCGACCTGGGTGCTGGTGACGGCAAGATCGCCATTGCCGCGGCAAAGCTGTTCAAGGCACGCACTCTGGGCGTCGAGTACAATCCAGAGTTCGCGCGCTTCGCCCAGAGCAACGTGATCAAGGCCGGCGTCGCCGACAGGGCGAAGGTCATTGAAGGCGACATTTTCGTCACCGACTTTACCGAGGCGAATGTCGTCACCATGTATTTGCTGCCGCATCTCAATCTCAAACTGCGTCCTCAGCTGCTGGCCATGCGTCCGGGTACCCGCATCGTCACCCATTCGTTCAATATGGATGACTGGGAGCCCGATGATCATTCGTCGGTGAATGGGCGCGACGTCTACCTGTACATCATTCCGGCCACGGTCATGGGCCAATGGACCACGGAAGCGCAAACCGGGAAAACCAGGGAAAACTTTGAGTTGTCGTTCATGCAGCGCTACCAGAAGCTGGAGGGGGGTGCGCAGTTCGGCACACTGCGCGCAGGGCTGCGCGATGCCCGGCTTAACGGCAACGACATCCGCTTTTCATTCATGGACCAGCAGGGGATGCGGCGCGATTACACCGGAAAGATCAGCGGCCCCCGCATGCAGGGAACCTTTGTCACCGACAGCGGGAAAAAGGGCCGCTGGAGCGCGGCCAGGCGCTAACACGCCCTAGAAGCTGTCGTTGGAAATGTAGTTGGCGAAGCGGGTGTGCTGGCCGAGGAAGGTCAGCATCACCGTTCCGGTCGGGCCGTTACGCTGCTTGCCGATGATCAACTCGGCCTCCCCTTTCTTGCCGTCGACCTTGTTGTAAACCTCGTCGCGGTAAATGAACAGGATCACGTCGGCGTCCTGCTCGATCGCGCCCGACTCACGCAGGTCGGACATCACCGGGCGCTTGTCGGTGCGGCTCTCCAGGCTGCGGTTGAGCTGCGACAGCGCCACCACAGGGACCTGCAACTCCTTGGCCAGCGCCTTCAGCGAGCGCGAAATCTCCGATATCTCCGTCGCACGGTTCTCCCCCTGGCTCGACGAGGACATCAACTGCAGGTAATCGACGATGATCAGGTGCAGGCCGCCGTACTGGCGGTGCAACCGTCGCGCACGGGCGCGCAGTTCGAGCGTGTTCAACGCGGGCGTTTCGTCGATATGGATGGGCGCGTCCTGCAATTTGCCGACGGCAGTCACGAACTCCGACCAATCCTCGTCGGTGAGGCCCCTGCCGGTGCGAAGTTTCATCTGGTCTACACGGCTGATGGAACCGAGCATGCGCAACGCCAGTTGCGGGCCCGACATCTCCATGCTGAACACCCCGACCGGCAGGCCGTTGTGCACCCCGACATGTTCGGCGATATTGAGCGCCAGCGCGGTCTTGCCCATGCTGGGGCGTCCGGCGATGATGACAAGGTCGCCCTTCTGGAAGCCCGATGTTTTTTCGTCAAGATCGGCAAAGCCGGTGGGCACTCCGGTAATGCCGGAAAGATTGCCGTTCTGATGGAGTTCATCGACATACTTTTGCACCGCCGGCGCCAGTACGGACATCGGCACGAAACCCTGCTTGCCGCGCGATCCGGTCTGGTTGATCTGGAAAATTTTTGACTCGGCCTCATCAAGCAGTTGTCCGACGTCCTTGCCCATCGGCGACAAGGCCGTGTCGGCGATCTCATTGGCCGTCGCAATCAGCCGCCGCATGATGGACCGCTCGCGCACGATCTCGGCGTAGCGGCGGATGTTGTGCGCGGACGGCGTGTTGCGCGCCAGTTCGCTCAGATAGGCGATGCCGCCGACACGCTCGCGGTCGTCGCTGGCATCGATCGAATCGGATACCGTCAGTACATCGGCGGGCTTGCTGCGCTCCACCAGCCGCGCGATATGGAAGTAAATCCGTCTGTGCTCATCGCGGTAAAAGTCGTCCGGCGTCACCACATCGGCGATTTTGTCAAAAGCCTGGTTATCCAGCAGCAGGCCGCCCAGGACCGACTGCTCGGCCTCGATCGAGTGGGGCGGAACCCTCAGGTTGAGAAGTTGCGAATCCTGCGTCGGTTGGGTGTTGTTCTGTGCCATCGAAGTGTACCGCCTTGAACGAAGCAAATCTTACCACCTACGCCGGGCGCAAATGCGACTCACCGGAGCGCATTGCAAGCGCACCCTGCAACCGGGACGGACAAATGAAAAAGGGCCTTGCGGCCCTTTTTCATCAATGCAGAACGCTTACGCCGCTTGCTCGCCCAGCACCGAAATCGTGATGTTGACCACCACATCGGAATTGAGCGCGATCGCGACCTGGTGGTCGCCGATCATCTTCAGCGGGCCCTGCGGCAGGCGCACGGCCGAACGCTCAACTTCGAAGCCCTGCGCCTTGAGTGCATCAACGATGTCGTGGTTGGTGACAGAGCCGAACAGCCGCCCGTCAACACCGGCCTTTTGCGTGACTTGTACCATCAGACCGTCGAGCTTGGCGCCCTGCTCCTGCGCCGCAGCCAGAGCCGCTTTTTCGGCGGCCTCAAGTTCGGCGCGCTTTTTCTCGAACTCGGCCATGTTGGCCGGGGTCGCGCGGCGTGCCTTGCCCTGCGGGATCAGAAAGTTGCGTGCGTAGCCGTCCTTGACCTTGACGATGTCGCCGAGGCCGCCAAGGTTGACCACTTTTTCCATCAGAATGATTTGCATGGCCGCTCCTCAGTGCAGATCGGTGTAAGGCAGCAGCGCGAGGAACCGCGCACGCTTGATTGCCGTGGACAGCTGGCGCTGGTAACCGGTGCGGGTGCCGGTGATGCGCGCCGGGATGATTTTGCCGTTTTCGGCGATGAAATCCTTCAGGAGATCGACATCCTTGTGGTCGATCCAGTCGATTTTCTCTGCCGTGAAACGGCAGAACTTGCGGCGCTTGAACAGTGCACCGCCTTTTTTGTCCTTCTTCAGATCCTTGCCTTTACCTTTGCCTTTGCCGAAACGGCCGCCTGTGCGTGGGGGCATGATTTACTCTCCTTCTGCGAATTCAATGTGGGTTACGTGCAGCACCGGTTGCGTGCTCTTGATGCTTTTGCTGGCAAGAAATCCGTCTATGGTCAGGCTGCGCTCAAGGCTTGCGCCGGAGAGAAGCTTCGCATCGGCCTCGAAAGCCACCGCGGAGAGTTCACACTCCACGCGACGCATGTGTCCTGCTTCCATGCGCTCCGACTCGTGCCTGATGCGAAAATTCAAGACTGGTATGCCTGCCGGCGTGTGCCGCAAGGCGTCGAGTTCGACGATCCTGCCGGACAACAGCAACCGGTTGCTGGACAAATTTTCAGGCGCTCGCCTGGGCCGGGGCTTCGGCGGGCTTCGCCTCTGCACGGGCCTCGGGTGCAAGCACCGAACGCGATTTCTCTTCCTTCATCATCGGCGACGGGGTCGTGACCGGGCCCTTCATCTGCACGATCAGATTGCGCAGGACGGCGTCGTTGAATTTGAAGGAATGCTCGAGCTCGGTCAGCGTCTCGGCGTCGCACTCAATGTTCATGAGCACGTAATGCGCCTTGTGCATCTTGGCGATCGGGTAAGCCATCTGGCGGCGACCCCAGTCCTCGAGGCGGTGGATCGCCCCTTTGCGCTGCGTGATCGTGGCGCGATAGCGCTCGATCATCGCCGGCACCTGCTCGCTCTGGTCCGGATGGACGATGAATACCACTTCGTAATGACGCATGCATTCTCCTTAAGGGTTGGTGGACACGCCGCGAGAGGGGGCGAGGCCCCCCGGCCATGCGGTGCCGGTGGAGCAAGGAATCACGCAAGCCCGAAAGCGAGCGTGGAAAGCCTTGTATTATAAGCTGAAAAGCCGGTTAACGGCAAGATTCACTGTTGCCGGAGGACAGCGACCAAGCCCACCATAAAAGCCCTTTTAATCAGCAGTTAAGCTTCATATTTTGGCATGCGGCCCAGCGCCGGTGCGCTTTGCCAGTCGCGCGACAGTCGTGCGAATCGCCTTGCCCAATCACGGCGCTGTGCGCAGAATGCGGAGCTGATGCGCAAACCGAAAAACACTGCCGCCGGCGCCGTAGCGCGGGCCCCCGCTGCCGCGCATCCGCCCGAGGATATTCCCTCCGGCCTGTCCGCAGAACTGCTCAAGGAACTGCACATCCTGACCCGCGATGGCAGGATGAACCAGGATAGCCGCCGCAAGCTCAAACAGATCCAGCACTTATGCCAGTTCATCGAGCCGCTGCTGCAGGAACTGCGGCAGGACCGGACGGCAATCAGCATGGTTGATCACGGCGCGGGCAAGTCGTATCTCGGCTTCATGCTGGCCGAGCTTTTTTTCCGGCAACAGGGCGGTGGCGCGCATATCTACAGCATCGAAACCCGTGGCGATCTGGTGGACAAGTCGCAGCAACTGGCGCAACGGCTGGGCCTCGCCTGCATGTCGTTTTTGCAGCTTACGGTCGCCGAGTCGATCCGCTCTGATGCGCTGCCCGGCACGGTGGACATCGTCACCGCCTTGCACGCGTGTGACACCGCCACCGATGATGCCATTCATTTCGCACTGAACAAACAGGCACGCTTCATCGTCGTCGTTCCCTGCTGCCAGGCCGAAGTCGCCGCGGTGCTGCGCCGTAACAAAAGCACCGACAACGCCGCCAGTGCACTTGCCGAGTTGTGGCGCCATCCGCTGCACACACGCGAGTTCGGCAGCCAGGTCACCAACGTATTGCGCTGCCTGCAACTGGAAGCACACGGCTACCAGGTCACGGTAACCGAGCTTGTCGGCTGGGAGCATTCAATGAAAAACGAGCTGATCATCGCACGCAAAAAAGACCTGCCGCGCGAGCGGGCGGCACGACGCCTCGAGACCGTGCTGGGCGAACTCGGCCTGGAAGAAATGCAGGGGCGGTTTTTTGCACCTGACACCACCGCTGCGAAGACCTCAGCGTGAATATCTGGGTGGATGCGGACGCCTGCCCAGTGGTGGTAAAGGAAATTCTGTATCGCGCCTCAGAGCGCCTTTGCATACGGACAACGCTGGTCGCCAACAGGCTGCTGAGCGTCCCTCGCTCGCCGTGGATTCACGCGCTGCGGGTGCCGCAGGGTTTTGACGTCGCCGACAAGCGCATCGCCGAGCTGACCGCGGCCGGCGACCTCGTGATCACGGCGGACATTCCGCTCGCCGCGGATGTGCTCGAGCGCGGCGGACATGCACTCGATCCGCGCGGAGAGTTCTATACTGCGGATAACATCCGGGATCGCCTGTCCTTGCGCGGCTTCATGGAGGACTTGCGCGCGAGCGGCGTCGATACCAGCGGCCCCAAGCCGTTCAGCCCGGCCGACGGCAAGGCTTTCGCCGGCGCACTGGATCGTTTTTTGTCGCGCCCGTCCAACCCGGCCTGAGCAGCACCATGAAATTCTTCGCGGAGAAAGCCTGATGCGCCTGCAAGTGCTGCTGTTTGTCCTGCTCGGTACATGCCTTGGCAAGGCCGTCGCACAAAACAGCTTTGAGCACAGCAACTACAAGCCGCTGCCGCTCGCCCAGATCCTGGCGGCGGCCGTCCCCCCAAAAGAAACGCGGCTGTTCGGGCACGACCGCCTGTACCGCATCAACGCCCATTACACCGGTGACACCAGAGTGCTGGATTTTCCGCGTCATCCGCTGATTCCAGCCTGGCTGAACAGCCGCTCGCTCGAGGGCATGAGCCCGAAGGGGCTGACCAAGGAATGGCGCATCGAAAGCGAGGGCAGCAGCATCTGGGCGCCGGTGGTGATGGTGGTCAGCCCGGACAAGGGCGAGGGTTTCGCGATCCGGCGCAAATCAGTGGTGTACCTGCACCAGATCGGCAACCTCGACGGACGCCCCTATTTTCTGGCCATTGTCGGCAGCGCGCAGAGCCGTTAGCTGAAAACCCTTGCCAGACGCGCTTCTTCAGGCATATTCCACGGGGAAAGCCGCTGGGCGGTCATTTTCAGACAAGGCGCCTGCAAACGAGCGCCCAGCGCGGGTTTTGCGCTCAATCCCTGGCTGAAGCCATGCGCCGGCGGCGCGATTCAAACAGGCAGACGCCACTCGCCACCGACACGTTGAGGCTTTCCACCGATCCGCTCATGGGGATGTTGACCAGCGCGTCGCAGGTCTCCCTGGTCAGCCGGCGCAGGCCCTGGCCCTCTGCCCCCAACACCCAGGCCACGGCGACCGGCATCTTGGCGACGTAAAGGTCATGTTCGGCCGCGGAATCGGCGCCGACGACCCAGATGGCGCGCTCCTTGAGCTCGCGCAACGTGCGCGCGAGGTTGGTCACCATGATATAGGGCATCGTTTCGGCAGCGCCACTCGCCACCTTGATCACCGTTGCCGACAGGCCGGCGGCGTTGTCCTTTGGCGCCACTACTGCGTGTGCACCGGCGGCGTCGGCCACGCGCAGGCATGCGCCCAGATTGTGCGGATCAGTGACACCGTCCAGCACCAGCACCAGTGCGGGATCGGTCGCCGCGTCAAGTATGTCGTCGAGCGAGTGCGACAAGGCCTGCACCAGGACATTGGCGGCTACGCCCTGATGGCGCTGGCCTCCGACCATGCCGTCAAGGCGTTTGCTGTCGACCGACATGACGCGAATACCCTTGGACTCGGCCAGTGCGCGCAAGTCCTTGCCGCGGACATCCTGCCGGCCGGCGTCGAGGAATACCTCGGTCACAGTCGCGGCGTTGCTGCGTATGCGCGCCGTGACCGAATGAAAACCGTAAATGATGCGGTTCATCGCCGCGGCTCGCGCTTTTGCGCCGCCTTTTTGACCGGCATCCCCCCCTCTGCCGCGAGGTTGAATTCAATTCGTGACGAATCCATGTCCACCCGCACCACCTTCACCCTGACACGGTCTCCGAGGCGGTAACGCCGGCCGGTGCGCTCACCGAGCATCAGGTGTTTGGTCGCATCGAATTTGAAATAATCACTGCCAAGCTCGGACACATGCACCAAACCCTCGACGAACACATCGTCAAGTGCCACAAAAATGCCGAAGCTGGTTACGGCGCTGATGGTGCCGTCATATTCCTCGTTGACCCTGTCCTGCATGAAATAGCACTTGAGCCAGTTCATCACATCGCGCGTCGCCTCATCGGCGCGGCGCTCGGTCTGCGAGCAAAGCGCGCCGAGTTCCTTCCAGTTGCCCGGCTTGTACTGCTGCCCCGCCACCACCGCCTTTATCGCACGGTGCACCAGCAGGTCGGGATAGCGCCGTATCGGCGAGGTGAAATGCGTGTAGGCCTCGTAAGCGAGTCCGAAGTGGCCCAGGTTCTCGGGGCTGTACTGCGCCTGTTTCAGCGACCGAAGCAACACGGTCTGCAGCAGTTGCACGTCCGGCCGGCCCTTCAACTTGAGCAGCAGGGCCGCATAGTCTTTCGCGTGCGGCTCTTCACCGCCACCAAGGGACAGGCCGAACTCCTTCAGAAACTCGCGCAAGGCGGCGAGTTTTTCCGGCGTCGGCCCTTCGTGCACACGGTAAAGCGCCGTGTGCTCATGCGTCTTCAGAAACTCCGACGCGCAGACGTTGGCCGCAAGCATGCACTCTTCGATGAGGCGGTGGGCGTCATTCCTGACCACAGGGAAAATACGCTTGATCTTGCCTTTGGCGTCAAACTCGATCTCGGTTTCCACTGTTTCAAAATCGATTGCGCCGCGCTTGGAACGCGCCAACAACAACACGCGAAACAGCGCGTCCAATGCCTGCAGCCGCGGCAGCAAGGCCTTGAGCGGCGCCGTTTTGACCGCAGCGGGGTTTTCGAGTGCTGCGGCGACTTGGGTGTAGGTCAGACGGGCATGGGAGCGGAACACAGCGTCGTAGAAGCGGTAGCCCTTGACCTCCCCCTGCGCCGTGACGGTGGCGTCACACACCACCGCCAGGCGGTCCACATCCGGGTTGAGCGAGCACAGCCCGTTGGACAGTTTTTCGGGCAGCATGGGAATGACACGCCGCGGAAAATACACCGAGTTGCCACGCTCGCGCGCCTCGACATCAAGGTCGTCCCCCTGGCGCACATAGTGACTGACATCGGCGATGGCGACGATAAGCCGGAAGTTCTTGCCGTCCTTTTCGCAAAAAACCGCATCGTCAAAATCTTTGGCGGTCTCGCCGTCTATGGTCACCAGCGCAAGTTCGCGCAGATCGACCCGGCCCTTGACGTCACCCGCCTGCACCGTGTCTGGCAGGCGCGCGGCCTGCCGCTCAGCCTTGGCCGAGAATTCATGCGGCAAGTCGTGCTTGCGCAGGGCAATCTCTATCTCCATGCCAGGATCGGTATACCCGCCCAGAACCTCGACGATCTTGCCTATGGGCTGGGTGTGGCGGTTGGGCTGGCTGACCAGTTCCACCACGACGACCTGCCCGGGCACTGCACCGTTGATATCGGCCGCGGGGACCAAAATGTCCTGGCTGACGCGCCGGTCGGAGGCGGCGACAAACAGCACCTTGTGTTCAACGTGCAGGCGACCGACCAGGCGCAATTGTGCGCGCTCGGTAACCTCGACCACGCTCGCCTCACGCCGGCCACGACGGTCGCTTCCCTGCTCGCGCACCATGACACGGTCCCCGTGCAGCACACCGTCCATTTCCTTCTGGCTGAGATACAAATCCTGCCCGCCGTCATCGGGGACGACAAAGCCGAACCCGTCCGGATGGCCGATGACCCGCCCGGCAATCAGATCGAGCTTCTTCGCGACAAGTATCGCGCCCTTGCGATTGCGCAGCACCTGCCCGGCCCGTTCCATCGCGGCCACGCGTTTTGAAAGCGCGTCGTACTGATCCTTGGTGATCCCCAGCAGCTTGACCAGTTGGGGGTCATCCACGGGCACGCCTTCACCTGCAAGCGTATCGAGGATGAATTCCCGGCTGGGAATCGGGGATTCGTATTTGGCGGCCTCACGTTCGAAATGTGGATCGCGCGAACGCGTGGTTTTACTGTTTTTCGTTGACAAAAAAGGGTTTTCCTTTAAAATGCGCCGCTTGAAGCCCAGGTGGCGGAATTGGTAGACGCACCAGGTTCAGGTCCTGGCGGTGGCAACACTGTGGGGGTTCGAGTCCCTTCTTGGGCACCAGATTCAAGCTTGAACCGCGCTCCGCCGCGCGGTCGTTTCAGCCCTGAAGACTACACCTTCTTCAGGTCCTCGGCCTTCATCAGGTCATAGCTCTCAAACGGTTGGTGGATCCACGGATTATCGGTCAGATAAGTGACATGGTAATCGGGATGGAATCGCGATATCGCCTTCCACCACAACACCGCTGTTTTCATCTCCCTGATATGCGGATGCGCCTTGAGCAGGTGCGCTTTGACGGCAACGAGAGTCACGCCGGAGTCGACGAGATCGTCCACTACCAGAACTTTCTCACCCAGCCGCCGGCTGGTCATGGCAATGTGCTGCGAGATCGTTATCTCACCACGTACCGTGCCCTGCTCTTCGACATAAGACTGCGTGAAAAGGATCGCCAGCGGCAGCTTGAACACGCGCGAAAAAATGTCGCCGATGCGCAGGCCACCACGCGCGATGCAGACAATCTGGTCGAACTCCCAGCCTGAGTCGTGTACCAGCTTCGCCAGCCGCTCAATGTCTTTGTGGTAATCGTCCCACGAGACGTGCAGATCAGCCATGGGCCTTGTATCCGGACTAGGGGTTATTTGAATGGATGCCGCAGCACGATGGTTTCATCGCGATCCGGCCCGGTTGAAATCATGTCCACGGGAACACCGCAAATCTTCTCGATGCGTTCCAGATATGCGCGCGCATTGGTGGGAAGTTCCTCTCGCTGCTTGACACCCACTGTACTGCTGCTCCAACCGGACAGGGTTTCGTACACCGGCTCGCATCGCTCCATCGCTTCGGCTCCGGGCGGCGGCATGTCGGTCAATTTGCCGTCAATGATGTAACCGGTGCATATCCTGAGTTCGTCGAAGCCGTCGAGGACGTCAAGCTTGGTGATGCACAAGCCGGATACGCCGTTGATCTGCATCGAGCGCTTGAGTGCCGCAGCGTCAAACCAGCCACAGCGGCGCGGCCGGCCGGTGACCGAGCCGAATTCATTTCCGCGCTTGCGCAGGCGTTCGCCGATGTCATCGCCAAGCTCGGTTGGAAACGGCCCCGACCCGACTCGTGTGGTGTAGGCCTTGGTGATGCCAAGAACGTAGTGCAGCATGCCCGGCCCCACACCCGCCCCCGCAGAGGCCGCTCCTGCGACGCAATTGCTTGAGGTGACAAAGGGATAAGTGCCGTGGTCGATGTCGAGCAGCGCGCCCTGTGCGCCCTCGAACAAAAGGCTTTCGCCGGACTGGCCGGCGTCGTAAAGCGCGCGTGACACGTCGGTGATCATCGGCGCAAGACGCGGTGCAAGGGCGAGCGCATCGTCGCGGGTCTTGGCAAAGTCCACCGGAGCGGCCTTGAGGTAGTGGGTAAGCACAAAATTGTGATAATCGAGCAGCGGTTCGAGTTTGGCGGCAAACCCATTTGCATCGAACAAATCCTGCAGTCGGATTGCACGACGGGCCACCTTGTCCTCGTAGGCGGGACCTATGCCGCGGCCGGTCGTTCCGATTTTCCCGCTTCCCTTGGCCGCCTCACGTGCCTGGTCGATGGCGATGTGATACGGCAGTATCAGCGGGCAAGCCTCGCTGATATGAAGCCGGCTTTTGACATCGATCCCGGCCAACTCGAGCTCATCGATCTCGGCAAGCAGCGCCGCCGGCGATAACACGACACCGTTACCGATATAGCAGGCTTTGCCAGCGTGGAGTATGCCGGACGGAATGAGGCGCAGGATGGTCTTTTTGCCGCCGATCACCAACGTGTGGCCGGCATTATGTCCGCCCTGGAAGCGCACCACGCCCTGGGCGTGATCCGTCAGCCAGTCAACGATTTTACCCTTGCCCTCGTCCCCCCATTGCGTGCCGATTACAACTACGTTCTTTGCCATAAACTCAATGACCTTCTAACTAACTTCGCAACAATGCCAGATGAAAAATATGCCCTTATTGCTGACCGGCGAACGCCGGTGCCCGTGGACGCGTTTGCGACTATCTTATTGCTTCGACTTCCCATTTGTCGCCGGATGACACCAGATGACGGTCACAACCGAGCTCGCCGACGGTGGCGCCATGCCCGGGCAGATCGGAAATGACCACCTCGCCCGCCTCACGCAGGCGTGCAATTTCCCGGTCAAGCACCGCATCCACCGCGCACGGCGCAAGAATGCCGCCACGATCAGAAGCGACCGGGAGGACGCGCACCATCTCGCGCATGTAGATCGAAAATCCCGTTGCCGGGCGGGCACGCCCGAATGCCATGCCTACCTCGTCATACCGACCGCCCAACGCTATAGCGTTGGGTAATCCCGGGCAATAGGCGGCGAAGACCACGCCACTGTGATAGTGGTAACCGCGCAGATCGGCAAGGTCCACCGTAATAGGCATGCCATTAGTGACCGTAAGGGCGCGAAGATCGGCCAGCGCCCGCTGTATTTGCGGGTACTGCGGCAATTCACGTTCGGCGCGCGCAAGTACTTCCACGCCGCCGTACAAATCGGGCAACAGCCGCAAAGCCTCACGCGTCACCTCGTCCAGCGCCGCGGTCAGTGCGCCGAGCATCGCGACATCTTTCGCCTGGAGGACTTCGAACAGCTCGGACTCCAGACCCGCATCAATCGCGCCATGCGTCGCGATGGCGCGGAAGATGCCAACGTGCCCCAGGTCAAGCCTCGCATTGCCAACCCCGCAAAGCTTCAGCGAGTGCGCGAGCAGGCGTTGTATCTCGACGTCGCTCTCGATACCTGCATGGCCGTAAATTTCCGCGCCGATCAATATCGGCTCCCGCGTCGAGGTCAGCCCGGCCGGGCGCGTGTGCAGCACGCTGCCGCAATACGCCAGCCGAGTCACTCCCTCACGATTGAGCAGATGGGCGTCAATCCTTGCCACCTGGGGTGTGATATCGGCTCGCAGGCCCATCATCCGGCCGGATAACTGGTCAACCAGCTTGAAGGTGCGCAAATCCAGGTCTTTGCCGGTGCCGGTAAGCAATGACTCGACATACTCGAGCATCGGCGGGATGACCAGTTGATAGCCATGGACACGGTATGCCTCGAGCAAACGTCCGCGCAGCAGCTCGATCCTGCGCGCCTCCGAAGGTAGGACATCCTCTATATGCTCCGGAAGCAACCAATTACGTGTTCGCATGACGGCTTTGGGGTATCGGGACGCTATAGGGACGCGCGGGCTAGCGTGCAAGAACGAACAGCACCGCTCCACAGAGCATTGAAGACAGCCCGAAAAAGCGAATCTGCCCGTCGCCAAGCTGGATGATCCGCCGGAATGTCTCGCGCCAGGCCGCAGGTAACAGGAAGGGCACCAGCCCCTCCAGTACCAGCATTAACGCGAACGCCATGGCGATGGTCGAACCCATTATTTTCCGGATTTGCCGTTTGGGTTCTTGAGATACTTGAAGAAGTCCGAATTGGGCTCGACCACCATGACATCCTGCTTGTTCTTGAAACTTGAACGATAAGCCTCGAGGCTACGGTAGAAATCGTAAAACTCCGGATTCTGGCCGAAAGCCTGGGCGTAAATAGCGGAGGATTTCGCGTCTCCCTCGCCCTTGACGCGCTGCGCGTCCCTGTAAGCTTCGGCGATGATCACCTCGCGCTCGCGATCGGCTTCCGCCCGGATTTTCTCCGCTTCCGAGAAACCCTGGGACCGGAGCTCGGAAGCAACGCTCTTGCGCTCGGCCTCCATACGGCGGTAGACGGACTCGCTGACTTCCTGCGGCAACTCCACCCGTTTCAGGCGGACGTCGACGATCGCTACACCTATCTTCTTGGCGTCCTCATCTGCCTTTTCGCGCACGATCTGCATCAGCTTTTCACGCTCTCCGGACACGACATCAAGCACCGTTCGTTTGCCGAACTCTTCGCGGAGCACCGAATTGACCGACTGCGACAACCTGGTCTGGGCGCGCGCCTCGTCACCACCGACCGTGATGTAGTACTGCTTGACGTCGGCAATGCGCCATTTCACAAACGAATCAACCAGAACGTTCTTTTTCTCCGACGTAATGAAGCGCTCGGTATCGGGGGTGTCGAGGGTGAGGATGCGAATATCGTAGGTGCGGACGTTCTGGATCAGGGGAAATTTGAGGTGCAGCCCGGGATCCTTGATGACTTCCTTCACCTCGCCGAGTTGGAAGACGATGGCATTCTCACGCTGATCCACGGTGAACACACTGACACTGACGAGAACCAGGGCCACAAGCACGACTCCGAGGATCGCGCTGATTCGATTCGAGTTCATCGCTGTTCCCTTTCACGTCCACGGAGCGCATCACGCGAGCGCGGCGTCGATGTCGCCGAAGGCGTCGATTCTGCCGGCGGCGCCACCTCGGTTGAGGGCATGCGCGCCGCCGGTCCGACCTCCGGCAACGTGCCCGCCGCCGTCATCTGCATGATCTTGTCAAGCGGCAGCAGCAACATGTTCCCGCCGGAACGAGAATCGACCATGATCTTGGTTGTTGAGGAGAAAATCTGCTGCATGGTTTCAAGGTACATGCGCTCACGCGTAACCTGCGGCGCCTTGCTGTACTCGGTAAGGATCTGCTTGAATCGTGAGGCCTCGCCCTCGGCATTGGCAATAACCCTTTGGCGGTAACCAGTCGCTTCCTCCGTCAGTCGCGAGGCAGAGCCCCGCGCCTTCGGGACGACATCGTTGAAATACGCCTGGCCCTCGTTCTTTTGCCTCTCCAGATCCTGCTTGGCCTTGACCGCGTCGTCAAAAGCCGCCTGCACCTGCTCCGGGGGTTGCGCATTCTGCATCACGACTTTGCTGATCGAGACACCCGTTTTATAGCGGTCGAGAATGTCCTGCATCAGCTTCTGCGCCGAGACGGCGATTTGCTCACGTCCCTCGTAGAGCGCAAAGTCCATGCTGGATTTACCGACGATTTCGCGAAAGGCCGTTTCCGCCGCCTGCATTACGGTTTCTTCCGTCCGGCGGTTGTTGAACAGAAAATCCTCGGGGTCTTTTAGCGTGTATTGCACGGCAAATTGTATGTCTATGATGTTCTCGTCATCGGTCAGCATCAGTGACTCCCGCAGGACCTTGGTCTTGACGTTGTTGCGGTAGCCGATTTCGATGGTCCGAACCTGCGTCAGGCTGACCAGTTCGTGCGTCTGGATCGGATAAGGCAGACGCCAGCGCAGTCCGGCGGTGGTGGTCTGGGAATATTTTCCGAACGTCAGCACGACCCCCCTCTGGCTTTCATCGACTATATAAAACCCGCTTGCGAGCCATACCGCCGCAATCAAGGCCGCAACCAGGCCGATGCCCCCGCCGATCTGCTTCATGTTCGGCTCGACGGGCGGGGTTGAACCACCACCACCTTTTTTTCCAAAAATGCTGTTCAGCTTTTGGTTGAAGCTGCGCCACATCTCGTCCAGGTCAGGGGGACCGTCGTTATTGTTTCCGCCCTTCTTGCCCCATTGCGGGTCGTTCAATGCCATGGCGAACTTATGCCTCCGAAATTAGTTTTCTTAATGAGAAATTGCCATCAGGCGAGCAGATTGGCCAGCCGCTGGCAAAAAAGTGTCTGCCTCAAATCGCCGCTAAATACTGCGGCACCGATCTGGAAAGTGCAGTTTCGACGAGCGCATCACGCAAAAACCCAACACCCGCTCCGGTGCGGGCACTTAAACGAACCCGGCGAATTTTACCATATTCGTCTCTATCCAAGCCCGGAGAAAGACTGCACAAGTCAATCTTGTTCCAGACCTGAATCTGCTGGGTCCCAGAGGCCTTTATCTCCGACAAAACCCCGTTAACCTGGCCGATCTGCTCCTCGCGGGACGCGCTCCCGGCGTCAACCACGTGCAGTAAAATATCCGCTTGCAAAGTTTCCTCAAGGGTTGCGCGGAACGCGGCAACCAGGGCGTGTGGCAGCTCGCGAATGAACCCCACTGTATCGGATACCACCAGCGCCCCCGTCTCGGGTAGCCATAAACGCCGGGTGGTCGTATCGAGCGTTGCGAACAGCTGGTCAGCAGCGTAACTCTCCGAATGTGTCAGGGCATTGAAAAGCGTCGATTTTCCGGCATTCGTGTAACCGACAAGCGAAACTGAAAACACCTCGCCGCGACTACGTGCGCGGCGCTGGGTGAGTCGCTGTTTTTGCAATCTTTCAAGCCTGTCTTTGAGCGTTTTGACTCGCTTGCCGATGAGCCGCCGGTCGGTTTCAAGCTGCGTTTCGCCGGGACCACGGAGTCCGATACCGCCCTTCTGCCGCTCAAGGTGCGTCCATCCCCGAATCAGACGCGTTGTCAGATGGTCCAGTTGCGCCAGTTCGACCTGCAACTTGCCTTCGTGGCTTTGCGCACGCTGGGCGAAGATGTCCAGAATCAGGCTGGTTCGGTCTATTACTCGGCAGTCGAGCGCTTTCTCGAGGTTGCGTTCCTGGGCCGGAGAAAGCTCATGGTTGAAAACCGCCAAACGGGCATGATTTGCACGAAGCGCATCGCCGATTTCACCCACCTTGCCCGATCCGGCAAACAGCGCCGGATCCGGTCGCTGGCGCTTGCCGCCAACCACCGCCTTGGACAAGAGCCCTGCGCTTGCAGCCAGTAGCTTGAGCTCCTCCAGGCTTTCGGCGTAGCCGTCGGCGCCGAGATCGAGCGCGACCAAAACTACCGCTTCGCCGCCTTGCGGACGGTCAAACATGTCCGCAGGGCCATGTCCCGGGTTCAGCTTTCAGAGGAGGGGGTATCGTAGGCAATCTGTACTGGACGCGCCGGAACGACGGTGGAAATGGCATGCTTGTATACCATCTGCGTCACCGTGTTCTTGAGCAAAACGACATACTGGTCAAAAGACTCGATCTGCCCCTGCAGCTTGATGCCGTTGACCAGATAGATTGAAACAGGCACGTGTTCTTTACGCAGCGTGTTCAAGAACGGGTCTTGTAACAATTGCCCTTTGGTGCTCATGGTCACTCCGTGCTTTGTTGACTGGAACACTACTGTAATTGATTTTTAACGCATTTGCTACCGCTTGGCGTGCTCGGTCGCATATGGATTCTTGCTGTTCTTGAACTGTACGCGCAACGGCGTGCCTTGCAGCTCGAAGACGTCCCGAAATGCGGTCTCAAGGTATCGGCGGTAGCTGTCCGGAACCGCATCAAGCGCGCTACCGTGAATGACGATGACAGGAGGGTTCATCCCGCCTTGATGGGCATAGCGCAGCTTGGGTCGAAAGATACCTTTTCTGGGCGGCTGCTGCTTTTCGATGGCGGCAATCAACGCGCGCGTCAGTCGCGGCGTCGAGAGTTTGCGCATCGCGGCCGCATAGGCCGCATCAATGGATCCGAACAGCGTACCAACTCCTTGCGACTGGAGGGCAGAAATGTAATGAAAGCGGGCAAACGAAAGAAACATCAGCTTCTTTGAAATACCGCGCTTTACCTGATCGCGCGCATACTCATCCAATCCGTCCCATTTGTTAACCGCGACCACGAGCGCACGCCCCCTCTCGAGGATGAACGCGGCAATGTGCGCGTCCTGCTCCGAGATGTCTGCCTGGGCGTCCAGCACCAGCACGGCAACGTTGCATTCGTCGATGGCCTGGAGCGTCTTTATTACCGAAAATTTCTCGATTGACTCAAATACCCTGCCACGACGGCGCATGCCTGCGGTATCGATAAGCGTGTAGCTTTTACCTTTGAGCGTAAATTCAATCTCTATGCTGTCGCGCGTCGTACCAGGCTGGTCGAACGCAATCACCCGGTTCTCGCCGAGCAACGTGTTTACCAACGTCGACTTGCCTACATTTGGACGGCCGACAATCGCCACACGCGGATGCCTTGATGCGGACTCATCGACTTCGACGGGAAAAGACGCCAAGGCCATTTCGACGAGATCGGATACCCCCTCGCCATGCGCCGAGGAGATGGCCCAGGGCCGGCCCAATCCCAACTCGTGAAACTCGGCTGTGACAACGCCGGAATTCATGCCCTCGGTCTTATTAACGACCAGAATCACCGGACGATCCAATCTGCGCAACTGATTGGCGATGGCTTTGTCCTGACTGGTCAGTCCCTGCCTCCCGTCTGCAAGGAAAATCACGACATCAGCCTCGGCGATGGCCTGTTGCGTTTGCTTGGCCATTTCCTGCAGGATTCCGTCGTCGGTTTGGGGCTCCAATCCACCCGTATCCACGACAAGATAAGGTTTATCACCGATCTTTCCGTGTCCGTAGTGGCGGTCACGGGTCAGCCCCGGAATGTCGGCGACTAGTGCATCACGCGTCCGGGTTAGCCTGTTGAAAAGGGTGGACTTGCCTACGTTCGGCCGGCCTACCAGTACTAGCGTGGGTTTCATCTACAGCACTCACCGCGAAATGACGGGTTAGGTTCTGCTTTCAATATCAGCAGAAGTTCGCTTGGTAACCGCCCCCCGGGTGCCTCGATATATCAAAAAATCTGTTTAATTGGGTGCAGCAAAGGCAAAAATACCGCCATTGCGGGTCTGCACAAGAAAACCACGTTCAAAGCCGACGGGATTGGTGCTGACCGGCGAGCCGTCGGTCGCCGTCCGTCCGACAAAAGCACCGGTATCACGGGAGAGCAGATGCACGAAACCCTGGATGTCGGCAACGGCCACCTGGTCACCCAGACCTATAGGCGCAGACAAGTTGCGCAAGAAAAGCTTGTCCTGCTTCCAGAGACTATTGCCACTGCGGCGGTCAAGCGCATGCACCCCGCCCTTGTCGTCGCTGACGAATATCGTACGCGCATCCCATCCGAGTCCGGATGTGCTTGACATGTCGCGTGACCATGCAACCGTGCCATTGGCTGAATCAAAGCAGGCAACGCGGCCCTGGTAGGCGACGGCACAAACCTCCCGTTCGGATACCAGCGGCAGACCCACGATGTCCGTCACACGTTCAATTTCGGTCGCGCCTTTGGGCAGCGCAACGGTCGACTCCCAGCGAATGCCGCCGTTTGCCAAATTCAGAGCGACCATTTTCCCGCCGGAAAACCCGGCGTAAAGATTCCCTCGATCGTAGGCCACTCCGGTCGGCGAGCGTATCGTCAGGGCCGGGGTCGCACGCTGGTAGATCCAGCGCCTTTTGCCATCACGGGCGTTAAGCGCATAAATGCGGCTGTCGGCGCTGCGTGCAATCACCAGCTCACCGACCAGGACGGGGGCGGCAAGGACTTCGCTGGTGACTTTCGCCTTCCATAGAAGCTCGCCGCTGCCGTTAAATGCGATGACGTCGCCCTTGCCCGTAGCCACGACAACAAGCTCTCCGTCCGAACCCACGCCACCACTCAGCCGTTCGCCGGCGCTGACGCGCCAGATTTGCCGGCCGCTCGCAGCGTCAATACGGGTAACTGTTCCGTCGGCGGCTGCGGCAAAAACACTCCCCTTGGCAACGGCCGGCGAAAACACTGCATTGCCCGAACTGCCCACCGAGGCCTGCCAGAGGAGCTTCAGGGTAACGCTGGCCTTGATCTCGGGAAGTTCGGCCATCTTCGGGGCCGCGGACCTGCTGCCGAACCAGTTAACAGGATTGAAGCTAGATTCAGAGATCGTTGCACATCCAGTCAACACGCAAACGGCAATGGCGAGAAAACGTTTCAACGTGCGGCTCCTGCGGCGTCTATTTTCAGTTGCAGCAGCTCCCTTGCGGCGACCTGCTTCGCTGGTGTTTTGTCAAGTGCACGCTTGAACGCGCTGCTGGCCTCGTCGATCTTGCCCTGCGCAAGCAGGACATCACCCCGCGCGTTCGAAAAAAGCGGATCGAGGTCCGGCGCGGGCTTTGCATCAAGTACCTTGATCGCCTCCTCATAGGCCTTTTCATCGAGCAACACACCAGACAGACGCAAACGGGCGATATCCTGCAAATTACCGTCCCGCGCATTGGCGAGGATCCACTGAAGTTGCGCCTTTGCAGTCTTCAAGTCGCCAGTCTCAAAATGTGACTTGGCGGATACGAATGCGGCAAGCGGGGCGTAAGTCGTGCGGGAATATTGCTCCAGTATCGTTCCGGCCAGTTCACCGACTTTTTTGGTTTCGTTCTCGCGCGCGGCCTTTTGCAGATCGGAGTACACGCTGCTCGCATGTTGCGCCTGATTTCGCTGCCATATTTTCCACCCGCTCCACGCCGAGACAAGAATGACGACAAGACTCAGCGCGAGAATAATCAAATTGCCATAGCGCTTCCACCACAGCTTGAGTTCGTCCAGCTGTTCCTGCTCTTCAAGATCATACGCAGCCATTTATTCGCTTTCAGAATATAAAAAATCACTAATCCACTGCGGTGCTTCACCAACAGGTACTCTTGCCTGCACCGATTCCTGACGAAGGGGTTTGATGCTCACCATTTCGTTGGAAGCTTCGTCATCGCCGAGGATCACCGCCAGCAGGGCACGACTCGAATCGGCTTTTTTCATCTGTGATTTGAAACTACCGCCTCCGCAATGCTGGATCACGGCAAGCCCGCTGTCGCGCAAGCGCTCGGAGACCGTAAAAGCGTAGCGTGCAGCCGGGTCGCCCTGGTTCACCACGTACACATCCGGAGACGGCGGCTCGGACTTGCGACCCTCTTCGACGATAAGCGAGAGCAGCCTCTCAATTCCTATGGCCCAACCGCACGCGGGGGTTGGCTTGCCGCCGATCTGGCCGAATAGCCCGTCATAGCGCCCCCCGCCGCAAACCGTGCCTTGTGCGCCGAGCCGGTCAGTGACCCACTCGAATACCGTCAGGTTGTAATAATCCAATCCGCGCACAAGGCGCGAATTGATCTCATACGGAATGGCGGCGTCCTTGAGCACCGCCTGCACGCCCTCGAAATGCGCAAGAGAGGCTGCGCCGAGAAACGCGATGAGTTTCGGAGCCGCCTCGATGACTGCCTGCATCTGCGGGTTCTTGCTGTCAAGAACGCGTAAGGGGTTGGTTTCCAGGCGTCGTCTCGAGTCGTCATCAAGGTCAGCCGCGTGCTTGCGCAAAAAATCCACCAGTTCTTCACGAAACTGGACTCGCTCGTCGGCCGAACCCAGGGAATTGATATGCAGGCGCATGCCGCTCAGGCCCAAGTCATCCCAAAGCCGGGAACACATAAGTAGCTGCTCGGCGTCTATATCCGGCCCGGGCATGCCCAGCGCCTCCGCGCCAACCTGGTGAAACTGCCTGTAGCGCCCCTTTTGCGGTCTTTCGTGGCGAAACATCGGCCCCATGTAGTAAAGCCGCTGTGGGCCGTTGTAAGTCAGCGAGTGCTGAATCGACGCCCTGACGGTGGAGGCCGTTGCCTCGGGCCTTAGGGTAAGCTTCTCGTCGTTGAGCGCGTCGGTAAAGCTGTACATCTCCTTCTCTACGATGTCAGTGGCCTCACCGATTGCACGATGAAACAAAGCCGTCTGCTCAAGCAGCGGGGTGCGTATATTCCGATAGCCGTAGCCCTGCAACCATTCGCGCAAAATGGCTTCGACGCTTTCCCACAACTCCGCCTCGTCAGGCAGGATGTCATTCATGCCTCGTACAGCTTGCAATGTGGCGTTCATGACAAATGACTCATATTGCAGCCTTGATCGGGATAGTCCTGGATTTGGCAACACGCGGCTCGTCTCCGGAACCATATCGATTCTGCACGTAACTCTCTACAAGACCCTGAAACTCCTCGGCGATGCGCCCCCCCTTCAGGGTGACAGTTTTCTCACCATCCACATAAACTGGCGCGACCGGCCTTTCACCCGAACCGGGCAGGCTGATGCCAATATCAGAATGCTTCGATTCACCCGGTCCGTTGACAACGCATCCCATTACAGCCACACGCATTTCCTCAACACCGGGATACACGTCACGCCAGACCGGCATCTTCTCGCGAAGGTAGCGCTGAATCTCAGACGCCAGTTCCTGAAAATAGGTGCTGGTAGTGCGTCCGCATCCGGGACACGCAATGACCATCGGCGCGAACGAACGCAAGCCCATGGTCTGCAGTATCTCCTGCGCCACGACCACTTCGCGGGTGCGGTCACCGTTAGGTTCCGGGGTCAAAGAAACACGAATCGTGTCGCCAACGCCCTCTTGCAACAGCACCGACATCGCCGCGGTTGAGGCAACAATGCCCTTGGACCCCATTCCCGCCTCGGTCAGGCCCAGATGGAGCGGATAGTCGCATCGTCGGGCAAGATCCCGATACACTGCAATCAAATCCTGCACGCCACTGACCTTGCACGACAGGATGATCCTGTCTCGAGGCAAACCCAGTTCCTCCGCACGCGCTGCACTGTCGATTGCCGAACTTATAAGCGCCTCGCGCATCACCTCTTCTGCCGAGTGCGGCTGAACAAGTCCGGCATTTGCATCCATCAAGCGGGCAAGCAAATCCTGATCAAGGCTCCCCCAGTTGACGCCGATCCTCACCGGTTTTTCATAACGGCAGGCCATTTCGATCATCACCGCGAACTGGCCATCTCGCTTTGATCCCTGCCCGACGTTGCCGGGGTTAATCCGGTATTTGGACAGGGCCCGGGCGCAGCCGGGATGGTCCGTAAGCAATTTATGCCCGTTGAAATGAAAATCACCCACAAGCGGTACACCGCAGCCCATGCTGTCCAGCTTTTCCCGAATGAACGGAACCGCAGCAGCGGCCTCGGTCGAGTTGACTGTTAACCTCACCACCTCCGAACCGGCGCCTGCAAGGGCGAAGACCTGCCGAACCGTGCCTTCAATGTCCGCCGTATCGGTATTCGTCATCGACTGCACCATCACCGGGGCGCCGCCGCCGACCAGAACATCGCCGATACGCACCTGCCTTGAAACTCTGCGTTGAATGATTGCATCCATGGTTACTCCAGCGTGAGTCTCGCCACATCAACTCTGAAATGAGGCCGCAGATCCACCGACTCGTCGTTATAGCGCATGCGGACAGATGGCGCGTTGCCGATTACCACGGAGAAAGGCGGCATCCCCTCGAGCGCCTGACGTGTCCCTCCCTTGTTGATTTGGGACAACAGAAGACGGCCGTCCCCTTGCTTGATTTCAACCCATGAGTCCTTGTCGAATTCGAGGTCGATCCGCCTCAACGCACCTGGTTTGGGCGACTTGACCAGCCTTACGGAGGTCACCGCTACTTCCGGCTCTTGACCGACAGGAATAGCCCGTCCCGCCGGGGCCTCAATCAGCACAGGGGCAGCCACTACCGGCATCGCTGGCGCACCGGTTTCCGGAGGTCTTGAAGGCTGAGCGTCAATCGGTGCTTTCGACGGCGCCACAAAAACAAGGGCGGCTGAATCTCCCGGAACCATTTGCCACTCGTAAGCGATACCCGCAACGGCAACCAGAATTACGAGCGTCAATAATCCATAGGTTCTGGTGGACCGCTTGACGCCATCTGGAAACGGGATGCGCTCCGAGCGCAGATCGACCGTCACTTCGGATGGAATCTGCCTGCGTCCGTGCGCTTCGAGCAGGGGGGCGGGGTCAATTTGCAGCAACTTCGCGTAGCTGCGAATCATGCCGCGAACAAGTGTGTTCCCCGGCAATTTGCTGTAGTCATCGGCCTCAAGGGCTTCAATCTGCTTGACACCGAACTTCAGGTGCTGCGCCACTTCCCCCGTGGTCATGTTCCGCGCCTCACGCGCAAGGGCGATCGCACGCCCGGGACTCAAATCTGCGGCCTCACCTGTCAATGCATCCGCCTGCGCTTCTATTGTCACTCGAACTGCCCCTTGAGAAGGCTCTGGTACTCTTGAGAGCCAGAAAAGCGCCTGCGTAACTGCGTGGCTAAACTGCTTTCCGCAGTCCTGTCCCCCAGTTTGCGTTCAACGCGAAGCGCCAGCCAAAGTGACTCGGCGGACTGATCTGTGAGCTTGTTGAAACGGCCGATCGTAGTTCGGGCACGGTCCAGTTCGCCGTTTTTGTACAGTAACTGGGCAAAACTCATTAACGCCGGCAGGTAGTCCGCATCGATTCGAAGCGCACGTTCAAGATACTCAGAGGCATCACGATCATTGTTCGCCTTTACGGCACACGCGCCGGCGGCAGCGTAGGATTTCTGCGGCAGAGAATAAAGCGGGTTTCGGATCGCCGCAAGAAAGTACCGCAGGGATTCTGATTCTTTGCCCGTCCTGCAAAGAAACAATCCAAAGTTATGGTTGGCATCCGCATCATTGGGGCTCAAGCGCAATGCACGTTCAAAATTTGCCTGAGCCTGCGCGTTTTCCCTCAAATCCATATAAACCAGTCCGAGCACGTTGTAAGCGGGCGCGTAACTCGGGTCTGCCGCGATCGCCATGCGCAATTCCTCGAGTGCAACCCCCATGTTTCCGCGTTGGAAATAAAGACCTCCCAGTTCCGAATGTATGCGCGCCCGGTTTCGCGGATCACCGGACTCCCCCGACTGCTGCCCCGTGTCAGCGGTCAAATCGGAGTCGGCAACATTCTGGCTACCCGCACACGCTGCAAGGAGCAGGACACCAGCCAAAAAGAACGACCGAGCCGCATAAAATTTGATCATATCGCCCCCGCGCTTCGCGCGAGCCTGATGACTCTGCGCGTACGATCTTGAATCATTCCCGCCAGTTGCCCGCAGGCGGCGTCAATATCATCACCACGCGTCTTGCGCGTCGTCGTTACGAAACCAGCAGTGTTCAGCATCTCGCTGAACCGTCGGATCCGTTCCGGCGGCGACCGCTTGAACCCCGACATCGGAAAGGGATTGAACGGAATCAGATTGATCTTGCACGGTACGTGCTGAAGGAGTGCAATCAAATCCCCTGCATGCTCGTCACTGTCGTTGACCCCGTCCAGCATGACATACTCGAATGTCACGAAATCACGGGGGGCGCGGTCAAGGTACCGGATGCACGCAGCCATCAACTCACGCAAAGGATACTTCCGGTTAATGGGCATAAGCTCGTCCCGGAGCGCATCAGTGGGCGCATGCAGCGATACCGCCAGGGCCACCGGACACTCATCCCGCAGCCGGTCTATCCCCGGGACAATGCCGGAAGTAGACAGGGTTACCTTTCTGCGGGAAAGCCCGTACGCATTGTCGTCAAGCATGAGTTTAAGAGCGGGAACCACATTCTCGTAATTCAAAAGCGGCTCGCCCATCCCCATCATGACAACGTTGCTGATTATGCGCCCGAAGCCCGGCGCCCCTTCCGACGCATCCTGCCCGCCTCCACCCGCTCCGGCCGCAGCCGCACGCAACGAAGTCGAAGCCCACCATAACTGACCAATGATTTCCCCAGTGCTGAGATTGCGGTTAAATCCCTGCTTTCCCGTTGAGCAAAACTGGCAGTCCAAGGCGCACCCCGCCTGACTCGAAACGCAAAGTGTTCCGCGGTTTTCCTCTGGTATGTAAACCGTTTCAACGGCATTGCCCGCATCCATGTCCAGCAACCACTTCCTGGTTCCGTCCGAGGAGGTGGTGTCGCTGACAACCCGAGGCATTCTGACATCGGCAACCGCGAGCAGTTTCTCCCGCAGCGTTCTGGAAATATCGGTCATCTTTGATATGTCATTGACGCCGACCCGATGCAGCCAGCGCAAAACCTGCTTGGCACGAAAAGGTTTCTCCCCAACCTCCGCCAGAAAGGCTGTCAGTCCGCGCTCATCGAGATCGAGGAGATTTAAGGGCATTAGCGTGCGTAAACGTTAAGACTCGAAAAAAAGTAGGTAATCTCGTTCCGGGCGGTCTCGGGACCGTCCGAACCATGAACGGCATTGGCGTCGATGCCATCTGCGAAGTCAGCGCGAATTGTGCCCTTCGCTGCCTTTTTGGGGTCAGTCGCCCCCATCAACTCTCGGTTGGTCGCTATGGCATTTTCACCTTCGAGGACCTGAACCATCACCGGGCCGGAAATCATGAATTTCACCAGATCACGAAAAAACGGCCGCTCACGGTGCACCGCGTAAAACCCTTCAGCCTCTCGCTCCGAGAGGTGCATCATTTTCGAGGCAATAACCTTTAATCCCGCCGCCTCGAAGCGTGAATAAATATGACCGATGACGTTTTTCGCCACCGCGTCTGGTTTGATGATCGACAAAGTTCGCTCTGCAGCCATACGGATTCTCCGTTTTGCGAAAGTAACGCAATTAATTGATAAGGTATGTAAGTTACTAAAAATGCTCAACTTTTCATTATATCAGGGTTTATGGTTTTTGCGTCGAACTAAGCCATCTTTTTCTGCGCGTTAAGCGGAAAACTCAGCCCGCAACGACACGCTCGCGCGCACAATGCGGTCGCGCACAGACAAGCCTCAGGTTTCTGACCATTCCATCACCACGCCATCCTCGTTCACGCCGGCGACATACGACAGGGCAACACCAATACCGGGCACGAACACCAATTCGTCACCGCAGTAGACGAGTGGCAGGCACCGCCGCCGCCAGTATGGAATGCCAGCTTCCCGTAACAGGTTTTTCAACGTGCGCGTAGGACGGGATGCATCAAGCCTTAGCGTCTCCCCCCCCGCGCGTAGCCGGACGACAACAGGCGCGGATCGCAGCCTCCTTAAGCTGATTCCCTGCCCTGAAACGGTATTGACGGCGAACACGCCGCCAAGCTCGGGCAACGGCCAGATAGATTCGCCCGCCCACTGATGCTCGCCGAGCGGATCAAGTTGGGGACTGATCTTCTCAAGCAGCAACATCCCTTTGTGGCACCTGGCAACCATCGCACCAAGATTGATGGCAAGACTGGAATCCCCGCGCGCAGACCGAATCTGCCGCAGCAGTTCCTCGATATGAACGCTTTGCGGGAGAACAAGCTGATGCTGCGTGAAATGGAAGCGCAGCACGTTCTTGGCCCGCACGTCGTCAAGCGATGCCAATCGCATCACGTTCAGCCCACCACTGCCCCGAATCGGTGCAATGTCAATTGCCGCCAGATCATCCATGAGCCTTTGGGCCTCCGCGATATGACTCGCCGAGCGTGCCATTGCTCTCGTCGCCCCGGGAAACCGCCCTTCGAGCAGCGGAAAAATTTTATGGCGAATGAAATTTCTTGAAAAACGCGTGTCCGCGTTGCTCTCGTCGGTAACCCACGACAGTCCCCGCATTTCAGCATGGGCCTGAATCTGTGCACAGGGCTCTCCAAGCATCGGTCTCACCACACGCCCGCCGTCGTCACGCTTGAGTGCAGTCATGGCCGCCAAGCCTTTCGCGCCGGAGCCTCTTAGGAGTTGCAAAAGAATCGTTTCAGCCTGATCGCTGAGGTGATGCGCCAGGACAATAAAGTCGGGCGCCCCACGCAGCAAGGCGTCATATCTCGCCGCACGTGCCGACGCTTCAATACCTGTATCCGCAGCTCCTGCGAGATTGACGCGGACAACTTTGAGGCCGATGCCGCGCGACGAGCACAACTCATTGCAAAACGCCGCCCACATGTCCGCATGGGGACTTATTCCGTGGTGGACGTGCATGCATTCGAACGTGTAATTCCCTGCCTGGGCAAAATCGCAAAGAATCGAGAATAAAACTACTGAATCACGCCCGCCGGACAAACCTAGTCTGAGCCGAGCGCCGCGCGGAGCGACTGACAAGAGTCGCGCAAGCACGCGTGCCCCAAGGTCACTTGATGTCAGTTTCCTTAAACTTGCCATACCCCATGAGCCTTTCAAACCGCGTCTCGACAAGTTCCGTGACGCTTTTGCCGGTAAGCTGGCGAAGGCCATCCTGGAGAAATTTTTTCAAACTGTGGGCTGCGGCTGTTGGATCCCGGTGTGCCCCGCCAAGCGGCTCCGCAATTATTTTGTCTATCAGACCGAGCGTTTTAAGCCGGCTCGCCGTAATTCCGAGCGTCTCCGCCGCCTCAGGCGCCTTCTCGGCGCTCTTCCATAGAATCGATGCACACCCTTCCGGAGAAATCACCGAGTAAGTCGAGTACTGCATCATCTGCACGATATCGCCCACGGCAATTGCCAATGCGCCTCCTGAGCCCCCCTCCCCGATAACCGTGCATACGATGGGGACCTTCAGTTCGGCCATAACGTAAAGACTCCTGCCGATCGCTTCGGACTGTCCCCGCTCCTCCGCACCGATACCCGGGTAGGCACCAGGGGTGTCAATGAAGGTCACCACGGGAATGCCGAACTTTTCAGCAAGTCGCATCAAGCGCATCGCCTTGCGATATCCCTCCGGCCTCGGCATTCCGAAATTGCGCAGTATCTTTTCCTTGGTATCACGCCCCTTCTGGTGGCCGATCACCATCAGCGATTGGCCATTGAAACGCGCCACCCCGCCAACAATCGACGGGTCATCGGCATAAGAGCGATCACCGTGAAGTTCCGCAAAATCGGTAAAAAGGAGGTTGATATAGTCAAGCGAATAAGGCCGTTGCGCGTGACGCGCAACCTGCGCAACCTGCCACGGAGTCAGTTTCGCGTAAATTTCCTTCGTAAGCACCTGGCTCTTCTTTTGCAGTCGCTGTATCTCCTCAGAAATATCAAGCGCGGAGTCATCCTGCACAAATCGCAACTCCTCAATCTTGGCCTCCAGTTCGGCAACCGGCTGCTCAAACTCAAGAAACGTGGTTTTCATTTGAGGATTTTAACCCACTCCCAATCCCGGGAACTACCGCTAATAGTCGCTGGGCGCGGCCTCGAGGCTCCGCCAAAGGTACCAGGTTGCAACCGAGCGCCAAGGTCGCCAGATCTCTGCCAGCTCAATGGTGTAATGCCGAGTTACCGGCACGCCGAGAAAATAGTAATGACTTATTGCATTTTGCAATCCACGATCATCCAACGGCAGTACATCGGGCCTCAACAGATTGAACATCAGAAACATCTCCGCCGTCCATCTGCCGATTCCCCGTACCTTTACCAGATCGGCAACCACCAATTCGTCATCTAAATGCGCCCATTCCCGGACCCGGAGACTCCCGCTCAGGCAGGCCTTGGCAAGCTCCCAGATGTATTCCACCTTTCGTTCGGACAATCCGCATGACATCAAGTCGGCCAAGTTGGCTGTGGCTATCTGCGCGGGCAGCATCTCGGGGGCAATATGCAGCAGGCGGGTCCAAATGCTTCCCGCCGCCTTCACCGATATCTGCTGCCCGACAATCGCGCGCGCAAGCGTCCGAAATGGATCCCCACGGCCCTCGAGACTAACTCGAGGAAAAGCCCGAATGATTCCATTCATAACCGGGTCCCTGCTCGCCAACTCCGCCTTGGCTCTGCCCCAGAACGCCGGACGCAAGACGCCCACCGGTGTTAACGCCCTTTTGAAACAGGAAGATTAATAAGCAAATTCTGCGGTTTTACACGGACGAAACCATCACCATCCATGCACAACGCCAGATAAACGGTGCGCCCCGCAACATCCTTTCGCATCTCGGAAAAGTCGTCAAACTCGAGCTTGTATAAACAAAGCAGGCGCTTCAACCTGCCGGGGTCGACTTGCTCGCCACGCCACAAGTCATTCAGCAAACGAGTTGATTCTGAATCGAGACCGATATGCCATGCCCAGTGCTCCTCGTCGATGGCAGCGATGGTCCTCACCGTGACGGCGATATTGCAAAAATGCAAAATCCAACGCTCAATGACACTGCAAAGCCCCAGGGCAGCGGGGGTTCCGTGGTTAACTCGGAGCACGAAGTCGTGACGCTGGTCCCGCTCCCAATACAACGAGGCGTTTGCACGTTCCAGCACATCGAGGCCGACATTCCTCAGCGGGGTCTGCGCTTCTGCGATCAGGCGCCCGATGCTCCCGAACGAGTCGCCGGAGGTATGTGCGTCTACCACGTCGGAATCGGCCAACATTACCGCACCGCCTTGAATACTAGCCCGCTGCTTCCTGAAAAATATTTCCGCAGCGCGTAACTGAAGTGGGTCTACACAACCATCCAGAATGTTCCTCAGGATGATGTGCGAAAGCTGATCAATCAAGAGTGGGGGGACCGATACATCGTCCCCGTTGAAAATCGCGCTGTAACATGCCTCCAGACTGCCACTTTCCAGCAGGCGGGCGCGAAATTCGAGTAATAACCGATAGTTGTCGCGGAGATCCGCATCCTCGATAGTCGCCAAGTGCCCAGCAGAAACCTCCACCCTCGGCGACGCCATGAGCACTTCATGCAACCTTAACTCTGCGGCAGTCGAATCGTCCATTGGACGGACCTCGGGGCGCAGCCAATACGCGCGGAGGAAGTCGTCGGTGACGATCAACCGTCCGGACACGTCCCGTTCAAGCAAATGGAAACCCGAGTTGAGCCAGAAATCACGCTGCACGTCGACACTCAAGTATCGCCGCCCGCAAAATGCAGCACCCTGCTATGGGAGGCCACGTGCTGTCTCAGGAAATCCATTTGGTCAGAAAGGATTTTGCGATTCGTCAAAATAAGGTACTCGGCCTTGTTTGGAACATAAGGCGCATAGAGCAGTTCAAGGCCTGCCTCATCCAGCGTACGATTGCGTTTCATCCCGTTGCAATTTCGGCACGCGGTCACCACATTCATCCAGATGTCCACGCCCCCTCTCGATACCGGTTTGATGTGATCGCGCGTCAGCCGAAGAAAACCGAATTCCCCCCCGCAATAGGCACAGATATGGTGGTCGCGTCGAAAAAGTTCGCGATTGCTCAATGGCGGCACTTGGCTGAATGCCCGCATCGCCATTGCTTTGCCTTTGACCGCAATAATGGAACGCGCCGTAATGCTTGATCGCTCTCCGGTCGCCCTTGAAATGCCGCCATAAAAGGTGAAGGCACTCTCCCCCAAGGTCCATGCAATAAGGTCCTTGGCATAATAGAAACAGGCCTGTTGCCACGTCACCCATCGATTCGGGATACCGTGATTGTCTAGGCTTAGAATCAGTGGCGCCTCTTTGACCATATCTTCCTCTCGCTAGGAACCTGTATTTCTGGTTCTCATCAGAACGCGCTCACAAACTGCGGCCCGAGCGCAGAGAATTGTGCCGGAAATTTGAGTTTATCGTTGATAGCGTTCCAAGCCACGGCAAAGCGACGCTCTCCCCGGGAAAGTCCACGACCCGGGCGAGCACGACTTCGGCAGGTCGTAGCTTCACAGAAGAAACGTCGGACCATTGCTGGGTTGCGAGAAAAGCGTTCTTTTCGGGGCAGCGGAAATCCGGCGCCCCTCCGCGCGCAAATTACGCTTAGCAAGATAGAATTTCTCGCTGAGGCTAAGCCAAACGAAGCCCGGCGATAAATCAGAAACGTTCGATTGATCGATTTGCGCTATCTCCAAAGAAGAGCAGGCGAGCTTGCCGGCGCCGAATTGGACATTCGACAAGCTCCCAAAAAAAAGCAGCCGGAAGGCTGCCTGAAAGGCTTTCACCCAAAGGAGGAGGAAAAGGCGAAAGAGCTTCTTTTTAGGCACTTAACGTGCCAACTAACTTTATCATTTAAAATCATTATATTAATGATACTGATTACAACTATACAATCACAATGCTTCACCACAGCCGTGCGTGACATATAAAAGTGCACTACAGAAACGCCAAGCATATCTTTCGCAAGTGGCGATACAAAAGTCAGCAAAACAACAGGATCGAGTTGTCACGCACGCCGCAACTTGACGAAAAAAAACCTGCCTTTCGGCAGGTTTTTAAATTTAATGGCGCGCCCGGCAGGATTCGAACCCACGACCCCCTGGTTCGTAGCCAGGTACTCTATCCAACTGAGCTACGGGCGCAAAGATTGCAATTATATCAGAGCATGCGGGCCGAATGAAGTGCTTGCAGCTGCGCTTCACCGGATTTCTCCGATGCTTCCGCAAAACTTGCACCCGCAAAGCTTAGATTCCGAAGCTGCGTCGCAGGAAAAGTATAGGTTTGCGAAAAAGGTAGTACCCCAGCGACACACTCTTACCGTAAACCTTGGCAGTACCCTTGTTCCCGATTCGAGGCAGACCAGAACCTTGCTCAAGTGCGGCTTTGATGATGTACGCAATACTATTGTCCGGTTGCACCATCGCCTCGTAGCTGCTTTGAACAATCTTTGCATGCAAGGGTGACAACGGGGCAATATTCAAATACACCGTTACGTCGCCGCCGACCTCAAGTTCAACAGCATCGTCGGGAGGTAGGTAGACGGTCACGCCAACCAGCGAAGGGTCCGCAACCACCATGATTCTCTCCCCGGTTTGAACCGGGCGTCCACGCAAATCCTCAGCGTCTGAAAAAATTGCAATGCCGCCTTGTGGCGTGGAAATCCGCAATTTTTCCAATAGCTCCGAAAGATAGGCAACCTCTGCGGATTTTTCCTGCACCTTCGAACCGAGAACAAGCAGTTCGCCTTTACTCTGCTCGTCGTTGAACGATTTATTGACCGCACGCTGATAATCGGTGGACGCTGTCTCAAAAGCCTTGGTAGCGACCGCCAAGCGATTGCGAATCGAGGTATCGTCAAGTTCCGCTACGGCCTCGTCCGCCTTGACCACCTGATTAGGTTGAATGACAATTTTCCTGATGACTCCGTCAATCGGTGCCGTAATCGGAAAAGGCTTGCTAGGCGTGATCTCGGCAGGCACCAGGGCTGTAAGCCGTATCGGCACAAAAGTCAGCAAAGCGGCAGCTACGCAAGCCCCTGCGACTAGGTACCGGACAGACTGCTTTTCAAACGCCCGTGTGACATGTTCAATTTTTTGCGAATTTTGACGCCATGCCCATGCCGCAAAACCAAGGGAACTCGCCATCCACGCTGCGACTGCCTGCTCGTGCTCGCTAAACGGCGTATGACGATTCAGAAAAAGCCCGCCTAGCACCTTGCCCTCCGGGCTTCTCAGCGCACCATGCAGGATGTGTTCGTGCACCCATTCTTTGCCATCTTCCTGCAGACTTTCTGGGAGTGCATCAAACGGAAATGCCGCGACTTCATCTTGTCGATTCAGCAGTATGAATTCGATTGCCTTCGCCAGCCACTGGACATACGGCGTGTCGCTTGCAACTTCAGCCAGGCCTGAAACCGCCCCAACAGAGATACGTCCCCGAACATCGTAATGCCAGATTACCGCCTGGTCATACTGAATGACGGAAAAGCTGTCGTTTACGGCAACAAAATTCAGCTCCCGCAGGGATTTGCAAGCCTGCAATTTGCGTTGAAGCTCGAGTAAATCTCCGCCGATATTTTTTTCCTGTACCTGATTCACGATAAATCAGCGCGTCGGACGCGTCGGAAATACGGCAGTTCCAACCATACCCGGCAACAAGCCTGGCGTCGCACCTTCGAACCGGCCCTCAATTTCGAGGGACTGGCTGATCCCTTCGACACGTGAGTTCAATTTTGATACTCGGGCGTTATAGCTTTTCCCATCACTCGATGTTTTCACTTGAAATTTCACGCCAGGACGAAGCCAGTACGACCAGGTGGCCGGTACAAACAACTGGGCTTTCAAGGCACCGGAGTTAACTATATCGAGAAGGGACTGCCCTGCCGGGACGCTTTCAGCCACCTTTACCCTGGTTTTTGCGATTCGCCCCGCAAACGGGGCGGTAAGCTTGCAGTAAGCAATTTGTGATTCTCTGAAGATTACCTGCCCTTTCGTCTTGTCGGCACCAGACGCCGCCACGGTAACTTCCAATTCGCCCGCAGCCCCCAGGGCTTGTAGCCGGAGCTTCGTCAGATGTGTTTCCCTTGCGCCACGATACTCAGCCTCCGCAGTCTGCAACTGTGCGTCCTGCTCGGCACAATCAAACTCGATCAGCAAGGCCCCTGCGCCGACAGCATCACCTAGACCGAAATAAATCTTCTTTATTTTCCCGGCCATTTGGCTGGAAAGAGTGGTCTCATCACCGGCAACGACCAACACCGACACATCCCGTTGATCAAGGGCCGATGCCTCATCAAACGCCGTCACGCGAGAACCGGCATTCGACGGTCCATCGCTTCTCCTCGACGGATCGGCGCGCAAGCCGCCAGTGCCACCTTGAATGCCGCTAGATTCCTGTGCTGCGTTCGCGCCGCTGCGACTGGAGCTTTGTGCGAACGCGGTTGCGGCAAACAAAACCAAAGCCAAGGTTGATAAATGGTACGACTTAAGGAACATTCTTGCCCCTGTCAATGTTTATGCTGGAGATACTTTGCGGTGGAAGCAGCGCGATCTCAAGATCCAACCTCAGCGATAAAGGGTCATCCTGAATCGCCGCACGCGAAAGGCCTGCGCGGCCGGATGCGTTCGGCGCCCCCAGACTCGAGGCAAGCTTGAAATCTGCAATCACTGCGCCCGTGCCCGCATCAGTAACTGCCAAGGTTCTGCCGGCTTGCAGGCGCAAAATCGGGCCCAGCACGCGATACGCTGCGCCTTCGCCCAGCGTCCTCCACTGTTCATCATCAACAGGCTCACTTAAGGTTGTCTTGAATTCGGTCGACAATCTTTGTGCACCAGTTTTGGAGTCAATCAAGCGAACCCTCATTTCTGCTGGCCGCCCCCCACCCTTCGCAGGCGCGACAGTTACATCGACAAGTATCTGAAGTTGCGATTGATCATCAGCCACAACACTTATTTTGGACTGTCCAAACACCCCTTCGACCGAAGTTCGAAACGCCTTCAGAACGACGTCTGGAACGCCAGTTACTTTTCCAACGGATACTGTCACCGCCTGCGGAGGTCCCTTCACCGAGAAGTTGGCCAAGTGCCATTCTGCGATTCGAGTTCTCATTTGTTCTGCAAGGTCTCGCGTACCTAACTGATCTGCCTGAATGGTATCGGGATCCAATCCCGTGGAGTTGTAAATGCGCCCGAGCGCCGCCTCAAGGTTGGCATACATGATGTCGCGATTAATTTTGCTGACGGTGAAACGCCCTTTGGCGCGGATCAATTCCAATTCGGTATCTATTCCAACCTGAGCACTAGACTCCAGGAACTGGACAATTTTTCGATCATCCTGCGTCGCCTCGTCCCAAACGCCATATTCGTGCGCCATTAACCCGAACCTGACCGCAGCGATCCGGGTCTGTGTCAGTACCGCCATTGCCATCGCAAGTCTGCGCGCTTCATCAACGCGGGCTTGTGCCTCTGCCGAGCGATTGACCGCCGGCAACGAAAAAGCTTTGACGAGATTGAAAGCGATTCCAATTCCTGCGGTAGTCCAATAGCTATTTACGAGATATTTGTTACTGTCAAAACTTCGCGTTAGATCGAGATTCAACCCTGGAAGCAATCCTAATATTGCCTTTTTTGCTTCACTTTCACTGATTCTGGATTTATAGATTTCCTCTGCCAATTCAGGACGATTCCGCAAAGCCAAGGCCTCAAGCGCCGGTATGCTTTCCTTCAGGTCAAGCGTAGCCGCTGGAAATTCCGTCGGAGGAGTGACCGCGACTTCAGTCCCCGGAGGCGCATTCACAAGTGCGGCAAGTTCAAGTTTCGCCTGCGCCAACTCTGCACGCCGCAGACTTATTTGCTGCTGAAGGTCCAACAGCGCCCGACGCAGTGACGCTGTTTGCATCGGGGGCAAAAGCTTCCTGTTCTCAATAATTCTTGTTCTTTCAATGGCCTGGTCAACGTCTTCGAAATAGGTGTCAATCTCCGGGAGCAGCCGCTGCGCAGCTTCAGCCCTCCACCAAGCTAACCGAACATCCTGAATGAGATTTTGCACCGCCTTCTGGCGCCGTTCGGCAGCAATCAACTTCTGATCCGCAAGTTGCTTAGCCCTGAAATAACTGACGCCGAAATCCATGACGTTCCACATGAACCCGATACTTGCGGTGCTATGTGAGCGTTCTGAAGAAGCGGATGGATTTGTCGCGGGAGTCCCGTTAGGAGAAAAACCAAATCCAAAAGAATCGTTGTTTCGGCTTGAGTAACCAGCGTTCCCAGTAAGCTTCGGCAGCAAGTCAAACCGTGCGACTTCGATTTGCGCCAGTGCCGCAGCTTCTTCCATGATTCGGACTCGATAATCCGTCTGATATTTCACTGCCCTTGCCGTAGCTTCGTACAAACTCAGCGGCTGAGCAATCGCCTCCTGCCGGGCAAAGAGACTTCGAAAGGACTCTTCGGCAACACGCTCTCTCTCCGCTTTGTCCAATGGCACCGGGATGATTGAGCAACCCGCGATCGCAATTAAAAACAAGCATGACGACACTGCACGGACAATCCGAGCAGAGGCGTGTGCCGGAAAAGCGAGCGAGTCAAAGCTACGATTCAGAATTAGCATCATCTTTCCGCTAAGATTCTATACTGTTTTCAAGAACCTAGGCGAGTTACCTGATTCTGTTTCGACTCCAGGGCTTTCGCAAGCACGGGATCCTTAGATACCTTTGCCGCCCGTAGTTGGTCCGCAAAAGAATTTGCGCCCGGCTTGACCGCCTTAACCGCCTTTTCAGCCACTGCACGGGCAGAATCGGTTTGCGCAACAAGCGCTATGCCTTCGTCATCCAACTCATCCTCAAGTTCATCTGATTCGAGAATCATCGGGGCGGCGTTCGCATCTACACGAATCGGCCTTGGGGTGCTTTCCGTCCCCTCTTTGACGCCCAACTCAAGCATGAACTCCACGGAAGCCTCGCGGCCCTCTGCGTCCAATGCCGTCAGGATCAGTTCCAGCGAAACCGGCACGCCCCCCGGGGGAGTGCCGCGGAAAATTCCGGTCGTCGAATCAAAGCTCAGCCAGGACGGCAAGGGCGCTCCCGTGGCCAATCTGGCATTCAGCGTAACAATTGCGCTCGGGTCCGTGTGTGCAAACGCCTCGCGGGGAATCTGATACTGGTCAAATCCGACCGCACCATTGATTCCCTGATAAACAAATAGGCGCGCCTGGATGTCGCTTAACGCGACAGGCGTCAACCCGTCCGCCTCCTCGGTCACACGGAATACAGCGAAACCTTTTGTTACAGACTGCCCTTCGCCAAAAGCCCCTGTCGGCGGCACCTCCGTTCCCACTTCCCCATCAATTCTCAGCGTGGCATCTGGTCCGGTTGAACCAGTTTGAGCACCGGTTCCCGACACACCGGAATCGCCCACCGAGCCCGATCCAGACCCGGTCGTAATGCCAAACTCATCCGGGGTCGGCCCTGGGCTGGTCGGCGCCAGGCCACCTTGGGGCGATACTGCCGGGGCGAAAATGGGTCGGCTCAACTCCGACGCCGGAACACCCAATTCAAGCTTGAAGGAAACCGATGCTTCGCGTCCATCGGCATCCCGTGCCGTGATCTCGACATCCAAACCGCCGGATACACCTGCCGGAGGCGTGCCCTGGAACTGCCCGGTTACCGAGTTGAACTGCAGCCATGGCGGAAGTGGCGCACCATCAATGAGGCGGGCTTCCAGTTTTACGATTGCAGAAGGATCGGTATGTGCAAAAGCCTCTCGCGGCACTTGGAACTGATCCGTACCACGGCCATCGACAACACCACCGAACACGAAAAGTCGCTGCTCGCCTGTATCTGGAGTGCCTTCGCCAACGATACTGGCAGCTTCTGCTTGAGCGACTCTAGCCACCGGAAAACCGGTGTCGCTTGCGTCAAGATCTGAGACACCTGCCTGAGACAAGCCTAAACCAGTTGCCGGCAGGCCATTCAACGCGTCGGCTGCGGGTCCACTCAAACCGTTAGCCGCAGAACCCGTGACTTGCGACACGCCTGCAACCAACGCGGCTGGTTCGGCAACGCTACCACCTGCACTTTGTCCCGAAATAATCCCTGCGGCTCCTGCTCCAACGCCGTCCGTAGCCCCTGCAGTACGTGGCCCTTGTACGGCGGTTTGCTGGCTTGAATCGGACGATTGAGTCCCCAACTCGAGCTTGAAGGCAATGGAAGCCTCTCGTCCTTCCGTATCCCTCGCAGTCACCTGAACATCAAGACCATTGGCAAATTCAGCTGGGGGGGTGCCTTGGAATTGGCCTGTAATCGAATTGAACTGGACCCAGGCGGGCAAGGGCTCGCCATCAACTTGACGTGCCTCCAACTTCACGATGGCCGTCGAATCCGTATGAGCAAAAGCATCCTTGGGCAACTTAAACTGATCCGTCCCCTTCGCGTCAACCACACCTTCATACACGAATAAACGCTGCTCGTTCGAGTTGAACGCAGCGGTTACCCCATTGGAATTTGCGCCACTTGCTAGCTCGACTCTGGTGACCGGGAAGCCCGCTTCACTGGCGTTGGAACTTGACGCTCCATCCGACGATCCGCCCGCTGTCGCCGGAAGTGCATTGACAAAATCCGCCGTAGCCGTCGAGGACGGTGCAGCTGGTTGCGCAGAAAATGTCCCGCCCAGACCACCAGTAATATTTACCGGCGCATTCAGCAGCGCTGAATCGACAGACGTCGGATTCGGCGTTGGCGCTGAGAGGCCCGCAGGTCCGCTCGACACATTGGTCGTCCCGCCAAACGGGGACGTCGCGGGAGACGGCGTTGGCGTTGTAGTGGGAATGGGAGATGTAGATGTAACTGTAACGGGGGGAGAATCGACCAGTGGTGCCGTCCCGGGTAGAGGAGTAACCGCCGGCGCCGCCGTGTCCACCGTCACCGTGTAGTTCGCCGTACCCGAGCCCTGGTTCCCGGCCGCATCCGTCGCTCTGGCGTTAAACGCGTACGCCGTACCGCCAGTCAGCGTCCCCGTCGTGTACGTCCATACCCCAGAGCCGTTCGCCGTCACCGTCCCCAGCACCGTCGCACCGTCGTAGATCGTCACCGTGCTGTTCGCCTCGGCCGTGCCGTTTAGCACCAGCACCGTGTCGTCCGTCACACCACCGCTCGAGACCGTCCCCTGGATCGTCCCAACGTTATCCACCACAGAACTGATCACCGGCGTATTGGGCGCCACCGTGTCTATCGCCTGCAGCGCATTCGTGTTCGCCGCACTCACGTTACCCGCCGTGTCGTTCACCGCCCCAGCCACCAGCGCCATCGTGATGTTCCCGCTCGCCACCCCCGCACCTGGCGTCACGTTCACCGTCCACGTCGTACCACTGCCCGTGATGCTGCTGATCGTCCCGTTCGTGACCGTAAAGTCCCCGGCCGTCAAGCCCACCACCGACTCGCTGAACGTGTACGTGTACGCCACGTTGCCCGTCGACGCATTCGCCGTCCCCGCTACGTTGTCCGCCACACTCACCGTGGGCGCCGTCGCATCCACCGTCACCGTGTAGTTCGCCGTACCCGTTCCCTGGTTCCCGGCCGCATCCGTCGCTCTGGCGTTAAACGCGTACGCCGTACCGCCAGTCAGCGTACCCGTCGTGAACGTCCATACCCCAGAGCCGTTCGCCGTCGCCGTCCCCAGCACCGTCGCACCGTCGTAGATCGTCACCGTGCTGTTCGCCTCGGCCGTGCCGTTCAGCACCAGCACCGTGTCATCGCTCACACCACCGCTCGAGACCGTCCCCTGAATCGTCCCAACGTTATCCACCACCGAACTGATCACCGGCGTATTGGGCGCGGTTGAGTCGTAGGTATAGGTAAACGTCGTGGCGGCACCCGCAAGTCCGGTTGAATCCACTTGCCGCACATAAACTGTGTTGGCTCCCTGACTTGGTACAGGCGCCGTTGCCGACCAGGTTGTTCCATTCGAACTGTATTGAACGGTACCCCCGGATTCCGCAGTAGTGACCGTCAACGCTGCGTTGGAGGTGATCTTATCGGCTCCGCTGCTGCCGGTATCACTTGAAAGCGCGACCATGGGCGCACCGGGGGCGACCGCCGTGATCGTAACCGCAGCGAGCTTCGTGACTGAAAGTCCGCCCAATGGCCCCGAACCGGCATTCGCACCATCGTTGAAAACAAAACTTACCGTCCGGGTAGCCGTCAACGGAACATTTGATGAATTGGAATAACCGATTGCGCGGCCGAGCGCCTGTACTGCCGCACCGCTGGCGCTGGAGTTGAGCGCGATCTTCAACGCCTGGCCATTGACGCCGTTCAGCGTTGCATCAATGGTTCCAATCTGCACCGCACTGAAAAATACGTTCGCACCACTGACCGTTATTCCTCCGGTGGGCACCACTGATATCTGGTCTTGCGAAGCGCCATTGACCGTGACACCGGCCTGAAGGTAGCCACCATTGAAGTTTGCCGGACTATCCGGATCGGTCAATGTGATTGCCGCATCGATTACCTGCGCAGTTTGTGCCTCCGTATACGCGAGGGTCGAAAAAGCCCCGCCGAGCATAGGCGTGTCGTTCACCGCATTTATGTTCACCGTGCTGGTGACAGCGCTGCTCGTCAGGCTTCCGTCATTGACTGCAAAAGCAACAGTCCTTGCCGTGGTAGTCGGCGCATCGCTGCTGTTGCTGTATTTGACAGCCCGAAGAGCCGCCTGCCACTGGGACAGCGTCGCAGTACCGCCCGATGAAGTCAGGGTAAGCACCCCGCCCGCATTCGTGCTCACCGCGATATTGCCCATTGTCAAGCCGTCATTCGCAAACGCCAGGACATCCTGCGCCGCATTGTAGTTGGCGGTTATCGAGACCGTCGCACTCGACAGCGTCGGACTGTCGTCGGTAACGGTAAGCGTTGAATTTATCGCCGAAGCGACGCCATTCTCGGTGTACGCAAGCGTGCCGGATCCAGCCACGACAGGCGCCGTGTTGGCCGCATTGATATTGATCGTCATGGTGTTGGCAGATGCATCCAGATCAACGCCACCATTGGCCGTTCCGCCACCATCCTGAACCTGGAAGGTGAATGTTCTGGTCGTTGTCGAACCGGTTGCCGGATTGAAGCGTAGATTGCCGGCGGCTATATCCGTCGCACTTACGTAGGTCGTTGCAGCAACGGTGTTCCAGGTTGAACCGTTAAACAATTGGATCGTACCAGCGGCTGGAGTCGTGGTTACGCGTACGGCATTGAGCGCATCCCCTGCATCAATATTGTCAACAAACCCGAAGTCGTTTACCGAAAAAACATAAGCTGTATTGAGAATCGTCGTAATGGTTTTATTGGTACCAGACGGCGCGTCATTGGTGCCCGCTATGGTCACGGCAATGGACTTGGTTGTGCCATCCGCCGAAGTGACAGTAAAAGAATCCGTCAGCGTCGTTGCCGCGGTCAGCGCCTGCACGGCAGCGCTCGCATTCGCCGTCAGGTTGTACGTCCACGCCCCCCCTGCGGTGACGCTGAAATTGCCATACGTACCCGCGACACTGGTCTGCACGCCAAAGGTGGTGGCGCTGTCAGCGTCGCTGATCGTGAGGGTCCCCGTAGCCGTCGCAGTGCCGTCTTCCCGCACAAGGCCGGTAGAAGTCCCGCCAATGATCGCTGCATCGTTGACTGCGGTAATGTTTACCGTGCTGGCCAGTGAGTTGCTTGCGAGCCCGCCCGTATCGGTGACCTGATAGTTGACGGCTCTCGTGGGGCGCGTGCCCCCCGATGTCGGATTCTCGGAAGTCGAGTTGTACTTGATGCTTTGCAGCACTGCCTGGTAATTCGCCTTGGTGTCCGCGCCAGAAAGCGTGAGTACGCCGGTTCCGGCGGCATAACTGGCGGTAATATTTGTCCCTGCGGTGACCGCAGAAAGAATGTCACCCGCGACAAAGGTACCCGCGGTAATGGTGACCGTCGCACCAGAAAGCTGGGTCCCGTCATCGGTAATGGCAATCGCTCCACCCAGCGTCGCGGCTGCACCGTTCTCGACATACGCCAGAGTTCCGGCATTGGCGAGGGTTGGTGCGGTATTTGCTCCGCTCAACACCGTGATGCTCAGCGTGTTTGCCGTGGTATCCAGATTGTTTCCGGCACCCGAATTGTCCTCGACCTGAAACTGGAAGTTGGCGCCACCGTTGTAGCTCGCGGTCGGCGCAAACCGCAGCCGCCCCAGATCAACGTCGGCCGCACTGATGTACTGATTGACAGTGACACTGACCCACGCGGAGCCGTTAAACCATTGCAGGGTACCGGCAGCGCCTGCAGGAAGCGCCGTTACCCTTACCCGGTTGAGACTGTCACCATCGACATCGGTGAAACCGAAATCTGACTTGAGGACGATGTATGTGGTGTTCAAAGGCGTCGAAACGCTGTTGTTCGCCGCATCCGGAGCGTCGTTGACCCGGGTTACCGCTATCGTTGTATAAGCGGTGTTGCCGACATTGCTCGACGCATCGGTCGCGCTGACTGCGATGGTGCGATTAACTGTAGACGGGTTCTCCGATGTGCTGCTGAACTTGACCAGTTGCAATGCCGCCGCATAGTTGGCGCGGCTTGCGGTGCCACTGAGCGTTATGGCGCTCGCGCTGTCTGCAGAAGCCGATATGCCGAGGCCCGCCAGCGTAACCCTGTCCGCCGGACTGATGGAGAGCAGGTCGAGCGACTGCGAATTGCTCAGCGTGACCGTTGCACCAGACAGGTTTCCGCCGGTATCAAACCCGGCACCGGTTCCGGCAACGGCTACCGCAGTACCGTTTTCGGTATACGTCCCGCTGAAGCTGACCTGACGGGTTGTAACCTGGAGATTGTCAACAAACAACTCGCGCGTAACGTTGTCCGCGCCGGCGCGGAAACGCACCTCGGTGTTGGTGGCGATATAAGCCGAAACATCGTAGCTGCGCGTACCTGTCGCGGCATCCGTGTAATCAAAGACATCGAGCGTCGTCCATGTCGTACCGCCGTCGCCAGAGATTTCCAACACGACATTTCCCCGGCCAGAGGTGTTGATGTTGGTGCGATCGTAGTCGAAAGAAAGTGTCGCCCCGAACGGCGCCGGGCTGCCCCCCTGCGGCGTGAGCAGGTCTATCTCACGCGAGATCGATGCAAGGCCACCGCCTGAGGTACGGTCCCGGATCTGCAGCTCACCGCCTGTTACCCGAATATCGCCTGAACCTGTACCGGCTCCACCGCTATCGGTTTCAACCCAGTTGCCGGACCAGTTGATGGTGCCGGTGTTGTTGCTGAATGCGGCCGTGGCGAAGTTATCCGCTCCGCTTACCGTCCCGGAAAGGGCGAGACGCGGCCCGGTACTACCCGTCACGTTGACTGTAACGGTCCCGGTCTGATAATTCGGTGCAAGCACGCCGACTGCGGCGCCTAGGTCGTTGCGCTGCCCGCCGGTGTCCGCGCCGGCATAGGCAACGAACAGGTCTTCCTGACCACCAATCTCGAAGAAATCGACGCGAATCACGTGACTGCCAGCGCTTAGCGTAATTGCTCCGCTTTGCTCCAGATAGGAATGCGCACCATCGTTATCAACGACCATTACCCCATCGACATAAAGCACCGAACCGTCGTCTGATCCGGTATAAAAAGTGTAGGTTCCGGCTGTAGTCACCACCAGACTGCTGGTAAACCGGACCGTGAAGGTATCGAGGGAATCGCCGGCATCTATCGCAGCCTTGTCGACGTTGTAGCCGGACATGAATCCGGTATTGTCCGGCGCGCCGGTCGGGAATCCCGTCTTGAGCGACGATCCGGCAGGCGTGCTGTTCCAGTATTGATAATTGGTTCCGGGGACCTGGGCCATGCTGATGGCGCGGTACTGGAATGTGTCTGTGTAAGTGCCCGATGCCGTCGGCGTGTAAGTGAAATTGCCGTTGGCATCAATGGTCACCGTACCGTTGGCCGGTTGCGTGATCAGCGTGGTATCCGTCTGCAGCGCCCCGACAGCGTCCGGGTCGGAATCATTCGCGAGGACGTTTCCGGAAATCGGAACATACGTCGTCGTCGCGAAGGTATCGGCGACGGTAACAATCGGCGTGTCCACGCCCACCACCCTTACAAACGCGTTGGAGACCGCGCTAAGTTCGTCGGTCACATTCATGACCTGGACATTGAAGACGCGGGTCGTGGTGTCGGGGTTGGCTGCGGTGTTCGAAAAGCTCAGCGACTTGAGCGCCGTTGCGTAATCGGACCCCTGCGCAATACCGCTGAAGGTCACCGTGTCGTTGGCGACACTGGTCGTGCTGAAGGTCGCGGTGATGCCCGAGGGCAGGCTGCCGACGGCGATTACGTCGTCCGCCTTCATGTTGGACAAGGTGACCGTTGCCTGCTTGATCTGGGCGTTGGTCGGGTCGGTCACGGTCGCAGCCGCCCCCACCATGGCAATCGAACTGCCGCCCTCAGTGAAGGTATCGTGGTAGTTGTTGCCGTCGGCGACAATGCTGACATTATCGAGAAAGAACCTGTCCGTCGTCGCCGAATACCCGCCGGCCACCGTAAAGCGGACCACCATATCGTCGGTAAATGCGAACCCGGACGTGCTGTTGAAGGTGATTGTCTTGGTCGTATTGCCGGTGACATTGGTCAGGGTGGAAAAGGTCGTGAAAACCTGGCCGCCGGTATTGGAAATATCGACGTTGATCACATCGCTGGCATCCACCCCGGACATGCGGTACGTGAATGACAGTGTCGCCGTGGTGTAATCGCGCAGGTCGATGGTACGCTGGATGTAATCGTTGTACTGCGTACCGTGCCCGATGAATGCGACCTCTGCAGCACTGCCAAGCGATGTGTCTCCGATGGCGGTAAGTGCACTGGCCATGACAATATTGCCCGAGTCAGGACTGTTATTGCTGTTCGTACCGCCGTAATTGGAATAACGCGTTGGCGACGCGTCAAACTCGGTCCAGGTCGAGCCAAGCCAGCCGGTGCCACCGGCGTAGCCGTTGCTGGAAAAATTATCCGACGCCGCACCCAGCGCAGACCCGTTCAGATCGACTGTGGGGGTGCCCAGAAGATCGTTGAATGCAGCCAGCGCCGCGGCATCGGCGAACGGCCGTGCCAACACCTCGCCGTTGCTGACCTCGAGGTTCCAGTCGCTGCCCAGCGGCCCGCCACCGGTGAGATTGGTTGAGGCCGCCGAATCCGCCCCCGTCAAGCCACTGAGTTCGGTAAGAAGCCCCTGGCCCAATACACCCTGACCGGCATCGCAACCGTAAATGAGGAAGTCGGCCCCGGCGGACAAACTCGCGCCCCACTTCGCCACGTCGGCCTTGTTATCGTAGAGCGACGCGGCAGACATGAAACTGCTGCCGATGGCAATCTGTCCCGGATCGCCGTGCGTGACCAGATGGACGGCGGCAATATCGCTCCGTCCGGCCAATGCCTCGGTAATTTGCGAAAAACCATCCCTGGCGGGATCGAGAATGACAACCTGGATATCCGAACGAACCCCGCTGAGCAGTTGCTGCAAGCCGCTCAGACCGCCGTCTATGAACAACATTTCCGTGGGCGCGCTGGCGCCGGCAGGATCTGCAGCCACCTCGATCTGGGCGGAGGGATTCAGAGCGTTGGCATCGCGCAAAGCCTGCGCGTCGGCTGCGGCTTTGTCTGTCGCAGTGCGTTCGGCCGATGGCCGCGAGAAATCCGGTGCGGCAGCAGGTGCCGCCGCGCTATCAGGCATGGCGAAATCGGAAATCGCCGCAACTGTCTTGTCGACGATATCGACGGCGAGCGCACCGTCAAAAACGACCCGAGGCTCCAGCGCCAGAAAACGTGTCTTCAAGCGCTTGGTCGGCGCCTTGCGTTTTGCCCCTTTTGACGATTTTCCGACAGTCTTGGGCGTGGTGTTTTCTTTTTCACTCATGGCGGTCTCTCAATCAGCAAGCGCTACGTATTTTTTTCAATTATTTCAAACGGTTAAAATAGTTCACTGAAACAATATACCTATCTGACAACACAACATGCAAAAGGTATGCCCAGATAAAAATTAAACCGTGAAAGCAGCTGCGTTTAGCTGGAATCTGGATTGAGTAAAAACATACCAATCCCGCCTCCATCGCTGCGCCTGTTCAGAAAGCCGATTTCTCTACAAAACAACGAAATATTTCCGAAAACGGCGTGAAAGGCTTGCGGTTAAAACCCGCTTTCCCTGACAAATATCGATGCAGCGCGATACAAAAAATTCTGTGCCACAAGGGTCAAGTCCGTCTCGATACGGACTGTCCCGCGAACAATCGAGTCCCCCGGTTTAAAGCTCGCCTCGGGCCGGATAACGACGCGGTAAATAGCGTTCTGGGCTGTCGCCCCACCCCGCTTGTCTGTCACGGCGGGAATTCCCCCGCCGTAAGGACCGGCCAGGACATTGCGGGAAATTTGCTTACTGGCTGTTTTGTCGATTGAAACGACCTTACCGGCGACTGCCGACATGCCAGCGACCTCCGGGATGAACTTTACCACTTGACCCACCGCAACCGACTCAATCTGGGAGTCGGTGACAAAGGCCTCTATCCCGGCCGCCCCCGGCGACACGATGCGCATCATCAACTCACGCGACCCAATCCAGCGCCCCGCGACCAGGTCGGAACGCATGTCGCGCACGATACCCGGCGCCGACGCACGGACCGCGAGTTTGCTCTGCTCCTCGGCCACCGCGTTCAATTCGGCCTCAGCCTCTGCGACCTGCCCACCCAGCACCATCCTCCGCTCTTGCTGGGCGCGGGTGGCGGCCGCCCGCAGATATTCGACGCGAGACGTTTCCAGGGCACGCCGGGCGCTTTTTTCCCGCAGTCGCAATTCCGCCGATCCCAACTGCACCAGAATCTGTCCCGCCTCCACGCGCTGTCCCGCGCTGACCTCGACCGACTTGATCTGCGCCGACATCGGAACAAACACGCTTTGCTCACGCTCGGCGACCAGCACCGCGGGAGCGGTGACTTCATTGGCAACCGGGACCAGCCACAGCACCACCAGCAGTACGGCAAACAGCGTGGCGATGGCACCGCGATTGAAATGAACGAGGCTTCTGCGCGCCCAAACATACCGCCACTCGGAAACAACCGGCCGGATGATGAAGAACCCGAACTCGAGCACCATCAGCACAATGCCGAGCAGCTTGAAAAACGCGTGATAGACGAGCAACGCGATCCCGAGATAAACCACAAACCTGTAGGCCCAGACAAAGAGCGCAAACACGACAAGGCCACGGCGCTGGTTATTGCTGAAGGTGGGTTCGGGCAGGGCCTCACGCAAGCCAAAGAACTGGCCGCGCACCCACCACCGCGCGCAGGCAAAACTGCGGTCGTGCAGGTTCGGAAAATCAAGAAAATCGGAGAGTACAAAATACCCGTCAAAACGCATGAAGGGACTGGCATTCACAGCCAGCGTCAGCAGCCATGTCGTGGTGGCAAGAATGAAGAAAATGCTCTTCATCGCCCCCTCCGGCGTGATCACCCAAAGCAATGTTGCAAAGCAAGCCAGCGCAAGCTCGGACAGGACACCGGCCGAGGCAATGGCGATCTGCTTTTTGCGATCCGCGAGCTTCCAGGTTTCGCTGGTGTCCGTGTACAGGAAAGGCCACATGACCAGGAATGACAGCCCCATCGCCGGCACTCTCACGCCATATCGCTTGGCCGTGTAGGCATGTGCAAATTCGTGGATCACCTTGGAGAAGGAACCGGCCAGCAGAAAATATAGGCCTCCCTGGAGGTTGAAAAAGTAGGTAAACGTGCGCGCCAGCTCGTCCCATTCACGCGTAAGCAGATAAATGTCGACAAAAAACACCGTCAACACAATCAATGCGAAGGTGCGCGTATAAAAAAGCTGCGCGATGGGAAGCGTTCTTTCCAGAAATTTGTCCGGCCTGACCAGTGGAATCCGGAAAAAAAGGTAATTGTGGAAAAGCTGCTCGTACCAGGGGCGCTTGGCGGACATCCAGCGTCGGCGCAATTGCCCCAGGGCCTCCGGCCCTTCAGGGATCACCAACTGGTTAGTGACGAGGAATTCGACAAATCCCTCGACCTCCTCCTCTGTCGGGGAAATCGGGGTTTCGTCTATGACCGCGTCGATCAGCGCCTCGGCAGTCGGGTGGTCCGCCCAGCGCGCGAGCAACTCAAACTCGAGCAGGCCGATTTCATAAAATCGATTTCGTACCGGGTCGAGCACACGCCAGCTCGGCGATCCGTCCCGGTGCTGCGGCCCCGGGTAAAGTTTCAGATCCTGGCGAAGCTTTGGCAGCGTTGCCGGCGGTGCGGCTCCCTTGGACTCGGCTGGACTCAACGGCTCAACTCCACACGGTTAGCATGCCTCATTGACGTACGCTCGTGCCACCTTGAGCGCCGCGCCGCAGCCGTCATCACGATCGACATCCCGTCTCCCGGCGGCGAAGCGTCACGCCGCAACATATGACAATGAAATACTGAAAATAAAAAAGGGCCCGAAGGCCCCTTTTAAAACTCTGGCGGAGAGAGAGGGATTCGAACCCTCGATACGGTTTTTGACCATATACGCCCTTAGCAGGGGCGCGCCTTCGACCACTCGGCCATCTCTCCTAGCCTTCTCATGCAGCTATTTTACCGCACTGCGCCGCATTTATGCGGCCTGATCTAGGCCGAAAGCCTTGTGCAACACCCGCACACCCAACTCCATGTATTTCTCGTCTACGACGACCGAAATCTTGATCTCCGAGGTGGAAATCATCAGGATATTGATGCCCTCCTCCGACAAGGTGCGAAACATCTGGCTGGCAATGCCCACATGCGATCGCATGCCCACGCCGACCATCGACACCTTGCAAATCTTGTTGTCGCCGACAATGGCCCTGGCGCCGACATGGGCCTTGACCTTTTCCAGGATGTCCATCGCCCTGGCGTAATCATTGCGGTGAACCGTAAAGGAGAAATCCGTCATCCCTTCCGTGCTGGCATTCTGGATGATCATATCGACATCGATATTGGCATCCGCCACCGGCCCCAGAATCTGGTACGCAATGCCGGGCCGGTCGGGAACCCCCATCACGGTCAGCTTGGCTTCGTCACGATTAAACGCGATGCCTGAAATGACGGCTTGTTCCATTTTTTCATCTTCCTCGAAAGTAATCAGCGTGCCCTCGCCCTCGTCCTCGAAGCTCGACAAGACCCGCAACCGCACTTTGTACTTCCCCGCAAACTCGACCGACCTGATCTGCAGCACCTTGGAACCAAGGCTCGCCATCTCAAGCATTTCTTCAAACGTTATCGTCTTGAGGCGCCTCGCCTCGGGCACGATGCGCGGGTCGGTTGTATAAACACCATCGACATCGGTGTAGATCTGGCACTCATCGGCCTGCAAGGCGGCGGCCAGAGCCACACCCGTGGTGTCGGAACCTCCACGACCCAGTGTCGTAATGTTGCCAATCTCGTCAACACCCTGAAATCCGGCCACGACCACCACGGTTCCCTGATTCAGATCCGCACGCATATGCTGGTCGTCGATACTCAGAATGCGCGCTTTGGTGAAAGCGCTGTCAGTCACGATCCTGACCTGGGCGCCGGTATAACTTTTTGCCGAAAGTCCTATATTTTTCAACGCCATACACAGTAATCCGATGGTCACCTGCTCGCCCGTGGATATCACCACGTCGAGTTCGCGCTGATCGGGAGTGGCCTGAACCTCTTTAGCCAATGCAATCAGCCGGTTAGTTTCGCCACTCATGGCAGAAACCACCACCACAACCTGATCGCCCCGGGCGCGGTAACGCGCCACGCGTTGTGCCACATTCCTGATGCGTTCAGGGCTGCCGACCGAGGTTCCACCGTATTTTTGAACGATCAATGCCATAGGAAATGAGGATTTAAAAAAGCTCTACATTTTAGTCGAATCGACCATTTACTTCAAAGTCCTGTGACTTATTTCACGCTTCCGGGGTCTGGCACGCTAAGTGCTGGACAAGGCCTCAGAGGGCACCTTTATTGAGTCAGTCACTTGGTATGGAGCAAAACATGAAACTGTTGGAATCGATCATCAACCCACGTGAAATACGCCGCCGCCTGGGACTTAACCAGGAAGAGTTCTGGACCCAGATCGGTGTCACCCAAAGTGGCGGATCACGCTACGAAAGCGGACGCGCCATGCCGAAGCCCGTATCGGAGTTGCTGCGCCTTGTGCATATCGAAAAAATCGATCTTTCGAGCGTCAAGAAAGAAGACTTCGAGGTCATCGCCTATCTCAAGTCCACGCATCCTGACCTGTACCGCAACCTGCGCAAAGCCATCCGCACCAATGCAACCGGGAAAAAATCCGGCGCTGACGGCCACTGATTCAAAGCTCAAACCCGCCGCCGTCTCACCGACGAAACACTAAACGGCGCCTCACCCACAGGTTGGAGCAGGAGCCTTGGCGGAAGCGGTGAGATTCGAACTCACGAAGGGTTGCCCCTTGCCGGTTTTCAAGACCGGTGCAATCGACCACTCTGCCACGCTTCCCCGGCACAGGCATTGATGACAGATGCGATATACGCTGTCACCTGCCCATTCGCAGGCATCGCGTCAAAAACCCTGATGCCAGCCTTGAATTATAACATCGCGCCCCGACATTACTCTTTGTAATACATAGCCTTTTCCAGGTCGCACCTGGAGGTGTTACGGTTGCAACTTTTATGCTTTTGACCTAGTCTAAGAGTTAGTCACCGCGCCGATCTTTTGCGTCCTTTTGAGGAGGTTTACAGTGCAACCAGAAATGCAATCCGCACAACCCGACATCGTAACTTCAGGCAATGGCGCGCAAGATGCAGCGCTGCGCCAGCACAAGGTTTTGCGCAACACCTACATGTTGCTGGCGCTGACGCTCATCCCGACCGCCATCGGCGCCGCAATCGGTAGCAACATAAACCTTGGCTTCATGCGCTCCAACCCCATCGTATCGTTCATCGTCGTCATGGCGGTGTTCTACGGCTGGATCTTTGCCATCGAGAAAAACCGCGAGTCGTCGCTCGGCGTCGTCCTGCTGCTCGGCTTCACGATGTTCCTCGGCCTGTTGCTCGGCCCGCTGCTGCAAAGCGTGCTGGGGCTCAAGAACGGCGGGCAGTTGGTCATGATGGCCGCTGGCGGCACCGCAGCGGTATTCGCGGTGATGTCGGGTGTTGCCACCACCACGCAGCGTGACCTGAGCAAAATGGGCAGCTTCCTCACCGTGGGCGTTGTGGTCATCATGCTCGCGGTAGTGGCTAACCTGTTCTTCGCGAGCCCGATGCTGCACCTGGTCATCCTGTCCGGTTTCGTGCTGCTGTCCTCGGCCATGATTCTGTGGCAGATCAACAGCATCGTACGCGGCGGTGAGACCAATTACATCTCGGCCACGCTGACCCTCTATATCTCCGTCTACAACCTGTTCTCGAGCCTGCTCCAACTTCTCGGGATTTTTGGCGGGGACCGCGACTGACGAGCAGACGCCGGGCGGTACAAAAAGGCGGCGTGAGCCGCCTTTTTCTTATCAGCCGCGCCGCGAGGGACGCTCAAACAAGGCGATCGATTCGACATGGGAGGTATGCGGAAACATGTTGATCACCCCTGCAGCCACCAGTTCATAGCCTTTGTCGTGCACCAGGAATCCGGCGTCGCGCGCCAGCGTTGCCGGATCGCATGACACATACACAATGCGCGAGGGGCCGTCATCTCCGATCGCCTTCAGCAACTCCACCGCCCCTTCCCGCGGCGGGTCGATCAGCAGCTTGTCGAAGCGCGGCAGCGCGGCGCACGATGCCTCGACAAACAGGTTCGCAACGGCGAACCGCGCCAGCGCAGAAAGGCCGTTTTCAGCGGCGTTACGCTCGCCTTTGGCCACCAGTTGCGCATTCACCTCGACCCCAAGGACTTGCGCGCCGCACGCGGCAATCGGCAGGGTGAAATTGCCAAGCCCGCAAAACATGTCGCCGATCATGTCGCCGGGCCGCGGGTCCAGCAGCGCCATAGCGCGCCGCACCATCACCGTGTTGACCGCCTGGTTGACCTGGGTGAAATCGGTGGGTGAAAACTCCAGCGTCACGCCGAAATCAGGCAGGCAATAGTCGAGCCTGGGTGCGTCGAGCGGCCAGAACGGATACGCCGTGTCGGGCCCCTTGGGCTGCAACCACACCTGCACGCCATGCAACTCGGCGAAGCCGCGCAACAAGGCACCGTCGGCCTCGCCCACCGGGTCCAGATTGCGAAACACCAGCACGGTGACGCGTGTGCCTATGGCCAGTTCGATTTGCGGCATGCGCTCGCGCATGGCCATCCCACCGACCAGTGCGCGCAAAGGCACCAGCAAGTCCGAAACCGCCGGGGGTAACACCTCGCAACTGCGCATATCGGCGACGAAACTGCTTTTACGTTCATGAAAACCCACCAGCACGGTGTCTTTTTTCACCACGAAGCGCGAGGTCAGCCGCGCCCGCTCGCGATAGCCCCAGGACGGACCCTGGATGGGCGACAGCATGCGCCCGGCCTTTACCTTGCCGATATGCCACAGGTTGTCCTCGAGCACGCGCTGCTTCGCCGCCACCTGCGTCTTTGGCTCCAGGTGCTGCATCGAACAACCGCCGCAGACGCCAAAATGCGGACAGCGCGGCTCGATGCGCTCGCCGCTGGCCCGCTTTACTTCGGTCACCTGGGCCAGTTCGTAGTTGGGCTTTTTGCGAAACGAGGTGAACTCGACCTCCTCACCAGCGAGCGCACCCTCGATGAAAATGGCCTTGCCATCGACGCGCGCCACACCCCGTCCTTCCCGGTCCAGGGACTCGATTTTTGCAGCGGTCATTGTTTTCAGTCCGGCCAGGCGGCAAGAAATTCCTGCCAGTGCTTTTCACCAGACGCCGAAAGCGTCGTGCGCAACAGCGTGGTTTCCCGCCGGTAAGCCGTGGCGTCCATGGCACCGCGCATCAACTGGTAGCGCAGAAACACCAGATAGGTATTGGCGACATCGGTCTCGCAATAGGCGCGGATCTCCGCAAGCCGGCCTTCGCCGTAGGCCTGCCACACTTTCGAGCCGTCCATGCCGAGCTTGCCTGGAAAGCCGATCAGCTTGGCCAGTTCATCCAGCGGCACATTATTGCGCGGCTGGTACATCGCCAGCAGGTCCATCAAGTCCAGATGTCGCGAGTGGTAGCGGCTGATGTAGTTGTTCCATTTGAATTCGCGGTCCTCCTCGCCCATATCCCAGTAACGCGGCGCGCTGATACCGTTGACGAGGCCGCGATAATGCAACACCGGAAGGTCGAATCCACCGCCATTCCAGGACACCAGTTGCGGCGTGTATTTTTCGATGCCGTCAAAAAAACGGCGGATCAGCGCCTCCTCGGTATCGGCAGGTGAGCCCAGCGACCAGACCCGGATGCTGTCGCCCTCGCGCAGCGCGCAGGCGATCGACGCCACGCGCTGCATGTGCGGGGGCAGGAAATCGCTGCCGCTGCCACTGGACGCGCGCCGCCGCTGGAAGGCGATTTCGGCGACATCCTGGTCGGTGACCTGCGGATCAAGGTCCCACAGGCGGCGCAAGCCGGCGACGTCGGGAATCGTTTCGATATCGAAAACAAGAACAGGCGTCATGATTTGCCCAGAAAACCGGCGAAGCCACAAACGTGAAATGACGGCTGCGCACCATTTGTTTTGTAGCGGAACATGCTGTAAACCCGCGCCAGGCGTGGCTTTGCAGCCGATACCACCTGCGCCGCCTGGATCGAGGGCCTCAAACCGGAAACACCCCTGTGGACAAATAGCGGTCGCCGCGGTCGCACACGATCGAGACGATGGTGGCATCCGCCAGCTCCGCCGCAATGCGCAAGGCAACCGCCATTGCACCGCCGGCGGAGATGCCGCAAAAAATTCCCTCTTCCGCCGCAAGCCGGCGCGTCATGTCCTCGGCATCGGCCTGGCTGACATACTCGATCCTGTCAACGCGGGATTTTTCATATATGGACGGCAGGTAGGCCTCCGGCCACTTCCGAATGCCCGGTATCTGCGATCCCTCGGTCGGCTGCGCCCCGATCACCTGTATGCGCGGGTTCCTTTCCTTGAGAAAGCGCGACACGCCCATGATCGTCCCGGTGGTACCCATGCTGGAAACAAAATGCGTGATGCGACCCGCCGTGTCCTGCCATATCTCCGGGCCGGTGGTTTCGAAATGCGCCAGCGGATTGTCCGGATTGCCGAACTGGTCAAGGATCACACCCTTGCCCTGGTCACGCATCTGCTCGGCGAGGTCGCGCGAGGACTCCATGCCCCCGGCCTTTGGCGTGAGAATGATGTGGGCGCCGAAAGCGCGCATGGTCTGCCGGCGCTCAATGGACAAATGCTCGGGCATGATCAAAATCATGCGATAGCCCTTGATCGCGGCCGCCATGGCAAGCGCGATACCGGTATTGCCGCTGGTCGCCTCGATCAGCGTATCACCCGGCTTGATCGTACCGCGCAGCTCGGCGCGCCTGATCATCGACAGCGCGGGCCGGTCTTTGACGGAACCAGCCGGATTGTCGCCCTCCATTTTGCCGAGGATGATATTGCCGCGCTTGTCATTGCCCTCGCCGGGTATGCGCACCAGCCGCACCAGCGGCGTACCGCCGATCAGGTCTTCAATGGTCTTGTAAGTGGTCTTGATATCGGCCATATGCGGCTGCGGAAAAATTGGAAGGTTGTCGACAAATGCCAAACGGGCACCGCGCTTTTGAAATCAAGAACCCGATGGCGCCCCGGCCGTGAGCAGGGCCGCGACATAAGCGGACACCCCCTCTTCAACGCTCATCAGAGCGTCGGTATATCCGGCGCGGCGCAAGGCGCCGATGTCGGCCTCGGTGTAGCTCTGGTACTTGCCCTTCAGTTGCTCCGGGAAGGGAATGTATTCGACCAGCCCCTGCTGCTGCATCTGTTCGAGCGAAAGTGCCGGCTTGCCCTCATTCCCGCGACAGGCGTTGACCACGGCCACCGCGACATCATTGAACGGCTGCGCGCGCCCCGTACCGACATTGAAAATGCCGGAGCGGTCCGGATGGTCAAGAAAGTGCAGATTGACCTTGATGACGTCCTCGACCGCGATGAAATCGCGCGACTGCCCGCCGTCGCCATAGCCGTCGCTGCCCTCGAAAAGGCGCATTTTGGCGGTTTCACGAAACTGCTTCAGGCCGTGCCAGGCAACCGAGGCCATGCGCCCTTTGTGCGCCTCGTTGCGTCCATAAACATTGAAATAACGAAAGCCGGCAATCTGTGCCCCGGCATCGGCAAACCGCCGGCGCACCAACTGGTCGAACAGGAATTTCGAGTAACCGTAGATATTGAGCGGAGCCTCGCACGCGCGCTCTTCGCGAAACACCCTGCCACCGCCATAGACTGCGGCCGACGAGGCGTAGATGAACGCAATTTCCTCGTCGAGGCAAAAATCGAGCAGGCTGGCCGAATAGCGGTAATTATTCTCCATCATGTAGCGGCCGTCGGTTTCCATGGTGTCGGAGCAGGCGCCCTGATGCAGCACCGCATCGATTGCACCGTCGAACTCGCCATGCTCCAGACGTTCGAGAAAATCGCGCTTGTCGATAAAGTCGGCGATTTCGCAATCAACCAGGTTGCGGAATTTGTCGGCCCGGGAAAGATTGTCGACGGCGATGATCTTGGCCTCGCCGCGCTCGTTGAGCGCCCGAACCAGATTGGATCCGATAAAACCGGCGGCGCCGGTGACAACGATATAACTTGCCATGGTCGGATTCTATCAGGCCGCGTCCGGCCGACCCGCGGCAGCGAGCCCGGCGGACAACTCCGCCGGGTGCGCCACGGCCGTGCCCAGCTTGCCGACCACGATGCCAGCCGCAAGGTTGGCTACGTGCATCGCCTCGGGCAGCGCCGCGCCGCAACCGAGCATCGCGGCCAGTACCGCAATGACGGTGTCGCCGGCACCGCTGACGTCAAACACTTCGCGTGCCTTGGCCTGCTGGTGCGTTACACCCCGCTCTTCGAAAAGCGTCATGCCCTCTTCGCTGCGCGTCACCAGCAGGGCCGCCAGGCCCAGTTCGCTGCGCAGTGCCTGCGCCTTGGCCGTCAGTTCCGCTTCACTGCTCCAACGCCCCACTACCTCGCGCAGTTCGCTGCGATTGGGCGTCACCACCGTCGCCCCTTTGTATTTGGAATAATCATCGCCCTTGGGATCGACCAGCACCGCCTTGTTCTGCGCCCGTGCCAGGCTGATCATCTCGCCAATGTGGGCGAGTCCGCCTTTGCCATAGTCGGACAGGACGACCACGTCGCAATCGGCGAGCAGTGTCTTGTAGTCAGCCAGCTTGCCCAGCAGCACTTCATGGCTGGGCAAGGTCTCGAAATCGATGCGCATCAGCTGTTGCTGGCGGCCGATCACGCGCAGCTTGACCGTGGTATCGATAGACGCGTCGCGGTGCAGGCTGGCGGTCACACCGTCGCGCTCGACCAGCGCCTTGAGGCTGCGCCCGGCCTCATCGTCGCCCACCACGGACAACAGCACCGTCGAGGCGCCCAGGGCCGCCGCGTTGCGTGCCACGTTGGCGGCACCACCTGGGCGCTCCTCGGTGCGCTCGACCTTGACGATGGGCACCGGCGCCTCGGGGGAGATACGGTTGACCTCGCCAAACCAATACCGGTCAAGCATGACATCACCGACCACCAGCAGGCGTGCCCTGGAGAAATCCCGAAGCGTGCTCATGCGGTATCCCTCACAGGCGGCCTATGGCGTGGTACTCGAGCCCGTGCCGGCGCACCTCGGCCGGAACATAGAGGTTGCGCCCGTCAAAAACCGCAGGCGATTTAAGCGCAGCCTTGATGGCCGCAAAATCCGGGCTGCGAAACTCCTTCCATTCGGTCACGATTGCCAGCACATCGGCACCCGCCAGCGCCGCCATCGGCGAAGCGGCATAGCGTACCCGCTCGTCCGCACCGAACAGGTGACGCGCTTCATCCATAGCCACCGGGTCGTAGGCGGTCACCACCGCGCCACGACGCAACAATTCGGCTATCAGCACCCGGCTGGGTGCCTCGCGCATGTCGTCGGTGTTGGGCTTGAAGGCAAGTCCCCATACGGCAATATTGCGCCCGGAGAGGTCCTCGCCGAGGTAGCTGACGATCTTGCCCGCCAGGATCTCTTTTTGCCGGTTATTGACGCGCTCGACCGCATCCAGAATATGCAGGGGCATGTTCGCCGCCGTGGCGGTTCGTTGCAGCGCCTGGACGTCTTTCGGGAAACACGATCCGCCGTAGCCGGCGCCCGGGTACAAAAAGTGATAACCGATGCGCGGGTCGGAACCGATGCCGCGCCGTACGTCTTCGATGTCGGCGCCGACCAGTTCGGCCAGATTGGCCACCTCGTTCATGAACGAGATACGGGTTGCCAGCATGGCGTTGGCAGCGTACTTGGTCAGCTCCGCGGACCGGATGCCCATGACGATCAGGCGGTCATGGTTGCGCTGGAACGGTGCATAGAGTGCGCGCATGATCTGCGTCCCGCGCTCATCCTCACTGCCGATGACGATGCGGTCCGGTCGCATGAAATCCTCTATCGCCGCGCCCTCTTTGAGGAATTCCGGGTTCGATACCACAGAGAAGGGCACATCCGCACCGCGGCTTTTCAGCTCCGCGGCGATGGCCCCGCGCACCTTCTCGGCGGTGCCGACCGGAACCGTGGACTTGTCCACAACCAGCCGGTACTCGCCCATGCTGCGGCCGATGCTGCGCGCCGCCGCCACCACATATTGCAGATCGGCCGAGCCATCCTCACCCGGTGGCGTGCCAACGGCGATGAACTGCACCTCGCCGAACGCCACGCCGGCCTCGACATCAGTGCTGAACCTGAGACGCCCGGCGGCTCGGTTGCGCTTGACCATATCGAGCAGCCCGGGCTCATAGATCGGCAAACCGCCCTCGTTCAGAGTGCGTATCTTGCGCTCATCGACATCGATGCAAAGCACGTCATTCCCCACCTCGGCGAAACACGCACCGGTGACGAGGCCGACGTAGCCGGTGCCGATAATCGTAATTTTCAAATCAATCCCCCATCAATTGCATCAAGCGCACCGGCTCACGGCGCCATGTCAAATTCCTCGGTCCGCCGCGGCGGATAGGTTTCCCAGCCGCTGCACGCCGGACAATGCCAGTAGAACTGCCGCGCCTTGAAGCCACAACCACCGCAACTGTAGCGGGCGAGCCTGCGGGTGTGGCCGTGCACCAGATTCTTCACCAATTCGAGGTCGTGGCGGCGCTCTGGTGGCGCCATGATCAGTTGTGCCTCGAGCAGTTTATCCAGGCCAAGCAGGGTCGGCGTGCGCCGCAACTCGTCACGCACCAGCTTGTAGGCCTCCTCGGGCCCGGCGGTCTGCAGCGTCGTCTGGAACGCAACGTCAAGCAGATCGAGTGAGGCATGACTGGCAAGAAGCCCCTTGATGAGGACCAAGCCCTCTTCAACACGCCCCAGCGTGCGATAGCTTTCAATCAGCCGCTGCGCCACCAGGGCGAGATAGGCGGGGGTCTGCTGCTCGATGCGCTTCCATGCCAGCACCGCATGCTCATGGTCGCCGGCGGCCGCGTGTAAATCCCCCAGCAGCATGTTGGCCCTGACGCACTTGCGGTTTGCCGCGAGCGCCTCATCGAGATACGCATGGGCCTGGGCGGTGCGCGAATGCGTTGACTCTATGGCTGCAAGTTCGCAATAAAAATTGGCAATTTCCTTTTGCAGCGGCTTGCCCGAGGCCTCGGCCAGTTGGCGCGCCACGTCAATCGCCTTCAGCCATTCTTTTTCCTGCTGGTAGATATCGAGCAAAAAGCCCAGCGCCTCGACGCGATGGGAACCGGTGCGAAGCTTCTCGAACACATCCTCGGCCCGGTCGAGCAAACCGGCCTTGAGGTAGTCCTGGCCCAGTTCGAACATTGCCGAAGTGCGCTGTTCGCCGGCCAGGTCGCCGCGCTCGAGCAGGTTGCGGTGCATGCGGATCGCGCGCTCGGTTTCGCCGCGGCGGCGAAACAGGCTGCCCAGCGCGAAGTGCAGTTCTATGGTTTCGGGGTCGAGCTTGACCACCTCGATGAAGGCATCGATGGCCTTGTCCGGCTGCTCGTTGAGCAGGAAGTTAAGACCGAGAAAATACGAGCGCGGCAGCGATTTCGACTCCGCCAGCAAGTGCTTGATATCGATGCGCGCCGCGAGCCAGCCGAGTCCGAAAAACAGCGGGAAGCCGAGCAGCCACCAGTATTCGAATTCCGGCATCTCAGGCGCGCATCGCTCTAGGCGGCATCAACCGGTGGCAGCACCGGCCGCTCCTGGGCGCGCAGGCGCAACTCGCGCTTGAGGCGCGCAATCTCGCGCCGCTGCCCGAACAGGCGGGCAAGACAGGCCAGCACGCCGAGCAGGGCGCCACCGGCAAGGAAAGCCAGCAGCAACAGCACCAGCGGCGCCTGCCAGGTCTGGTCGAACCAGAAACGCAGCGTCACCGTTTCGGTGTTCTTGATGGCAAACAGGAACAGCGCCAGAAACAGCATGGCGCGCAACAACCAGGAAAAAATGGAAAGCAGCTTGTTCATCCGGGGTCAGACCAACGCAAATAAAAACGGCGGCACCGCTCTGGCGCCGCCGTGCATCAAGCCGTCGTGCATAAAAAACTGGCGGAACACATGTTCCTGACGTCGGTTGCGCGATATTACTGCGGCAACATCACTCTTTGGTGTCGACCCGCTCGCGCAATTCCTTGCCGGCCTTGAAGTGCGGCACGAATTTCTCCGGTACACGCACTTTTTCACCCGACTTTGGATTGCGACCGATGCGCGCCGGACGGTGATTCAGGCCGAAGCTGCCAAAGCCGCGAATCTCGATGCGCTGCCCCTCGACCAGACTTTGCGTCATTGCGTCGAGGATCATCTTCACCGCGAGTTCCGCATCCTTCGCAACCAGCTGCGGGTAGCGCGTGGCCAGCCTGGCGATCAGTTCCGACTTGGTCATGTGCGACTATCCCGCGTTATTGTTGGACGTTTTTGGTGTCCAGCTTGGCTTTGAGCAGCGCACCAAGATTGGTGCTGCCGCTGCTGGCCGCACTCTGGCTTTGCAACTTGTGCATCGCATCGCCTTCGTCAGCCATGTCCTTGGCCTTGATGGACAGGTTGATTGCGCGGTTTTTGCGATCGACGTTGATGATCATCGCGGTAAACTCGTCGCCTTCCTTGAGGTGTTTGGTCGCGTCTTCAACACGCTCGCGCGAAATCTCCGAAGCACGCAGATAACCCTCGACCTCGCCCTCGAGCACCAGCACGGCGCCCTTGGCATCAACCGACTTGACCACGGCCGGCACGATGCTGTTCTTGTCGTGCGTGGCGACGTAGTTGGTGAACGGGTCGCCATCCATCTGCTTGATGCCAAGCGAGATGCGCTCGCGCTCGACATCGATCGACAGTACCAGGGCTTCCGTCTCGTCGCCCTTCTTGAAGTTGCGCACGGCCTCTTCGCCGGCCACGCTCCAGGACAGGTCCGAGAGGTGCACCAGACCGTCGATGCCGCCGGCGAGACCGATGAAAATGCCGAAGTCGGTGATCGACTTGATCTGGCCCTTCACCTTGTCGCCCTTCTTGAAGTTCATCGAAAAGTCGTCCCACGGATTGGCGAGGCACTGCTTCATGCCGAGCGAAATACGGCGGCGCTCCTCGTCGATCTCGAGGATCATGACTTCGACTTCATCGCCCAATTGCACGACTTTGGACGGATGAACGTTCTTGTTGGTCCAGTCCATTTCGGACACGTGCACCAGGCCCTCGATGCCCTGCTCGACTTCGACAAACGCGCCGTAGTCGGTGAGGTTGGTGACCTTGCCGAAGAGGCGCGTGCTGGTCGGATAACGGCGCGACAAGCCTACCCACGGGTCCTCGCCCAATTGCTTCATGCCGAGCGAAACGCGGTTCTTTTCCTGGTCGAACTTGAGGATTTTTGCGGTGACTTCATCGCCAACCGCCAGCACTTCGGACGGGTGCTTGACGCGACGCCATGCGAGATCGGTGATGTGCAGCAGGCCGTCGATGCCGCCGAGGTCGACGAATGCGCCGTAGTCGGTGATGTTCTTGACGATGCCCTTGACCACCGCGCCCTCGGACAGGGTTTGCAGCAGCTTCTGGCGCTCTTCACCCTGGCTCGCTTCGAGCACGGCGCGACGCGACACCACCACGTTGTTGCGCTTGCGATCGAGCTTGATGACCTTGAATTCCATTTCCTTGCCCTCGAAGGGCGTGGTGTCCTTGACCGGGCGGATGTCAACCAGCGATCCGGGCAGGAAGGCGCGGATACCGTTGGTCATGACGGTCAGGCCGCCCTTGACCTTGCCGCTGATCAGGCCGGAGACAAGCGCTCCGGTCTCCATGGCTTTTTCGAGGTCCATCCACGCGGCTAGGCGCTTGGCCTTGTCGCGCGACAGGCGGGTCTCGCCGAAACCGTCTTCAAGGGCTTCGATGCAGACCGAGACGAAATCGCCCGGCTTGGCTTCGATTTCGCCCTTGTCATTGCGGAATTCTTCGAGTGCGACGAACGACTCGGACTTGAGGCCGGCGTTGATCACGACAAAATTCATATCGACACGGACCACTTCACCGGTGATCACTTCCCCGACGCGCATTTCCTTGCGCGTGAGGCTGTCTTCAAACATTGCCGCAAAACTTTCCATGTCTTCGGAAGGTGCGGACGTGGCTACGTTGGACATAAGTACCTGCTTTAAAAACCGCCAGTTACAGCGGGTCAATTAACAAACCGGCATCGTCGCCTGCGGATCAGCCGCAAGGTCGCCAATGCCACCGTTTTGCTGCTCGTTTCCTTTTATTGTTTTGCTGCCACGTCGCGATACCAATCCAGGATCAATTGTGCAACCTCTTGAATTCCAAGAGATGTACTGTCCAGTAATATGGCATCAGCCGTTTGTGCGAGTGGTGCGACGCTACGACTTGCATCGCGCGCATCACGCTCACGCAACTCCGACAAAAGGACGTCGATATTAGCAGGGATTCCTTTTTGTTTCAACTGTTTATACCTGCGCTCTGCGCGTGCTTCGGCGCTCGCAGTCAAAAACACCTTGAGATCGGCATCCGGAAAGACCACCGAGCCCATGTCACGCCCGTCGGCGACGAGTCCGGGGCTGGCCCGGTAGTCGCGCTGTCGCTGTAACAGGGCTGATCTGACCGCCGGCAGGGCCGCCACCCTCGAGGCACCCATGCCGATCGCCTCGGCGCGAATCTGCCCGGTCACGCTTTCGCCGGCCAGCCAGATCTCACCGCCGTCAAACCGCGCGTCCAGCCGGGTAGCGATACCTGCCAAATCCGCTTCAGAATCAAGCATCAAACCGGCCTTTTGCGCTGCCAGCGCGACCAGGCGATAGAGTGCACCGCTATCCAGATAGTGAAACCCGAGCACGCCGGCGACCTTTTCGGCGATGGTGCCCTTGCCCGAGGCCGTGGGTCCGTCGATGGCAATGACCGGAATCGCACTCATCGCTGAGAAATTTCGTCAAGTACTTGAAAATATTCTGGAAATGTCTTTGCGACACAACGTGGATCATTGATCCGTACCGCCACCCCCCCGAGCGCCGCCAGTGAGAAACACATGGCCATGCGGTGGTCATCGTAGGTATCTATGGTCGCCGGCCTGAGCGCTGCGGGCGGGGTCACACGCAGCCAGTCCGAGCCCTCCTCGGCCCCGGCACCGAGCTTTCTCAGTTCGGTCGCCATGGCGGCAATGCGGTCGGTCTCTTTAACCCGCCAACTGGCGATATTGCGCAGCGTGCAGGGGCCGTCGGCAAACAGCGCCGCCACCGCCAAGGTCATCGCGGCATCCGGAATGTGATTGAAATCGGCATCGAACGCCTTCAGCTTGCCGCTTTGCCTCACCGAGGCAGAGGCGCCCGCCGCTATCCAGTTCTCGCCCATGGTGATGTCGGCCCCCATCGCCGCCATCGCGTCGGCAAAACGCACATCCCCCTGCACGCTGCCGCTGCCGACGCCCTCGACCCGCACCGGGCCGCCGCCGCGCAAGCCGCTGATGGCCCCGGCAGCGATGAAATACGAGGCGGAGGACGCATCGCCTTCGACCCACAGATCGCCGGCGCCGCGATAGCGTGATGCCGCGGGCACGGTGAACTCGTTCCAGCCGTCGCCACCCCGCACCACCTCCACGCCAAAGCGCGCCATGGTATTGAGCGTGATCGCCACATAGGGCCTGGAAATCAGCTCGCCCGTCACGGCAACGCTCATGCGCCGGCCGGTAAGGGGCAACGCCATCAGCAGGGCGCTGAGAAACTGGCTCGACACATCACCGCGGACGCTGACCCGCCCGTCTGCGCTGATCGAGCCGGCATGAATCGCCAGCGGCGGGTAACCCGGCTGGCCGAGATAATCGATGTGCGCACCCAGCGCCGCCAACGCCGTCACCAGGTCGCCTATCGGCCGCTCATGCATGCGCGACACCCCGGACAAGCGGTACTCCCCGCCGCACAGGGCAAGCACCGCAGTCAGGGGGCGGAACGCCGTGCCGGCGTTGCCCAAAAACAATTCGGCCGATTTCACCGCAAAAGGACCGTCTGCCCCCGCCACCACAACAGCATCAGCTTCGCGGTGCAGTTCCACGCCCAACGCCGCCAGTGCGCCAAGCATGACGCCGGTGTCATCGGAGGCCAAGAGGCCGAGCAGGCGCGTCCTGCCATCGGCCAGTGCGGCGAGCAGCAGTGCGCGATTGGAAATGCTTTTTGACCCGGGCAGTCGCACCGTGCCGGCGACGTTGCGTATGGGCTGGAGGTCAAGGTGGTCCATTGCGAATTGAATCAGTTACTGCGGCTTGCGCTCACTGGCGCTTGAGCCAGCCGTCGCGCGCCGCCCGCGCGCGCTCGAACACAGACTCGAGTCCGGCCGCATCACCCGCTTCGAGCAGGTGCTGCATCGCGGTCAGTTGCGCCTGGTAGCGCCTGAGCTCGGGCAGAATCGCAGCGCGGTTGGCAACGCAGATGTCGCGCCACATTTCAGGATGGCTGGAAGCGATGCGCGTGAAATCGCGAAAACCGCCAGCCGCGTAATCGAACAGCGTCGCGGCGTTGTCGTGCAGGGCCACATCGTGCACCAGAGCGTAGGCCAGCAGGTGCGGCAGATGACTCACCGCCGCAAACACGGCGTCGTGCTCGGCAGCTTGCATCGCGCGCAGCTCCGCGCCGCAGGCCAGCCACGCCGCGCGCACGCGCTCGAGCGCATCGGCGCGGGTTTCGGGCAGCGCCGTGATCACCACCTTGCGCCCCTGGTACAAGTCGGCGCGCGCCGCCGCCGCACCGCTGTTCTCGGCGCCGGCGATCGGGTGCGCCGGCACGAATTGCGCGATCTTCGCGCCAAGGGCGGCGCGCGCCATCGCCACCACATCCTGTTTCGTACTGCCGCCGTCAGTCACCACACATGCGGGCCCGATGTGCGGCGCAATCGCCCGCAGCACCGCCTCGGTCTGCGCCACCGGCACCGCCACCAGCACCATGTCTGCGGCGGCCACGGCGCGCGCGAGGTCGGTCTCGACGGCGTCGATGACACCCAGTTGCGTCGCCTGCGCAAGATTGGCTGCGGAACGGCCGACACCGATCACCCTGCCAACCACGCCGGCCTGCTTCAGCGCCAGCGCAAACGAGCCGCCAATCAGCCCGACACCGACCACGACCAGTGTCTCGATATGCAGTGCTGATGCGCTCACGGCATCGCCTCGTCTGCCCGTAACACCAAATCAGTGCCGCAGCCAGGCCAGGGCAATGGCTGGAAATGCCCGCCAGGCGTGCCTTTCCAGCCGATTGCACGACCCGGGTTAAGCACGGCGACTGCAGCGGCAGCGCCTGTCATGCGCTGCATCACGCCTGCAGGGCCGCGGCCAGCGCTGTGAGAAAGCGTCCGTTCTCCTGCGGCAGGCCTATGGTCACGCGCAAATGCGCGGGCATTTCGTAGCCGCCGCCGACCGGCCGCACGATGACGCCCTGGCGCAGCAGCTTCTGGAACACCGCCGCGCCGTCGCCGACACGAATGGTCAGGAAATTGGCGTGGGACGGGATAAAGTCGAGCCCGAGCGCCTTGCAACCGGCAACGAGTTGCGCCATGCCGGCGCGGTTGTTGTCGTAGCTGCGCGCAATGAACTCGGCGTCCTCGAGCGCCGCAATGGCCGCCGCCTGCCCGACGCTGTTGACGTTGAAGGGGGCGCGCACGCGGTTGACCATGTCGCAAATCTGCGGGTGCGCCAGCATATAGCCGACACGCAAACCGGCGAGTCCGTAAATTTTGGCAAAAGTGCGCGTGATGACGAGGTTCGGAAACAGTTTCAGCCAGGCCACGGTGTCCACACGCAACTCGGCCGGCAGAAAGTCGTTATAGGCCTCATCGAGTACGACAATGACATTCTGCGGCACCCGCGCCATGAATGCCTTGAGCGCGTCGTAGGGCAAAAAGGTACCGGTCGGATTGTTCGGATTGGCGATAAACACCAGACGCGTGTCGGGACGAATCGCCGACAGCATGCCCTCAAGATCATGACCGAACTGCTTTGCCGCGACCTTGATGCCGGTGGCACCGCGGGCCTGCGTCGCCAGCGGATAGACGGCAAAACAGTGCTGCGAATAGATGGCGCTCGCTTCGCGCGACAAAAAGGCCATGGCGAGATACTCGAGCAGGTCATTGGATCCGTTGCCGAGCACCACCGACTCGGCCGCAACGCCGAAACGCGCTGCCAGCGCCGCCTTCAGCGCAAAACCGTTGCCATCCGGATAGATGTGGATGTCCGCCAGCGCGGCACGCATCGCCGCCCTCGCCTTGTCGCCGCAACCGAGCGGGTTCTCGTTGGAGGCGAGCTTGACGATGTCCGCTTCGGCGATACCGAGTTCACGCGCCACTTCGGACACGGGCTTGCCCGGTTGATACGGCGCGATGGCGCGCACATAAGCGGGCGCGAGTTCGGAGAAATCCATGGACAAACCCTCTTGTTTCCTGTGTTTATCGGGTGTTTATCGGCGTATTGATAATTTGCAACTTACGACAGCGTTCGCCCTGAGCCTGCCGGAGCCTGCCCTGAGCTTGTCGAACGGGGGCTGAGGGGCTTCGACAGGCTCAGCCCGAACGCAACAATAAACGCATCCTCTGATCTCAGTGAACGGCCGACGGGTACGAGCCGAACACCTTGAGAAACGGTGCCAGCGACTTGAGCTCGGCTATGGCACGGGCGACATTGTCGTCCTGCTGGTGGCCGAGCAGGTCGACATAAAAGTAATACTCCCACTGACCGGTGCGCGAGGGCCGCGATTCGATGCGCGTCATGCTCACGCCGTGTGTGGCGAGCGGCGTCAGCAACTCATGCACCGCACCCGGACGATTGGGCGCCGACATGACCAGCGAGGTGTGGTCATGGCCGGTCGGGCCGGCGTCCTGGGCGCCAAGTACCAGAAAACGCGTCAGGTTGTTGGGTTCGTCCTCGATGTTTTCGGCCAGCATCTGCAAACCATAGCGCTCGGCGGCAAGACTGGGGCCGATGGCTGCGGCGCCCTGCTCCATCGCCGCCAGCCGCGCCGCCTCGGCGTTACTCGCCACCGACACCCGTTCGGCGCGCGGCAGGTGCTGCGACAGCCAGTGCTGGCACTGACCGAGCGACTGCGCGTGGGAGTAAACGCGTTCGATTAAAGCCATCGGATCGCCCGCGGCCGGCCCCTTGTCCGCTGTCACCATCAGGTTCTGGTGCACGCGCAACACCACCTCGGCGCACACCCTGAGCGGCGTGGTCAGCAGCAGGTCGAGCGTACGGCCTATGGTGCCCTCGGTGGAGTTCTCCACCGGCACCACGGCGTAGGCGGCGGCGCCGGTCTGGGCGGCGTGAAACACCTCGTCGAACGACGCACAGGGCAGGCCTTGCACGGCGCTGCCGAATTGCTTGACCAGCGCCATTTCGCTGAAGGTGCCCTGCGGTCCGAGATAGGCGATGGCCAGAGGCTGCTCCAGCGCGCGACAGGCCGACATGATTTCGGTGTAAATGCGCGCCACCGCCTGAGCCGGGATCGGGCCGGGGTTGGCCGCGGTGACATTGCGCAGCACCTGCGCCTCGCGCTCCGGACGGTAGGCCGGGCCGCCCTGCTTGAGGTGGCCGATCTGCTGGGCATGGGTGGCGCGCTCGGACACCAGCTTCAACATCTGCTGGTCGATGGCGTCTATCGCCTTGCGCCGCTCGGCGAACTTGTGATCGGGTGCGTCCGCGTTCATCGTCACTCCCCGGCCTGCCGGCCCTGCCGCGCAATCATGTGCGCAATCATGTCAGCCATGGCTGGCCTCGAATTCCTTCATGTAGGCAACGAGCGCCTGCACGCCTTCGATGGGCATGGCGTTGTAGATCGAGGCGCGCATGCCGCCGACGACGCGATGCCCCTTCAGTTGCACCATGCCGCGCGCTTCGGCACCCTTGAGGAAGGATGCATCGAGCGCCGCATCGTTGAGCTTGAACGGCACGTTCATGCGCGACCTGTCCTGCCTTGCCACCGGACTGACGAAAAATCGGCTCTGGTCGAGATAGTCATACAACACCGCGGCCTTGGCGATATTGCGCGTTTCCATCACCGCCAGTCCGCCCTGGCGCTTGAGCCACTTGAACACCAGGCCGGCGATGTAGATGGCATAGGTTGCCGGGGTGTTGAACATCGAGTCTGCTTCGGCCTGGATCTTGTAATCAAAGGCCGACGGCGTGCAAGGCAGGGCCTGACCGATCAAATCATCACGCACGATCACTATGGTCAGGCCGGCCGGACCGATGTTTTTTTGCGCGCCACCGTAGATGAGCCCGTACTTCGCCACATCGACCGGCCGTGACAGGATGTGCGAGGACATGTCCGCGAGCAGCGGCACATCGCCGGTATCGGGCACCCAGTGATATTCGAGTCCGCCTATGGTCTCGTTGGAACAGATGTGCACATAGGCCGCGCCCGGATCAAGTTGCCAGGACGCGCGCGGCGGTATGGCGGTGAAACCCCCGCCCTCACCCGAAGCCGCGACATTCACGGTGCAATATTTGCCCGCTTCCTTGATGGATTTTTTCGACCACTCGCCGGTGTTGATATAGTCGGCGCGATCGCGGCCGCGCAGCATGTTCATCGGCACGATGGCGTTCTCGGCGATGGCCCCGCCCTGCAGGAACAGCACCTTGTAGCTGGCCGGAATGGCCAGCAATTCGCGCAGGTCGGCCTCGGCCTCGGCGTGAATGGCGATGAACTCCTTGCCCCGATGGCTCATTTCCATCACCGACATGCCGCTGCCGTGCCAGTCGAGCATTTCCGCGGCCGCCTGACGCAGCACTTCCTCGGGCAATGCAGCCGGACCGGCGCTGAAGTTGATTGCCCTTTTCACGAGGGCCGGCGTCGCGGTCACTGCGCGTCGCCTTCCCCGGCCGGGCCTTCGGCTTCGGCCACTTTCTCGATGCCGGCGAGTTTGGTACCCGCATCCAGGGTGATCAGCACCACACCCTGGGTCGAACGGCCCATTTCGCGAATCTGCTTGACCAGGGTGCGTATGGCCACGCCACCGGTTGAAATGAGCATCAGTTCGTCATCGTCGCCAACCAGCACCGCGCCGACCAGTTTGCCGTTACGCCCGTTGGTCTGGATGGCGATCATGCCCTGCGTGCCGCGGCCGTGCAGCGTGTACTCGGCGATGGCCGTGCGCTTGCCAAAGCCGTTCTCGGTTGCCGTCAGCACGGTGAGGCTCTCGTTGTCGGCGACCAGCATCGACACCAGCTTCTGGTCGTCGGGCAGCTTCATGCCGCGCACGCCGCGCGCATCACGGCCCATCGGCCGCACGTCGTCTTCCTTGAAGCGCACCGCCTTGCCGCCCTCCGAGAACAGCATGATGTCGTGCTTGCCGTCGGTGATGGCCGCGCCGATCAGGTGGTCGCCGTCATCGAGACTGATGGCAATGATGCCTTTTTCACGCTGGTTGGCGAAGGCCGACAGCGGGGTTTTCTTGACCGTGCCCATGGCGGTGGCAAGAAACACGAAATGCTCCTCGTCGTACTGCTTGACCGGCAGCACGGCGTTGATTTTTTCGCCCTCGACCAGCGGAAAAAGGTTGACGATGGGCTTGCCGCGACTGGTGCGCGTGCCCTGCGGAACGTTATAGACTTTGAGCCAGTAGACCTTGCCGCTCGACGAAAAGCACAGCATGGTGTCGTGCGTATTTGCGATAAAGAGGCGCTCGATCCAATCGTCCTCCTTGGTCGCCGCAGCCTGTTTGCCGCGCCCGCCGCGCCGCTGCGCGCTGTAGTCGGCGAGCGGCAGCGCCTTGATGTAGCCGGTGTGCGAAAAGGTCACCACCACGTCCTCGGGGGTGATCAGGTCCTCGATGCCGATCTCCTGGGTGTTCATCTCGATCACGCTCTTGCGCGCATCGCCGTACTGCTCCTTCACCGCCTTCAGTTCGTCGGTGATGATGACGGTGATGCGCTCGGGCTTGGCCAGAATATCGAGAAAGTCGGCAATGACTGAAATCAGTTCGCGGTATTCGGCCACGATCTTGTCCTGCTCGAGGCCGGTCAGGCGCTGCAGGCGCATTTCCAGGATGGCCTGCGCCTGGACATCCGACAGCATGTAGCCGTTGTCCTTGAGGCCGAAGGCCAGCGACAGGCCGACCGGGCGCGACGCGTCGGTTGCGGCGCGGCGCAGCATGTCCTCGACCAGTGGCGAGCGCCAGGCCCGTTCCATCAGCTTGATCTTGGCCTCGGGCGGCGTCTGCGCCTGCTTGATGAGGGCGATGATTTCATCGACATTGGACAGCGCAACCGCGAGGCCCTCCTGGATGTGCGCGCGCTCGCGCGCCTTGCGCAGCTCGAACACCGTGCGCCGCGTCACCACCTCGCGCCGGTGGTCGAGAAAGGCGACCAGCATCTGCTTCAGGTTCAACAGCCGCGGCTGGCCGTCGAGGAGAGCCACCATGTTGATACCGAAGGTGTCCTGCAGTTGCGTGTGCTTGTAGAGCTGGTTGAGGATGACCTCGGGAATCTCGTTGCGTTTCAGCTCGACGACGACGCGCATGCCGGACTTGTCGGACTCGTCGCGGATCTCGCTGATGCCCTCGATCTTCTTGTCATTGACGAGCTCGGCGATTTTTTCGAGCAGCGTCTTCTTGTTGACCTGGTAGGGCAGCTCGTCAACGATGATGGACTGGCGGTTGCCTTTCTCCAGGTCCTCGAAGTGCGTGCGTGCGCGCATCACCACGCGGCCGCGGCCGGTGCGATAGCCCTCGTGCACGCCGGCGATGCCGTAGATGATGCCGGCGGTGGGAAAGTCCGGCGCCGGAATGATCTTGATCAGGTCTTCAATGCCGATATCCTGGTTTTTCAGCAGCGCATGGCAGGCGTCCACCACCTCGGACAGGTTGTGCGGCGGAATGTTGGTCGCCATGCCCACTGCGATGCCCGACGAACCGTTGATCAGCAGGTTCGGAATGCGCGTCGGCAGCGCCTTGGGCTCCATTTCCTTGCCGTCGTAGTTCGGCACAAAATCGACGGTCTCCTTGTCGATATCGGCCAGCAACTCCGAAGCAAGGCGCTCGAGACGGCACTCGGTGTAACGATAGGCTGCGGCCGAGTCGCCGTCGATGGAGCCAAAGTTGCCCTGACCATCGATGAGCGTGTAGCGCATCGAAAAATCCTGTGCCATGCGTACCAGGGCGTCATAAGTGGCGGTGTCACCGTGCGGGTGGTACTTGCCCAGCACCTCTCCGACCACGCGCGCGCATTTGACGTAGGGCCTGTTCCAGACGTTGTTCGCCTCGTGCATGGCAAACAGAACACGCCGGTGCACCGGCTTGAGGCCGTCGCGCACATCCGGCAGCGCCCTGCCCACAATCACGCTCATGGCGTAATCGAGGTAGGAGCGGCGCATCTCTTCTTCCAGGCTGACCGGGAGCGTTTCTTTGGCGAATTGATCCATCTGCGGGAGTCTTTTTATGGCCCGGAAAGCGGGCTTGGGAAAAACGAAATTTTAACACTCCGGACCAGCCGGGGTCACCCATTCATTGCCTTTGACAAGCTTGCGGGCAGCCGCTTTGCAGAGGCGCAGCCAGGTGATGTATCATCGTTCCAGAATATGCAGCAGCATGATCTTGAAAGCCGCACGGACGGCCTGCCATGCGATGCATCCTGACGCCGGCTTGTGATGGTTGACCGGTCGGCCCGGCGGTCGCGCTGCGCTGGTTTCGCTGAATGCTTACTCCGGATTGTCGGTGTGGCGACAACCCGGGCTGCGACATAGGCTTAGACTTGGAATCAGAATCAGAATTGGAATGAAGCACCGTAACCAGTCGGTGCCGCCCAATACATCTTGCCTCAGGGGGATAGACATGAACAAACTCATTCACGCCATGGCGGCAACCGGCGTCCTCGCGCTTGGCCTTGCCGCTTCCGGCGCTTCGGCGCAGGTCCAGGGCTACGTCACCGACACCCGGGGCGGCATCGTCAAAGACCCCTTCGGCTTGTGCTGGAGAACCGGTTTCTGGACGCCCGCGCTCGCCAACGCCGAATGCGATCCCGAACTCGTGCCCAAGCCCGCTCCGGCGGCGGCACCCAAGCCGGCGGCCGCTGCTCCCGCGCCGGCGCCCGCCCCGGCGCCAGCAGCCCCGCCCAAGCCGGCCGCGGCCAAGCCCGCCGCCGCAGTGGTGGCAAAGCGCTGCGACGCAACCGTGACACTGCGCAACGACGAGGTGTTTGTGTTCAACAAGGCGGTGCTGACCACAGCCGCCAGAAAACGCATTGATGAGGACATCATTGCCAAACTGGCCACATGCGCCAAAATCGAAGCGGTCATCATCGAAGGCCACACCGACCGCCTCGGCAGCCAGGCCTACAACCAGAAGCTGTCCGAAAAGCGTGCCGACGCCGTCAAGGCCTACCTCGTCAGCAAGGGCACCAACCGCGACAGCATCGAGACCATAGGCATGGGCAAGACGGTCCCGGCGAAATTCTGCGGATCGGAGATCAAGTCGCGCAAGGATTTGATCGAATGCCTCGCACCCAGCCGCCGCGCCATCATCGCCATCAAGGGACCGGGGCGTTAATACCTCGCAACGTACCTCGCACCGCGCCGCCCTCCCGTAAAAAAGCCCCGCAGATGCGGGGCTTTTTTTTGCGCGCCGGCATGGCGGCGGCTTATAGTCGCGATGTTCCCCGCCAACCAAAGCGCCGTTACCGATGAATCCGACCGAACCTATCGACACCCTGATCGAAGCCCGCTGGGTCGTTCCGGTCGAACCGGCGGGCTGCGTGCTCGTCGATCACAGTGTGGCGGTCAAGGACGGCAAAATCCTTGCGCTGCTGCCAAGCGACGAGGCGGCACGACGCTTCGCGCCGGCCGCACGCGTGCGCCTTGAGGAACACGCCCTGATACCGGGCCTCGTCAACCTGCACACCCATGCCGCAATGAACCTGCTGCGCGGGCTCGCCGACGACCTGCCGCTGATGACCTGGCTGCAGCAGCACATCTGGCCGGCCGAGACAAAGCATGTGTCCGAACAATTTGTCCGCGATGGCAGCCTGCTCGCCTGTGCCGAGATGCTGCGCGGCGGCGTGACCTGCTTCAATGACATGTATTTTTTTCCGCACGCGGCAGCGCAGGCGGCGCGCGAGGTCGGCATGCGGGCGGCACTCGGGCTCATCGCAATAGAGTTCCCGACAAACTACGCCCGCGACCCCGATGATTACATCGCCAAGGGCCTCGCCATGCGCGACGCGCTGCGCGACGAGCCGCTGTTGTCCTTTTGCCTGGCGCCACACGCGCCCTATACCGTCGGCGACAAGACCTTCGAGCGCATCGTCACCATCGCCGAGGAACTCGACCTGCCCATTCACATGCATTTGCACGAAACACGCGAGGAAATCACCGCCAGCCTCGGTCAGCACGGCGTGCGGCCGCTCGAACGCATGCGCCGCCTCGGTGTGCTCGGACCACGCCTCATCGCCGTCCACGCCGTGCATCTGGATGACGCCGAACTCGATTTGCTCGCACTGCACGGCGCCTCCATCGCGCACTGCCCCTCCTCCAATCTCAAACTGGCAAGCGGTATCGCTCCGGTGGCCGCAATGCTGAGTAGGGGCATCAATGTCGGCCTCGGCACCGACAGCGCGGCCAGCAATAACCGCCTCGACGCCTTTCAGGAAATGCGCCAGGCCGCGCTGCTCGCCAAAGGCGCCAGCGGCGACGCCCAGGCCATGCCCGCGCATGCCGCCCTCGCCGCCGCCACCCTCGGTGGTGCGCGCGCCCTCGGCCTCGAGCACGCCATTGGCTCGATTGTCCCGGGCAAGGCCGCCGACCTCACCGCCGTGCGCTTCGACCCGGTGGACCTCGCACCTTGTTATGACCCGGTCTCGCATCTGGTGTACGCAGCCGGACGCGAACATGTCAGCCACGTCTGGGTCGCCGGCGAGATGTGCCTCGAGCAACGCCGGTTTTGCCGGCTGGACAGCCGCGACCTGGAAAAAATCGCCCTTTTGTGGCACAATAAGTTCGTTGCCTGATCAACCGGCGAAGCTGGCTTTTTCGGCAAATAGCTGGGTATAATAAGAAATAAGCTGTTTCAAACGATGATGAAGTACCATTTATTTGAAGGGGAACGCATGAACAAGATCACAAAAATGATTCTGCTGGCAGGAGTTGTCGCACTTGGTGGCATCGCCACAAACGCCTCAGCCCAGGTAAGCGGCTACCTCACGGACACCCGTGGCGGCATCGTCAAAGACCCCTTCGGCCTGTGCTGGAGAACCGGCTACTGGACCCCGGCCATGGCCAACGCCGAATGCGACCCGGATCTGGTTCCGAAACCCGCCGCCGCGCCGGCACCGAAACCGGCCGCTCCGGCTCGGGCTCCAGCTCCAGCCAAGCCCGCCCCCGCTCCGGCAAAGCCCGCCGCCGCTGCACCGCGCCCGACGACCCAAAAAGTCACGCTGGCTGCCGACGCGCTGTTCGACTTCGACAAGTCTGTCATCAAGGCCGATGCCAAGACCAAGCTTGACGACCTCGTCGGCAAACTGAAGGCGATCAACCTTGAAGTCATCATCGCCATCGGTCACACCGACTCGGTCGGCAGCGATGCCTACAACCAGAAGCTTTCGCTGCGTCGCGCTGAAGCAGTGAAGGCCTACATGGTCAGCAAAGGCATCGAGCCGAACCGCATCTACACCGAAGGCAAGGGTGAGAAGCAGCCGATAGCCGACAACAAGACCAAAGAAGGCCGCGCCAAGAACCGCCGCGTGGAAATCGAAGTGGTCGGTACCCGCGCCATCAAGTAATCAGTTACACCCCCTTGAAAGCCCTGCTTCGGCAGGGCTTTTTCTTTGGGGCGCGGTAACTTGACGGCAAATCCGCTGTCAATATTTCTGCAAGTATCCGGACCCGCCGGGAAGCCCGGCTTATTCGCTTCGATCGTGAACGCAATGACCATCAATGTCGATCCGCAGGAAGTGGCCAAATTCAGCGAACTGGCCCATCGCTGGTGGGATGCGACGAGCGAGTTCAAGCCGCTGCATGAAATCAATCCGCTGCGCCTTGACTGGATAGACAAGCTGGCACCGCTCCCCGGACGCAAGGTGGTGGACATCGGTTGCGGTGGCGGCATTCTTTCAGAATCCATGGCGCGGCGCGGCGCCAGGGTAAAAGGCATCGACCTGTCGGAGCGCGCGCTCAAGGTCGCTGCGCTGCACCAGATCGAGAGCAAGGCCGGCGTCGATTACGAAAAAATCTCCGCCGAGGACCTCGCTTTGCGCGAGGCCGGCACCTACGACGTCGTCACCTGCATGGAACTGCTCGAGCACGTGCCGGACCCCGCCAGCACCGTCGCCGCCTGTGCCGCCCTGGCCCGTCCCGGCGCTGATTTGTTTTTTTCGACCATCAACCGCAACCCCAAGTCCTACCTCTTTGCCATCATCGGCGCCGAGTACGTGCTGCGCCTGCTGCCGCGAGGCACCCACGATTACGCGCGCTTCATCAAGCCCTCCGAACTGGCGCAGTTCTGCCGCGCCGCCACCATCGATGTGCGCGACATCATCGGCATGACCTACAACCCGCTGACCCGCGTCTATGCGCTCGGTCGCGACACCGACGTCAACTACATCCTGCACGCGGTAAAAGCATGAGCATGCCCGCCTCCATACAAGCCGTGCTGTTTGATCTCGACGGCACCCTCGCCGACAGCGCCCCCGACCTTGCGCTTGCCCTCAACCTGCTGCTGGCCGAACACGGCCGCGACGCCGTGCCGCTGGCGATCACGCGTCCGCACACCTCCAGCGGCGCCCGCGGCCTGATCAAGGCGGGCTTCGGCATCGACGCTGATCACCCCGACTATCCCGCGCTGAAAGAGCGCTTCCTCGATTTGTACGAACAGAACCTCAGCGTGCATACCGCCCTCTTCGAGGGCGTCGCAGCGATGCTCGACGCACTTGAACAGCGCAACATTCGCTGGGGCATTGTCACCAACAAGGCCAAGCGCTTCACCGGCGCCGTGGTTGCCGGCATCGGCCTCGCCGAACGCTCGGCCTGCACCGTCAGCGGCGACACCACCGCATACGCCAAACCCCATCCCGCGCCTCTGCTGCACGCTGCCGAGCAAATCAACATCGCGCCGGCGCACTGCATCTACGTCGGCGACGACCTGCGCGACATCCAGGCCGCCCGCGCCGCCGGCATGGGCGCCCTCGCCGCCGCCTACGGCTATCTCGGCGTTGACGGCGACCCGCACGACTGGAATGCCGACGCCGTCATTACCGATCCGCGCGAGCTCTTGAACTATCTCTGACCATCCCCATCTGTGAGATAATCTGCACTGAATCTGGGGGCGACCCGGTTTCGACGTGGGTAACAAAGCAGTGAGGGCATGCCGAGGATCAGTCACCTCGTAAATCCATCTGAAAAACTACAAACGCGAACGACGAGCGTTTTGCTCTCGCAGCCTAAAAAGCTCAACGAGACCGCTGCACTGATACGTTCCTGGGTCAGGTGCCTTTAACAAGCACAGCAGTGTCATTTACAGGAAATCGGTTTGCGTCGGGTTACTTGACGCCGACTTAAACCAAGGTGACTCGCCGCTGTCTGGCCTGCCTGTTGGCAAAGACAGTAGTTAAAACCAAATGAACAGGATACGCATGTAGAACTTATTGTAGAGTGCTTGCGGACGGGGGTTCAATTCCCCCCGCCTCCACCATATATGAAATCCAACCACTCACCTGGTTGGATTTTTTTTGTCTAAACCCGCGTGTTTACAAGGGTTCCCGAGGGTTCTTGCGGACTTCGCAGTTTTGCATGAGACCAAAAAAAAGGCGGTTTTTGCTCTCTCGCGGCCAATAGTCTCCGCGACAGAGTGTGCGACTAGTGGCCCGAAGTCCGCAAGGCAAAAACCGAATCTCTATAGCAATCAACAGGTTACGCGCGGACGAATCAAACAGGTTTTTTTCTGGCATTGGTAGGCGGCGGAAACTTGCGCTGTCGAACAGGGACTCTGGCATTCATCCAAACCATACAACCCAGCTAAAACCTTATGCACTGGCTCCTGGCTGTAGTGCAATGATGGCCATGCCGACGAGGGCAAGCCCAGCCCCAGCCCAATCCCAACGGGTCAAGGTCACGCCATCCACGAAGTACAACCACGACAGTGCCACCGCTATGTACATCCCGCCATAGGCGGCGTAAGTGCGACCCGTCGCTGCGGGATGAAGCGTCAGCAGCCACGCAAAAAGCGTCAGCGCCAGTGCAGCTGGCAGGAGCAACCACACTGGCTTGCCCTGACGAATCACCATCCACGGCAGATAGCAGCCGACGATCTCGGCTACGGCGGTGATGGCGAACAGCAAGGAGATTTTTAGCAGTTCCATCGTTACGCATCCTGCAGCGCCGCGATCAGCGGACACTTCACCCGCCCACTTGTGGCGCAGCAACGCTCGACGAGCCCCTGCAGCGCCCCCTCGATCCTTTGCAGGTCGGCAAGCCGGGCTCGCACGTCTGCAAGTTTGTGCTCGGCCTGCTCGCGCGCCTCGGTGCAATGTGACCCATCCTCGAGCTGGAGCAAGTCCGCGATCTCATCCAGGCTGAAGCCTAGTCGCTGGGCGGACTTGATGAAGCGCACGCGCGCCAGATCCGCGTCGCCGTAACGACGGATGCCTCCCAAGGGGCGGTCAGGCTCCCGCATCAGTCCCTTGCGCTGGTAGAAGCGGATCGTCTCGACATTGACTCCGGCGGCATCGGCTAGGACACCGATGGTGAGGGTTTTGGGTATTTCTTTCATGGCGCTTGACTCCGTACTCAAGTACGGAAGTAAGCTTAACGCATGAAAACATATTTCCCAACTGAATCTCGACGCAGTGGCGGGCGCGGGGCGTTGTTGAGCGGCGGTCTGGCGGCCATCCTAGCCTCCACATGCTGCCTTGGGCCTTTGGTGTTGATCACGCTCGGTGTCTCCGGTGCGTGGATCAGCAACCTGACCTTGCTCGAACCCTATCGGCCGATTTTCATCGGTGCGGCGGTCATGGCGTTGTTCTTCGCGTACCGGCGTATCTGGCGACCCGCAGCAAGCTGCGAGCCGGGTCAGGTCTGCGCGCTACCGCAGATCAACCGCCGCTACAAGGCCTTGTTCTGGGTCGTGGTCGCACTGGTGATCATTGCGCTCGGATTCCCGCTGGTCGCGCCCTGGTTTTACTGAAAGGAAACTGCCATGAAAAAAATAATTGCTTTGGTCACGCTGGCCGCAATGACGTCGCCCCTGTGGGCGGCCACGCAAACCGTCACGCTGTCTGTGCCAGACATGAACTGCGCGGCTTGCCCGATCACCGTCAAGAAGGCGTTGAGCAAGGTGTCTGGCGTCAGCAAGACGGATGTGAATTTGGATCGGCGGGAGGCCAAGGTGACTTTCGATGACGTAAAGACGAGCATTGAGGCTCTCACCCGCGCGACCAAGGACGCTGGTTATCCCTCCACCGTGGTGGGAGCAGCCAAGTGACCGTCGTCATTCTGGAATCGATACTGACCTGTCCCGACTGTGGACACGTCAAGACCGAGACGATGCCCACCGATGCCTGTCAGTGGTTTTATGAGTGCGAGCAGTGCCATGCGGTGCTCAAACCAAAGCCGGGAGACTGCTGCGTCTACTGCTCCTACGGCACGGTGCCGTGCCCGCCGATTCAGGAGCGCGGCAAGGGCGGTTGCTGCAGCGGCTGATCAGCTCGGGGCCAACCGCGCCCGCTGCTCCTCCCACATGGCTGGTGGATCCACCGCCAAATCGAACAGCGTCAGATGGTCCGGCAATTCGTTCAGCAAGATGGCATCGACGATGTCCGGTGCCAGCGTGGTCAGGTTGACCATGCGGCTCACGTAGCTGTTGTCGACACCCTCCAGTGCGGCGATTTCACGCAGCGATTTGGCCTCGCCGGACTCCAGCATGGCCAACCAGCGGTGGCCCCTGGCAAGCGCCAGTTGCAACGCCGTGGCGGCCGTATCCCATGGTCGAGGTTTGCCAGGCCCGCCGCTGGGCAACGTGACCTGTTTACGGCCGGCACGTCGCTTGAACTGGATGGGTACTGACAATGTCAGTCGCCCATCACTGGACTGGATGACTTCTGGCGCACCGGTTTTATGGATACGCACCTCGTTCATGCCAGTGCCTCTTCACGCGTTGGTTTTGCGTTATCAGGTTTCAGTTCCAATACCAGCTGCTCAATGCCGTTGGCGCGCAACCGCACTTCGAGGTCATTGGGCGACACGATCACCTTCTCGACCAACAATCTCACAATCCGCGTCTGCTCCGCCGGAAACAATTGGTCCCATATGGCGTCGAGCCGTGTCATGGCGACGGTGACTTTCGCTTCGTCCAAAGTCGGATCCAGAGCTATCGCCTGTGGCAGCACGTTACCGAGTAAGTCTGGCGAACGCAGGATGCCACGAAGTTGGTCTAGTACCGCTGATTCCAGTTCGGCTGCTGGCAGACGCGGCAAACCTGACGCACCGGCGTGCTCCTTGATGTCGCGCATGGGCAGGTAATAGCGGTATCTCTTTCCTGTCGTTTTTTTTGTGCTGTGCCAGGGTGTCAGTGCGCGCCCGTCATTACCGAAAACGATGCCCTTGAGCAGAAACGGTGTGGTGGCGCGAGTGGCATTGCCACGCACACGACTGTTGGTGGCCAAGATTGCGTGTGCGTTATCCCAAAGTACCTGGTCGACCAGAGGCAGGTGCTCTGCCTGGTACCACTGCTCCTTGTGGCGCAGTTCTCCAAGATAGGTTCGATTGCCCAGTAGTTTGTAGATCAAACCCTTGTCGATTGGTATGCCCTCCCTGACTTTGCCGTCCTGGGTCGTCCACGCCTTCGATGTCACGCCATCAAGCCTGAGTTCCTTCACCAGTGTGGTGCTTGATCCGAGTTCGACGAATCGCTCGAAAATGTGACGGATAAGTTTGCCCTCCTTGACGTTGGGCACCAATCGCCGGTTGTCAACGTCATAGCCAAGTGGCGGAACACCACCCATCCACATGCCCTTGCGTTTGCTGGCCGCAATCTTGTCGCGGATCCGCTCGCCAGTAACCTCCCGCTCGAACTGCGCAAACGACAGCAACACGTTGAGCATCAGCCTGCCCATTGAGGTCGCAGAATTGATCTGCTTCGTCACGGCACTGAAACTGACCCGGCAGCGGTCAAAGGTTTCCACCATCCGAGCGAAGTCGGCCAGTGAGCGCGATAAGCGGTCAATTTTGTAGACCACCACGATATCAACCTTGCCTGCCTCGATATCCGCCATCAGGCGGCGCAAGGCGGGCCGATCCATGTTGCCGCCGGAGAAACCGCCATCATCGTAATGGTCGGGCACCGGAATCCAGCCTTCGTGTGTCTGACTTTTGATGAAGGCTTGGCCCGCTTCCTTCTGGGCATCAATGGAATTGAAAGACTGATCGAGACGTTCGTCGCTGGATACCCGGCAGTAAACTGCGCAGTGTTTGGGCGGAACGAGAATAGGCGCGCTCATCGCAGCACCCCTTTGCTATCGATGAGTCCAAAGAATTTCGGCCCTGACCACTGCGTGCCAGTGATATGGCGCGCTGCCGCTGACAGGCTTTTGAATAACTGGCCATCCAGTTCGTACAAACCGGCAGACGTGACGGTGACGCGGTATTCGCGCTCATCCCATTCACGAACCAACGCGGTGCCGGGCATCAGATGGAATTCCGTGCCACGCCCGCTTTTCTTGGCGATGGCGATCTTTGAATGCTTGGCACCACAATCGGCCAGATGGCGGCGAATGCCTGCGGGCAACTCTCCGTAGGCCAATTCCTGAATTCGGTAGGCGATGCGAGATTCGATGTAGTGGCGGTTGGTGTGGGTGGGCCGTCGGGGAAAGTGCTCGTCCCAGAGCAGCCACAATGCCTTCATCGGTGTATTGGGCAGCGCCGCCAGTTGTGCGGCGATACTGGTTTGCTGGCTTGGCTGCAGCATCAGTGCTCCCACACGGCGGTGCCGCCCAGCGTGATCCACAGACGGCAGTCGTCCTCCGTGGCCATTTCACGTACGGGCAAGCCCGTCGCGCGGTTGGTGCCGGATTTTCCGGTGTACCAATAGGTGCGCCCGTCGTGGACAACCCGGTAGGAGCCATGGGCGTCGCCATCGAACTTGATGTTCATCATCCCGCGCGGGCGGTGATTGAGCATGGATAGGAGAGACCGCAATACGGGATGGCTGATCTTGCCGACTTGAGGAAGTTCGCAATGAATTAGCGCACGTCAGTTGCTTGGTGCAATGCTGACATTCATTTCACAGATTTCACTGATGTACGAACTGCTCTTGATGGCCGATCTGAGACAGCTTCGGAACCCGAAGTGCCGCACGACATGAGGCCGCTTTTTGTCCGTTTGCAGACGCTAAAGCGACAAGGTTGTTTTCCGGTTGCGTCCAGGCTTGGCCTGTTTGGGGAACCGACCAGGCCCCGCACAGAGTGAGCAAAATTTAAGTCGTATGCGCATCAAAGAGGCAAGGTTCGATTACATTTCCTCGCATCAATCACCCGAAAACCCGCGCCAGTCGGCCCTTTCCAGCCTATGCCCCTGCCAATTAGGCCACCCCGAAGCCACCGCCCCCTGGCGTCTCGATAACAAACACATCCCCCGGATTCATTTCCGCCTGATCGGCCGCACCCAGTTCCTCAACCGTGCCGTCGGTGCGCTCGACGCTGTTGCGGCCTACCATGCCGGGCAAGCCGCCTGCCATGCCGTAGGGCGCGATGCGCCGGTGGCCGGAGAGGATGGCCGCGGTCATGGCTTCAAGAAACCGCACGCGCCGCACCGCGCCGTTGCCGCCATGCCAGCGGCCGCCGCCGCCCGAACCGGGCTTGATCTCGAAGCTCTCCAGCAGCACCGGGAAGCGCCACTCCAGTATTTCGGGATCGGTCAGGCGCGAATTGGTCATGTGGGTCTGCACCACATCGGTGCCGTTGAAGCCCTCGCCCGCACCCGATCCGCCGGAGATGGTTTCGTAATACTGATAGGTCTTGTTGCCAAAGGTGAAGTTGTTCATGGTGCCTTGCGAGGCGCCCATCACGCCGAGCGCGCCGTACAGCGTGTCAGTCAGGCATTGCGAGGTCTCGACGTTACCGGCCACCACCGCCGCCGGGAAGCGCGGATTGAGCATGGAGCCTTCGGGGATGATGACTTCAAGCGGCTTGAGGCAGCCGGCATTGAGCGGGATGTCGTCATCGACCAGGGTGCGGAACACGTACAGCACCGCCGCCATACAGACGGCCGACGGTGCGTTGAAGTTGTTGGGCAGTTGCGCCGAGGTGCCGGTGAAATCAATGACGGCGCTGCGCCTGGCTTTGTTGATGGTGATCTTCACCCTGATCAAGCCGCCGTTGTCCATTTCGTACTCGAACGCGCCGTCCTTGAGCACATCGATGACACGGCGCACCGCCTCTTCGGCGTTGTCCTGCACGTGGCGCATGTAGGCGTGCACCACCTCGAGGCTGAAGTGCGCGACCATGCGGCGCAGCTCCTGCACGCCTTTTTCGTTGGCGGCGATCATGGCACGCAGGTCGGCCATGTTCTGCTCGACGTTGCGCGTCGGGTATTTGGCCGACTGCAGCAGCGTCACGGTTTCGGCCTCGCGCAGACGCCCTTCCTCGACCAGCAGGAAGTTGTCTATCAGTACGCCCTCTTCTTCGATGTGCTTGCTGTAGGGCGGCATGGACCCCGGCGTGATGCCGCCGATGTCGGCGTGGTGACCGCGCGAACCGACATAAAAGAGAATGTGTTTGCCGGCATCGTCGAACACCGGCGTGATGACGGTGATGTCAGGTAGATGGGTGCCGCCGTTATAAGGCGCGTTGAGCACATAGACGTTGCCGGCCTTCATCTTGCCGGTGTTCTCGCGTATCACCGTGCGTATCGACTCGCCCATGGAACCGAGGTGCACCGGCATGTGGGGCGCGTTGGCAATCAATTCGCCGTCCTGGTTGAACACGGCACAGGAAAAATCCAGCCGCTCCTTGATATTGACGGAATACGCGGTGTTGGCGAGGCGCAGGCCCATCTGCTCGGCGATGGACATGTAGAGGTTGTTGAAAATCTCCAGCATGACCGGATCGACCTTGGTGCCCATGGCGTGGCGCTCCGGTCGCGCTTCGATGCGTTCCAGCACCAGATGGTCGAGCAAGGTGACTTCCGCCTGCCAGCCCGGTTCGACCACGGTGGTGGCATTGGCTTCGGCGATGATGGCCGGGCCCTTTATCTTGTCGCCAGGTTGCAGCGCGTCGCGCCGGAACACCGGCGTGGCGTGATGCCTGCCGCCGGTGAACATTTGCACCGTCTCGGCCGTAGCGGGCGCGCCCTTGCGCGTGCCCGCGAGCGGCGCTGCTTCGGCCGGCGCATCGGATGCGCCTATGGCCTCGACCGACACCGCCTCGGCGATGAGGCCGCGATTGGGCATGAGGAAGGAATAACGCATGCGATAGGCCGCCTCGAACTCGGCGACCATGGCCGGAATATCGGCAAAGTTCACAATCAGCGCCGAGTCGGTGCCGTCATACCTGAGGTGCACACGCCTGACCACGCGCACGCGCTCGGGCGGCAGGCCCTGCCCCAGCAATTCGTCACGCGCCGATGCGGCAAGCTTGTCCAGCACCGTCGCGAGCTCACCGACCTGCCCCGGCTCTAGCTTGACCTCGACCGCCTGCTCGCGCATTGCGGTCTGGTCGGCGAGGCCCATGCCGTAGGCCGACAGCACGCCGGCGAGCGGATGGACGAACACCCGCGTCATGCCCAGCGCATCGGCAACCAGGCAGGCGTGCTGGCCGCCGGCGCCGCCGAAACAGCACAGCGTGTATTCGGTGACGTCGTGACCGCGCTGCACCGAAATCTGCTTGATGGCGTTGGCCATGTTGCCGACGGCGATGTCGATGAAGCCTTCGGCCACCGCTTCGGGTGTGCGGACGTTACCAGTAGCCTTGCGGATGTCTTCGGCCAGCGCGGTGAATTTTGCGCGCGCCACATCGGCGTCGAGGCGCTCGGTGCCGGTACGCCCGAACACCGGCGGAAAAAACCGCGGCTGGATCTTGCCCAGCATGACGTTGCAGTCGGTTACGGCGAGCGGTCCGTCCTTTCGATACGAGGCCGGCCCGGGATTGGCACCGGCCGAATCGGGGCCGACGCGATAGCGCGCACCGTCAAAATGCAGGATTGAGCCGCCGCCTGCCGCAACGGTATGAATGCTCATCATCGGTGCGCGCATGCGCACGCCGGCGACCTGGGTCTCGAACACGCGCTCGAGGTCGGACAACTGCGTGCCGGCAAAATGCGACACGTCGGTGGAGGTGCCGCCCATGTCAAAGCCGATGATCTTGCCGAAACCGGCCATCAGCGAGGTGCGCACCGCGCCGACAATGCCGCCGGCCGGCCCGGACAGGATGGAATCCTTGCCTTGGAAACGCCGCGCATCGGTGAGGCCGCCATTGGACTGCATGAACATCAGGCGCACACCGGCGAGTTCTGAGGCGACCTGATCGACATAGCGGCGCAGGATGGGCGACAAATAGGCGTCCACCACCGTAGTGTCGCCGCGCGACACCAGCTTCATCAGCGGGCTGACATGGTGCGAGGCCGACACCTGGGTGAAGCCGGCCGCTTGCGCCGCTTCGGCGGCAAGTTTTTCGTGTTCGGTAAAGCGGTAGCCGTGCATGAATACGAGGGCGACAGAACGATAACCTTGGTCGTAGGCGGCAGCCAGTTCACGCCGCGCCGCGTCAATGTCGAGGGGCGCCAGCACCTCGCCGCGCGCACCGATGCGCTCGTCGATTTCGATAACCTTTGAGTACAGCAACTCGGGCAACACGATGTTGCGGTCAAACAGCCGCGGGCGGTTCTGGTAGGCGATGCGCAGCGCGTCGCGAAAACCGCGCGTGATCAGCAGCAGGGTCTTTTCGCCCTTGCGTTCGAGCAGCGCATTGGTCGCCACCGTGGTGCCCATTTTCACTGCTTCGATTTGCTCGCCCGGAATCGGCGCGCCGGGCGCGACGCCCAGCAAGTGGCGTATGCCGGCAACCGCCGCATCGCGATACTGATCGGGGTTCTCCGACAGCAGTTTGTGCGTGGCGATGCTGCCGTCGGGACGGCGCGCGACAATATCGGTGAAGGTGCCGCCACGGTCTATCCAGAATTCCCAGCGGGGCGAAGCAGTGCGTGTGTTCATGGTTGGGGCGTCTTCAATGATGTGCTGCTGCGGAGTCGTGAGTGTACCCATTCGGCGCCGCGGTATGCCGTCAGCAAGGCTTCGCCCGTCGAGCCGGCATCAGCCAGCCAGACGCCGATGACGCCGTCGATGGCCGCTTGGAGGCGGGCGCGAAACGGCGCATCGGGCGGCGCAGCGACGCTGGCGCCATGGGCGCGCAGGCGACGAACATTGTCTTCGACGCGGCCGGCCATGCGCAGCCACTGGCTTTGCTGGGTCGCCGCCGCTGCGTCTTCGATCAACCGCTGGCTTTCGAGGTCCAGCGCCTGCCACGCCGGCAGGTGCATGCTGGTAAAACTGAGCGGCACGGCATAGCCGAGCGGATTGAACACCGGCAGGTATTGCCACAGCTTGTGGCCGGCACCCCCGTCGCCTGAGGACAAGACCGCGTCCAGTTCGCCGGCGGCAAGCTGCGGCACGGCGGCGGCAAAGGACAGCGACCGGGCGTCGGCGCCAAGGCCGGCGAATACCGCGGCGCTGGCGCGATCATAGGTGCGCAGGCGCAGGCCTTGCAGGCTTGCGGCATCGGCGAGCGGCTGGCGCGTCCACAGCCCGGTCGGCGGCCAGGGCGAGGCAAAGAGCAGTTGATGCTGGTGTTGGCGCAACACCGCGGCATAGTGCGGCCGCGCCAACTCGAACAGCCGCCTCGCATCGGCGGCGTCGGCGCTAAGAAACGGCAGCGATGAGAGCTGCAACAAGGCATGGACATCGGCCAGCGCACCGGAAAAACTGTCGGCGAGGACCAGCTCTCCCCGGGCGAGCGCGTCAAATTGCGCACGCGAGCAATGGCCCATGACCGCGTCGCAGCGCGGCGTGATGCAGATGCGCCCGTCGCTCGCCGCGGCGGCGCGGCGCGCAAATTCGGCATCACCCTCGCCGGGTAGCGAACTGGCGGGATATTCGTTGGCGAGGTCCCAGGCAATTGCCGCAGGCATGCTGTTGCTTGGCGCGATCACGATGTTCCGTGTAGAGGTTGAAGGACGCGCCAGACAAGCCATCGGGGCCGACCCACGGCGCGGTCCAATATAACGGGATGTTGCCGTATTGTCATCGGATGGCCGGAGCGCGATCTTGAACCCTTGAACCCTTGAACCCTTGAACCCTTGAACCCTTGAACCCTTGGACAGCGCAGACGCGCCCCAACACCGCGTCTCCGCCATTACAATAGGCGTTCTGCCGCAAACCTCTCGCCCATGAACGACGCCACAATCCTGCCAAGCCCCAGCGCCCAGCCGCCCAACCTGCGCCGCCTGATTCGCGCCGGCCAGTTTCGTGATGTCACCGATCTGTGCAATGCCCTACTCACCGTCCTCTGAATTTCAACTTCCAATCAAACATCGAAACCATGCAAACCACCGTTCTCCAGTTTGACTGCATCACCCCCGCCGGTACCGATTCACGCACCATGGTTGTCAAAAGCCTGGTCATCGGCGGCTGGACCGCGCGCGACGAAGCGGCCGTGCACCACCATATCGAGGAACTCAAGGCCATCGGCGTGCCGGCGCCCTCGAAGACGCCGCTGTTCTATATGGCGGCGGTCAACCAGGTATTGCAGGCGGACACCATGCAGGTCGTCGGTCCCCACACCTCGGGTGAAGCCGAGTTCGTGCTGGTGGCCATGGACGGCGAGTTGTGGATGACGGCCGGATCGGACCACACCGACCGCAAGACAGAGGCCTATTCGGTGGCCATTTCCAAGCAGGTCAGCGCCAAGATGATAGGCCGCACCCTGTGGCGCGTCAGCGACGTGCTGGCGCACTGGGACAAGCTGGTGCTGCGCTCGCATATCGTAGAGGGCGGCAAGCGCGTGGCTTATCAGGACGGCACACTGGCGGCGATGCGCCCCCACCACGACATCATCGGCAAGTACACCAGTACCGGCAAACTCGTCGAGGGCACCATCATGTATTGCGGCACGCTTGCCGCGATCGGCGGCGTCCGGCCGGCACCGCGCTTTGAAATGGAATTGCACGACCCGGTGCTTGGCCGCAGCATTGCCCTCGCCTACAACGTCGAGGACCTCGATCTCGTCGCCTGAGCCCGGGACTTTCAGCCTCGGTGTTCGCTTCAACAATGACACTTTCACAAATTGTCATTCCGGGCGCAGCGGGGAATCTGCTGTGAAGGCAAAAGCAGATTCCTCATCCTTCGGATTCGGAATGACACGTCGCTTTGCAAACGTGGCCATTTAGTGGAAAAGGTCGATAACGTCGTCATTGGTGCCGGGGTGGTTGGCCTGGCGGTCGCCCGCGCGCTCGCCATGGCCGGCCGCGAGGTCATTGTGCTCGAGGCCGAGAACGCCATCGGCACGCACACCAGTTCGCGCAACTCCGAAGTCATCCATGCCGGCATCTACTATCCGCAGGGCTCGCTCAAGGCCAAGTTGTGCGTGGAGGGCCGGCAACAGCTCTACGCGTACTGCGACGAACATGGCGTCAGCTACCAGCGTTGCGGCAAGCTCATCGTCGCCACTTCTGCGGCGCAGGTGCCGGAACTGGAGCAAATCCACACCAAGGCGCTGGCGAACGGCGTCAGCGATATCGTTCCGGTCGGCCCGGCACAGGTACGCGAAATGGAACCGGCGGTGCACTGCGTTGCCGCGCTGTACTCGCCTTCGACCGGCATCATCGACAGCCACGGTCTGATGCTCGCCTACCAGGGGGATGCCGAGGACCATGGCGCCATGCTGGCCTTCACCGGACCGGTCACCGCTGGTCGAATCACCGATGAGGGCATCGTGCTCGACGTCGGTGGCGGGCAGCCGATGCAGTTGCAGGCGCGACAGGTGGTCAACAGCGCCGGCCTGCATGCGCCAGGCGTCGCCGCCAGCCTTGACGGCTTTCCGCGCACCCATGTGCCCCCGGCCTTTTACTGCAAGGGCAATTATTACTCGCTCGCCGGGCGCGCGCCCTTTTCGCGCCTGATCTACCCCATTCCCGAGGCCGCCGGCCTCGGCGTGCATGTCACCCTTGACCTCGCCGGACAGGCGCGCTTCGGTCCCGACGTGGAGTGGGTTGAGCACATCGATTACAGCGTCGATCCGCGGCGCGCCGACAAGTTTTATGCCGCCATCCGCAGCTACTGGCCGGATCTTAAAGATGGCGCGCTGTCTCCCGGCTACAGCGGCATCCGGCCGAAAATACAGGGGCCCGCCGAGCCGGCGCGCGATTTTTTGATTGAAGGGCCGCGCGAACACGGCGTACCGGGACTGGTCAACCTGTTCGGCATCGAATCGCCGGGGCTGACCGCGTCGCTCGCCATCGGCGAACTCGTCGCCGCGCTGCTGCCCCGTTGATCCTGCGCACCGAATCCGGGCAATACCCGGGATAACGCTCCCCCACGGGCGGCTGCCCGGCCGACACCGGACCGAGAACCGCTTGTTGTGAGACCCGCTTGTTGTTGACATGGCACAGGTACGCCGATATCGTCTTTGCACGAAAGCAGAATTTGCCGGCGACAACTTCAATACCAAGGGAGAACATCATGCTGCTCAGAAAACCACTCGCACTCATTGCCACGCTCGGGCTCGTCAGCGGTACCGCGCTGGCACAAACCAAATGGGACCTGCCGACGGCCTACCCGGCTACCAACTTCCACACCGAGAACGTCCAGCAATTCGCCAACGAAGTTGACAAAGAAACCGGCGGCAAGCTGAAAATCCAGGTGCATGCCGGCGCGTCGCTGTTCAAGGCGCCGGAGATCAAACGCGCCGTGCAGGGCGGTCAGGCGCAGGCGGGCGAGATCCTGCTGGTGAACTTTGAAAACGAAAACGCGCTGTTCGGTCTCGATGGCATCCCCTTTCTTGCCGCCAGCTATGGCGATGCGATGAAGCTCTACAAGGCATCGAAGCCCGCGCTCGAAAAAGCCCTCGCCGCCCAGGGCATCAAGCTGCTGTTCACGGTGCCGTGGCCGCCGCAGGGCATCTACACCAAAAAGACGCTCAACAGCGCCGCCGACATGAAGGGCCTCAAGTGGCGCGCCTACAGCCCAGCCACGGCAAAAATCGCCGAACTCGTCGGCGCCCAGCCGGTGACAATACAGGCGGCGGAACTGTCCCAGGCCATGGCCACCGGCGTCATCGATTCCTACATGTCGTCGGGCGCCACCGGCTTTGATACCAAGACCTACGAACACATCAAGACCTGGTACGACACCCAGGCCTGGTTGCCGAAAAACGCCGTGCTGGTCAACCAGAAGGCCTTCGACGCCCTCGACAAGCCCACACAGACGGCGCTGCTCAAGGCCGCCGGCGACGCCGAAGCGCGCGGCTGGAAGTCCTCGGAAGACAAGAACGGCTGGTATCTCGACCAACTGAAGCAAAAAGGCATGACCATCGCCAAGCCGAGTGCGCAGTTGTCCGGCGATCTGAAGAAAATCGGCGACACCATGGTGATCGACTGGGTCAAGAAAGCCGGTCCCGACGGGCAGACTCTGGTGGACTCTTACAAGAAGATGTAATCATCGGCGCGTCGCTCCAACAACAATAACAGCATGCGCCGCACACTCGACGCCCTCTACAACGCCGCCGGTTACCTGGCGGCGTTGTTTTTGGTCGGTACGCTGGTCTTCGTGCTGATCGGCATCACCGGCCGGATTTTCAATTTCCACCTGCGCGGCACCGATGCCTACGCCGGCTACTGCATGGCCGGCGCCGGCTTTCTCGCACTGGCACACACCCTCAAGCGCGGCGAGCATATCCGCGTGACACTGCTGCTGCAGGCGCTGCAAGGCAGCGCAAACAAAGCGCTGGAACTGTGGAGTCTTGGCGCCGCGGTGCTGCTCTCGGCGCTTCTGGCCTGGTTCAGCGTGCGCCTCGCCTGGCAATCGTGGAGCTTCAACGATATGTCCACCTCGACCGATGCGACGCCGCTGTGGATACCGCAACTGTCCATGGCGGTGGGGACGCTGGTCATGCTGATTGCCTTCATTGATGAATTCGTGCTCGAAGTGCGCGGGGCGCGCAAGCCGCCCGACCCGGGCGACGAACCGCTGCACAATGAATAAGCGCGGCGCATAACCCATGTCCGACCTCGCCATCACCGCGTTGCTGATCGTTGCGCTCTTCGCGCTGCTTGGCTCAGGCGTCTGGATCGGCCTCGCCCTTGCCGGCGTGGCATGGATTGGCATGGAATTGTTCTCATCGCGACCGGCGGGCGACGCCATGGCGGTGACCATCTGGGGCTCGGCCTCGTCCTGGACACTGACCGCCCTGCCTCTATTTGTCTGGATGGGCGAGATATTGTTTCGCACCCGTCTTTCGGAAGACATGTTCAAGGGACTTGCGCCGTGGATGGAAAAGCTGCCCGGCCGTCTGCTGCACACCAACATCATCGGCTGCGCGATATTCGCCGCGGTCTCCGGGTCTTCGGCGGCGACCTGCGCCACCATAGGCAAGATGACGCTGCCCGAACTGATGAAGCGCGGCTATCCGGAGGACAAGATCATCGGCACGCTCGCCGGCGCCGGCACGCTGGGCCTGCTGATCCCGCCCTCCATCATCATGATCGTCTATGGCGTCACCGCCGAGGTGTCGATCGCTGCGCTGTTCATTGCCGGCATCATTCCGGGCATCCTGCTGGCGCTGCTGTTCATGGGCTATATCGCGGTTTGGGCCCTGCTCAACCCGGACAAGGTGCCGCCGGCGGACCGCATCACCACTTTCGCCGAAAAGCTGTACGCCTCGCGCCACCTGATTCCGGTCGTTCTGCTGATCATCGCAGTGCTGGGGTCGATCTACACCGGCGTCGCCACCGCCACCGAGGCCGCCGCCGTGGGTGTGGTCGGTTCGCTGGTAATTTCGGCGGTTCAAGGCTCGCTCAACTGGCAAACCTTTCGCGACAGCCTGATGGGCGGTACGCGCCTGTATTGCATGATTGCGCTGATCCTCTCGGGCGCTGCGTTCTTGACGCTGTCGATGGGCTACATCGGCCTGCCACGCCACCTCGCCGAGTGGATAGGCGGCCTCGGCCTGTCGCAGATCTCGCTGCTCGCCGCGCTGATGGTGTTCTACATCATCCTCGGCTGCTTCCTTGACGGCATTTCGATGGTGGTGCTGACCATGAGCGTGATCCTGCCGACGGTGCAAAAGGCCGGCATCGACCTCATCTGGTTCGGCGTTTTCATCGTGCTGGTGGTGGAAATGGCGCAAATCACGCCACCGGTGGGCTTCAACCTGTTCGTGCTGCAGGGCATGACCAAGCGCCAGTTGCCCTATATCGCCAAAGTCACGCTGCCGATGTTCTACCTGATGGTCGCCGCCCTGGCGCTGGTCTATTTCATTCCGGAACTTATTACCTGGCTGCCGCAGCGGATGAAACTCGGCGGCTGAGCCGACGCGCGATCTCAAGCTATTACTCAGGCTATCATTAGGCGACTCATGAAGCCGCCTGTCCTTTCCCCGCTGTATCAATCCGTCGGCATCCGCGCGCTCGAACAGGCGGCCCGGGTGGGGGGCGAGTCGCTGATGGCGCGCGCCGGTTTGGCTGCGGCGGAGTTTGCGCGCGAGCTGGCGACAGGCAAGGACGTGCTGGTGCTCGCCGGCCCCGGCAACAACGGCGGTGATGCCTTCGAGGCCGCCGTCCATCTCAAGCGCTGGTTTTTCCGCGTCTGCGTGGTGTTCGCCGGCGAGCGCGACAAGCTGCCGGCGGACGCCCGCGCCGCGCTGGCCAGGTGGGAAGCAGCGGGAGGTTCGCTCAGCGGACGTATCCCCGCGGACACCAGGTTCTGCCTCGCCGTCGATGGCCTGTTCGGCATCGGCCTTGCGCGCCCGCTGTCTGGCCCCCATGCCGAGCTCGCCCAGGCCGTCAACGTGCTGGCGGGAAAGGGCACGCGGATACTGGCGCTTGACTGCCCGAGCGGATTGAACGCCGACACCGGGCGGGCGCTCGGTACCGTGGTGCACGCCACCCACACCATCAGCTTTATCGCACTCAAGCCCGGCCTGTTGATGCTCGACGGCCCCGATTGCAGCGGCGAAATCCGCCTCGCCACACTCGGGCTCGATGCGAGCAGCCTGTCGCCGGCAAAAGGACATCTGGTCGATGCGCGCATTCTCGCCCTGCTGCAACACCGTCCGCGTAATTTTCACAAGGGCCGCGCCGGCACACTGGGCATACTCGGTGGCGCAACCGGCATGGTCGGTGCGGCGCTGCTCGCCGGCGGTGCCGCGCTCAAATCGGGCACCGGCAAGGTATTGGTCGGCTTGCTCGCGGACAATCCGCCGCAGGTCGATTTCACACAGCCCGAACTGATGCTGCGCACGCCGCTCGCGCTGCTCGACGATGAAGGCCTGTCGGCGCTCGTCGTCGGGCCCGGCCTTGGCCGGCGCGACGCGGCGAGCAAGGCGCTCAAGCGCGCACTCGGACTCGAGCTGCCGCTGGTGCTCGATGCCGACGCGCTCAACCTCATTGCCGCCGAGCGGCCGCTGCAGCAGGCGCTGGCCAAACGCAGCCTGCCGACCCTGTTGACGCCGCACCCGGCCGAGGCGGCGCGCCTGCTGCACAGTGAAACCGCAGACGTGCAGGCCGACCGCATCGCCGCCGCGCTGCGCCTTGCCGAACGCACCCGCGCGCTGATCGTGCTCAAGGGCAATGGCAGCGTCATCGCCGCGCCCGATGGCCGCTGGTGGATCAACACCTCGGGCAATCCGGGCATGGCCAGCGCGGGCATGGGCGATGTGCTGGCCGGTCTCGCCGGAAGCCTGCTGGCGCAAGGCTATGACGCCGGGTCGGCGCTGCAGCTCGGCGTCTATCTGCACGGCGCCGCAGCCGACGAACTGGCCGCTTCCGGCGAGGGCCCGGTCGGACTGACGGCGAGCGAAGTGACAGGCGCCATTCGCCGCCTCGTCAACCGGCGAACGGGCGTACCCGGCAAGGCCTGAAGTTTTTCGCCGCCGCGCGAACCAATCCCGCACGGCAGCGCCGCCGATCACGGTTACACGACACCATCCTGAAAGAGCCATCGCATGAGCACACACCTGCACATCAGCGCACGACACCTGCCCGCCCGGGTCTGGCAACTGGCCAGCCCGTACTGGCGCTCGGAAGAACGCGCCAGCGCCTGGGGACTGCTCATTGCCATCATTGCGCTGACGCTGGGTCTGGTCTATATCGACGTGCTCTTCAACGACTGGAACCGCGAGTTCTATAACGCGCTCGAACAAAAGAACGCCGCCGATTTTCGCGACCTCATCCTGTATTTCGGTTTTCTTGCCGCGCTGTTCATTGCCGCGGCGATTTACAAACTGTACCTGACGCAGATGCTGGAGATGCGCTGGCGCGCCTGGCTGACGCGTGAATACACCGAAAACTGGATGAGCGACCAGGTGTATTACCGCATCGAACTCGACCTGCGCGGCACCGACAACCCGGACCAGCGCATTGCCGAAGACCTGAAGCTGTTCACCAACGGCACGCTGGCCTTGTCACTCGGCCTGCTTTCCTCCGTCGTGACTCTGGTGACCTTTGTCTCCATCCTGTGGAGCATTTCCGGGCCGATATCCTTCATGCTCGGCTCGAGCGAGGTGACCATTCCCGGCTACATGGTCTGGGCGGCGGTGATTTACGCTGTTGCCGGCAGCGTAATCACGCATTACGTCGGCCGCCCGCTGATCGGCCTCAATTTCCAGCAGGAGCGCTTTGAGGCCGACTTTCGTTTCAACCTCGTGCGCCTGCGCGAAAATGCCGAGGGCGTCGCCCTCTACCACGGCGAGGCGGCGGAGAAAGGCGGCCTGCTGACGCGCTTCGAGCACATCCGCGCCAACTGGTGGGAACTGATGCGCTATACCAAGCGACTGACCGGTTTCACCGCGGCATACAGCCAGGTGGCGATCATTTTTCCGTTCATCGTTGCCGCACCCCGCTATCTGTCGGGCAGCATGACGCTAGGCGGCCTGATGCAGATCGCCTCGGCCTTCGGCCAGGTGCAGGGCGCGCTGTCCTGGTTTGTGTCGAGTTATGGCGCCCTCGCCAACTGGCGCGCCAGCGTCGATCGGCTGCTCAGTTTTCACACCGCACTCGCATCGGCCCGACAGGAAGCGGTGCAACGTTCGGGCATCAAACTGGAGCGCGACAGCAGCAGCGCAATTCATGCCGAGGGCCTCAGGCTCTCCCTGCCGGGCAAGGATGGCAAAGAGGGGCGCATCGTGCTTGGCAACGCGGCGTTTCGTATCGGCGCGGGCGAACGCGTGATGCTGAGCGGCCCCTCGGGCAGCGGCAAGAGCACGCTGTTTCGCGCCATCGCCGGCATCTGGCCCTATGGCAGCGGTCACATCGGCATTGCCGAAGGCGCACGCGTGCTGTTCCTGCCGCAACGGCCTTACATCCCCATGGGCAGCCTGCGCGAAGCGGTGTCCTACCCGGCGGCAAGCGGCAGCTTCGGGGACGCCGCGATCGCCGAAGTGCTGCGCGCCTGCGCACTGGAACCGCTCGCAGAGCGCCTCGACGAACGTCAGGGCTGGGCGATGCAATTGAGTCTGGGCGAGCAGCAACGCCTGGCGATTGCGCGCGCACTGCTGCACAAGCCGGACTGGCTGTTTCTCGACGAGGCAACGGCATCGCTCGATGAAGTACTCGAGACGCGCATGTACGACCTGCTGCGGCAAAGATTGCCGGCCACCGCCATCGTCAGCATTGCGCACCGGCCCGGGGTACGCGCTTTCCATGCTCGCCAGATCAGCCTGCAGCCGGGCACGGACGGCATGCAACTGGTGCCCGGGTGAACTAACGCCAAAACAACCATCGGCTGGAGAGGCCCGCCAGACGGGGCTTTCCAGCCGATAAGCGAGTCCCGGATCAAGCCGTTTTCAGGCGCGCCCTGGCTTCCGGATAGGGGTGCAGCATGTTCAGCGCAATGCTCTGTCCGGCGCTTTGCACGATGCGCACGTGCTCACGGCGCAACTCGCGCGCGTGCCGGCAGCCGCAGGAGTGGGCGATCATGTCGATCTCCTTGTTCATGCCGATGGCGTAGTTGGCGACGCGTTTGTATTTTTCCTCGACCACGAGGCCGCGTTGCAGGCGGTGATTGTGGGTGGCGACGCCGGTCGGGCAGGTATTCTGGTGGCAGCGCATCGCCTGGATGCAGCCAAGCGAAAACATGAAGCCGCGCGCGGAATTGACGAAATCGGCGCCGACGCACAAGGCCCAGGCCGCGCGCGCCGAGGTCACCAGCTTGCCGGCGGCGATCACCCGCACGCGCTCGCGCAGGCCCGACTCGATCAGCGCATCGACGACGCGCGGCAAGGCCTCGGTGATGGACAAGGCCATGTGGTCCATCAGCGCCTGCGGCGCCGCGCCCGAACCGCCCTCGCCGCCGTCGATGGCGAGAAAGTCCGGCGCGTACTCGAGGCCGCGGCGATTGACCGCATCACACAACTCGTTCATGAACTGCCAGCCGCCGATGGCGGTCTTGACACCTACCGGCCGCCCGGTCAGTTCGCGCACGTAGGCGATCCTGTCCAGCAACTGGTCCACGTTGGCAATGTCGGTGTGGCGGTTGGGGCTGATCGAGTCCTGTCCGACCGGGATACCGCGGATGCGCGCAATCTCCTCGGTCACCTTGCTGCCGGGCAGCACGCCGCCCTTGCCCGGCTTCGCCCCTTGCGACAGCTTGATCTCAAAGGCCTTGACGTGGCGCGCGATCTCGCGCGCCTTGTCCGGCGAAAAATTGCCCTGCTCGTCGCGAATGCCATAGCGCGCCGTGCCGATCTGCATCATCACGTCACACTTGCCCTGCAGATGGTGCGGTGACAGCCCGCCCTCACCGGTATCCATCCAGCAGCCGGCCTCGGCCGCGCCAAAGGACAGCGCGCGCACTGCCGGTGCGGAAATCGCGCCATAACTCATGCCGCTGATGTTGATGATGGAGTGGGCGAGAAACGGCTTCTCGCAATAGCCCTCGCCGATCACCAGCGAGGGCGTCGGCAGGCGGTCTTCGTCGAGCACCGGATAGGGCGCGTTGACAAAGAGCACCGTGCCGGGCTCGCCCATATCGCTGGTCGAACCGAAACCGATGATGCCGCCTTCGGCCTTGGCCAGGCGGTAAACCCAGCCGCGGGTGGCGCGGTTAAAAGGCAACTCATCGCGGTCGCCCATGAAAAAGTACTGGCGGAAATACTCGCCCAGCTCTTCCATCTTGTAGCGCAGCCGCCCGATCACCGGGTAGTTGCGCAGCACCGTGTGCTTTTTCTGCGTGATGTCCTGGATGAACCAGACCAGCAGCGTGGCAACGACGATAAAGCCGATGATGGTGCCCAGCCCGTAGCCGAGCACGCCCAGCATTCCTGATGACATGTCTCCCCCCTTATTGCAAACCCGCCGGCGCCAAGGCTGGCCTCCGCCGCGGTTCGCGGCAATTACCGCGTAGCCGGGCCCTCCGCGCCCATCATCGCATCAATGGGCGATGTGCACCGCATCCCCGTCCGGATCATGCACGTGCCCATGTTCTACTTCTTCTTCGGTCGCGGCGCGCACGGTCTTCACCGTGCAGGAAAAATCCAGGGCCATGCCGGCGAGGGGGTGGTTGCCATCGAGAACGACCTTGTCATTGGCGATGTCGGTGATGGTGTAAATCATCTGCTCCTCGTCCTCTTCCACCTCGTCACCGGGGACGCCCTCGAACTGCATGCCGACCTCGAGCACCTCGGGAAATTTCTGCCGCGATTCGAGCCGCACCAGTTCTTCGTCGTAGTCACCGAACGCCTCCTCCGGTTCGAGGCGTACCTTGAGCGTATCGCCGGCGAGACGGCCTTCGAGCGCCTCCTCGACCACCGGAAAAATATTGTCATAACCGCCGTGCAGATACACCAGCGGCTCTTCGGAGCGCTCTATGAGGCTGCCGTGAATATCGGACATTTCAATGTCAATGCATACCACGGTGTTCTTTGCTATTTTCATTTTGGTTTTGGAATCGCCTGGCTTGGAAAATCAGGATGAATGCAGCGTCACCATTCGCGGGGCGGCGCCTGCGCGCACGGCGCGCAAGCCTCAGTCGGCGGCGCGACCGGCGAGTTCTTTGACAAGGTCGAGCACTTCGGCGCAATGGCCGCGGGGATTGACGCCATAGAGGGTGTGACGCAGCGTGCCGCGCTTGTCAATGATGAAGGTGGAACGCTGGATGCAGGTACGGGTCGCGCCATTGTCATTCTTTTCCATCAACACGCCGTACATGCGGCAGATTTCGCCCTCCGGGTCGGACAGCAGCGTGACCGACAGGCCGTTTTCATCACGGAATTCGGCGTGGCGCAGGCAGTCATCCGCCGAAACCCCCAAGACGATGCAGTCATGCTGTGCGAACTCTTCCTCGTGATCCGAGAACTCACCCGCTTCCAGCGTGCATCCGGGCGTGCCGTCCCGCGGATAAAAGTACAGAACAACATTTTTTTTGCCGCGAAAGCGCGACAGATCAACCGACGCCATATCGGAGTCTGGCAGCGTAAAACGCGGCGCTGGTTGTCCTGCGTGCAGCATGCGGATTCTGTGCGCTCCGGAACAAGGCGTGATGATTCTAAACGATTCCCCGCGGCTGTGATTTACCGGATTGTGACACCCTCGGGCGGGCCGCCGCCACGCCGCCGGTATAATCAAGTCGATGAAAACGCAATTGCTCGGCGGCCTCACGCCCACCCGTTTCCTGCGCGATTACTGGCAAAAAAAGCCGCTGCTGGTGCGCGCGGCGATACCCGGATTCAGCGGCCTGGTTTCGCGCAGCGCCTTGTTCGCGCTGGCCGGGCGGGACGACGCCGAGTCGAGGCTGGTGCGCCGTCAGGCGGGCAAGTGGCTGCTCGAACACGGGCCGTTCCGCCGCGGCGCTTTTGGCGCCTTGCCGGAGCGGCGCTGGACGCTGCTGGTACAGGGATTGAACCTGCTGCTGCCCGCCGCGGACGCCTTGCTGCGGCGCTTTGATTTCATTCCGTTCTCGCGCATCGACGACGTGATGATCAGTTACGCCGCGCCGGGCGGAGGCGTCGGACCGCACATCGATTCGTATGATGTGTTTTTGCTGCAGGGTGAGGGCCGGCGGCGCTGGCGCACCAGCCGCCAGCGTGACCTGTCGCTCGATCCGCGTGCGCCGGTGCGGGTGCTCAAATCCTTTCGCGCCGAGCACGAATGGGTGCTCGAACCCGGCGACATGCTGTACCTGCCCCCGGGCGTTGCACACGAAGGGGTCGCCCTGGAAACCTGCACCACCTACTCCATCGGCTTTCGCGCGCCGGCGGCCGCCGAACTCGCGGCCGGGTTTCTCGATTTTTTGCACGAACGCATCGCGCTTTCCGGTCGCTATGCCGATCCCGGGCTGCGCCCGAGCGCGCGCCCGGGGGAGATTCCGGCCGCCATGGTCAGCGACGCCATGCGCCGTTTGGCCGGCATCCGCTGGGACAGACGCGATGTCGTGGACTTTCTCGGCGAGTATCTTTCAACGCCGAAGGCGATCGTGCAATTTGACCGACCGGTGCGCCCGGTGAGCAGCGGCCGCTTTGCCGCGCAAGTACGCAAGCGCGGCTTGCGGCTTGATGCGCGCACCCTGCTCTTGTATCGCGGCGGCCGGTTTTATGCCAACGGCGAACCGGTGCACGCGGTCGGCGCGACCGCCAGGGCACTGGCGACGCTTGCCGACCGGCGCTTCCTGCCGGCGGACGAAGCCGGCGGCTCCCCTCATGGCGAATCGGCGCAACTGTTTTACACGTGGTACTGCGACGGTTATATTCACGCTGGAAGCAGCCCCTGAGCACACGCACAACCCCCACAACGCGCAACGCCAAACGCCAAACGCCCGCCAACATGAGTGATCTTGACTCGCCCGAGTTCCAGCCCGAACGCCATCTTTTTAACAGCCGCGCCGAATATACCGCCGGCTTTGAGCAAGTACTCGGACTGGCGCGCAATGAACTGCGGATTTTTGATCCGGACCTGACGCAACTGCCGCTGAACACAGCAGCCTCGCTCGAGGTGCTGCGCGAATTCCTCGCCAGGCGCCGCGACAACCGCCTGTTCATCGCGCTTCACAGCCCCGAACTCGTGATGCGGCGCATGCCGCGCCTGATGGGTCTGCTGGGCATGTTCAGCGCCAGCATTTTGGTCCACCAGACCGAGGGCGATGCGGCACGTGTGCAGGATTGTTTTGCCCTCGCTGATCACGACCACTTTGTGCGCCGGCTGGTTTGGACGCAACCGCGCGGGGTGCTGGTTCTCAATGACCAGAAGGAAGCGCACAAAATGGCTGAACGCTTCGATGAAATCTGGCAAAGTTCCGTGCCATCCGTTTTGGCCTCTACCTCCGGGCTGTGAGCGCCGGGTTCTGCCAAAAACGTGAAAAAGCACACGTTGTGCGGCGCAATAACATGCTAGACTGCGCGCCGTTCGATGTATCTGCCAGGCGGGCTTTACCCGCTACGCCAGGTGGATGAACAGCCTCTCCTCCAAATAAATTCAAGGGAATTACGAACATGAACCGCAAAGTACTCCTCGCAGTCCTCGCCGCCCTCGCTCTCGCCGCTTGCGGCAAAGAAGCACCGAAACCCGCTCCGGCTGCCCCGGCGCCTGTCGCCGCTCCGGCACCTGCTCCGGCGCCCGCGCCGGCGCCTGCGCCCGCTGCTGACGCCCCCAAAGCCGACGCGACGACCACGACCACCACGACGACGACGACGACTCCGGCTCCCGCCGCTGACGCTGCGAAAGACACTGCCAAGAAGTAAGCTGGCAGCCGCGGTACAAAAAAGCCGGCCCACTGGGCCGGCTTTTTTTTGCGACATCGCGGCCAACATGATTCTGGCTCAGATTTCACGCCAGTCGAATCCGCTTTCCTGGGTCGCCACACCGATCCAGTCCGGTGCACATGACAGTGCCGAAGCCAGTGCGGCCACAGCCAGTGCCGGCGTGTTGTTTTTCAACGACAGGTGCGCGGCAATGATGTGTTTCAGCCGCGAGTTATCGAGCGCGGCCAGCAACGCCGACGCCGCTGCGTTATCGAGGTGGCCGTAAGCGCCAGCAATGCGAGACTTGAGCGAGGGCGGGTAATGCCCCGCGGCGAGCATGCCGGCGTCGTGGTTGCACTCGAGCACCAGGGCATCGCAACCGGACAGCATCATCTCGATATGCGGCGTCGATGAACCGGTGTCGGTCAGCACGCCAAGGCGGCGCTGTCCGTCGGAAAAAACGAACTGCGCCGGTTCCCTTGCATCGTGCGGCACCGGAAACGGCCGGATTTCGATATCACCGACGCCAAAGGGCAACTGACCGTCCACAAAGCGAACCTCGCCGCCATAGTCCTTGCCGGCGGCACGCCAGGTGCCGTGGGTCAGCCACAGCGGAATGCCGAAACGGCCGGCGAGACCGAACACGCCGCTTGCATGGTCGCCGTGCTCGTGGGTGACGAGGATGGCGGACAGGTCTTCCGGGCGAAGGCCGATGCGCTCCAGGCGGCGCAGGGTTTCCTTTAGCGGAAAACCGCAGTCGAGCAACACACGGGAAGCACCGGACTCGACGACCAGCGCATTGCCGGCGCTGCCGCTACCGAGGGATGAAAAGCGCATCAGTTGCTGACGGCGCCGGAAGGCGCGCGGACCGATTAACAGACTGTTGAAAAATACATGTATGGAATGGAAACGCCGCAATCAGCTTGCCGCTGTCTCACCAGTCTTTGATTCAGGGGATCCAAAGAGGGCATCGCGCCCTTTTGCAACTCCCTTTTACCGCAGTTGTTCGTGCAGCAGCGTAAGAATCTTGCGCGCGGTATCGGACTTGTCCGTCACGCCGTTCTTGTCCTGCACCTGGATCTGACTCACGTCGGAGGTGTCCTTGACGATGACGCGAAACTGCTCGTTACTGTTTTTCTTGGCGTCACTGGAACGCCAGAAAGCCAGCTTGGAAAGGAAGCCGCTGTCATCCTTTTTGGTCTTGACGTCCGATTCAGGATCGACGTAGCGCACGAAGTAGTATCCCTTCGAGCGGTCGCGATCCTCGACGGTAAAGCCGACGCGGTCGAGCGCCAGGCCGACACGGCGCCAGGCGCGGTCGAAAGGCTCATCCAGATCCAGCGTCGCCGAGCCGTCCGCGGTGCGCGTCAGTTTTGCACGCTCGGCCGGACGTGCGGCCACCGCAGTGAGTTGCGTCTTGGCGGTGGCATCATCGACACCGAAGCGCACCATCATGCGGCGCAGAAACTCAGCCTCCAGGTTCGGGTCCGGTGCGCGGGCCTGCCAGACGGTCTGCACGCGGTCGGACGACACATACTTTTCTTCCATGCCGCGATGGCTGATGTAGATTTCAGTGCCGCCGCTGGGAGAGCGCTCGAGACGGGTGCGGAATTTGTCGCGCGCGCCCGAGTCGTACACGCCGTCGAGAACCTTGCCCAGCAGCTTGCGGATACCGTCGAGGGGGATTTTTGCGCGGTCTTCAGCCCAGTCGGTCTCCATCACGCCGACCGCAGGCTGCTCGATATTGACGAGGAAGCCGGACTCCTGCCAGAACTCCTTCACCAGGGGCCAGACCTTGTCCGGCGCATCGGACAACACCAGCCAGCGCTGGTCACCGTTGCGCTCCATGCGGATTTTGTCCACGGCCGGAAGCACGTCGGCGCCGGTCGCGCTGCCGCGGGGTGCACCGCTGCGTTCCGCCTGATAGGCCGAAAAGGTCGCCTCCCGCGGCGCACCGGCGACGTCGGGCACGCTGTAGCGATTGTCACGTCCCGGTGTGGTCAGGTCGGGCGGAACCTGCAGCGGCGGCAGCGACTGCTTGCTCGCCGATTTGTAATCAATTTTTTTGCCTTCGGGCAGGATGCCGTCAATACTGCAACCGGCCAGTGTCGCAAGTGCAAGGGCGATGGCACCTGCCTTGAGCGAGTTCATGCGCCGCGACCCTCGACCTTGCGCAGTTCGCCGGCAAGGCGGATGTCGGCGGCGCGCATCGCCTCGCGCACGATGTCGTGGAACTGCGGCGACATCGCGGTCAGCGGCAGGCGAATACCCTCGCCGATGAGGCCCATCTGTGCCACCGCCCATTTGACCGGAATCGGATTGGCTTCGACAAACAGTTTCTGGTGCAGCGGCAGCAGGCGGTTGTTGCATTCACGTGCCTTGGCGAGGTCCCCTGCGAGCGCCGCCGCAATCATGTCGTGCATCAGACGGGGCGCCACGTTGGCGGTCACCGAAATCACACCCTCGCCGCCCAGAAGGGTCAGGGCGAGGCAGGTTGCATCGTCGCCGGAATACACGGCAAAGTTCTTCGGCCGCAGGCGCAACAGGTCGCTACCGCGCTCAAGGTTGGCCGTCGCGTCCTTGACGCCGACGATGTTCGGTATCTGCGCCAGACGCAGCAAGGTTTCGTTGCTGATGTCGGCAACCGTGCGACCGGGTACGTTGTATAGAATTTGCGGCAGATCCACGGCCTCGGCCACCGCGCGAAAATGCCGGTACAGCCCTTCCTGCGTCGGCTTGTTGTAATAGGGCACCACCGACAGGCTCAGCGCGGCGCCGGCGGCCTTGGCCGATTTGGACAGCTCGATCGCTTCCTTGGTGGAGTTGGCTCCGGTCCCGGCGATGACCGGAATACGGCCCGCCGCATGCTCGACCGCAACCCGGATCAACTGCGTGTGCTCGTCAAAATCGACCGTCGGCGATTCGCCCGAGGTGCCGACCACCACAATGCCATCGGTACGCTCGGCGATGTGAAAATCGATGAGCGACTTGAAACGCTCCATGTCGAGACGCCCATCGGCATGCATGGGGGTGACGATTGCAACGAGGCTACCGGTCAGCATAGTATTTTGGGTCGCAGACTGTTGATTTTGAACATCGTATTTTAGCCGATTACCCCGCATGCCGGAATAGCGCTTACAGGCTGTTACGCCAGCCGCGTAACCCCGCCGCCGCCTTTGACGGCACAAATCCGTTGCACTACGGCCGGATTGGCGCCTTCAATCAAACCTTGTTCAAAAGCAACCACTTGCCAGGACGGCCCGAGGACTTCCGGCAATTCGCCCGGCCGCAGCAGGAACTCAGGGTTAGACGGCCTGCCGTAGGCTTCGTTCCCCGCCATAAAGGTTTCGTAAATCAGCACTCCGCCATCGGCTACAACGGCGAGCAGCGGCTGATATAAGGGCCGGTGCAGGTAATTGGTCACCACCACGGCATCAAACGCGCCGGCGGCAAAGGGCCAGGGCCCCGATTCGACGTCAGCCGCCAGCGTGGTCACGCCCTTGACATCGGCGAGGCCGTCAAGCGCCGCCCTGTCCCGGTCGAGCGCGGTAACCAGCGCACCTTGACCCGCCAGCAGGCGGCTGTGGCGGCCATGGCCGCAGGCGAGGTCCAGCACGCGCGAACCGCACCCGATCAAGCTCGCCCAGCGCAGGACCCAGGGCGAGGCCGCCTGGCCGCCGTGGACCGTCAAAACCCGGACCCCGGTTGCAACAAAAAGGCCTCCTCCTCTGCTGTCGAACGCCGTCCGAGAATGGCATTACGGTGCGGAAAGCGCCCGAATCGCGCGATGATCTCCTGATGGCGCCGCGCATAGTCGATCATGCCGGCACTGGCCTTGTCGGGCGCAAGGCCGGCAAACAAGCGCAGCGATTCGCGCTGTGTGGCGGTATCTTCGGCATGCTCGAACGGCAGGTACACAAACAGGCGTCGTACCATCGAGAAGTGACGGTCATCGCCGCGCGCGACGGCGACGCGCGCCGCAGCCAGCGCCGCGGCATCGGTGGCGAAGGCCTGCGCCTCGCCCCTGAACATGTTGCGCGGAAACTGGTCTGTCAGCACGATAAAGGCAAGCAAGGGCAGCGCATCCGCGCGCCAGTCATCGAGCAGGCCGCTGCGCGCCTGCTGCCACAGTTGGCCAAAACGGTCGCGCATGCGCGCATCGAAGGCCGCATCCTTGCTGAACCAGGCGGCGCGCATCGTGCCAAACCCGGCGTCGGCGGGTTCGCCGAACCAGAACGACAATACATCGCGATAGTCCGCCGCCGCCATCAGTCGCGCTCCACCACGGTCTGCGACTGCTCGCGCAGGTGTTGCGGCAGGTGACAGAAAGACCCGATGGCCTTGCCGCTGCGGCCCGATGCCTTCCCGCCGCCGAAGGGTTGGTAACCCGGCCATGCGCCGGTGGTCGCACCCTGCGGCCGCTTGACGTAGGTAACGCCGGCCTCGATCGCACCGGGAAAGCCGGCGATTTCGTCCTCACCTTCGTAAAACCCCGCGGCAAGACCGTATTCCGAATCATTGGCGCGGCGAATGTGCTCCGCCACCGGCGCCACTTCGCAGACAAGCACAATCGAATTGAACGGGGCAATCACCAGTCACACGCCAAGGGGCTTGGGCATGGTGCGATTGCGACTTGCCGGGGATGCGACCGCCGTCGGCGCATCGTCGGGCTCGCCGCCGAGCGCCGGCTTGATTTCAAGCGGCGCCGCATCGAAGCGCTGGTGCATCGCCTCGGTCGGATCGAACATGGTTGAGTCGGTGGGCTTGAACGGCGCACTCATGCAGACTCCGGGAAAAAGCGGGAAGCGCTCAGCCGCAAAGGCGCAGGCTGGCAAACTCGATCAGGGTCGCCGGGTCGAGGTAGGCAAGGAAGCCGGCAGTCAGTACCAGCGCAAAAACCGCAACACCCACCGCCCATAATGCAATGCGGATTTTGGCTGAGAGCGGCGCGAGCGGATCACCGCCCTCGGCAGGTGTGGTATGACTCAAGTCCATGGCACAAGTTTATCCCACTTCCGCGCTGTGGCAGCGATTAAGCGCACAATGACGCAGCGCACCAGAGCGTCTATACTTCCCTTGCGCCTGCACCTGGGGCGCCCCGCTCCGGACCACATCGAAATGTTCGACTGGCTCTCCAAAAAATTCAAGCAGGATAACGATGTCCACCCGCTCTCATCGGATCGTGGCATCGACGACTTTATCGAGCAACTGCCGACGGGCAAGGCGACGCTCGCGATTGAGGCGATTGGTGAGTGCTTCGACCAGGCCGAGCAACTGCCGCTTGATGCCGCACAACGCCGGCGCCTGCTGCGCGTACTGGACAAACATGCGCAAGGCCTTGTTGCCGAGTTATGGCATGTCCTGTTCGAGGCTACACAAGGCGAAACCATTTCCGAGGCGTCCTGGCAGGGCTTGTATCGCTACTACGGCCGCGTTTCAGCGGGGTTCTGGCTTTGCCTCGAACAAATGCCCTTGCGCGGCAAATGGACCGACGAGGACTCGGCTTTTGCCACGGTGATTGCATGCCGCGGCATGGCTGCGCTGATGCGGCGCAACCTGCTGATGCGCATCCGCTACCGTGCCTCGCCTGACGAGTTCTGGCAGGAGGTCAATCAGTTGTACCAGCGCGCTGAAGCCACCGGCGTGTTGCGCGCGGTGGTCGAGGCCTATGCCGACAGCGGCGATCAATCGAGCGTGCTGCGCGAATACCTCAGCGGATTGCTGCTCGAAGTTTCACCGCACGGCGGGTTGTTTCCGCTGCAACTGGTATGCCTCGACCTGATGCTGCGTCACTTCAGCAACCTGCTGCCGATGCGCGAGGAACCGGACGAGAACAGCAGTTTTTTCGCCGATCCTTCCCGCAACCGCCCGCCCGAGCGCTGGCTGCCGGGACTGCCGCGACGCGAACGCTGCCGCTATTTCGGCATCGGCGCGGCGCAGCGTTATTTTGAAACCATGCTGGTGCACGCCAATGAGGCCAAGCCAATGCCGGACTGGGTGGTCGGCTGCGGCATCGACCCCAGGCGTTACCACGAATTGCTCGAGCGCACGCTGCCGCAATGGTCATCGACGCCACCGCAACGCGGCAGCCGGCGCGACGCGCTCGAATCCGACCTGCTGGTCGTACACGGCTTCAGCCAGGTGCGGCGCATGCTCTCGTCGAGCGAGTTCGCGCGCAGCGGCAAGCAGATCCCCGATCTTGGCTACTCCAAATCCAAGGCCTTTGACGAGTTCTCGCGACTGCGCTTCGACACGGTGCAAATGCACGCCAGCCAGCTTGCCGCAATGAGCACGGAGCCGGAGAAGGAAAAGACGCTGAGCCCGCTCGAAGTACTGGCAAAGCTCGAACTCGCCGGCGACAAGGAAATGATGGGGCACTGGAAGCAGATCGATTCCAGTTCGGGTGGTTTCGGCGCCGTCGTGCCGAAAATGCTTGCATGGGTGCGTGTCGGCATGCTGATCGCCTATCGCCACGCCGACGATATCGAGTGGCGCCCGGCGATGATCCGGCGGCGTGGCCGCGACGCGGCAGGCAATCAGACCTGCGGCGCACAAAGCCTTGGCTGGCCGGCGGCGAGCGTGCGGGTGCGCCCGCTGGAGGTGCACGAACGCGAGGGCTGGGACCGCCTGCCCGGTGGTGGCGAAGGCTTCGTCGAGGCGATTTTCATCGAATCTAATCCGATGCTGCTGGTTTTGCCACCGGGGTTTTTTACGCCCGGCCGGGAAATCCTGCTCAAGGCGCGCAGCGATTTTCGTCCGTTCCGGCTGGTTGCACCGATCGAGAATGGCGTCGATTACGACATCGTCTCCTGTACGCAGCAAACGCAGGCCTCTTCTGCCGGCGTATAATCCGGCGCTGCGAGCACGGCCCAGCAAACACGCTGCAGCCGTATGGCACAGCCCCCGTAGCTCAGTGGATAGAGCACCTTCCTCCTAAGAAGGGGGTCACACGTTCGATTCGTGTCGGGGGCGCCAGACACTGCAACCGCATACCAGCAGGCGAGTGGCTGGAAACGCCCGTCAGGCGCGGCTTTTCAGCATGTGCCCCTGATCAGTGACAAGCCACCGGAGGACTACGCCGTGGCGTCTGGCTGCGCCGAGGGCTGGGCCGCGATAACCGCCGGCAACTTCATGCAGGCATCGTGGATCGCCATGACCTTGGGATAGGCGCCGAGGTCGCAGCTGAATCGCTGCGCGTTATAGACTTGCGGCACCAGACAGCAATCGGCCATCGTCAATTGCTCGCCAAGACAGAAGCTGCCCGCGAGTTTGTGGTCGGCGAGATGCGATTCCATCATTGCAAAGCCTTCGGTTATCCAGTGCCGGTACCACTTGTTGACGCCCTCTTCGTCCAGGCCATAGCTCTTGCGCACATGCTTGAGCACGCGCAGATTGTTCAGCGGATGGATTTCACAAGCGATGATTTGCGACAAGGCTCTCACATACGCACGCTCGAACGGATCGGTGGGAAGAAGCTTCGGGCCCGGGTGTACCTCATCGAGGTATTCGATGATGGCCATCGACTGGGTCAGTACGTGACGCCCGTCGTCGAGCACCGGCACCAGGCCCTGCGGGCTGACCGTCCTGAACGCCACCGCCATGTGTTCGGCCTTGGGCAGGCTCACCAGCCCGGGCTCGTAGGCGAGCCCCTTGTGATTGAGGGCGATGCGCACGCGGTAGGAGGCCGAAGAACGGAAGAAGGTATAAAGTTTCATGGTCTGCCCGATTTAGTGTCACCGGCCGCGCAAGCGGCGATGCTTGCCGACCGCAGCCGCGTGACACGATTGAAAAAAAATGCATTGCCGCAATCTGCCATTGCGGCGCTCACGGAAATACGGGAACACAGTGCGCCCTGGATGGCGCGCAAGATTGTGCACGGCACCGCTGCCGGCGCATCATGATGCGCGGCGGTCGCGACGCAATCGCCGCTCCGGCCCCTGGTATGCTGGATCTCTCGACGCGCGACGCTCATCACCGCTGCGGCCATACGGGTTCCCGGGACTTCCGGGGCGGGGTCGCGTTGCCGGCTTTTCGTCAACAGTGACCCCGGTTCGCTCACCGAGTTGCGTTGCGCGACGATCCATTACGCCAAACAAAAGCCAGAATATCGCGACGTTGACACCGAGCAGCAACAATTCGAGAAACAGCATGGGCACGAAAATTCCACGCTGGATTCCGCCGCCGAACGCAATGTCAAAGCCATGAAAGGTCGCAGCGCCCATGCGCGATACAGGCATGGTTTCAAACGGCGGGAACAACATCACGACGACAAACGCCGCCAAAGCCAGTTGCACAATCACAGTTTGGGGTTTGCGCAATGGTTGTTCCGGCGCGGACCCGCTGCCGCGCAGCAGGGCCAGTGCGAGAACAACGAAAAACGCCACCGCCAGTAACTGAATTGCCAGCAGCCCGCCGTTGACGCCATGTGCCAGGGGCGGCTGCAGCACAAAGTAATACGCATCAAAACTCGGTTCGATGCGCCCGATCGCCACGCGGTCGTAGGGCGGGAACAGCACCATCAGGACAGCGTTGGCAAGTCCGCCGAAAACGGCGGACATCTGGTATTTATTCATGTCGTCATCTTTGCGCAGTGTCTGTTGTCGCCGCAGGCGCGGGCATTTGAACGGAAGCGAGGCGGGCGTGAAGCGCCCGATGTGGCAAGCCGAAAGGGTTCACGGGGCAATATACTGCCGCGTCGCGACAACGCCCACCCTGCATTTTACCTCGGCGCCGCGCCACCATATCAAGGCTCTCCGGCTAGCCGAAACGAATCTTCATCACCAGCACTGCGCCGGCGAGCAGCAAGGTGACGGCGTTCGCAGCGACAACCGGCGTCGCTCCGGTCATCAGTCCGTATGCCAGCCACAGCGCAACGCCCGTAGTGAAAATCAGGTACATCGGCAGCGACAGGTCGCGGGCCGAGCGCGACTTCCACACCTGCCACACCTGCGGCACGAAGGCCACGGTGGTAAGCACACCGGCGGCGAAGCCGACCATAGACTCGACATTCATCGGCCTGCCCCGTCTTTGCTGTTGACCCGCCCGGCTTTGCGTTCCTGCTCCCGCTGCCTGAGAACACGCCGCTGGACCTTGCCGGTGGAGGTCATCGGCAAGGCGTCGATAAATTCAATCTCGCGCGGATATTCGTAGGGCGCGAGCTTTCCCCTGACATGCTCCTGCAATTCCAGTTCGAGTTCGCGCGAAGCCTGTTGCCCCGGGACCAGCACGATGAATGCCTTGACCACCGCGCCGCGCTCAGGGTCCGGGCTGGGCACCACCGCTGCGTTTGCCACCGCCGCATGCTTGATGAGACAGTTCTCTATCTCCGAGGGACCGATGCGGTAGCCCGCGCTCTTGAACATATCATCCGAGCGCCCCTGGTACCACAGGCAGCCGTCGGCATCGCGCTTCGCCAGGTCGCCGGTGCGACACCAATTGCCGGTGTACTTTGCCCGTGTCGCTTCGGGGTTCTTCCAGTATTCGAGAAAAAACACCGGGTCGCCGTCATCCCAGGCGGCGACTTCGCCAATCTCGTCAATGCCCACCTCGTGGCCCTCATCATCAATGACCGCGACGCGATGCCCCGGATACGGCCGGCCTATTGAACCTGGTTTTGCCGGCCACAAGGTGTGCGAATTACCGACGATGTAGTTGATCTCGGTCTGGCCGAACATTTCGTTGATGGTCACGCCAAGCGCGCTCTGGCTCCAGGAAAACACCGTTTCGCCAACGGCCTCGCCCGCACTCATGATCGACCGCAGGCGCAATTTGTACCGACTGCGCGGATCAGGCACCGCCTTCATCATCATTTTCAGTGCGGTCGGAAACAGGAAGGTATTGCTGACGGCATATTTTTCCATCAGGCTGAACGCGCGCTCCGGTTCAAAACGCCCGCGGTAACCGACGATGATTTGGCCGAAATAAAGCGTTGGCAGCAGCGCATCCATCAGCCCGCCGGTCCAGGCCCAATCCGCCGGAGACCAGAAGATGTCGCCAGGCTTGGGATACTCGTCCTGCGAGTAAACAAAGCCGGGAATATTGCCAAGCAATGCCCGATGCGGCATCAAAGCACCCTTGGGCGGGCCGGTCGTGCCGCTGGTGTAAATCAACACCGCCGGATCGGCCGCCGCGGTATCGGCGCTCTCGAAACTGTCCGCTCCGCGTGCGAGCACTGATGCCCATGATTCGCAACCCTTCCCGCCGGCTGCGGCAACGCCGATCACGTGCTGCAACAAAGGCAGATCCTGACGAATGGGCGCCAGATTGGCGAGTGAAGCCGCGTCGACGAGGGCGACACAGGCTTCGCTGTCGGACAGACGGTAGGCGAGCGCCTCGGGACCGAACAGGATCGAGAGCGGCATGGCGACCGCACCCAGTTGATAACACGCAAGATGTGCAATCACCGTTTCCGGCCGCTGCGGCAGGATGATCGCCACACGCGCCCCGCGCCGCACACCGAGCGCAAGCAGGGCATTGCTGAGGCGATTGGCGTTTAGCTGAAGATCGCGGTAGGTGAAGCTGGCGGTCGCGCCGTCCTCGTCCTCCCACAATAGCGCCATCCGGCCCGCATCCCCGGCATGACGGGTGCAACAGGCTTCGGCAATATTGAAGCGCTCCGGTACGTTCCAGCGGTGGGCAGCGCAAATTTCAGCGTAGCGGTCCTGCATGCCCTCCCCCTGTTGGTGCTGATACGACACCTCGCGTTCATGGATCGGCGGATCCATGCCGTGATGACTACCGTGACTATTGCAATTGCTTGAGGCGTTGTTCGACGAACGCGATCAATTCGGGCGTCAGGGTTCCCGCCGAACGGGCGCGACGAAACGCCTCGGCCGCCTCAGCCGGTTGCCTCTGCGCCTGCTGCGAAATGCCCAGACCCATCCACCAGACGCCGCTCCCGGGCTGCAATCGCAACGCCGCCTGGTAAATATCAACGGCCTCCTTGTGCCGTCCGAGTCGTTGCAGGATGGCTGCGGAAAACGCAAGATAATCGGCGCCCGGGGGAGCGCCGGCACTATGTTTCTGCAAGATCGCAAGCGCACCGTGGAGGTCGCCACGCTCGACCAGAACGCGCGCCAGCAGCATGGCAAAACCCGTTTGCAACGGATTGAGTGCAAGCCCGTCCTGCAACAGGCGCTGTGCGTCGTCCACATGTTTGTTTTCCAGCAGCAGGCCGACCGCAGTCTGGCGCGCCGCCTCGTGTCCCGCATCGATGGCAAGGGTCGCGTAAAGCGATTCCATCGCCTCGGCGATGCGCCCCTGATTGACAAAGGTCGTGGCGCGGCGGAATTCGGCGTCGGCGCGGTCCCTCGGACTGGCGTTGCTGCGCTTGTCTATCCTGCCCTCGGCAGGGGCTGACTTCGGTGCTGCACCCTGAAGCGACAGTTTCGAAACGGGTGGCACGGATGGTGCCGGCGCCGCAACCGGCGCAGCAGACGCGGCGGCGGCAAGGGTTTTGGCGTCAGTCGGGGACACCGCAGCCATCTTTACTTCGGCTCTGGCGGGCGCGGCCCTGGGGCGGCGCGCCGGAATGGGCGTGGTGATCTCGGTGGCGAGCCGCAGCATGTCAATCTTTACCGGATCTTGCAGCTTGGCTGCGATGACAGGCGGCGGTGCGACTGCTTCAGACCTGGACGGCTCCGCCGCTGCCGGTTTGTCGGCTGGCGCAGCAACCGGGGTCGGTGGCGCGGTTGGGGCCGCGGCACTTTGTGGCGCCGGAGCTTCCACCCTCGCCACGACAGCCGGTGCCTCGCTGCGTATCGGCCCTCTCGCCTGATACGCAAGTTCGGTGACAACGGGTTTGGGCGTGATCTGCCACAACAGCCAGCCAATCCACACCACCACCACCACCATGAGGCCGGCCATGATGCGCCAGAACGCCTCACCAAAATCACGCTTGCCAGCCACCGGCCGCAACTGCTGGGCAAGCGCGTTGGCCTCACCGGGAGCGGCGGACTTTCCGGCGTCATTGATGGCATGACGCTTATCCAGCTCCTGCAGCATTTTATTGATCAGGCTCATCGCAGCATCATCAAACCAAAACCGCTGCCGGCGACGCAAACAATCGCCAACCACAACCACGCGTGGCGCAAGCCGTAGGAAGCCGGCGTATCGCTGACTGCTGCGCGCGCCTGCCGCGGTCCTGCTTTGCGGACACCTTCGCCATAGGCAACCATCAAAGCCTTGTTGGCGAGAATGTTCACCAGTCGCGGCACGCCCTTGCTGGCGCGGTGGATTATGCGCACCGCGGCATCCGAGAACACCGGATCGCCGGAATAGCCCGCGACCGACAGCCGGTAAGACAGGTAATGCTGCACTTCGTCGCGCGTCAGCGTGCCCATGTGATGCTGAAAGGTGATGCGCTGGCGCAATTGCCGTACCGAGTCTTCGGCGAGGCGCGCGTCCAGCTCCGGCTGCCCGAACAGGATGACTTGCAACAGTTTGCGTTTCTCGGTTTCGAGATTGGTCAGCAGGCGCAGCGTCTCCAGGGACTCGAGCGGCATCGCCTGTGTTTCGTCCAGACACACCACCACGCGTTTCTTGCGGCGTGCAAAATCGAGCAACCCCAGATTCAGTGCCTTGATCAAGTGGTGCTGGTCGAGCGAGTCCTCTATTTTCAGGCCCAGCTCTTCGGCCAGCGCCAGCAACAGCGTCTTCGGTTCGAGCTTGGGGTTGGGAATATAGGCGGAGATCCAGTTGTCGTCGAGTGAGGCGAGGAATTTACGGCAAAGCAGGGTTTTTCCGGTACCCACTTCGCCGGTAATCTTGATGAAGCCCTCGCCATTGGCGACGGCCACGACCAGCGTATTGAGCGCCTCCTGGATGCTGGCGCAGGCGTAGTAGAAGCTCGTGTCCGGCGTAATACCGAACGGCGGCTCACGCAAGCCGAAATGGGAGAGGTAGATCACCGCGCCGCGGAAGCCGGTCGTTGGACCACGCCCGCGCCGTAACCCTGCATGCGCTCGCTGGCATCCTGAAGGTCCTGCTGCCAGTCCTTGTCGCTCTTGATGACCGTGGACTTGATCAGGATGATCAATTCCTTCTTGACCGTGGCGCGGTTGTTGTTACGGAACAGACCACCGAAGCCCGGCGTGTCGTTGAGGCCCGGGATACCGCCCCGGTTGTCGCGCATCTCAACCTTCATCAAGCCGCCGAGCACCACGATATTGCCGTCCTGGGCACGCACGATGGTGTCGGATTCGCTCACTTCATTGCTGGCGACCGGAAAGGTCTGGTTGGCATCGCCGAAATTGATGACCAGGTTTTTCTCGGTGACCTTGCTCACCAGCGGGTGGATGTGCAGGGTGATGTTGCCGATGTCGTCGATTTGCGGCGTGATGTCGAGTGATATTCCTGAGAACAGCGTGCCGGTGGTTGGAACGCCACGAGTAGTGGTGGTGGTTGCACCGGTTAGGGCGTTGGTCGAACTGATCGACGCCGAGGTGACGTTGGTGACGTAGATTTCATCCGTTCCCACTTTCAGAACCGCTTTTTGATTATTGGTCGCAGCAATGCGCGGACTCGACAACACCTGAACCGACCCTTGGCTTTCCAGAAAACTCAGCACCGCGGCGAAGTTGTTGGTCTGAAACGCCAGGCCGAAAGCCCCCGCAGGGCTCGCCCCGGCGGCCAGCCCCGCACCGAACGCGGCAATGGTCCGTGCGGTCGGATTGGCACCAAAGTTGCCGTCAGAGAGCGCGCCGGTGAGGCCTACGCCGCCGGCTGAATTGCTCAGGCCGCCGGCGAGGCCGCTGGTCGGAAACGCCGCCCAGTTCACGCCGTTTTGATAGCCCTCGCTCAATGTCACGTCGATGATTTTCGCCTCTATCATCACCTGCCGTTCGATCGATACACGCATTGCCTTGAGGTAATTGTCAACGCTGCGCAGTTCGTGTGGCAGCGCACGCACCACCACCACGCCAGATTGCGGACTGATGATGACGCTGCGTCCATCCGGACTTACAGCAGCCGTGGTGATTCCGACAATCGCGCGCAAGGAAAAGGCAATCTCCTGCCATAAATCGGTCAAGGTCACCGTCGACAGCCTGCTCGCCTCGGGGTTGGCACCGGCGGAGCTGCCGCTGAGGGCACCAGTAGCGCCCGGGTTGAGCGAAGGCGGCCCGGATGCGGCATTGGGAGCGGTAACGGCGCCGCCCGCCGTTCCGGCGGTAGCAACAGCAGTCCCGGCCGCCTGCGAGGTGGAGGTAACCCGCATGTCGCTTCTGCCCTGGCGTGCGCCCGTGAGGTAGTTGACCTGGAATACCCGCGTCTGCAGTCCGGCCGGCTGAATATATATCCGCGTGCCGTCGATCTTGAATTCGTAGCCATAGACCTCGCGAACCGCCTCCAGCGCTTCACGGATCGTGACATCCTTGAGATTCACGGACAACAAGCCGCTCACCTCTGGGTGAACGATCATGCTGTAACGCGTACCCGACACCAGCGACATGAAAATATCTTTCGCCGCGCCGTTGCTGACGACGAGATCGAATTTCGATTCAAGCGGCTGACGGGGACCGGCCGGAAGGGCTGCGCGCAAAGGCGGCATTAAAGCGAGATTGACTTCGGCGGGCTGCTGCATCGGAGCCTGCACCGGCACCCTCGCCTTGTTCATTTCCGCAATGATCCCCGCGTCCACTTTTTGCAGGCGGGGCGGCTCGCTGGCACACGCGGCGAGCACCAGGACCATCCCGGCCATGAGAAGGATGCGGTTAATCATTTCGCTACTCCCTTTACGGCTTTTCCAGGCGCGGAAGAAGGCGCGGTTTTACCGATGCCTGGATAGAGTTTCATCACCTCGACCCCCTGTTCGCTTTTCAAAGTAACTTCGCCCGACGATATTGCAACCAGAGTGGCGTTACCGTACCTGCCTCCGAGCGGAACGGACTGACCGTTGATGACCGCGATTTTACGCCCCTTAGACAAAAGTATTGATTGCAATGCACTAGAGGTTTGAGTCCCGCCTACGGCCGCCCCCGCAAGCAAATCCGCCGGCGGCCTGGTCGGGTCGGCGAGCACCTGCGCCCGTGCGGCCATCGAAGCCGCGAACATGGCCATGGCGATACCCGCGATCAGGACGCGCTTCAAAACGTCACCCATTTACTGCTGAGACTGATCGTGTAGAGACTCAGATTCAGCGTCGCATCAACGCCGTTTGCACTCATCGCGCTGGCACCGAGGTAAAACCTGTCCTTGTAGGCCTCCAGCGCCGCGACATAAGCCACGAGGTCGGGATAGCTCCCGCGCAGGCTCACTTCTATGCCATGCCGATACAGACCGCGATCGGCTGCCGCAGTTGCGGCCGGCGCCGCCGCCGTAGTGCCCGGCGCCGAGCCCAGTACCACCGGGGGAATACTGCGCAAAGACACCACTTGAAGGCGCCGGTTGTCACGCAACATCGACTCCAGCAACTTGACCACGCGATCCGGCGGCACCAGGCGGCCTTGCCGCTCGAGCAACTGACGATCAAGGCCTGCAAGCCGGGTCTCCAGATCCTGCTGTGCCGCGCGACCGGCCGCATTCGGATCATCCCCACGGCGTTGCAATACCCCCTGAATCTGCTGTTCGATGAGCGTCACTTCACCCTGGCGCTGCTGCAAACTGGCGGACATGGTTTTCTGCCTGGCCAGCAAGGGCTCGAGCAGCACCGCGTTGTAAATCAGAAACAGCACCGCCACCGTGGCAAGAAACACCAACACACGCTCGCGCAGACTGAGAGCATCGATCCGGTCGGCGTAGCTTTGAAGGAACAACCTGAGCTTGTCCATGATCAGTTACCGGCCTTTGACGCCGCGGGCGTAACCGTCGCCGGCGGTACCGGCGAGACCGGTGTGGAAGGCGCTGCCGCCGCCTCGGGTGCGGACTCCGCCTCCGCTGCCATGCCCGAACTCAGCACAAACGCGATGACCGGCACCTGTAGCGCTTGCGTTGCGCGTGCGGGGGTGAACGCAAACGCTTGCGTTGACAGCGTCATGTTGTCGAGTGTGCGTCCGCGCATGGTTTTCTCGACCCCGAGTCCCCGCACAAAAGCCGGAACGAGTTCCGCGCTCAAGGCCAGACCACTGATGCGGTAATTTTCACCGCCCTCTTCGATGCTGAAGCCGGTCAGCCAGAGACCGTGAACCACGCGACGCGAAAGCGCTCGCATGTATTCGGCCAGACCGCGATCCGAACCAAAGCCTCCGGATTCGAGCGCAACGAGCACGCCGCGCCGCGCGTCAAGTTCCGCCTGCAGCCGCTTTACTGCAGCCCCAATCGCCGGATCAGCCGGCTTGGCCCCAAATTCGGCGGTGACCCTGGTCAGGCGCTCCTGCGCGGCGCGTTGTCCCCGCTCAAGAGCGGAAGCCTGTCGTGTAAGCCCGTCAACCTCGAACACCGCAAAGGCGTAAAAGGCCAGCATACCGAGCAACAGCAGACCGACCGCCTGCACCGCCGCTATCGCGGAAAAGTATTTCTTTTGCCGCAGAAAAATCGGATTGAACAGGTTTATCTGCTGGCTCATAGCGCCTTGCTTTCACGACGCAAGCCCGCGCCAAGCACGTGGAACAGACGCCACTGTGCTTCCGGTCCCATCTCGGGTGTCTGAGGCAGGTCCATCACCTCGGCAATATCGACAGCGCGTACCGGGACCGCAATATTGGCGGAAAGATACGCGGCGATACCCAGTTCCGTCGGCAAGGGGGCGAGCAACAGTTGCGTCACCGACAAATGCGTAAATTGCCGCTCAAAATGATCCAAAGACCGCTGCAACTCCGTCGTCACCCGCTCCAGATAACGCTGCCGTTCGGCATCGATTTCGACCGCAAGATGGTCCCATGCAACCTCTATCCTGCGCGCGAGATACAACTCGCCGGCGTACGAAATGGTCAGCAAGCCTCCGGCAAGGTCGAACGAGACCATCGCCACTGCCCTTTCGACATCGCCGAAAAGCTGCGCCATATTGCGCTGCGCCGTTTCGGGAATGTCGATCACCTCCAGCGGAATCTGCGCCCCCTCGAAATCCTTGATCTGTCGCTGCAGCAAATCGTTGCGTGCGGATACCGCGTACATCGAATGCGCCTTTCCTGCGGGCGCCGGAATATCGAGAACGTCGATGGTCGCATCATCGACGTGGTATTCGATCAGATCCTTGATTTTCCAGCGTATGGCTCCCTTCAATTCGTCCGGCGTGACATTTGGCGCCTCCACCAGCAACAACTGATAGTCGCCGGGCCTGAGCAGGGTTGAACAATGGTAATTGGCAAGGTTCAGATTGCGACTGAGTTGTTGCAGCGTCTGTCCGCTTGGCTGCCGGATTACCGACCAGGTGCCAACCACCGGCCTGCCTTCACTGTTGAAAGAAACATGGGCGAGCTTGGTGACATCAGGATCAATGCTGATAGTCATCCAGCCCGGAACCGCCGTCGGTTTTGAGAAAAACCAGCCCATACGCCGCCACTGCAGTAAATTCACTTGAAAATAGTGAAATAAATCATTGTTGTCAATGACTATTTCAGGATCAGGACACGCAAATTTCAGCGTCCGACCTAGGTTGCTACAGCGATATGCCAGCGGCATGCCCCAAAGTGCATCGATTGCCCCCTGCACAGCCGACTTAAGCCCCTGTCGCCATTGCGTTTTCAATAGCTTAATCAACAGACTCCAGCACCGGAGCGGGACAAATTCTGCCCCGGACAGAGCGACTCGCCGAAACGCCGCCGCCAATTGCCCATCCACGCCCGGTCATGACGCTCCACTCGCTGCAAATCCATCGCCTTGACGGGGGTGGGGGCCGGTTGCCCGCTAAGGAAAGTATTCCCGGCCGAAAATCAGGATAGCCTTGCGCGCGGCAAAGGTCTGCCTGCCGTCCGTGTTGGTATTGGTGTCGTTGCGCCCTCCCCAGATCGTCGTAAAGCCGCTCCAGGTTGCCGCCCCGCCGGTGAGCCGCATCTCTAGAATTTCCTCGGGCGTCGCCGTGATCCCGCTCGACATGCAGGCCGTACCGGTGGCGCCGGTTACGAACCGGTACGTCGCCTGCTCCATAGCGGCGTTTGCATTCGCCAGTGCATTTCCCGAATGCGACTATCCCGCCCCGGAGGCACCACCTCTCACAGCGAGAACGCTGAGGCGCGCCACCAGTCCCGCGATCACCAGGATCAGTGCAATCGCGGCAATCAGCAGTGATGCGCGCCGGCGGGGTAACATCAAAAATTCGATGGACGGACGGTCGTGCGGTAAACAGCGCTGACACTGCCGGCAGTTGCCGTCATTTGCACCGTGACGTAAGAAACCGTCCCCGGTGCCGCAGCCGTGGAAATAACGTTGCTCTGCCAGTAAAAAAAGGCAAGGCTCCCGACACGGTCGGTGAGGGGCTGGCCATTGCGATTGACCGTCCCTGTCGCCGCAGAATGTGAAAACACCACGGTGTTGCTGTTGAAATCGTTGAAGGTGATTTGCGATGCGATGGAGATCGTCAGGTCAGCCGGTGTCGCCGAGCGTATCTGGCGCAGCTCTCTGGCGATGCGCTCCATCGCCGGGCGTACCTGGCTGTCCGTGCTCATGACGTCGCGCCCGGCAAAGTAGGTATTGAACCCGCCGCTCAGTATCGGCAGCACTGCGGCCACCAGCACCGCGAGGATGACCATGACGACCACCAGTTCGACCAGGGTCACCCCGCGTAAATTCCGCTCGCTTGGAGATCGCATTTCAGTAGTTCGTAAACACGGTTATTTGCCGCGCCAGGCGCGTACCTGAGGCGCTTACTTCGACAGTTACCTGACGGTGTGTGGTGGCGGGGTTGGATAGCCAGGCCACCAGGGCGTTATCGCCGACGACCTGGATGCTGAATCCCCGGGGCGGGGTGCAGACACCGACCGCAGAACTGCGGCACGGGTCAAGAGCAAGACTGCCGAAACCGAGGATGCTTCGCTGCGCGGAAATCAATTCCAGGCGCTCCTGGGCGAGCAGCGTGGCCTGGGTGATCTGCGCCGGAGTCGGCGCACGCGGCAGGATATTCCAGTACGAGCCCAGCAATGCCACCGCGCCTATCGAGACAATGACCAAAAACGCGATCAGCTCGACCAGCGTAGCCCCGCCGGACACCGGGATGGCACGTGCGCTCAACATACCGTAGAACTCGATGGCACCGCACAAACCCGCACCAGGCCCGTCTCGGAATACACGCGCACCGTGCGCACTTCCACACCGCGGCTCACGCTGATATCGGCATTGACCAAAAGCGCCGTGTTGGACGGAACATTGGTGTAGGGCTTGCCCAAACCATCAAACCCCACCAGGTTGCCCGGCAGGCCGGATAACGCGACTGTGCTCCCGGTCTGCAGCCTGACCGGGCTGGCCTCGCCGGCCGGATGAGGAATTACGCCAACCACACTGCTCAGATGAAACTCGTAACCATTATTGCCGCTGAACAAAATCCAGGCCGGGTCTCCGCGGGTCATGGCCAGCGATTGTGCGTAGCGGATTTCTGCAGCGAGTCGCTCTGCCTCGGCAGACAACATGGCCGCGTCAGTATTGCCCCGCGGCAGGGCAATGGCCGCGAGTACGGCCACGATAATCATGACCACAACCAATTCGATCAGGCTGAAACCGGCTGAGTTCGAGCCGGTTGGTAGCCTCTTCATCACGCCACCCTCCCGCGTCAAATGGCTGTCTCTTATACACATCTCCGAGCCCACGAGACTAAGGCGAATCTCGTATGCCGTCTT
>ENA-ORBV01000117-ORBV01000117.1-microbial-mat-metagenome-genome-assembly--contig:-NODE-117-length-161161-cov-13.528097_pt1 | contig 161161 bp, 109 predicted proteins | sample MGYA00237777_ERZ505514 | MGnify/ENA primary metagenome ERZ505514 (study PRJEB26160, sample SAMN06269048) | microbial mat metagenome | isolation source: Oligotrophic lake microbial mat | place...
TTAATGATACGGCGACCACCGAGATCTACACCTCTCTATTCGTCGGCAGCGTCAGATGTGTATAAGAGACAGAGTTGATACAGTCTCTTATGTGGGCATGGAGACTTGCGCTTCCTGCCATCCCGACCACCACGATACTTACCAGCACACCGGCATGGGCCGCAGTTTCGGGCTGGCCACCCGCGATCGCAGCGACGCCGATTACTCCGGCCATCCCCAGGTTTACGACAAGGCTTTGGATTTGTACTACCGGCCTTTCTGGGCAGGAGACAGTTTAAAAATTGCCGAGTTCCGGTTGGATGGAAAAGATACCATACATTATCTTGTACAAACAATATCGTATGTTATAGGATCGGGTCAGCACACCAATTCTCACCTGATCAATCGCGGAGGCTACCTGTTTCAAGCTCCCATAACTTTTTATACGCAAGAAAAGCGCTGGGACCTTGCTCCTGGCTTTTCAGACGGTCACAATTCGCGCTTTTCACGACTCATTGAAACCGAGTGCATGACCTGCCACAACGGTTTGCCGCAACCGCTGGCGGGCTCGCTCAACGGCTATGAGGCGGTGCCGACCGGCATTGATTGCGAGCGCTGCCACGGCCCCGGTGCAGAGCACGTCCGGCAGAAATTGGCCGGCATTTTGGTCGACACTGCCAACGACATTGACTACACCATCGTCCATCCCGGCAAATTGCCGTTAGACGCTCAACTTGACCTTTGCCAGCGCTGCCATTTGCAAGGCGTCACTGTGCTAAATGAAGGCTCCGACTGGTTTGACTTCCGCCCCGGCGATCGGATCTCGGATCACTGGAACATTTTTTTACCGGATTTTGCCGGGGGTAATGGCGGCTTTCTCATGGCATCACAAGCGGAACGCCTGCGTCGCAGCGCTTGCTTTGTCGCCACCGGTGGAATCTCCTGCATCACCTGCCATAACCCGCACCAATCGGTTCGGGAAACCCCAAGAGCGGTGTTCAACCAACCCTGCAAGGATTGCCACGGCGGTGGTTCGGCCTGCAAGGCAACCCTGGCCGTGCGCCAAGCCGGGGCAGACGACTGTTCCCGCTGCCACATGCCGCGCTCCGGCAGCGTTGACATTCCCCACGTCACCATCACGGACCACAAAGTCAGCATCCCCGGCAGAGCGCAAACCGGCCAAGGAGCGTTCAGCGGGCTGGAGTGCCTGACAGACGATCAGCCCGATGCTATGACCATGGCGCGGGGATACTTGCGGTTTTTTGAGGCATTTTCTACCGACCCGGCTATGTTGGACAGCGCGGCTCGCTACCTGGATCAGGCAGCACGAGAAAGCCCCGACCCAGGCTTCCTGCAGCGCACCCGCCTACACTTGCTTTACCTTCAAAAAAACCATGCTGCAGGAGCCGTTTTGGCGGCAACTACAACCCCAGGCGACTGGCAAGACGCCTGGTCTTGCTACCGGGCCGGCGAATGTTTCAGCAGTGTTGGAAACATCGGGCAATCCCTTCCCTGGCTGGCTCGCGCAGTAGAGTTGCTGCCCAGACACCCTGATTTTCGCCTAAAATACGCCAACGCATTGGCGGCCCTGGGTCAAAACGAAGCTGCCACCCGCGAGTACACCGAGGTGCTGAAACAGGAGCCCAATGCTGCCCAAGCCTGGTCTAACCTGGGATTTTTGGAATTGCAGCGCGGCGAAGGCTCCAGCGGAGAACGGCGCTTGCGCGAGGCAGCCCGGCTTGACCCCGACTACCTGCCGGCCCGGCTCCATTTGGCCCAGTGGTACCGGGCCAGTGGGCGCGAATTAGAAAGCGCTATCGTGGTCAAACAATTGCTCAAACGCCACGCCGGCGATCCTAGTGTTCAGGCGCTCGCAGAGCGCTGGCAAATCCGTTAGTTTTGCCGGAATATGCCGCGAAAATCCAAGACATCCCGTCGATCCTGGTGGCTTTGGGGCCTGGCGGCGCTGGGCGTTTTCGCATTCTTGCTTGTTTTGCTGGGCTGGCCCTGGTACCGGGCGCTTGAACGACCCAATACCCGAACTCCAAAGGGTAATCCCGTCTCAATATTCGTCCGGGACACCTGCGATTTTGAAGACCTCATCGTCCTGCTTCGCGAGCAGGATTTGCTCCTGCGCGAACAGGATTTTCGCCGCGTGGCCAAACTGATGAAGTACGGTCCGGCCATCAAACCCGGCCATTACCTGATCCGCGATTCCATCAGCAACCGCGAACTCATCACCCCGTTGCGGCAGGGTCACCAGGACCCCGTCCGGGTCACCTTTACCCGGCTTCGCCACACAGATCGGCTCGCCGCCAAAGTGGCTACCAAACTTAGCCTTGACTCCGCAGGACTGGCCGACTTTCTTCGCCATCCTGACTCGCTCCTCCAAGTTGACCTGACCCGCCAAACAGCCCTGGGCGCCTTTCTCCCGAACACCTATGAGTTTTGGTGGAACACCAACGAACGCCAATTCGTCAAGCGCATGCTCCGGGAGCGCGATCGCTTTTGGCAGGCAGAGGGCCGTTTGGAAAAGGCGGGCGAAATGGGCCTGACCCCTGAACAAGTGACCGTCTTGGCTTCAATCGTCGAGGAAGAACAAAACGCCCTTCCCGATGAATGGCCCACGATTGCAGGCCTTTACCTGAACCGCCTGCGCAAAGGCATGCCCCTGGAAGCCGACCCCACCATCAAATTCGCCATGGGGCGGTTTGACCTCAAACGGGTTTACCTGAGCTACATTGAAGAAACGGCCGATTCGCCCTTCAACACCTACCGAAACCCCGGTCTGCCGCCCGGTCCCATCTGCACACCCAGCCCTCGTGGCATAGATGCGGTGCTCCATGCCCAGGACCACGACTACTTGTTCATGTGCGCCAAAGCTGATTTTTCGGGTTATCACGCCTTTGCCGTTTCGCACAACGAGCACATTCGAAACCGCAACCTTTACACCGCCGCCCTCAACCGGCGAGGCATACGCTGAGGCCGCCTGGGCCTTTTTTTGGGGAATCGGCCCAGGCTTTGGTATTTTTACCGGGTGTATACCTCAACAACCGTTCTGAGGGTCCGATACGGCGAAACCGACCGCATGGGCTTTCTCTTCCACGCCCACTATGTCAATTACTACGAAGTAGCCCGAACGGAGTCTATCCGGCAGCTTGGGCTTACCTACCGCTCCATTGAGGAAGAAGGCATTATCATGCCAGTCACTGATGTAATCGTCAAGTACCTGCTGCCCGCGCATTACGACGAGTTGATCACCATTAACTCCACGATCGCCAAATTGCCAGAAGTCCGCATGGTGATCAATGCCGAAATGCTGAACGAAAAGGGAGAGGTCATCAACCGGTCAGAAGTTCGGCTGGCCTTTTTAAACGCTGCAGCCCGGCATATTTGCCGCGCACCGGAAAGTCTTTTAAACGCCTTCCGGCCTTTTTTTCCACCCGAACCAGCGTCTTGAAGAAAACCAGGCACTGGCTTGCTCGCTACCGATACCCCCTTTTGCGAATCGGGTGGGTGCGTTTTCTTATCCGCAAACTCAAAACCACCAGCCTTCCGGGCTTTGAGAAAATTCCCATCTGGGATGTGGTGCACTTTTTTTGGTTGGAATCGCGACGGGACCGATTGACTGTCCGGGCCAGCTCCATGGCCTTCAGCTTTTTGCTGGCCACCTTTCCGAGCCTTCTTTTCTTGTTTACCCTTGTCCCTTACATCCCGATCCCTAACCTGGACAAGGCAGTGCTTTCTACCCTGAGTGCCCTGATGCCCGAAGAAGCTCTCGCCTTTATTCGCATTTCCGTAACCGATATTTTTGCCAATCAACGCCCGGAACTGCTCTCATTTGGTATTGTCATGGTCTTCATTTTCGCGACAAATGGCGTCAACTCCATGATTGCCTCGTTCAACAAGCAACACGCGACCTATCTCAAGCGAAATTTTTGGCAGCGCCGCTGGGTGTCCATCCAGTTGACGATGTTCATTTTTCTGCTGTTTATCGGCTCCCTCATTCTCATCATAGGTGGCAGGGAGTTCCTCAATTGGATGGAGCGCCGCTACCCGGTAGACATCCGTTTTGAGTTGCAATTGCTGGCGTTATTCCGCTGGCTGGTTATTGTCTTTCTTTATTTTGGGGTTATCTCGCTGATCTATTACTACGGCCCTTCGGGCAAAAAACGCTGGAAGCTCATCACCCCGGGGTCAACGCTGGCTACTGTATTGTCTATCCTTTCCACGTTGGGTTTTGCGTTTTTTGTTACCCGCTTTGGGATGTACAACCAGGTTTATGGTTCCCTGGGTGCCCTGATCGTATTCATGATTTGGATGAACATCAACACCTTCGTTATTCTGGTGGGCTTTGAGTTGAACAATTCCATTAGGGTGAATCACCACCTGCGGCTGGAGGATAGCTCAAAAAGCGCTCCTGAGGAATGATCTTGGACCAGGCTCTGCGGAATAAGCGGGCTTTCGTTATTTTTGCCCCGGAGGATTGGCAGAGCGGTCGAATGCGGCGGTCTTGAAAACCGTTGTGCCTTCGGGTACCGGGGGTTCGAATCCCTCATCCTCCGCCGAAAAGAATTTATTGTACGGTTGGGTTTGCTGTTCAGACTAAGGTTTTTTGAAGGACCCTTATGGTTGTCGGCTAGGGTTAATCATAGCTTTTGGATGATTTATCGGTCATCTTTTTTTTGCGTCTGTGGAAAAGGGAGGTTCTCCGGGCAGCGTAGGCAGGATTTTTCCTGACTATGTTTGATTGTCGATCAGATTTTGGTGGCAGACCGGAACCTATCAGCTCATTTTAGCAACGTGAACCTAACGTGAACCTAGCTTGAACCATAAGCATCGCTCTATTTCCGGCTCCAAATCCCGCCTTTCGAATCGCGCAATGTCACGCCTGATTCAAGGGCTATTTCAGGACCTAATTCAAGGTGTTGAGGTTCGCGTGGCGAGACCCTTTTTTGACAACCTCAAGGTTTTACCAGTTTTGGCTCTGCTGACCGCGCTTTCCGTGTGGTCTCAACCACTGTTAGGGGCAAGCGGTTTATCAGTTGCGCCAGGTGCCGCGGCTGCTGCCCCCCATAGAAGCGGATATGCTGGCGGAGGAATGTCGGTGAGCGTAACCGTCTTAGTCAACTACAACGGCGAAGACGTGACCTGCGTCGGCGCCTGCAACGGTGTAGTCATTGCGACACCATCCGGTGGCACACCGCCTTACAGCTATTTGTGGGAAGACGGGCAGACCAACCAAGTCGCCATCGGTCTTTGCGCAGGCAGCATCAGCGTCACCGTCACCGACGTTACCGGAACCGAATCCGCGGTGGGCAGCATTGCGCTGAGCGACCCGACACCGTTGGTGGTCAGCGCGGTACCGTTCGCTTTCGCAGGTGGCTTCAACATCAGTTGCTTTGGTTTGAGCGACGGGCAGATTACCGCCTCTTCCGTTGGGGGGGTGGGGGGCTACACTTATTTTTGGAGCGACGGCCAACTAGGTCCTTCCGCGTTGAGCGTGCCCGCAGGCAGCATCTTCGTACAGGTCACCGACGCCAACGGGTGTACCGATCTGGACACCGTTATAATGCAAGAGCCCGCTCCATTGAGCGCAAGCCCTTCCACCGTCCTGCCCATTTCTTGTGCGGGTAAAACAGACGGCAGCATCAACCTGGTTATGAGCGGCGGCAGCGCGCCTTATAGCTATACCTGGGCAGATGGCCCAACAGGAGCGGTGCGTACGGGCTTATCTCCGGGGAATTATTCCGTATCCGTAAGCGACCTCGTGGGTTGTGTGTTTGACACCGTCTTTGTCATTGGCAACAGCCCGGTGTTGCAGGTATCGCTGCAAGATCTGCTACCCGCGTCTTGCCCTGGCCTCGCAGATGGTGCTGCGGATGTCGCTGTCCTAGGTGGTTCGCCTCCTTACACGTATCGCTGGACTAACGGGCTGAGCACGCAGGATGCCGTTGGTCTGGCCGCAGACGAGTATCTTCTGACGGTGCGTGACAGCCGCGGCTGTACGGCTACCCTTCCCGTGACTATTCCGGACGGGAGCCCGCTGACCGTCAGTGCGCTGAAAGTGAATCCGGCCTGCAACAGCATCAATGGGGCCATTCACCTCCAGGTCAGTGGGGCAGATGGTGTGCTTAGTTATTTGTGGAGTGATGGCCAGACCACAGCATCGGCAACCGGGCTTGCAGCAGGTGCTTACGATGTTGTTATTATGGACGGCACCTGCATGGTGTCGCGCCGTTATCTGCTGGACAACAGCAGCGATTTGTCGATTATCATCGCGCCCACAGAAACTGCGTGCAACGCTTCAACCGGAACAGCCGAAGCGCTGGTGATTGGTGGAAGCACACCGTATTCCTGGTTGTGGAGCAATGGGCAGACCACACAAACAGCCACCGTTTTAGATGCGGGTTGGTTCGAAGTTGCTTCAACGGATGCTGCGGGTTGCGTCGTGCACGGGCAAGCCCTGATTGAACGCGCTGATGACCTCGCGTTGAGTGCAGCGGTTATTCCCCCGGCATTTTGTGGAGCTAACAATGCATCAGCCACGGTGACCCCCGGCAGCGGAACGCCACCATATAGTTTTTTATGGAGTTCTGGTTCTTCAACAAGCACTGCCAACGGGCTTCGATCGGGCTTGTACAGCGTGCGGGTCAGCGACATCAACGCCTGTGTAGATACCTTGCGGGTTGCTTTAGAAGACGCTTCGTTGCTGCTTTCCCTTAGCGGCATTTCAACATTTTGTGGAACGTTCAGCGCAGGGGCCACCGCTGCAATCGGCGGAGGAAGTGCTCCTTACCGTTTCCGCTGGTCCAACGGCGATACCACCTCTGCCATCAGCGGACTTCCAGCGGGTACCTACACGCTGGTTGTGCGCGACAACAGCGGTTGCCAGACTTCTGAATCAATTTCGCTGCAAGGTTCCCCGGGTGTGTTGGCCGAAGCCGATGTGCAGGGAATTTCATGTGAGTCGCTGCAGGACGGGGCTATTTCCATTAACATTCTGGATGGGGTACCCGCTTTTGCGGTTTCCTGGTCGGATGGTTTTATTGGTCCAGACCGAACGGACCTGCCGCCACTGGTGTACACGGTGGCCGTGCAGGACCAGGCTAATTGCATCGCTTCCGGCCCTGTCGCCGTGGGAGATGGTTGCGATGTTCCGTTGGATGCCGTCGACGATTTTGTGGAAGCTATCGAAGGGCTGGCCCTGGGAATAGAGGTTCTGCTCAACGACAGCTACCCCGACCGCGATGACATTTTTGTTGTCCTGGTCAGCGGAGCAAGTGAAGGAACAGTTTCCCTTGGTGGCGATGAAATCTTTGTCTATACCGCAGCGGAAGGGTTTACCGGTATCGATAGCTTTTCCTATGCGCTGTGCAACGGGTTTGGCGTTTGTGATACGGCCTGGGTATACATTACCGTGCTGCCTGAATTCCAAATTCCCGATGCGTTCAGCCCTAACGGCGACGGGGTCAATGACTTTTTTGACATCCGGGGAATTGATGCGTACCCGGACAACAGCCTGGTGCTGGTCAACCGTTGGGGCTCTGAAGTTTTCAGGGCGGCGGGCTATTTAGGTGGCTGGAATGGCATCACGGAGAATGGTGCTGAATTGCCTGTAGGCACTTACTTCTACCGCCTGGAGCTTGGACCGGGATTGGATGTCTTGTCGGGATACTTAGTGCTTCACCGATGATGGCCAACTGAAAAACCCCAGTCACCTGACATAATCTTTTATGCGACTTACTGCTCTCCGTTCTGCGCTTTTTACTCTGCTGGTCCTCACCGGTAGGAGCAATCTAAGCGCGCAGCAGGACTACCAGTTCACCCAATTTGCGTTCAACAAGTTGGCGCTGAATCCCGCATACGGCGGCACCGACAACCTGATCAGCCTGACCAGTTTGTACCGCCGTCAGTGGTCAGGTCTGGAAGGTGCTCCTCAAACGGTCACGCTGGCAGGGCACGCGCCGGTTTTTCACAATCGGATCGGACTGGGCTTGCTGGTGTACAACGATCGCATTGGGGTAACGAATGATTTGGGGGTCTACACGACCTACAGTTATAAAGTGCCGTTGGGCGGTTCTGTACTGTCGCTTGGCTTGCAGGCGGGCTTTCAGAACTACCGCTCTTCGTTAAGCGAACTCAGCCCGTTGACTTCTGGCGATGCAGCTTTTTCACAAAACCTCAACAGTTTTCATCCCAACGCGGGTTTTGGCATTTACTGGTATCGACCGGGTCGGGCCTATGCTGGAATCAGCGTGCCACGCTTAATTGAAAACAAGCTTGATGACTTGGCGCCAGAGGCACCGGAAAACAGCACGCTTACCCGGCATAGCTACCTGATGGGCGGCTATGTGCAACCGATCAACCGCAACTTAAAATTGCGTCCATCCGGTTTGCTTAAATTCGCTGGTCCTGGAGAGCAAAGTGCTCCGTTAAGCGTTGAACTAAACCTCAGTGCGTTGTTAGCTGAGCGCGTTTGGCTTGGCGCGGCCTGGCGCTCTTCGGATGCTGTTGGAGCGATGGCAGAATTCCTGGTAAGCGATCAGCTCATGGTCGGCTATGCATATGATTTTGGCATCGGTGCTTTTTCTGATGTTCACGGTGGCTCACATGAAGTGATGCTTCGGCTGGAATTGATTGCCGATAAGAATGCGGCAATCACTCCTCGTAAAATTAAATACTTTTGATCGTGATAAGAGCGATCCTTTTGCTTGTTGCCTTTGCGCTGGCAGGAGTGCATTGGGGTTTTGCCCAAACTGAGGCAACACCCTTGGAAGCGCCAACGACAGCGCCTGTTGCAGCGCCAACGGCAGCACCCGTTGCAGCGCCAACGGCAGCGCCCGCTGCAGGGCCAACGGCAGCGCCCACGGCTGTAACTCCTGCAGCGCCCACGGCTGTAACTCCTGCAGAATCCCGAGCAGAATCCCCTGCACCAAAAGGCAAATTTAAACGCGCTGAACAATTGTTCAATCAGTTGGCTTTTAGTGCAGCCATTCCCCTGTACGAAGAACTGGCAGAGGAAAGCGACGACCCTTTTGTGCGCATGCGATTGGCAGATGCTTATCGATTGACGGACAATTTTAATGCTGCTGAGCAGTGGTACGCCACCTTGATGACCGTAGATACCCTTGATCCTGTCTATAAGTTATATTATGGTCAGGCATTAATGGCCAATGAGAAATATCCCCAGGCTCGCGGTTGGTTAGAAGCCTATGCCAAAGCGCGCCCCGATGACCCCCGCGGTGTTAATTTAGCCGAGGCTTGCCGGTCTGTAGACGCGCTGGTCAGTCAGAGTTTTCCTGCGGAGTTAGTGACGCTTCCTATTAATACTGCGCGCTCTGAAATTGGGCCTGCGTATTGGGGAACGGATCAATTGCTGTTTGCCGCTGATCGGGATACTATTCTTGGGGTTCGCCGGAACAACGATTGGTACGACGCGCCGTTTTTGGATTTTTACGCCGCTGCGCTCGACGAGGAGGGCATGATTACCAGTGGAAAAGCACGTTCACTGCGGGGCAAAGTGAACGGGCCATACCACGAAGGTCCGGGCCAGGTGAGCGGAGGAAACACGCTGTACTACACGAGCAGCCAAACCAAAACAACCAGCGGCGTGGAAGGCAACCAAACCCTTCGAGCTGGTTTGACCAAGTTGCATATCCGAAAGGCTAAGGCTGACGCCTCCGGTCGGTGGATGCCTACAGACGAAACAGCATTACCTTTTAATAATCCGGAGTATTCCTGCGCTCATCCCGCGCTTAGCGCCGACGGGCTCTGGATGATATTCAGCAGCGATATGCCAGGGGGGCGTGGGGGCAGCGACTTATACCTGAGCCAACTGAAAGCAGATGGTTCTTCGTGGTCTGATCCAATTAATCTGGGCAGGAACATCAATACTCCTGGCGACGAAATGTTCCCGTTCTGGCATGCGAACGGCACGCTTTATTTTGCCTCAGACGGCCATTCCGGGTTGGGTGGATTGGACGTTTTTGAAACGCGTCAGGACGGTACGTCCTGGCAAATTCCGCGCAATCTTGGAAAGCCCATCAATTCATCACGAGATGATTTTGGGTTGATTTTTGACGATAAGCTCGCTCGGGGGTTTGTCGTTTCCAACCGTTTCGGCGGGGCAGGGCGAGACGATCTTTACGGCGTAGTAAGCACCGGCATTGAACTGGCAGGGACAGTCAGTAATGCATTCACTGGACAGAAAATCAGCGGTGCGTTGCTCCGGCTTCGCCAGTCGGGTCAAGAGCGTGTGCGAAGCAACAGCGACGCCTCTGGCAGCTATCGCTTTGCCGTAGGTACCCGTCGCCAGTATGACTTAGTAGTTTCAGCACCGGGCCACATTCAGAAAGTTGTACCCGTCGAAATAGGTGACTTGAGCTTTCCTTCGTCGGTTCAGGTGGATATCGCCCTCGAAGACACCTTGCTGCTCAAGCTCGTCGTGCAGGTAGTGGATAAAGATTCCCGTGCGCCGTTGACGGATGCCAAGGTGATGGTGTACAACAAATGCACCAACGTGAACACCGAAGTGCCGGCTGACGAAGAGGGTATTCTGCGCATAAGGCTCGAACCCAACTGCACCTTTTATGTAGCCGGGCGAAAACTGGGTTACCTGGATGACAACGAAGTGGTCAGCACCATGGGCATTACCGAATCTTCGGAGATGGCTGCTGTTTTAGAGTTGATCGAGATCAAGGAGGATCTGGTCATTGAGCTCAAGAACATTTATTATGATTATGGTCGCTATTACATCCGCGAGGATGCAGTTGGCGATTTGGATAACCTGGCGGGACTCATGGACCAGTACCCTTCGCTCAAGATTGAAATATCCAGCCATACCGACAGCCGCGGCAGCGATGAATACAACAAAGGGCTTTCGCAGAAGCGCGCAGAGACTTGTGTGGATTATTTGGTCACCAAGGGCATCAGTGCCGATCGTTTAGTGGCGCGCGGCTACGGCGAATATGTACTGCGCAATGATTGCGCTAACGACGTGGCGTGCAGCGAAGAGCTGCATCAGGTCAATCGACGCACAGAGTTCAAAGTGCTGAGCTTTGATCGCGTGCTGTACAGCGACGAAGTGGAGAACCCGGCAGTGAACCTTTACAAGAATGCTTTCGGGGACGATCAGAAGTACCTGGCCCGAACACAACTACCTGACGGTGGCAGCCAGGATCCCGCCATTCCGCTAATTGTGCAAAAGAATGCCGGAGAAGATGCACCTTCAGGTTTGCTGGCCAAACAACAAGAAGCATCGCGCGCTGCCGCTGCTGGTGTTGGAGAGACAAAAAGTGAAGAAGCCACGCCAACGCCCACTAAACGCAGTGAAAGAGCCAAACCAGAACGGAACAAACGAACCGTTGTGCTGGAGCCGGACCCAGTTCCCCCGGGCAAAAACAACCGGCAGGAGCGGGCAAATAGCAATAACCGTCCTGGCAGCCGAACGGAGAACCGAAGTAAGCCCGCCGCGCCAGCCGAAAATTCACCGGCAGTTTCTGCACCGGTTGTGGCACAACCCGAACGCCCGGCACAGAGCGCGCCGATCCCCGCCGCAGAGCAGGATCCGGATGCGCCTTGGTACAAAATCGGGGTGAGCTACAGTGTCCAATTAGCTTATGGTTCAAGCAATACCGCGGCTTTTTCTGCCTATTCTGACCTGGGGACGATCCACGTAGAGAAAAAAGCGAATGGGGTTCCTGTGATCGTGCTGGGGTATTTCAACAAGTATTCCGAAGCAAACTCCATGCAACAGGTGGTCCGTAGTCGCGGCATAAAGGACGCTTTTGTGATCAGCTATGTAGATGGCAAACGGCTGGAGTAGCAGCAACGATCTGCACACAAACTGAGCCTATCTGTCTGTTCCTCTGTCTAATCGTGGGTCCGTGAGTCCGTGAGTCCGTGAGTCCGTGAGTCCGTGAGTCCGTGAGTCCGTGAGTCCGTGAGTCCGTGAGTCCGCCATAACATAACCTATGGTATGTTATCGAGGCTTGGCTCAAACTGTTCGTAAGGCACCTCGGCAACCACAAACAGGCTTCCACAAACCAAAACAAGGTCATCGGGTTGCGCTGTTTGTAGTGCTTGCTTCAAGGCGTCGGCCACAGAAACACAAACCGAACCTTGCAACCCGTAAACAGCAGCTTGTTCCTGGAGCAGCAAGGCAGACAAACCACGAGGTATATCCGGACGCGCAAAATAGTAGCGCGCCTCCGTGGGAAAGCAGGGGAGGACCCCTGCCAGGTCTTTGTCATTAACTGTTCCGGTCACGATGTGCAATTGCTGGTGCGGCAAGCGCTTTATTTGAACAAACAGTAGCTGAAGCGCTTCGGGGTTATGCGCCCCGTCCACGATGAGCCAGGGCTGACGTTGCAGCACATCCCATCGGCCGCGGAAACCGGTTCGCTGCCGTACCTGCCACAAGCCCTGGGCCAGGGCATCTTCCCGCAAAGCGAAACCGTGGTCTTCTAACAAGAGCAGGGTTTGAATTACCGTGCGTAAGTTGCTGCGCTGGTAATCTCCGGCAAGAGCGCTGCGCAGGGCTCCGGACCACTTTCCCCCGGCCATATGCCAGCGGAATTCCAGTCCGTCAGGAAGTTCAACAAAATCATCCAGGGCGATGGTCTCCGAAGCAAGGTACAGTGGCGCCTGGTTTTGCTCGGCTACTTGGGCAAAAACCGGGAAAGTATCTTCGCGAAACTCTCCGATGACGACCGGCACTCCAGGTTTAATAATACCAGCCTTTTCGCGGGCAATGGACGGCAAGTCCGGTCCGAGCAGCGCTTGGTGGTCATGCCCGATGGAGGTGATGACAGACACCAGCGGATGCACGATGTTGGTGGAATCCAACCGACCACCCAAACCTGTTTCTACAACTGCCAAATCCACTTCCCAAGCTGCGAAACGCTCAAAAGCCATGGCCACCGTGGCTTCAAAAAATGAAGGCGAAACGCGCTCGATCAATGCGCGGTGTTCGCGAACAAAATCCACGACTTCAGCTTCGGAGATCGGTACCCCATTTAGCCGGATTCGCTCGCGGAAATCTTTTAGGTGAGGGGAGGTGTACAACCCGATTTTGTATCCGGAAGCTTGCAAGACTGAAGCGCATAGGTGGGCTACAGATCCCTTTCCATTGGTTCCGGCAATGTGCAGCGAAGCAAACCGATGGTGAGGCCTGCCCAACGCTTTGGTCAATTCCAGCGTATTGGTCAGGTCTTTTTTGTAAGCCATCGGGCCCTGACGCTGGTACATCGGGAGCATTCGGTACAAGTAATCCAGCGTGTCGGCGTAGTCCATCAATAGCAAGCCGCCAGACTTTGAAGCGGTCTTGTAAAGTTACCGGGAGCGGACCGGGTTCAAGCAAGCCCTAACACAAATTTAACACAGCAACATAAATTTAACACAGCAACATAAATTTAACACAGCAACACAAATTTAACACAGCCAGCGGCGCTTAGCGCAGTGTCAACTTGAACGTGATAAAGCCCTGTTGTATTTCGGGTGCGTCCGGGTCGGCGTTGAAGCGCGCTTTTCGGGCGTAGGCCACATACTTATCAATGAGGGCGCGATCCGTAATGGTAGAACCTTGGCGGGAGTATTGGGCATCGGTAACCTGCCCGTTTTTGTTTACCTGAATGGTAATCTTGATGTCGCCGTATTCCTGGTGAGCGTTGTCTGTAGGAGGGGGTCCAACCATGCCTCGGCCGCTGAGTCCAAAACTGATTCCCTTGTCGCCTAAACCGCTGTTTTGGCCCAGGTAATTGTCCGATTTTCCGCCGCTGGGATCACCCATATTGCCGCTGCCTTGGGTATTGCCCTGGCTTCCTGAATTGGATTTAAAATCGTGTTTCTCTTTGTTAAAGACGAAGCGTTCATCCACCGCCGGCTTTGGGTCGGGTTGAGGCACTTTGACTGAAGGTTTGGTCTCCTGTACAGGTTTTGGCTTTTCTACCGGCTTTTTAACTGGTTCCTTTTTTTCTGCGGGCTTGGGCAATGCAACTGATTCTTCGAACTGCTGATCAACCGCCCCATCAGGAGATTTTTGCTCCTCCGTTTCCGGTTGCGCGGGGGCTGGCTGCGGTTGCGTGTTAGGGTTCTCTTGGCCAAATCCGGTTGCAGTCGTTCCAAAATCAACCAGAAGTCCTTCTTCAGCAGGGGGGGGGTAGGGGGTGTAGAACCCTAGCAAAAAGAAAAGCAGCACCATTAAAGCACAAATAGCGGCCGTAGCCAAGGCTGACCGGACGCGGTTCTCGCGTTCGAGCGTTTCCCATTGCGTGGAACCCGATGATTTGTAAGCAGTAGACAGGGTAGCTCCCATGTTCTTTAAACGTTTCGGAGGAATCAGCGCTGCGGCTCCGTGGCCAGAATCATTTTTATCTTCTGTTCGCTGGCAATGCTCATGACTTTGACCACCTGTTCAATAGCCACCGTTTTGTCCGCGTAAAGCACGACCGTTGGATCAGCCTGACCAGCAACACCTTGCAGCAAAAGTGAGGCCAATTGTTCCAAGGCAACAGGTTCGTTGTTGTAATAAAACTGGTTCTGTGCGTCAATGGCCACGGCTACGTTCTGTCTGGCCTGCGTTTGGCTGGTGGAATTGGGCAGGAGCAATTTAACAGCATTCGGCTGCACCAAGGTAGAGGTCAGCAAAAAGAAGATCAACAGCAAAAAGATGATGTCTGTCAACGACGACATGCTGAAGTCTGCCGATCGCTTGTTTCGCATGCGCATGCTCATGCGGCAGGCTCTTGCAGGAGGTCCATAAATTCCACTGAAGTGGCCTCCATGTTGTAAACTACTTTTTCCACTAAGGCTACCAACAGGTTGTACCCAATGTATGCGATAATGCCCACTGCAAGACCGGCAGCAGTGGTAATCATGGCCTCGTAAATACCGCCGGCCAGGTCGCTGGCTACTACGTTGTCATTGGAGGCCATTTGAAAAAAAGCGCGGATCATCCCGGTTACTGTACCCAGAAACCCAATCATGGGCGCCGCACCGGAGATGGTGGCCATGGTAGCCAGGTTCTTTTCCATTTTGTAGATCTCGAGCTTGCCCACATTTTCAATGGCGACTTCGATGTTTTTCAATGGCTTGCCGATGCGCAGCACCCCCTTTTCAATCATGCGGGCAATAGGGGTATCCGTGTTCTTGCACAGCATTCTGGCCGCTTCAACATTTCCGGTTACCACGTAGTCGCGGATGTTCCGCATAAAGTTCTTGTCCACGCGCGAAGCCTTGCGTATAGTGAGCCAACGCTCAATAAAAAGGTAAATGGACAAGACGAATAGCACGGCAATCGGAATCATGATCACACCGCCTTTCAGCGCCAGATCAACGAGCGTGGTTTTTTCAGGTCCGGTGGCCATTGCGGCTGCCGAAGTATCCGCAGTGATTTGCAACAAGGTTGTGAGCATGCAAAAGGTAAAGTAAGTGAAGGGGGAAGGGGACCGGAGCGCGTGGCCGGCGCATTATGTTGCTCCTAACGAACCAACGACCGGCGTAGTATCCAGAATCAGGCCAAAGATAACCGGGAGTGGTGCGTGGACAGGGCGGACCTTTGAACGGAAGCCCTTCGCCTGTTCAGAATAGTGAACAGATAGGCCCACGGAATTGGGGGTTCAGGAAATGTCCACATCGCGTCATTTCCGGGGTTGTTTTCAGGCTCCTGCGGCCGGATTTGCCTATATTTGCCGGGTCCGTCTTTTAGGATGAATCACGCATATTATCAGCAAGTTATACATGGCAGATAACGAGAACATTATTCCGATTAACATCGAGGAGGAAATGAAGTCCGCCTACATTGATTATTCAATGTCGGTCATTGTTTCCAGAGCGCTACCAGACGTGCGCGACGGCCTAAAGCCGGTCCACCGCCGCGTCTTGTATGCCATGCAGGACCTCGGGGTTACCGCAAGTAAGCCGCACAAGAAATCGGCTCGCATAGTCGGGGAGGTGCTTGGAAAGTACCACCCGCACGGAGACGGTTCGGTATACGATGCCATGGTTCGCATGGCGCAAAGCTGGTCGTTGCGCTACCCCTTGGTTGACCCTCAAGGCAACTTTGGCTCGATTGACGGCGACGGACCAGCCGCTATGCGATATACGGAAGCGCGGCTTCGCCGAATTGCGGAGGAAATGCTCTCGGACATTGGCAAGGATACCGTTGACTTCGGGCTGAACTTTGATGACTCGCTCGAAGAGCCCACCGTACTTCCCGCCAGAATACCCAACCTGCTGATAAACGGAGCCAGCGGCATCGCGGTAGGTATGGCAACCAACATCCTTCCGCATAACCTGCGCGAAGTAGCCAATGGCATCATCGCCTATGTTGACAACCGGGACATCACGATCCCGGAATTGATGGAGTATATCAAAGCTCCGGACTTTCCTACCGGCGGTATCATTTACGGCTACGATGGCGTCAAGGAGGCTTTGGAAACAGGCCGCGGCAAAATCGTCGTTCGCGCCCGCACCGAGGTGGAGACCTCGCCAGGAGGGAGGGAGAGCATCATTGTCAGCGAGATTCCCTACCAGGTCAACAAAGGGGCCATGCTCGAGAAGATGGGGCAGTTGGTCAACGATAAAAAGCTGGAGGGCATTTCCGCCATTCGCGATGAGTCGGGCCGCCGTGAAGCAATGCGAATCGTTTTTGAACTAAAGCGAGATGCGGTGGCAACGGTTGTCCTGAACCAGTTGTACAAGTACACGCAATTGCAGACGTCCTATGGCGTCAACAACATTGCGTTGGTGGACGGCCGGCCGCGGATGTTGAACATCAAGCAGATGATCGGCTACTTTGTGGAGTTTCGCCACGAGGTTATTGTACGCCGCACTAAATACGAACTGGCGGAGGCCGAAAAGCGAGCCCATATCCTGGAAGGTCTCATCATTGCGCTGGACAATCTGGATGCCGTCATTGAGTTGATCCGCGCCTCGCGTACCCCGGACGAGGCCCGCGAAGGCCTGATGCAGAATTTCGGGCTCAGTGAAATTCAGTCAAAAGCCATTTTGGAGATGCGCCTTCAGCGCCTCACCGGGCTGGAGATGGACAAAATCCGGCAGGAATACGCCGAGATTATGGACACTATCTCCCGCCTCAAAGCCATTCTGGCGGATGAAGGCTTGCGGATGCAAATCATCAAGGACGAAACCGCTGAAATCCGCGATAAATACGGCGATGAACGCCGTACCACCATTGACTACAGCGGGGGTGACTTCCGCATGGAAGACATCATCACCAAAGAAGATGTGGTGATCACGATTTCCCACCTGGGCTACATCAAGCGCACCGCCGCCACAGAATACCGCGCTCAGGCAAGAGGAGGCAAGGGGGCTAAAGGCGGCTCTACCCGCGACGAAGATTTCATCGAGCACATTTTCGTGGCTTCCAGCCACGATTACATGCTGTTCTTTACGGAGTTAGGCCGCTGTTTCTGGCTTAAGGTGTACGAAATTCCGGAAGGCACCCGCACGTCCAAAGGGCGCGCCATTCAGAACCTGGTGGCCATTCCGCGCGAAGACCGGGTGCGCGCCTACATCAACATACCGGACTTTACGGACGAAGATTTCATCAACAGCCACTACCTGGTTTTCTGCACCCGCAAAGGTGTGATCAAGAAAACCTTGGTAGAGCAATTCTCCCGACCGCGAACCAACGGCATTATTGCAGTAAACGTCCGCGACGGGGACACTTTGCTGGAAGCCTGCCTGACTAACGGGTCCTGCTACATTGTCATGGCTGTGCGCTCTGGTAAGGCTGTGCGCTTCAAAGAAGACGCGGTTCGGGAAATGGGTCGAAACGCCTCTGGTGTCCGGGGCATCACCCTGGCAAATGACGAGGATGAGGTGGTTGGCATGGTCTGTGTAGACAAAAGCGATACTGACGACGTGGACGTACTCGTGCTCAGCGAAAAAGGCTATGGCAAACGCACCCCGATCCTGGATTATCCGGAAACAAACCGGGGGGGCAAAGGGGTCAAAACCATGCAGGTCACGGATAAAACAGGCAAACTGGTTGGTTTAGCTGCTGTCACAAAGGAGCAAGACCTGATGATCATCACCGAATCGGGCATTGCCATCCGGATCGCTGTCAAAGCCATTAGCCAGCTTGGCCGGGCCACACAAGGAGTTCGCGTCATCCGGTTGGGAGAGGAGGAACACATCGCCTCTATAGCCCGTCTGGAACCTGAAGAAGAATTAGAAACCAGCCCTGAAGAAGACAACGTGCTTAACCAGACTGCGCCGATTTTGGATCTGGACAGCGACGAAATACCCGAAACTTTTGAAGACGATCCGGAAGAGGACGAATCGCCAGTCGACGAACCAGACGAGTTGGACGGTGGGTCAGACGACGAAGAAGATCTTGATTCCGAAGAGGATCAGCTCGATGGGTAACCTGAATGCCGCGTTTGTGCGAAGGAGCCCTTCACCCGAAACCAGAAGTGCATCCTAAGCCCATTTAACAACCTTCCCTAAATAAGACTCTGAAAATCAACCCCATGAAGCCCAAGGCAATCACCCGAATCATTCTCCTTGTTTCGCTTGTCAGCGCGGCCGGATTTAGTTTTGGGCAGAGCAGCAAGCTTATTAGCGCTGCTTCTTATATTGATAACGGCCAATACGGCAAAGCGTTTGAGGCGCTGGAAGAGGCGCGTGTCAATGAAAAAACTGCGACCAGCGAGCGTACCTATTACCAGTACTTGCGCCTGTACATCGCCCTAGCGCTGGATTCTTCAGGCGATTTCGCCTCCCTTTCTGCCGAACCTCTGTTGGATGCGCGTGAGGCCGCCCAAAAAACGGTGGAGTACGACGTCAGCAAGCGCGTATCCAACCAAACGGTTGTTGAAGCGGACAAGTTGGCCCGCTTGCTGTACAATGAAGGCCTTACTGCCTATCGCGCAGCCGATTACAGCAAAGCGTATGACTATTTCCTGGGTGCATACGATGCGCACCGGGTCATCTATCAGTACGGCAAAGTAGATGGTCCCGACACCTCGACGTATTATTTCGCAGCCATTTGCGCCGATGTTTCCGGCCAGAAAGACAAGGCTGAAACCATGTATAAAGAGTTGATTGCCATGAACTTCAACGAAAGTGGGCTCTACGGAAATTTGGGAAAACTTTACTTGGCAAAAGGCGATTTGGCAAACGCTGAAAAAACGTTTGCCGAGGGGAGGACCAAGTTTCCGAAGAGCCAGGATTTGCTGATCGATGAACTGAACTATTTCCTGCAGCAGGGGCGTGCTCCGGAGGCCATTGACAAGTTTCAGCTGGCTATTGCCAACGACCCCGACAACCCGGAGCTGTACTTCGCCATGGGCACGGCGTACCAGGCCCTGATCGCCCTGGACTCCCTGAATGCTCAAAAACACATGGCCGAAGCGCGGGCTGCCTATGGTAAGACCATAGAACTTAACCCAAAGAGCTTTGATGCCTATTTGAATACGGGCGCTTTGTACTACAACGAAGGAGTGTTGGTTCAGGAGCAGCTCAACAACGTAGACATCAACGATCAGAAGCGGGCCGATAAGTTAGCCGCCGATCTAAAAGAGCTGTACAGCCAAGCGCTACCGTTCTTCCAGAACGCAGCCCGGGTTTACGAAGAAATGCCAGAAGATGAAAAAATCGATGTGTTTTACGCCATTGAAGTTTACCGATCGCTCAAAGAGATTCAGGTGCGCTTAGGCGACTATACCGCATCCGGCGCTGCCAAAAAGCGGATGGAGGAACTGGAAGCTCAGCGAGCCGCCAACAACTAAGGCAAGTTGCTATTTCAGGGCCATGCTGAACGTTCAGGAGCTGAGGTTTGACTTTTGCAAGACATAGCTGAGGTTTGACTTTTGCAAGACATAGCTGAGGTTTGACTTTTGCAAGACATAGCCGAGGTTTGACTTTTGCAAGACATAGCTGAGGTTTGACTTTTGCAAGACATAGCCGAGGTTTGACTTCTGCTGCACATAAGATCACACGCGAACCGACCGGAAGTTTTTCCGGTCGGTTCTTTTTTTGAAGAACACCGGAGTGTGAGTAGGCGACGGGGCACTTAGAGCGCGGCAGCAGGTGCCATGGCAAAAGGTAGCTGAACCAATGCGCAATCAGCAGGCGTACGGGTAGAACCTGATTTTCTGATTTATAATCCTACTTAACATAATATTAATTATGAGTCAAGAAAGCCAATTTCTATTCCCCGATCGGACTTATCAAACAACACTCCATCCAGAAGGCTCAGACCACGTGGTTTTGTACCCCTTGAAATTCCCTACCTGTTTTCTGCTGTCACTACCACCACCAATTTGTTGCAAAAGTCCATCATGTGTTCGGCTATACTTGCCGTATACCTGAATTCTATTAGGTATTTCTTAGTTGCTATTTACTCCCAATCCTGGACATGGGCCTGACCCAAGAAACGATTAACCGATGAACCGCCTTCAAATTTTCCTTACAATAGCCATCAGTTTTCAGACTATCTGGCTTCAGGCCCAGACGTTCTCCTGGAACGGCGCTACATCGGCGGCTTGGAACACCAACACTAACTGGACACCTAATGGTATTCCGGGCCCCGGAAGCACGGTAAACATTAACTCAGATGCCGTTCCTAACATTTGCAGATTAGATGCCGCTCGAAGCATTTCAGTGCTTAATGTATCAGCGGGCACCCTGGATCTTAACGGGTTCACGCTCACGACAACAACTCGCTCCTCGTTCTCTGGGGGAGTCGTTTCTGGTGGCGGGATCAGTGCACCTACCATTCCAACCTTGACTAATACTACCTTCCAGGGTACCCTAACCATCACAAAAACCGGGGGAACCAACAACTTTTGGGCAGGCGGAAGCACGTTTAATGGCCCCGTGACCATCATCAATGCCGGCACAGCTGTGATACGGATGGGTAACACCAACGGGGACGTTTTCAATGACGATGTACGCTTCATCAATACCTCAACCCGCTACATCGATGTCGCTTACCGCGACACAACCTGGTTTAACGGCAACCTGACCTTGGACAACACCGGAATCCAAGGCATGCGAATCGGGGCAGCCAACAACGCTACCACCACATCCTACCTGGCATCCGGCTCTGCCTTGTTGACCAACGGATTCACCAATGGCCAACTCTTGATCAGGCGTATGGAGCAAGCAGGCACCGCTGCTAATGGCGCGTTTACCCCTTCGACCGCTACCTTGGCCAACTGCATTTTCAGAGGAGGCATTTCCGTTAGGGCAACGGCAACTACGTTATCCATAGCCAACTCAACGTTTTCGGCCAGCAATACCTTTACCTCTCAAACCAATATGGGCATCAATGGTGTCAATAATTTTAGTACAGTTTCCGGATTGACCCAACTAACAATTAACGGCTCCACTGGGACGATGACTTGGGCAGGTGGCAATACCTTCGGGGACGTTGTGATTACCAACAACGCGCCAAATCTTGTTCGGTTAGCCAATACGTCCGGGGATGTGTTCGCGCGCACTGCGACCTTTGTCAACACAGGTGCTGGAGGTTTTCAGGTTGCCTACCTAGGCAGCAATACTTTTGCCGATGATATTACCCTGGCCAACTCAGGCAGTGGAGGAATTGCTTTTGGAACACTCACAGGTACCAGCGTACAAGCAGCTGGTCGCCTCATTAATGGCGGTTACTCTAACGGACTGCTGACTTTAAATCGCTTTACACAAACAAGTTCGGTGGCGAATGATGCTTTCGCGCCTACCGTCTTTAGTGCCACTGCGAGCACATTTAATGGAAATTTCTCGCTGAACACCACGAGCACTACCATAACAATAAATACGTGCAATTTTAACGGGACCAGCAACAGTTTCGCGTCCAACACCAGCACCAGCATTACTTCCAGCAATTTTCCCCGCTCCAACACCATTACACCAGTAACCAGCCTGACCCTGACCAATGCCAATACGTTTAGCACCAGTTCCGGCAGTTCGCAACTGACGCACAACAGTGCTACCGGGGGAGTCACCTGGACTGGGGGCAATACATTTGGAAATGTGACCATCACCAAAAATGCTGGGCAATTACTTCGTCTTGCAAACTCCGCAGGGGATATTTATACCGGAACAGCCAACTTTGTTAATGCCGGGGCAAATGCGCTGGAAGTCAGCTATGTAGGTAGCTCTTCGTTTGCGGGCAACATCACGCTCACCAACAACAGTGCATCCGGAATTTCTTTCGGAGCAAGTTCCGGCACAACTGCTCATACTAGCGGAAGGCTGATCAATGGTGGGTTTACGCTGGGGCCGCTTACACTCAATCGGTTTACACAATCGGGTACAACGGCTAATAGCGCCTTCTCCCCCACTGTTTTTAATGCCTTAAACAGCACGTTTAACGGGAACTTCAGCATTAGCACAACGACTGGTGCCATTGTTTTGAACGGCTCCAGGTTTACTGCTTCCAACACGTTTCTGCCAGCTACCACGCTGACTTTGACTAATGCCAATTCGTTCAGCACAGTTTCTGGCTCCACCCAGTTGACCAACAACGTAAGCGCCGCAGCCATAACCTGGACAGGTGGAAACACCTTCGGCCCTGTTACCATCACGAACAATGCAGCAGGCTTACTCCGGCTGGCGAACACTGTCAGGGATATATTCAACAACACCTCTGCTTTTACCAATACAGTTGCTGGCGGCATTCAAATCAGTTATGTCGGGGTCAGTACCTTTGCCGATGACATCACCCTGACCAACAGCGGAACGGGTGGAATATCTTTTGGCGCTCTTACAGGAAACACTTCGCTTACCGGGGGAAGTTTACTAAGTGGAGGGTTCAGCAATGGGCCTTTAACCCTAAACAGGGTTACGCAAACCAGTGCTAATGCGAACGGCTCTTTTACCCCAACAATTTTTACCGCGTTGAATACAACGCTGAATGGAAATTTCTCTCTGACAACCACGGGGTCAACCATAACCATTACTACGTCCAGTTTCACGGCTTCAAATGTTTTTAGTGCAGCCACCACCATCACTTTGAACAATGCCAATGCTTTTAGCACGGTATCTGGAAACACTGCCTTCACGATAGGTGGCGGAGGTATTGTTACCTGGACAGGCGGGAATACTTTCGGTAATGTTTCAGTGACTACCAACAGTGCCAACTACCTTCGAATGGCCAATACGAATGGCGATGTGTTCACCGGTTCGGCCACGTTCGTCCAGAACGCTGCCGGCATCCTTTCCCCTGCTTATAATGGAATCAGTTCTTTCGCAGGTAATATTTCCACGACGGGTACAGCCTCGGCGATTACTTTTGGAGGTGGTGCAGGAGTAGTAGTCATCAATGGCTCCACTGCACGAACCTTAAGTGGCTCTGCCCTGCGCCTTCCGGTCATCGCCCGCCTGACCATGAACACAACCGGCGCCGGAATTTTGACATTGGGGGTGCCCCTGAACATCAGCGTTTCCCTGACTTGGACGTCAGGACTGATCAATACAGACAATACCAACCTGCTTACTTTAACAGACGAAACGGTTACGACGACAAGGGGCAACGCTAACGCATATGTGAACGGCCCTATGCAGTATACCCACAACTCCAACTCAGTCACCCGATCGGTGCTAAACCTTGCCTTGGGAAAGGGGGGTGAGTGGCGACCCGCCGTACTTTCGGTAGGTCATTCCACCACAACCTCCTACACTTACCGAGGTGAAGTATTTGCTGCCAGTGCAGATGCCCTGGGATTGAACGTGCCCGCTGGAGTAGTTGATGTATCCGATACAAGGTACTGGGACATTGGCCGCTACCTGACCTCTTCTTTGGCTTCCGCCCCCTCAGCCGACTTGCGAACTGCGTCTGGCCAACAACCCATTATCCAGCTTTTCTTTGATATAAGCGACGGTATCACTGATGGCAGCTTTCTGACCATTTGCAAGAACACGGATGCAGATCCAGGATCCTGGGTAGATATTGGCTCTTCTGGAACACCGCCCTACGACGGAGGAGGCAACCTCACCGGCAGCATAACATCAACCTCTACACCAACCGCCTTTAACTCCTTCAGCCTGTTTACCATGGGTAACTTGAATTATGCGCTACCGGTGACTTGGGTGAGTTTTGATGCTACAGTTATACAGCATATTGTCCAATTGGACTGGCAAACTGGTACCGAAACCAATACGGATCGATTTGCAGTGGAGCGCTCCGCTAATGGCGAGGACTTCACAGATGTCGCTTTTGTGCCTGCTGCAGGCAACAGCCCATCCTTGCTTACTTACCAGATTGCCGACAAGCAGCCGCTGCCCGGGGTTTCTTACTACCGCCTGCGCCAGATCGACTTGGACGGCAAGTACGGCTACTCCTCCATTCGAACGGTTAATCGCACAGGGATAGCATTAGCGCCCTGGGTGACCAGCGTTGCGCCAAATCCTTTCACAGACGTAATTCACGTTGCTTCCTCTGGCCAAGACATTAGCGACATGGAAGTAAGGCTTTACGAATGGACGGGGGCTTTGAAGGCACAAATCAGCACATCCAGCGCCAATTTGGAACTGAAAACTCCCAATTTGGCCCCTGGAATTTACCTGCTTGAAATAGAGCAAAATGGGCAAATGCACCGGTCTAAAGTGGTCAAGAATTGATGCAGTAGCCACATTCAGTTCTCGAAAACGTAAAAAAACGTGCATTATCCAATCACAAGAAACCAGTATGAAACGTTAAAAGCTACGGTATAATAATGTGGGAATTCTTTATATAGGATTATTATATAATAGTCTCGTCCTGTGCTCCATGAACCAGCATAAAACTAACGAGGCAAGTCAATACATTCTACAAGGACCCCAACTTTCCTCCCGGAAATCAGCCAAAAGACTCCCTTTAATTCGGTCAATTATCTGAATAATTCTTGATAGTTCTCCCGGATTTCCGCCATTATAAATTCTATCCCCTAGCGCCAGGCCCTTTGCCTGGCGCTTTGCTTTTTACGCCATTTGATTTCAGAAAAAGTGGTTCAAAGCAGTCTCTTAGGCGTCGCAACGCTACTCATCCAGAGGATAACACCAGCATTTTTGATCAAAGTGCGGAGTCACCCTCAGCTTCTTGCTGATCTATGTTAATGGAAAGCATTATGCGATAATGGGTTCAAAAGCCAGCGATAAACCCTTTAGAGCAATACTCTTCTGCCTAAGCCAGCATCATAGCCATGTCACCGATTACTCAAAAAGTCATCATCCTATTGCAAGCCTTTCTGCTGTGCAATTCCGTCGCTAAAGCGCAGTTATTCGAATGGAATGGGTCTCTCTCCAATGATTGGGCTACGGACGAAAACTGGACGCCTAACGGCATTCCAGGCGTAGGAGATAGCGTATGGATTAACAGTGATGCTGTTCCGAACATCTGCCTTCTGGACGATGACAAAACCATAGCCGTTCTTTTGTTAACAGCGGGCACCCTCGATTTCGGAGATTATCAATTCACGGCTAGTGTAAGTGTGGCCATATCCAATGGAATCTTGCAGAATGGCACCTTGTCCAGCCTAACCTTTAACTCAATATCAAACGCTACATTTAATGGCGCAATTAATTTAATTAAAACAGGTGCCATAAATAATGATTGGTATGGTGGAAACACGTTCAATGGGCCAACTACAATTACAAACAATGGCAGCGCCCGTGTCCGACTCGCCAACACTGTTGGAGATATTTTTAACGACCAAGTACAATTTATCAATAATTCCCTCGCAACATTTGATATTGCTTATCGGGACACAACCTTTTTCTATTCACTAGTAACTTTAGACAATAGCGCTACAGGTGGAATGACCATAGGGAACAGCAATACCGCTGCGGCTCAATCCTTCCTTGAGCCAGGTGCTGCACTATTAACCAACGGTTTCTCCAATGGACGGCTCATCATCCGAAGGATGACACAGAGTAGTACTGACCCAAACGGGAGCTTCAACCCTACTACAGCCACCTTAACCTCCTGTAATTTTAATGGAAATTTTAGTCTTTCAACAAGTGGAGGAAACCTTACGTTTGCTTCCTGTGCGTTTACCGCTGCGAACTCCTTTAGTGCTGAAGGCAACATTTCCATGTCAGGATCCAATCAATTCAGCACAACAACTGGAAGCACGAATATCACTCGCAATGCTGGAACAAACAATTCAACATGGTCTGGAGCTAATTCTTTTGGTGACCTCATCCTTACCAACAACAGCACCTATTTCATTCGCCTGGCAGGTACAACTGGTGACTCCTTTGGACGGACTGCCCAATTTGCGAACACCAGCAGTGGAGGAATTCAAGTCAGCTACAGGGGCAGCAACATCTTTGGAGGCGACATTACGCTGACCAACAGTGGCAGCGGGGGTATTACGTTCGGCGCCGGTGGCGGCACAAGTACGCAATCTTCTGGCGCATTGCTGACAGACGGCTACAGTGCGGGGCCGCTTACCATTAGTAATTTTACCCAATCAAACAGCAGTGCCAACGAACGCATCACCCCGACTGCCTTTACAGCCACATCGTGCAGCTTTAGCGGCAACTTTGCGATTACCACCAGCAGCGGTGCCATTACCCTTACCACCAGTAATTTCCTGGCGAGCTGCTCCATGATCAGTGCAACCCACATTTCAGCAACAGGAGCACACCAGTTTAGCACGGTAAGCGGCTCTTCTGAATTTATTATGAATGGCGGATCAAATATCACATGGACGGGCGGGAACACCTTTGGGAACGTCAGCTTTACAAACAATGGAACTTCCTACTTGCGTTTAGGCAATACCAATCCAGATGACTTTAATGGTTCCGCCACATTTGTGCAGACCAGCACGGGCGCCCTTTCGCCAGCTTACAGTGGAAACAATACGTTTTCAGGCGACATCTCCACGGTTGGCTCTACTGTAGCAATAGAATTTGGATCGGGTACTGGTCGAGCTACCTTTGATGGGAACAGCAACCGCACCTTGTACGGAGATGTACTCCTCCCCCCTGTTTTTCAGCGAATGACCGTGAACATAAGCAGCGGAGGCAACATGCTGCTGGACGTTTCCATGGCTGTTGTGGCCGACCTAACGATGACCCAGGGTACCATCACCAGCTCGTCCATAAATTTAGTTACGCTTCGCGATGAAACCACCACGTCAACTGTGGGCAACGTCAGCGCATACATTAACGGGCCTATGCAATATGGCATGAATTCGAATACCACTTCGCGTTCCGTGCTATATTTCCCCATTGGAAAAGGCGCTGACTGGCGTCCTATCACGTTGGAAGTGGCTCACAGCATCTCGTCTGACTACACCTACAGGGCCGAAGTTTACCAGAATTCAGCCTTGGAATTGGGTTACGCACTCCCTCCAACCGTTCAGCTAATTTCGCAGGCCCACTATTGGCAAATGGAGCGGTTTCTAACCGCTGGAATGGTGGAAGATCCTGATGGCAACATCCGCACGGCCGCAGGACAAGAACCTAGAATCACCTTATTTTTCGGAATAAACGATGTTGTCTTCGATGGATCTGACCTGGTTGTCTGCAAGAACACGGCTGCCGCTCCAAGTACCTGGATTGATATTGGAGGAACCGGAGCACCGGCATTCTCCGGTGGGGACACCCTGATCGGAAGCGTTACTTCCACGTCGGCACCAAGCGCATTTACTTCATTTAGCTTGTTTACCCTGGGCAGTTTTTCAGAAAATCCCTTGCCGATAGAGCTCATATCCTTTCAAGCTGAAGCGCTGCCAGGCCAGGTACAACTTTACTGGAACACCGCTTCAGAGCTGCAAAGCAAGGAGTTTATGGTAGAGCGTGCCACAAAAGAAGTGGAATTTGGTGCTATTGGGACGGTTGCCGCAGCGGGCAACAGCAGCACAATGCTGAACTATCGCTTCTCCGATGAAAAGCCCGAACCAGGAACCAATTATTACCGGCTCAAACTCGTAGATATAGACGGTACAATTCGGTATTCAGCCATTCGCAGCGCAGTCTACGAACAGCTAACAGCAGAAGGTACAGCACAACTTTTCCCTAATCCCAATTACGGTTCGGCCTATTTCACTACTTCAGGCAGCTTACAGGCCGGTGAAACAGTATCGCTGTTCTCCGCTACCGGCGAGCGTGTACTGCACCAGGACTTGGAGCAAGGCGACCAAGCTGTTCTGGACGTATCCGCCCTTCCCTCGGGAATTTATTACCTGCGCGCTGGAACACCGCTGCGTCCTATTCACATGACCATGGTCAAAGAGTGAGCAGGAGGATCATGGCTTGAGCTTTTCAGCGAATGCCTTTTTGAACTTGTCCATTTTGGGCCGGATCAAATAGGCGCAATAGGGTTGATCCGGGTTGTTGGCGAAGTAGTCCTGGTGGGAGGCTTCCGCGGCAAACCAATTGACAAGCGGGCTGATTTCCGTTACAACAGGATTTTGCCAGGTACCACTTTCTTGAGCCGCTTGACGCGAAAGCTCGGCGACACGCTTCTGCTCCTCGTCGTGGTAAAAAATGACCGAGCGATATTGCGTGCCTACATCGTTGCCCTGGCGGTTAAGCGTGGTGGGGTCATGGGTGGCCCAAAACACCTCCAAAAGTTCAGCATACGAAATAACCGCCGGATCAAATTGGACGCGTGTCACTTCTGCGTGACCGGTTCGGCCATCACAGACTTCGCGGTATGCCGGATTCTTGACATGACCTCCGGAATAGCCGGAAACCACGGAATTAACACCGTTCAGGCTCTCAAAGAAGGCTTCTGTGCACCAAAAACACCCGGAACCGAAGGTGGCTTCGGCTAATTCTTTTTGAGGAGAAGCAATCCGGTCAGGATCAGGTTGCTGGCTGTTTGAAGCGGTGGTTGTGCTTTCCATGGTCGTTTTTTCGGGCGAAATGGCTTGGTTCGCGTTGCGGGGGCTGGTTTCCGAAGAAAGTCCGCACGAAGCCAACACAAGGACAAACAATACGTGCATGCTGAAAGTTTTCATGGTTTAGATCGTCTGGTTGACTTTCTACAAACCAGAACACCCCGATTAAGCCTCAGGTTCGATTCTTTGCAGAATGAGGCAAAAAAAATCAACATCGCTCAGATTTTTGCCCCTGGCTTTGGGATAGGATTGTGCGGGCTTAATTTGGCTCTGTGTTAGAAATCGCCGTGCCCCCCCTCCCCCCTTCCCCTGCTGGCAATGCCTCCGGCATTGCCGATGCGAGTCCCCCCCCCCTCAACGAAGCTGCCTGGTCCAACCTGGCTCGCTCACTGGCTGGCGAATTGCACCGCAGCCGGACCATTCGCATGCTCTATGCCACCGACGCCTCTTCGTACCGCGAGATGCCGGAGGCTGTGGCCTACCCCAGGAACGAGGAAGACTTGCTGCGCTTGCTCACTTTTGCGCGGCGCTACCGCATCGGGCTGGTTCCGCGCACGGCCGGCACCTCGCTGGCCGGACAAGTGGTCGGCAAGGGTCTGGTGCTCGATCTATCGAGGCACTTCACCAATATCCTGCACCTGGACGTTGAAAAAGGCACCGTGCGCGTTCAACCTGGCGTCATCCGCGACGAACTAAACCGCTACCTGGCTCCGCACGGCCTGTATTTTGGTCCGGAGACATCCACTGCCAACCGGGCGATGATCGGTGGCATGGTGGGAAACAACGCTTGTGGATCCAACTCGGTGGTTTACGGCAGCACCCGGGAGCACACCGATTCCGTACGCGCCATCCTGGCTGATGGCTCGATCACCGAATTCCAGGCGCTGTCTGCAGCAGACGCCCAAGCCAAAGCCGCGCAGCAGGATCTGGAAGGCGCGCTCTACCGGCAGGCGCTAACCTGGAAACATGATCCCGCCGTGCAGGCTCAAATTCGGGATGCGTTTCCCAAAGCGGACATTCCCCGGCGCAACACCGGCTACGCATTAGACTTATTGCTCGCCGACCCCGGCGCTGCGCTTCCCGGCGGTCTGGACTTTTGCCGGCTGCTTTGTGGCTCGGAGGGCACCTTGGCGCTGGCGACGGAAATCTCGCTCAGGCTCCAACCCCTTCCCCCGAAACACAAATTGTTGATCTGCGCGCATTTTAACTCGCTGGACGAGAGTTTGCGCGCTAACCTCGTGGCGTTGCAATTTCAACCGACCGCAGTTGAGTTGATGGACCACTTCCTGCTGGATTGCACTAAAGACAGTTTGTCGCAAAAGGTCAACCGGTTTTTTCTGGACGGCGAACCGCGCGCGGTGTTAGTGGTGGAATTGGCGCGGCACGATGCGCAAGACCTGGAACAGGATGCCCTTGCGCTCGTGGCGGCCTTGCAAGAACATAATTTCGGCTATGCATATCCTTTAGTACGCGGCGAAGATATTCCCCGTGTTTGGAATTTGCGAAAGGCCGGATTGGGCTTGCTCAGCAACATGCCCGGCGATTCCAAACCTGTTCCGGTAATCGAGGACACCGCTGTTGCTGTTGCGGATCTGCCCGCCTACATCGCTGAGTTCAACCGCATCATGGCGGATTACGGGTTGTACTGCGTGCATTATGCGCACGCCGGCTCGGGCGAATTGCACCTCCGCCCTATTCTGGATTTGAAAACCGCCGGGGGGCAGAAGCTGTTCCGGACTGTGGCCGAGGAAGTGGCTGCCTTGGTTAAACGTTACGGAGGTTCGCTTTCGGGCGAGCATGGAGACGGCCGTTTGCGCGGCGAGTTTCTGGAGCAAATGGTGGGGCCTGAAAACTTCCAGCGAATGGTGGCAATCAAGCGGCTCTGGGATCCGGAAGGGGTCTTGAATCCGGGAAAAATTGTGGACACGCCGCCCATGGACCAGTTTCTGCGCTACGACGCTGGACAGGAAACCAGAACATTTAATACGGTGTTTCGCTTTCGCCGGGAGCAAGGCATCATGCGCGCGATTGAGCAGTGCAATGGCTCCGGCGACTGTCGCAAGTTGCCCGAAGCTGGAGGCACGATGTGTCCCTCGTACCAGGCCAGCCGCGAGGAGCGCGACAGCACGCGGGCCCGCGCCAATGCGCTGCGAGAAGTACTGACCCGTTCGCCCGAAAAAAATCCATTTGCCGACCCGGCCCTCGAAGCCGTCCTGGACCGCTGCCTGTCTTGCAAAGGATGCACCGGCGAATGCCCCAGCAACGTGGACATGGCCCGCCTCAAATCGGAATGGCTCTACCAGCGGTACGCCGGAAAGGGCTTTCCGATGCGGACACGCTTGTTTGGTCATGTTGCCAAGCTGAATGAATTCGGGGGAAAATTCGCTGCCTTGAGCAACTTTGCGCTCCGCAGCCGCTGGACTTCGCCCCTGGTCAAGCGCGCGATGGGCGTGCACCCGCTGCGTCAATTGCCTATGATCCACGGGCAGTCGCTTCGGAGCTGGATGCGGCATTCCGCACCGGTTAGTGCTTCGCCGTTTCGCGGCCAGGTATGGCTGTTTATTGACCCGTTCAGCGACCGGTTAGACGTGCCTGTTGGCCAGGCGGCCGTGCGCCTGCTCAGTGGGCTGGGCTATGCGATTCGCGTTGCGCCGGCCGGAGAATGCGGGCGCACCTACCTGTCCAAAGGTATGCTGGCGCATGCGCGCACACTGGCAGAGCGCAACGTCCGGGCGTTGAAAGGCTTAGTAAATGCCGAAACGCCCCTGTTGGGCATTGAGCCTTCTTCCATCCTGACCTTCCGGGACGAATACCCCGATTTGGTATCCGATGAACTTCTGGACGCCGCGCGGAATCTGGCCCAACATTGCCACCTGGTCGAAGATTTTTTAGCGGCTGAGGCGCGAGCCGGACGCCTTTCGCCCGATGACTTTGACGATTCACCGCGCAATCTCTTTTTGCACGGTCATTGCCACCAAAAAGCGTTAGTCGGGGTGTCGGGCATGGCACAAGCCCTGGCCTTACCCACCGGCCACCAGGTTAGCGTGCTCAACACCGGTTGCTGCGGCATGGCGGGTTCGTTTGGCTACGAAGAAGAGCACTACGATTTGAGCATGCAAATAGGCGAAATGGTGTTGTTTCCAGCCCTACGCAAGCTGCCGTCAGACGGGTTAATCGCGGCACCCGGTACCTCCTGCCGCCACCAAATCCACGACGGTACAGGCAAAACAGCCCGGCATCCGGTGGAATGGCTGTGGGAGTCCTTGCGGCTTAAACCGCCGCGCTAAAGGCGCTGGACCGCCACCGCCAACCTGCGATTCGGGTCTTGGGTTCAGCCTATGCTGTGGCTTGCTACCCGGTCTATGCTGAGGTCTGCACTTAGGTCTATGCTGAGGCATGCTACCCGGTCTATGCTGTGGCTTGCTACCCGGTCTGTGCTGAGGTCTGCATTTAAGTCTATCCGGAGGTCTGCTCAGAGTCTTGCCCGGAGGCTTGCTGCCGCGTCCAGGTATCTTTGAGCCCGACGGTTTTGTTAAAGACGAGCTTTCCCGATTGCGATGCAAGATCAACGCAGAAATAGCCCATGCGCAGGAATTGGAAAGCTTGTCCACTAAGTGCTGCGGCGAGCGATGGTTCAAGAAAGCATCGCGGCAATACCTGGAGCGATTCCGGGTTGAGGAACTCCAGAAAGTCCCGGTCTTTGTGCGCATCTGGCGCCTCGTCCAAGAACAGGCGCTCGTAGAGCCGCACTTCTGCTTCAACGGCCTCCTGCACGGGAACCCAGTGAATGGTGCCTTTGACTTTGAGCCCGGTGCTGTCCTGGCCCGAACGGGATTCCGGCAGGTAACGAGCCAAAACCGCAGTGATTCGGCCACTGGCATCGCGCTCTACCCCAGTACATTCAACCAGATAAGCGCCTTTGAGGCGAACCATCAATCCCGGGCCAAGGCGAAAATACTTTTTGGGCGGATGCTCATTAAAGTCGCTTTGCTCAATCCAACAGGCACCGGAAAAGGGAATCTCTCGATGGCCGGCAGCAGGTTCTTCCGGATTGTTTTCCAGGCTAAGGAACTCAACCTGGCCAACTGGCCAATTTTCAATTTTTAAAAGCAACGGCTCCAGCACGGCCATAACCCGCGGCGATGTGCGGTTCAGGTCTTCTCGCACCGAAAACTCCAGGAGGGCATAATCGATGACATTGTTTCGGCGCGCCAGCCCTGCACGTTCGTTGAAGTTGCGGATACTGGCTGGCGTATAACCTCGACGGCGCAAGCCCCGAAGGGTGGGCATACGAGGGTCATCCCAGGCGCTCACATGGCCTTCTTCGACCAATTGACGCAGTTTGCGTTTGGACGTGATGGTGTAGCTGACGTTCAGGCGGGCAAACTCAATTTGCCGTGGGGCATAGATGCCGAGTTGTTCGATGAACCAATCGTAGAGTGGACGGTGCACTTCAAATTCCAACGAACAAAGCGAATGGGTAATGCCTTCTATGGAATCGGACTGTCCGTGGGCCCAATCGTACATGGGGTAAATGCACCAACTGGTGCCGGTTCGGTGGTGGGGAGCGCGAAGAATCCGGTACATGGCCGGGTCGCGGAGGTGCATGTTGGGCGAACCCATATCAATTTTAGCGCGCAAGATTCGGGAACCTTCGGCAAACTCGCCGTTCTTCATGCGCTCCAGCAGGTCCAGGTTCTCCTGAACCGATCGATTCCGGAATGGGCTTTCCACCCCTGGTTCGATAGTGCTGCCCCGCATCTTGCGAAGTTCTTCCGGACTTGAATCGTCAACGTATGCCTTGCCGGCGCGCACCAATTGAAGGGCCCATTCGTAAAGTTGATCAAAGTAATCAGAGGCAAAATACTCCCGATCCTCCCAGTCGTAGCCAAGCCAGTGCAGGTCTTCGCGCATGCCGTCTACGTATGCCTGTTCTTCGGCGGAAGGGTTGGTGTCGTCAAAGCGAAGGTTGGTCTTTCCCCCGTATTGCCTGGCCAGTTCAAAGTTGGTGCAGATGGCTTTGGCATGTCCTATATGAAGATAACCATTAGGTTCGGGGGGGAAGCGCGTGTGGACCCTGCCTTGGTGCCGCCCGTGGCGCAGGTCTTCTTCAATGATTAGTTCAATGAAGTTTTTTGCTTCCCGCGATTCGGGAGCTGTATCGGGGGCAGGGTGTCCTTCCATGAGGTTTCTTTTCTGGATTGCTACTGATAGGGCGAATTGACCGTGGTCCCTGCAAAATTGGCACAAAACACTAAATGCAAGATGGATTAGCCCCTCCAAAAAAAAGGACTGCTGATCAGCAGTCCTTCCTGGTGGCGCCTAAAGGAATCGAACCTTTATCTTGGGTTCCGGAAACCCACGTTCTATCCGTTGAACTAAGGCGCCTTCTCTTGTTCGGCAGGCCAAACAATGTTTGGGTTCTTTTTATAACCTTTTAGCTGTCTCGCGACAGTCAGGCGTCAAAACTAAGCTTTTTCCGGGACGGACAACGATCCTGCAAAGCCCTTTTCAGGCAGGCCTCAAGGCAAATTTGCCCCGCCATTCTTCGGCGGCCTCCAACATAGTCTTATGTTGAATGCGGGCATCCAGCCACACCAGAAAATCAAAATAATCAAAGGCATTACGCTCGTAAGCGTCTCCCTGCAGCGGAAGAAGCTGATCGCGGAGTTCTTCAAAGGCCTTGCGGAGCACAGAAGGATCTTCGGGGATGCGTTCGTAGCGGCGCAGGAATGCCAAAAAGATTCGTTCTACTTCAAACAACATGTCTCGCTTGCTGAACATCCGGTAAACCCGCTCCCGGGCGTAGGCTAAATGCTCGCGATGGCCCAGTTCCAGGTGAATGATCAGGTTGAGGATGAGGGCAAAGGAGAAAAAGTCACGGTAGTGCTCCAAGTGCTCGTCTGCCAATAATCCGGCAATCCAGCTATGGGCTTCCTCCAACCGACCTGTGTAAAAAGCAGCGCAGGCTATGAGGTACCGGTGTTGAATGCTCAAATGCGGTTGAAAGGCAAAGCGATCCAGCCCTTTGATCAAAGGACCAACTTCGTGAAAGGCCGCTTGGTAATTTCGAAATAAGATTTCTTTATATACTATTCTACAAGTTAAATTAGCTTCGGATTCTATTTTGAAACCGGAATCCGGCAGGGCAGAAACAACGGAATGTATGCGGTCTTTCCACATCTCAAATTCTTCAAACTTTCCACCACCCACCAAATCGTTCAAAAGATTGAACAGAGACATAAGGTATGATCGATGGTGCCTGGACAACAATTCCGGAAAGCGTTCATGCAAAAGGACGGCTTTGCGGGCGTGCTCCAGCGCGGTATCGTAGCGGCAGATGACCTGGTTCAGGATCTTATTAACACTGTGCAACATGTATTTGGCCTGAAAACTTAAGGCCAAAGACTCCTCCTGCAACAGCGGGTGGGCCAAAACCGATTCAACTGCTTCTATGTGTCGGGGATCGCGGACAATGACGCCCCAAGTGCTGACCATTTGGGTCATTCTGGCGTAAAGATGGCTGTATTCGTTCTGGTTTTGAAGCAGTGCCAGGGTATGTTTTTCACGCTCAAGCGCAGTAAAGCGATCAATAAATCCTTGTTCTGCATAAGGAATTAAGGCAAATTCTGCCGGAAAAAGCGCTGGGGAAAACGCCTGTTGATCCTGCTCGGCAATAGTCTTCCAAGCTACTTTTAAGCGCTTGGCACATTGATCCTCAAGTCCGCGATTTTTTAGGAACCAAACTTCCTGCATAAGTTGGATTACTTGGTCTTCTCCGCTTTTGTCTGCGTTATACTCCATCAGGGAATGCAAAACCTGATGATACAAGTGGTTCTTGGCAGAACTTAATGATTTAAACCCCTTTGGTGGGGCAAATTTCTTCCGCAAAGCAGCCTCGTTAAAGCTCTCTTGCTTTTCTACGGCGTCAAAAAGATCCAGGTAGGCCTGCCGACGAGCACCGGTCTTGTACCCATAGCGCTTAAAGTAAGCCTTTTCCGGCGCGCTCATACTGTGAATCAGGTCGAAAAGGTCGTTTGAAAGGGCAGCCATCCGGATACAGCGTAGATTGTTAACAGGCAAAGTAGGGCAAACAAGAACAGGTGGCTGTGCCATGTCCTCTGCCGCTTAAAACATCCTCAAAAAGGCGTATACGTAAGGCGCAAGGCTTATGTTGCCACCTAAATTAGCCAAACCACCAACGCATAACCTAGTTCTGCCGCGATACGTTTTAAGTGGGGCATGCCCAGGCTGAATTAGGGCGCTGGCATCGACCTTCTTTGGAAACTTCATCGTGACGTTAAACTACAGGTTCACTTATCAGGTAAAAAAACGAACCCCGCGGCGCAAGCCGCGGGGTTCCGCAAAAGGCAATGAAGGTCCTCCCTCATTGCGGGCTTCCAATCACCGAATACCGAAAGGAAGGACTTGCTGCGAGCCCTGTTCGTCCAGGATTTGCAGATGGTAAATACCTGATGAAAGGCCGACGAGGCTTAACTCAGCGAGATTACTCCCGGCAAAACCTGCGTGGCGGAATGCGCGGACGTTGCGTCCAAGCGCATCAACAATAACCAGATGAGCGGAGCCGTCTTGCGCCAGCGTGAAGGCTACGTTCAAGTATTCAGAAGCTGGAACAGGCCAGAGTTTGGCTTCCGACTGCTCACCTTCGCGAGTGGCCGGTGTGCTGAACGTGCCGTTCCGGAAATTGCTTTGGCCATCGCCATAGCAATTTGCATAAACCCGGAACTCATAATTGGTGCCAGGCAGAAGACCCGTTAGCTTGGCAGAAGGTGCAGCAGTATTGACAGCACTGCCACCTGGGCTTCCTACCACCCGATACTCCACCCGGTAGTTGATGGCGTAAGGACTATCGTTCCAAGTTAGCTTGATTGACGTGGCCGTTAAGCTATCCTGCAACAAGCCGCCAATGTTGGGGCAAATGGGGAATTCAAGTGTGGTGAAAGGGCGAAGCGGTATGTACCCGCTGACCCGGTCACCACAAACGGTCTGCACCTGCCATTCGTAATCCGTGTCTTCGACCAGCGGAAACCAGACACTGCGCTTGGCTGGCGTGGTAAGGACGGTGTAAGGCCCACCGGCAAGCCCGCGGCGAACGTTGTATGTGGTGGCACCTGGCACAGCAGCCCACTGCAATTGGGCCCCCACAGAAATGACTTGTTGGTTGGCAATCGCCGTAAGATCACAACCGTTGTCTACACCCAATGTGTAGCCCCCGACTCCGGACCAGATGCTTACCTGCAGGTAGTAAGTTCCGTTGTCGGGAAGGTTGAAGGCCAAAGTACCGGAAACGGCTATTCCACTTCCGACCAAGGTGCTTCCGGCAGAGTTCAACAACTGGAGGGTTATCAGCAACCCATTAGACGTTGCCCAGTCAAAGGAAATCGGACCTGCAGCCTGCCCGGAAAAAGTATACAGATCTTTGACATCAATAGGAGACGGAGTTCCGTTGACGTACCCTAAATGCCCTTCAGCCGGGAAGTTCGGAGCGATGAGCTGGGCATCGACGAGCACATTGTTGGGCTCGGTATCGTTTGCCTCTGGCACCTCCAACAATTCGTACTTGACTCGGTAGCTCCCGACTCCGCTCCAAATATTGACCGATAAAAAAACTGGACCTTGTGCAATACCGTCATAGACAAGAGTCAACGTGTCGTTAATCCCCGATCCTACCAGGGCTACACCATTTTGGTTGAGCAGCGTGATGGTTAACAAAAGCCCATTGTCCGTTTCAAAATAGGCGCTGACTTTGCCGTCGCCTGAAGTGTTAATGGCATACACATCTACGACGTCAGGGGGAATCTCCGCTCCATTGGCATACCCGATGTGTCCTGTTGCGAACACTCCTGCCGCCAGAGCAAGTGCTGTTCCAGTGGTGTTATTCGGCTCTGCATCATTGGCGTGATCTGGTGGGTCAAATGTGTAGCGCACGCGGTAGCTCCCGCCACCATTCCAACGATTCACTAAAAAATACACAGTGTCTTGCGCGACGCCATCAATGCTGGTGGAAGGGGTAGCAGAAATTCCACTTCCAACCAAAGTATTTCCGTCCTGATTAAAAATGGTTAAGGTTAGGTTCAACCCATTGTCTGATTCGGCTGATAAGTTTATACGACCATCGCCCGGCAAAACTGTGACGTAATAGTCAATGCCATCCAACGGAAAAGCAGCTCCGTTGGAGTAGCCCAAGTGTCCCTGGCGAAAAGCGGATGCGGGTAAGGACCTTGCTTGGGCAAGCGTGCCATTGGGTTCCACATCGTTTGCGTAAAGGGGCTGGTTATAGGTCATGGATACCTGGTAACTGCCGCAACCCGACCAGCGGTTAATATGTACATACACAAAATCGCCTCCCAGAAAATCAAGGGTCAGTGTGGGTGTAGCGCTGATCCCGGAAGTAGCTAGCGTGACCCCGTCCCGATTCTTAACCGAAATTTGCGTTAGCAAAGTGTTGTCATTGGTAGCTGATAGGTTAATGCGGCCATCGCCGGGTAGGTTTACCCGGTAATGATCGCTGCCGTCCAATGCAAAGGTTGCACCGTTGCTCTGACCCAACCTTCCTTGCTGCGGTGATCCGACAGCCAGAAACTCCGTAACTTCTGTGATGACGTTGTTAGGCTCCACGTCAGCGCCATAGGTCAAACTGACTTGTGACACAGTAAGGGTGTAGGTAGAGGCGGCACCCGACCAACGAAAAACCCTGGCATACACGGGACCAGCGGCAATGCAATCAACGACTAGCGCTCCGGATGTCAGTATTCCGCTGGTGCCAACAACAGCGCCACTGCTGTTGAACAATGAAAGCTGTCCATTTAAGCTTCCAACAAAGGCAATGTTCAAAGTAACGGCCCCATCATTTGGCAGGGTCAGGAGGTAATAATCTTCGGTATCGCCAAGGCTTAAATCAAGGGAACCGTTCAGCACGCCAAGAGCAGCTGGTTCAGCCGTCGCGATGCTGTTGTTTGGCTCTACGTCAGCGAACGCTGAGCCTAGAGTAAGAAGCAAAGCTCCTCCTAGGGATAAAAGTTTAGTTTTCATGTGAAATTTGTTGTTTTCGGTGATTTGTTGCGTTGCGGTGCGCAAGCAAGTCACAAATTGGATAAGTTTCCTCCCAATTATTGAACCAAAATGAATGTCAACTTAAGGTTCGGAGAACAACAAAAGACAGCAAGTTGCTGACTATCAAAGAATTATAGCCAAATTAAAAGTCCGGTTTCCCCAAGGACAAAAGCGGTGCTTGACTACAAAAAGCGTTGCAAGACCAGATAAAAGCGCTGCAAGACCAGACAAAAGCGGTGCCTGGTCAGATAAAAGCGGTGCCTGGTCAGTTAAAAGCGGGGCTTGGTCAAAACCCGCACGGGAGGCACACCGGCGCTTTTAAAAGCACCCTTTATTCGGACTCGGAGCCTGGGGAGAACAAAGGCTGATCGCTATAAACCTGATGGAGGGCCCGGCGCAACTTATCGTTGTAATCCTCCATCAGCCAACGGAAAAAGTTCTCTGTGGATTTGGCGATGCAGGAAGTATATTGCTTTAATCGCCACTGAATTTCGCTCTGGAGTACCTGTTGCAAGGCCAGTGATTCTCCAAAAGTTGCCGCATTGGCGCTGATCAATTCCGCGTGATTGACAACGGAACGCTCTAAGGCTCTGCTGGGGCGTTGTCCCGTTCTAACGCAGTCCAGATAGTGATCGCGAATGGTGAACTGGAACAATTCTTTTCCTACAGGAAAACGGGCCTTGACATCATCGGTGATCAGGTAATCATTGTCGAGTCCTGCATCTTCCTTGGCGTAAAGGGTCTGTTCCAGAAACTTGCGCGGGTTGGCAAATACATCCTGCCAGTCAATAGGCGATTCCCACAATCCAAGACGCTGAGCGTTAAGCCCCAAATCGATGATGCTGAAGCGGTCTTTGTTAGGCAAAACCCTGCTGCCGCGACCGATCATCTGGTGATAAAGCGTCAGCGACCGCGTCGCCCTATTCAACATAATAGTTTCTACGGTTGGCTCGTCAAATCCGGTCGTTAGAATAGAAACGGAAGACAGAATGGCATCAGGCGTTTCTTTAAACCAGGTCAGCGTATCCCTGCGTTCCTGATCGCTGAAGGTGCTGTCCAGGTGCTTTACCGGGTAGCCTTTAATTCGAAACATTTCAAATACCCTTCGCGATGTAGCAATACCGCTGTTAAAAATCAGGGTTTTGGTGCTGGAGGCGCGCTCTTCGTAAGCCTGCAGAAGCTTGTCCTGCATGTGGTACAAACTGTAGAGGGAATCCAGCGAGGAGATGGTGAAGTCGCCGTCAATGCCAATTTTGAGCGACTGCAAGTTTACGTCATACGTATACGTGGTGGGGCTTGCCAGGTACCCCATGCCGATGAGGTCAGAAATGGACTCTCCGATAATCAGCCGGCGGTAATTTTCGTAAAGCGGCAGATTTTTGTTGGAACTAAGCGGCGTTGCGGTAACCCCTAAAATGGTCACGTCACGGAAATACTGAAAGATCTTTCGAAATGCATTGTAGTGGGCTTCGTCTACGATGACCAGACCAATATCACCTAAATAGCCTTCGTTTTCGTTGAGCCTATTGTTCAGGGTTTCTACCATCGCCACAAAGCACGAATAGCGATCCTGGTCTTCAATGTCATGGACCTTGCGGTCAATAATTTTGGTAGGAACCGCAATGCTATGCAACGACCGCGCCGTTTGGTGCAAAAGTTCTACCCGGTGCGTCAGGATAAGCACTTTGCCCCGGCCTTCGCGAATAAAGCGCGCGGCGATCTCAGAGAAAATGACGGTCTTGCCGCCACCCGTAGGCAATTGGTACAAGAGGTTTTCGCCCTGTTCCAAATCGCTTAAACCACCCAAAATGGCGTCGATGGCTTTGACCTGGTAAGGGTACAATTCCTTGACCGTCCTGGGCTCGTGAAAATTGGAGGTGGTGATCATGAAACTGGACCCGTGAAAACCCCTCGCAGCGCAACTTGCGCGACAAAATTGTTGGGAGGTGGATTAACGGCCAAAGATATAGGCTATTTACGGAACGGCACCCGCCAGGTTGCGGTTTTGACACGGTAAAGACCAAGCGCAAAGCCTTGCAATCAACAGCTTATACACAATCAGGCTGTTCTGGCTGGCACCGCATCAATGCTCGTGCAAAACAACAAAGCTTCCACTGTACCAATCCGAGCCTTGCAGGCGATAGCGATACAGCCCTGCGGGCAGCCCGGCCACTGACAAACTAAGCTCATTCCCTCCTGGCACGTGCTTTTCTAAAGCCAATTGACCATTGCTGTGGAAAACCTGTAAAGTCCATGTGCTCCCTTCCGGGTTCGGGTAGCGAATGGAGAGTTGCTCATCTGCTGGATTTGGAAATACCTGCACATTCATTGGATTGAAGCTGGTTGGGACTACCCCACTCGCCGTAACCGGACGGCAATCCCCTTGGACCGAATGAAGCACGCTTTCATACAATTGGTTGACAGCATCTTCCACACTGGCGATACAAATTTCCGGGGCTGTGAGCGCAAACCAATGCACGCGCAACAAGGGTTTCCATTCCAACGAGCGCAACAAGGCGGAGTCGCGTCGATTGAGCCCTAGAATGCGCTGGCCACCCAATGCGTATTCGGGCAGGTGATAAAAACCAGCAGCGTCCGTCAGCGATTGGACCGACAGAATTTCCAAACCGGAAAGTTCCAATTGGTAGGCGGTCAGGTCATTGTACGGATTGCGCACCTCGATGTCCACCCAGCCTTCATCAAAGTCAATGGCACTGAGTCTAAACGCGACAGTATCGTATATGTTAATCAGGCTTTGGGGCAGGTTGCAATGGTCGTGCAAATCTCCGCCAGTGTGCGGATGGCCGGCGCTGAAATACAAACAGGAACTCAGCAGCGCCGCGTCCGAAACACTGATGCGGCCATCCGCATTTAAATCGTGACAGGAAGTGGGCGAAAGGTCGTCGCCTACGATGCCACTAGTGTAGGCATCCACATCGGCATCATCCTGGAGCGCGTTTGCAGTAAGATCGCCCATCAGGGCGCTACCGTTGCAATCACCCATGCAGTCGGGCTGTGCAGCACCGTAAATTTCGCCCAGACAATCCGTGTACGGATCGCAATCATCGGAGATTGTAAACAACCGATCGCCAAACGCATCCTCGCCGATAGAAAGGCAAATCTGCGACCAGTTGTTGTAATAATCCGTTTCGTGATTGCCCAAGCCATCTGGAATACGCTCCCAGTTGGTGCGGGCCACGAACGTGTAGGTGCCGGTGTCTACGTCGGTGATGTCAATCCAGTTGCAGGTAGTTCCCGCACCGTAAATGTCGGCACATCCAGCTGATACCCCCATGGTTCCGCATCCGTAGGTAGCCGTTCCGAATGGGCACCAGATATCCATGACGCAGAAACCGCTTTTGAAGCCCACAGGAGTGGCCACCCCTTCGGCATCGAACAACACATATTCAGCATAACCTTTGTAATGGGTGTGCCCGTGGCAATTGATCAGGTCGAATTGGTCAGGGTTTGCAGCGGGGTTGCCGATGTAATAGTCCATATTCCCCTGGTTGTAGATGTAAGTATCAAACGAGATAATGTCCCGTTGGCCGTAGCCGGTTACGCACTCTTCGGCAACCAGGCAATCGCCAATGCTCACCGTCATAGAACCAAGGTTCATCGACGCCAGCAGAGGATCGCGCAGAATGAGCAGATCGGGGCCGTCCGGGCAGGCCGGGCTGCCGGGATAAATGCAGGTATCGGAGACCGTGGCCAATGGACTGTAGTTGCATGCCGCCGGATCGGTGCAACCCACCACCGGTCCGTTGTAGGACAATTGCCAAGTTATAGGCGTACTGGCACACCCGCCACCAAAATCCCCAATGCGGATGTAGTAGGGAATACCCGGGCCTAAAATTGCGGCAGGCACACGCGCCTGAGGCGCGCAGTCGGCATCGTCGTTGCTGTAATACAAGGTGCCTTCTTCGGCTGTCGTCAAATCAATACCATCGCAATCTTCGTAGATCCAAATCCGGGTGTCGCAGGTGCTCAATCCGCAAGTGGAAATGCTGTATGTTCCTGAGCTATCGGGGGTAAAAACGTACCAGGTATTGGGCTGCGGGGCGGTGTAAAGGCCTAAACCAATGGTAAAAGCGGTGTTGCATGACGTGCCAGGGGGACAGCCAAAGTCAGTGGAAATGCCAAACCCTGTAACCGATCCGGCGATAGGAGCGCTGCTGCCGTACAAGATTTGGTATCCACCAGGAGCGTATATACCATCGCCATATCCATCTTTGACCTCCAGGATCATGCAGGTGGTTTCCGGTACGCAAAGCCAGGTGGTGTCTGTGATGTAACTGCCGTAGCTGTTCTCCGGGACACTGAACACCACGGTGCTAGTGGTCCCGTTGATTAGGTCCCAGGACGTTTCGTAGCCCCAGGCATCCGTAGTAATGACGATGCCTACAGAGACTTGTCCGGGGGGGCAACTCTGAGCACGCAAAGCGTTAGGCAAGAGGAAACCAAGACTAAAAAAGACAAGCGAAAGGAGGTGGAAACGCTGCATAGGGAAACGCTTTATCCTATTAAGGTAGTGTTTCGCCCGCAATTCAGCGAAAAGTGGGCAAGCGGAGCTGGTCGGCATCCAGCCAATAGCCGCTGATGTGCTGGCTGGCCAATAGCGCTGCTCGGTCCAGAGCTTGTTGAAGGCTGGCCGTTGAGATTTGCGCTGGACCTTGTTTTGGGATTTGCTCCGGCGCATGCGCTAAACCTTGCTCCGGCGCATACGCAGTCCCATGCTCAAAGCCGTGCAAAACACCGTGCCTTAAGCCCAACCATGCCACCATAAAAGCGGCCATAAAGACGTCACCAGCCCCGGTTTCCAGGGCGATTTCCTTTGGCGCAACGCCCTGCCAACGCAGTTCCACGCCCGCCAAAACGAGCCTGCCGCCCTTGGCCCCAGCCGTAATGAGCAGTCCTTGCCACCCATAGTGTTCCAAGGCACTTTCGGGGGAATGGCCCGTGTAGCGTTCCACAACTTGCCATTCATCCTCCGAGGCTTTGACCCAATCCAACCCCTTAAAATCATCCGCGCGATCCGGAGCCCAGGCGGGAACAACCCGTTGGTTCTGCCCCACCCCCCGCACCCAACCTTGCAAATCAGCGCTCAGAACCCGGGTCATCGAGCGGGCGGATTTAACCAGCCCAGGCCCGAAGTCATCTTGAAACAGCGGTCCGAGATGGATCCATTCCACCGGCGCCGCCGGCCCCAACCACTGCTCAACCGAAGCGCACTGCAGGGCATCACTGCGCGAAAGCAGCGCTTGTTCGCGCCCCCCTTCGCCCGATTCCCGATTGATGAACACGGTGCGCTGGGCGGAAGGCAGCCACTGGTTTGGGCCCATCTGGTCCAAGACCTTTAACCACGGCCAATCTGCAGCCGGAACGCGGGCCAGCAAACGGACGGTCCAACCCAGTTTCCAGGCGGTGAAGCCCGCATACGTGCCCACGCCGCCCAGGCGGTACTCCGTTTTGCCCGCGCGCTCCAGTTGGTCAAACGCCACGGAACCCAAGACGGCCATGTTGCGCGATGCAGGGTTTGCGGAGCCGCTTGGTGACGGCATTTCATGGTCAGGAGAAGTAGACATACAACGCGGCGGTGGCCAGAACGATGGTCATTCCCCAAACTTTGAGCCAGGGGCCAGAGTGCTGCTGGCCCGCATGGGCATGATCCGGCAGCACAGCCGGCGTGCGCAGGGGTCGAAGTGCGGTTATGGCAATCATGACCCCGATAATGACCACGAAGCAGATGCCCATGTGGTGCAAAAAGGCAATGTTAGGGAATTGCCAAAGCAACAGGCCGTACAGTGGAACGTTCAGCAGCATTCCAGTCAGGGCAGCTACTGCAGGTACCCGCGACCAAACCAAACCGAGCAGAAATACGGCCAGAATACCGGGCTGGACAAAGCCCCAGTAAAGCTGGATGAACTCGTACAAACCGCCATCGAAGGCCCCCACTACCGGCGTCCACAGACAAGCCACCAAAACGAACACCAGCGTTGACCAGCGACCGATCCGCATCAGGGTCCGATCGTCTGCACCCGGGTTGATGAAAGGCTTGTAAAGGTCCATAGTGAACAAGGTGGCCGACGAATTTAACAGCGAATCCAGCGTGCTCATGACGGCACCAAAGAGTGCCGCTAACATCAAACCTGCCAAGCCGGCGGGGAGAATGTTCTTGAGCAGCGTCGGGTAAGCGGCGTCCATATTGGTGCCAATTTCATCAGCGTAAAGCGCGAACGCTGCAATGCCTGGCAACACGACAATGAGCGGAATGAGCAATTTCAGGCTGGCTCCCAACAGAATGCCTTTTTGTCCTTCGCGGATGCTTTTTGCGCCTAACGTGCGCTGGGTAATGAACTGGTTCAGGCCCCAGTAATAGAGGTTGGGTATCCACATACCGCCCAGAAAAATAGCGGGCCAGGGGTATTTCGGGTGGTCTGCGGGCAAGACCGCATCCAAACGATCTCCAGCCAGGGTTTGAAACGCGGCCCATCCGCCGGTTTCCTGAATGGCCAGTACCGACACCAACACGCCGCCAACCAGCAGCGCAGAGGCCTGCAAAACATCGGTCCAAACCACCGCTTTCAAGCCTCCATAGATCGTATACGCACCAGCCAGAATGCCAATTAACCAGATGCCCTGTTGCCGGGGAAGGCCAAAGATGACCTCCAAGGGCAATGCTCCCAGCAGCAGCACCGTAGCCATGGTGATGCCCACGTAAAACACCAGCGTGATGCTGGACATGAGGGTTCGCACCGATCGGTTGTAGCGGTATTCTAAAAATTCGGGCATGGTGTACAGGCCCGCCTTCAGAAACCGGGGAAGGAGGAAAAAGGCCACGAGCACCAGCGCTAGTGCGGCAATCCACTCGTAACTCGCAATGGCCATGCCAATGCCCTCTTGGTATCCCTGACCAGCCATGCCGATGAAATGCTCCGTAGAAATGTTGGAGGCGATCAGGCTCAACCCAATGACCCACCACGAAAGGCCACGACCTGCTAAGAAGTAATCTTCGGCGTTGGCTTCTTTGCGCGATTGCCAAAACCCAGTTCCGACTACAACAATAAGAAACAGCCCAAAAACAAGGTAATCCAGCAGGCTAAGCGTCATGGGCGTGTATGGAAATTAACCCCTGCTTATGGTTGAAAAGACCCGGCAACAAACTGGGCCAATCAAACCGTTCAACCAGGAGCAAAAGTGTGCAAGGTCCGAATTTTGCTGGCGAAAATTGGACGGTGGTACGCTGGGTGAAGGAGACAGACCTGGAATTTAGGATTCCGGGGTGACGGGTACCTCAGGATACGCCGTCAGGTAGTCCCGCATTTCCTGCAGGTCTTCCTTGTTGTACTTGTTGTCGGGATCGCCCAACAATTGGAGCAGGTATTCAAAATTGCTTACTTCCTGTTCCAGATCTTCGTCAATGTACTTAACGAGGAAATCGCCGTAGGATTGGAGATGCTCGTAAGCGAGCCGGGATACCTTGGTAACCAACGGATTATCGGATTTTACGGCCCGCTCCCTGAACTCCTTTAACAACGGAGTAATCTGGTCCACAACCGGTCCATTGGCGCGGTATATCTCGCGGATCCGATCGAGGATGTCACGTCCCTGGGGATCATTCATATCGATAGAGTATTTCCGGGCAAAGGTAGTGCGTTTGGGCATTCTGACCAAGGAAGGATACGCTGAATTTTACTTTAATTAACATTCAAATAACAATTGATTTGTAATAAATGTGTTAAAAAAATCTTTTATAAAGAATTCACCATCAACCTAAAATTTGGGACAATCCACTTTTTGTTTGCGATTTTTTGCGCTAGAGCCTGAGCCTTCACCCACGTAGATGACCGAAAGCTCTGGCCCCCCCGCCCCCCGCGTTGCCTGGGTAAGGCTGCTGAGGTTCACATCATAACTCAGGCCGCAAGACAACCGGTCCTTGTCCCAACGCGCCGCAAGCACCAGCGCGTCGTATCCAGAGGCGATATCCGGGCGATAGAACCAGCGGAACCAGCTTCCCAGGTACAAGCTTGAGCCCTCGTCAGCCTTTCCCCGCTGGTAGTCGTAGCGAACAAAGGAACCCAACGTGATTTCGCGATTAGGGCTTTGCTCCAAAAGGATGAAGCTGGGCATTGCATAGATCTGCTCGGAAAGCCGAAACTCACCGCCCCCGTGGATGACACTGCGCCGTGCCAGGTTTTCCTCGTCCAGGGTGCTGCCGGTGAGCAAAGCCATGTCTGGGCTGCCCAAATGAAACATAGCCATTCCTCCGTAAACGCGGTGTTCCTTGCCTACCCGCTTGTACCAGGCCACCCCGGCCGATACGTCCGGAACAGCGCGGGAATTCTCTGCACCAGCCAGTACGGCTGGTTCCTGATCAAAAACGTGCATAGCCGAGTAGTCCAGACTCTGGTGCAGGACACCGCCCTGAATGGCTACCGAAATGGCATGGTCGCCCTTGGCGTTAAGCTTCCGGGCTGCTCCTACCGTGAACATGGCTGACGAGGTGGTAAAGTCAAGGTCTCCTGCCCGATCGGCCATCACGTTAACCCCTGCACTCAGCAAGCTGCTGTGCCCGAGACCCGCCACGTGGAAATCAGCGGCGGCAGCCAGCGTGCGGTAATTGGCCGTAGCGTTGCGCCATTGTTGCCGGTAATTGGCAATAACGCGGTACTGGCCGTCGAACAAGCCTGTCATGGCCGGATTCAGCACCGTTGGAGAGGCGTGAATCTGGCTGAAGTGAATGTCTTGCGCAACGGCCTGGTTCTGCTGCAAGAGGAGCAAGATTCCAATCAAGATAACGTCCACGGCTCCTGAAAGCGCTCGACGTTGCAAGAACCCGCTCGCTGCTGTAAGTATTCTGGGCTTCTTCATGGCTTATCGAACTAAGGTCACGTTGCCCACGTGCAGAAAAGTTTTGTTGTCTTCACAAAGTCCTTCCAGGTAATAGACGTATACGCCGGGGTCCAGCAGTTTGCCGCGGAACACGCCGTTCCAGTGAACTTCAGGGTCTTCGGTCTCGTACAGCAATTCGCCCCAGCGGTTGTAAATGCGGACGCGGTCTACCGTTTGCGGTCCGATGTAGCGAATCACAAATTCGTCGTTGCGCCCGTCGCCGTTGGGGCTGAACGCATTGGCCGGATCAAAGCGGCCGTCAATGCAACTGTTGTCCACCGTGATCAAAACCGGATCGCTCGCGCGGCAGCCCAGTCCATCTTCGACCCAAACCGTGTACACCGCTCCCTCCTCAAGCACCAGTGTCCAGTCCGGGCAATCCGTGCAAACACGTTGGCCATCCGCTTCCCACCAATACAGCAGCGGACCGTTGCCAATCCCCTCGCCTATCAGCATAACTGGCTGCCCCGGCGCGACGGCCCGGTCAAGGCCGGCATCCACCACAGGGCGCGGCATAACTTCTACCAGGCTTTCCTCCACTGGGTTGCTAACACAGGCGTCCGTCGTGGTCACCGTGAACAGCGTCGTGCTGAACACTGTTACCCAGGGGTCAGCGCAATCCGTGCAGCTCAGACCTTGAGCTGGGCTCCAGAAATAGGTCGAAACGCCAGTAGCGACGAGCTGCACCTGATTCCCTTCACAGATTACCGTGTCCGGCGCGAAGAGTTCCGCACCCGGGCGCACGGCTACCGTCAGGATCCGCAGCTCCGGGCATTCGCCGGCATCCGAAAGGGTATCCGTGAACACTCCCGCTTCGGTGTACCACTGCCCTTCGAACTGCGCGGAATCTCCTTCGCAGACCACAAGATTTGTTTCGGTGCGAAGAAGCGGTACAACATCAACCGTATATTGGAATACAGAGTCGCATCCGGCCGACGTGGTGAAAACCTGCTGGTAAACTCCGCTCACCACAAACGTATCTGCACCGGCAATGTGGCGATCGCCTTGGCAGAAGCGCAAGTCTGTGTTCTGGAAATAGTTCGGAGCAAAAGCCAACTGGGTGGTCACCACTGAATCGCAGCCGTTCATTGCGGCAAAGATGTCCACGTAGCTGCCTGCTGCAGTCTGGTAAGCCCCGGCGGCAAAGAGCGAATCTCCTTGGCACAGCGTGCTAGCGCGAGCAGAAGAAATTGCTGGCAAGACTTCAATAACATACACAATGGTACTGTCGCAACCGTAACTACTGTTCAAAATTTCCTGGTAGCTTCCCGAACTATTTTGCCAGGCACCCGCAGCGAATACGGAATCTCCGGCGCACAGCGCAACGATAAACACCGTGTCGTGTAGCGGGTTGACCCGCAATTCAGTGACGCGGAACTGCGGACATCCGTCGGGGCCAAGGCTCTGCTCGGTGAAGAAACCCGGCAGGGTTTGCCAGGCACCGCCCACAAAGTATGCTGTGCCTTCGCATACGCTCACCACCAGCGAATCGCGCACCTGGGGCAGTACAACCAACTGCAGTCGCGCCAGGCTGTCGCAGCCCAGAGCAGCCAGCAGCGTGTCCGTGTAAATGCCGCTCGTGTTCTGCCAGGAACCGCCCGCAAAAACGCTATCTGTTGCACAAATCTCCACGATCGTCAGGCTGGACACTGCCGGAATCACTCGCAAGAACGTATGGCGAAAGCTGTCGCAGCCAAACGCGGTGGTCCCAAACTCGGTGTAAGTTCCGGGCAGCGTGCGCCAGGCACCGGCCAGGAAGACCGAATCACCCGCACAAACCTGCACCGTATCCTCCAACGAGTAAGCGGGCCGCACCAACAGGCTGATCGTCGTGATGCTGTCGCAGCCACCCATCCCAACCAAAGAATCGACAAATACGCCGCTCGCGGTCTGCCAGGCTCCGCCGGCAAAAACCGAATCGCCCTGGCACCCTTCAAGGTTGACGGAACCAATAAATGGACTTTGTACATCCAGATCGAAAAGTACTGCGCTGTCGCAACCGTTGGCCGCAGTTAACGCTGCCGTATAAACCCCAGCCGTCGCGTACCATTGACCGTTGAACAGCGCACTATCACCGAGGCAAATGACCGCAGAGAGCGAAGCACCCGCTGCTGGCAGAACAGAGACCGTCGTTTGGATGACACTGTCGCAGCCGAACTGGCTGCCGAGCGTGTCCCGATAAATACCCGCAACGCTTTGCCAGGCACCCTCAACAAAGACCGAATCGCCCGCACAGACCGTCAGGTTGACCCCGGTCAGGTGCACCGCGCGCATGCGTACCCGGGCAACAAGGAGGCTGTCGCAGCCGGAAGCCGCGGAGAATACTTGGGTGTAAGTTCCGCCAGCATCGCGCCAGGCACCAGCCAACCAAACCGAATCCCCAACGCAAAGATCCACTTGGACATAGGTTCGAGCCAGCGGCAGCGAATCCACCACAAAGCGGAGGATAGAGTCGCAGCCGTACAGCGAGCTCAAGGTATCCAGATAGAAACCGGGAGTGTTCACCCAATACCCGCCCGAACTCAGCGGCACAAAAGCCGAATCGCCCGAACAGAAGCTCATCGCAACATCCTGCAGCGCGGGCGGATGCACCGTGAGGGTGGTGTACGTGATGGAATCGCAGCCACTCGAAGACAACAACGTATCGGCATACAAGCCACTCATTGTTGCCCATACCCCTGCCGCTACTTCGGCACTATCTCCAAGGCAAATGTGCAGATTGCGGTACACCTGTAAGGTGTCGACAAACGAGAGCTGCACGGTCAGGACGGAATCGCATCCTCCGGCGTTGACCAACGTGTCTAGGTAGGTGCCTGCAGAAACGATCCATTGCCCGCCGATCAAGAGCGAATCGCCAGCACACAATTGCAGATCCACAAACGCGCTGCTCGGCGGGTTGCTGATCACCGTGTATTCCACAATCGAGTCGCAACCACCGCTGGCTACGAGCGTGTCCACAAAGGTTACGGCCCCATCAAAAAGCGACGGTCCCCCTCCCAACCTCGGCTGCCCGGGAATTGGATCACCGTCGCAGATGTAGAGCGTGTCAAACGTGTAGTAGTAGGGAATGAACGTCAGGTCGGTCTGCATGATGCTGTCGCAGCCAAGCGTATTGGCAAACGTATCCACGTAGAGTCCGGCTGCGGTCTGCCACCCGCCGGCCAGGAAGGCAGAGTCGCCGAGACACAGCGCCCGTTCCACGTAATAGGATTCTCTGGGCGAAACGATGATTGTTGTGTAAACGACACTGTCGCAGCCCAGCGAACTGTTCAGCGTATCTGCAAAAAGGCCGCCAGCAGATTGCCAGGCTCCTCCGGCAAAAAGCGAGTCCCCTTCGCACAACAACACGGTGATAGGATTAGCGATAAATTGCGTAATGAGCGTGGTAGCCAACAGCGTATCGCAAGAGCCTGCACCCGAAAGTGTATCGGTATAAACCCCTGCGGTTGTTTGCCAGCCACCTGCCAGGAAGGCAGAATCGCCCAGGCAGACTATGACCGTGTCACCCGCAAGCACGAGTGGCCCAAACGACAACACCGTCACGATCGTACTGTCGCAACCCGCCGCGCTGGTCAAAAAGTCTGTAAAGGTGCCAGCCGAAGTCTGCCATGCGCCCCCCGCTAACACCGAGTCCCCGAAGCAGGTTTGCAGCGCGATACTGTCCAGGTAAGCGGGACGGAATTGCAGGTCCGTGATCACCACCGAATCGCAACCCAAAGCCGAGCTCAGCGTGTCCGTGTAAATGCCGTTGCTGGTCTGCCAGGCTCCTGCCGCGAAGTACGGCGTCCCTTCGCACTGCTCCACGTTGGCGTACACCACAGAAGCAACCCCGAGGCTAACCGTGTAGCGGACAACACTGTCGCAACCACCGGTAGAGGTCAGAACCTGGTTGTAAACGCCTGGTACCGTGACCCAAATTCCGACCACAAAAACCGAATCACCAGGACAGATCGCGGCACTAACATCCGCAATCAGCGTATCGCTGACCAGCAATTGGGTGATGATCAGGCTGTCGCATCCGTCAGGTGTGTTGTACCAGTCCGGGTAGTTGCCGCTGCTGAACTGCCAGCTTCCGGCGGCGTAGACTGAATCGCCTGCGCAGATTTCTATGGCCAGCGTATCGGTGATGAGCGGACGCATTTGCAGCGTGTAAATTACCGTGCTGTCGCAACCGCTGGCCGACGGGAATACCTGCGTGTACACCCCAGGGGTACTGACCGGCAATCCGCCAATAATAATGGACTGACCAGGGCAAAGTTCCGCCATGACGCTCACCGCAATTTCCGGATCCACCACGAGCGTGGTCACAATGTTGCTGTCACAGCCGCTGGCGGCGGTGAAGGTATCTACATAAACCCCTGCTGTAGTCTGCCAGGCACCGGCCAGGAAAATAGACCTTCCATAGCAAATTCTACGGTTTCGCAGGCGGTTAATCGGGGGAATAACGTTCAGGAACTGCACAATGATGCTGTCGCATCCAGACGCAGAGACCAGCACGTCCACGTAAAATCCAGTGGTGGTCTGCCAGCCACCGGCGGCAAACAAGCTATCGCCCCGGCAAATAGAGGCGTTGAGGTTTACCAGCACATTAGGTTGAACTGCGAGGTTGGTCAACACGATGCTGTCGCAGCCTGCAGCGCTGACCAGCGTATCGGCATAGAGGCCGGCGGTGGTCTGAAAAGCTCCCGCGGCAAAGTAGGCATCGCCCACGCAGATGCTCACATCCTGCGTTACCGCAACGGGATTGCCCGTGGACACCACATAATTAATCGTACTGTCGCAACCGTTAGCAGCGGTAAACACCAACGGGTAAACACCAGCGCTGTTGACCCATTGCCCAGCCAGGAAGGCCGAATCGCTGCCGCACAGGAGCACCGGAACATTTCGAACCGACTCCGGCAAAAAGCTCAAGTTGACCTGAACGACCGAATCACAGCCGGCTACCGTGCTCAGGTTGTCCAGGTAAGTACCCGCGCTCTGCTGCCAGGCTCCGCCGACAAACAGCGAATCACTGTTGCAAAGCGTAATATTAACTACGGATGCCGAAACTGGCCATACCGTCACGGTGGTGCGCACCACCGAATCGCAACCGGCTGCCGTACTCCCCGATTGCACATAAATGCCGCTCGTGGTCTGCCAGGCTCCGGCGGCGAATACGCTGTCGCCAAAGCAAATGGACTCCGAGCGGTCGATGGCATAAGCAGGCAGCAGATCAAGCAACGTGTTGACCACACTGTCGCAGCCCAGTGCATTGACCAGCGTATAGCTATATAGGCCCGCTGCATTTTGCCAGGCACCGCCTACAAAAGCGGAGTCGCCGGAACAGATTTCTACAATTTGATTGGTCAGACTTTGCGCGCGCAAGCTGAGCGAATAGGTCACCAGGCTATCACAGCCTTCAGCGGTCAAGCCAAAGTAGGTGTACAAACCCGGCAGCGAGCGCCAGGCTCCCGCAAGCAAAGCCGAATCGCCCTGACAGATGGACACCGCCAACGTATCATACACCGGCAGGTTGATCCACAGCGTGGTCTGAACCACCGAATCACAACCCAAAACAGCGGTAAACGAATCCACGAACACTCCCGCACTCTGCTGCCACGAACCTGCGGCAAATACCGAATCGCCGTTGCACAGCGCAAGGGTGCGCGGAACAAAAATGGACGGCTCGGCCTGCAGGTTTAGCGCAACAACGGAATCGCAACCATTAGCAGCAGTAAGTACTTGCGTGTACACGCCCGTGGCGCTCAGCCAACCCCCGTCGAACCAGGTAGAATCGCCCACACAGAGGTAGCGGTAAAGCACTGAACCAGCCGCCGGAAGCAGCGACACCGTGGTGCGAATCACCGAATCACAGCCGTTGACCGTGGCCAGCGTATCCGTAAACACGCCGGTTCCCGTCTGCCAGGCTCCCTCCAGGAACGCCGAATCGCCGACACAAAGCGCCAAGTTGCGGTTCTGTAAATACTGGTCGAATAAGAACACATCTCCGAATAAAACAGAATCGCAACCCAGGCTGCTGGTCAGCGTGTCTGTCCAGGAAGCCGGTCCGTCAAACCATACGCCACCGAGCAGCACGGAATCACCAGGGCAAAGCCCCACGTCCACCCGAACCCGGAAGACCGGCAGGGTATCTACCGAGTAGCGCCGTATAGAATCACAACCGTAAACAGAGATCAGGCTATCGATGTACACCCCCGGCAGACTTTGCCACGCGCCCCCCACAAAAACCGAATCACCCGCGCAGAGATCCAGCGCCACATTCACCAGATGCAAGGGCCGCATCGTCAACTGCCAGCCAAGCACGGAATCGCAACCGTTGGCGGCGGTGAGCGTGTCCGTGTACAACCCTGAAACCGTTTCCCAATTGCCCAGAATCAACGCCGAATCACCGGCACAAATTTCAAGCGGTTGAATTAGCACAAACGTATCCAAAAAGACCACTTGAACGGCCACTATAGAATCGCAACCGTTTGCTGCGGGCAGTGTCAGCGGGAAACTGCCGGGGCTGCTCACCCAATTGTCCAGCAGCACGCTGTCGCCTGCGCAGAGCACCACCGTGTCCGCACCGACGGAATTCGGCAGGGGAATCACAAAGTATTCTACTAAACTGTCGCAGCCGCTGGCGGAGGTGCCCGTCCAGATAAAGGTGCCTCCCCCCGCCCCCGTGATGAGCAGCGCGGAGTCGCCTGTGCAGACTTGCAGGGTATCGTAGGTATAAAAAAGCGGCAATAAGGTCACCTGAGTGGTCACCACCGAGTCGCAGCCATAGCGGTTGGCCAGGGTATCCACATAAGCGCCGGCCAGATTCTGCCAGCCGCCGCCAATCAAGACAGAATCGCCGCTGCAAAGCTGCAGCGAGTCCTGCACAGCATCGGGAAGCCGCAACGTCACTTGCGTCGTCACAATGCTGTCGCAACCCAAAGCCGACTGCAGGCTATCCACATAGGTACCCGTCCCGTTCTGCCACGAACCACCCGCAAAAACAGAATCGCCGAGGCACAGATCCACGTCTTGGGTCAAGTCAAAGCGTTCCAGCACCAGTGTGCGGATCAGGATGGTATCGCAGCCTATTACCGTGAAGAGCGTGTCGGTGTAAGTACCGGGCGAATTCTGCCAGGTCCCGCCCAACAGCGCTGAATCACCGTCGCAAATGCGCAGCGTTTCGCTGCGAAGCACCACGGTATCCACCACCAGGTTCAGCGTAAAACTGCTGTCGCAGCCACCGGCCGTGCCAAAGGTTTGCGTGTAACTGCCCGTGCTCGTGTACCAATTTCCGTAGAACATGACCGAGTCGCCGGTACAGGCATAGGCGGACGCGGTGTCGTAATAGGTCTGCCGCAACTCCACGGTAGTGATGACGGTGGAATCGCATCCGTACCGGCTCAAATAAGTATCGGTGTAAATTCCTGCTGTGCCCTGCCAGGCACCCTCCAGGAACACCGTTTCGCCCAAACACAACGCCACATTATTGTACGTGGTGTCGATGGGCACCAGCGCGCGGATGGTCAGGTAAACAGTATCGGCGATGATGCACTTGCTGGAATCAATGGCCACGAACATGACGTTGTAAACGCCGGTATCCGTGTACAAATGGCTGGGTTCAAAAGCCGTTGAGGTGGCGCCGTCGTCAAAATCCCAGAAATAGTGCACTGCGTTTTGGCTTTGGTTACCAAACTGTACCGGGAAGTTGACGCAACCAATACTGTCCGGGAACACGGTGGCTGCCGCTTCTATTTCTTCAAAGTCAAAGCGGTATTTGATCACGCCCAGGTTGCAATTGCTGGAATTGTTGACATTACTCCAAACCCCTGGCGTTGTAGGAAAGTCGTCACGACCGCCGCAACCCGCACAAACAGCTTGGTAAATGATGCCGTCGCGATCGAAACGACTCGTTCCCCCGTCAACGTGTTCCCGGCTGGTGCCCCCCCCAAAATAAGTGGCATACAAGAGGCTGGTAGCTTCGCGGGCAAAGACGATGAAGTAAAAATCTGAACCATCGGTGCCGCTTTGGGTAGCATCCGGGGTGACGGGTAACCCGAACGTGTTCAATACATTGCTGTTGAACGACGAATTGGTCAGTCCGCCCCAGCCGGAGATGTAAACATTCTTGCATTTGTCCACCAAAAAGGCGGTTGGCCGGATGTTGACCCGATTGGTCCCCGACCCGAAAACGGTAGAGTACTCAAAAGTGCTCATGCCCACGTCCATGCGGGCCAGAAACTGTGCGCTGCCAGGGTTGCTGTAGACGCCAGCACTCACAGGAAAGGTCCCGGTGGTCTGCCCGGTGATGTAGACTTTGAAATCCGCATCGGTCTCTACCATGAAGACCTGATCATAAGCCGGTGTGCCGATATAGCTGCTCGATACCAGCGTCGTGCCGTTGGTGGTCATTCTGGCCACCCAGCCATCAGCCGAGCCGCCTTGGTAAGTGGTCTGGTAGGCCCCCGCTGTGGTGGGAAAATTGGTGCTTGTCGTGCCGCCGCACACAATGAGCATGTTCAGGCCTCCAATCTTCATGGAATAGGCTGCATCCACGGCCGAACCCCCGATGTAAGTACTGAACAACAAGCTGGTCAGGTTGCTGTTGAGTTTGACAATGACGCCATCCTGGTTGCCGCCTGATGTAGTTTGGTAGGCCCCGGCTGTTACCGGAAAATTGGTGGAAAGGGTGCTGGAGGCAATGAACGGGTTATCGTTGCGATCCACAATGATTTCGCCCCGGGCGTGGTCGCCGTAGTTGTATCCGGTGGCACTGCTCAAGTTCAATCCATCATTGCCTGAACCGCCCAGAAAGGTTGACGCCACTAGCACGCCGCCTGTGGCATCCAACTTGCTCACGAACATGTCGGTACCGCTTGGAAAGGCGATGACGCTGGTCACGGTCACGGCCGCACCGCCGCCAAAGGTGTTGTCGTGGCAACCCGCGGTGGTGGGAAAGTTGGCTGAACCCGTGGTGCCATACAACAGCAATTCCCCCGAAGGGGTGCAGATCATGGAGTGGGGAACATCGTTGCCGCTGCCGCCCAGGAAAGTGGAATACTCCAGGGTACTTCCATCGGGCGAAAACTTGCTGATGCTGATGTCGCAGGGCCAGCTTCCGATACCGCCCGACCAGGTACTTTGATAGGCGCCGAGGGTGATGGGGTAATTGGCCCCGAAACTGATGCCCCCTCCATACAGGGCACCATCGTTATCGTAAGTGGCCGTGTATCCCCAGTTGTCAGAGACCGAGCCGCTGTAAGAGCCAAAAATCAGGGTCGGCGGGTCGATGACCAGGGCAAGTTCCGGGTTGTATCCGTCCGGAAAGTGGTAGGACAATTCGCCTTGTTCCAGGCGGTATTCACAGCGAACCGGAACCTGGATTCCGTTCTCAAGTTGATAGGCATACGGGGCCACTTCAACCACTTTGTTAATGGAGGTAGTCAGTTCCAGGTTGCCTTGCACCAATTGCACCTGGTCCAGCCCTTCGTGATGGATCCGGATCACGGAAGGGTCAACCCCGGGGTTCAGTTCCAGATCGTATTTGAAGGTGCTGCCTTGCGAATAAACCCGCAGGTCTACGCCGGGATAAAGTGCTAACAACCGACCAGAGCCATGCACGGCCGCCTGCCGGGCCCAATGCGCAGGATCGGGGTCGTTGAAGTAGTTGTGGTGGAAGGTGCGGGTTTCTTCTCCCACAGCTTCCGGGGCTGAATTTGCCCCGACAAACGCGACCTTAAAGGCATGGCCACGGGACGGCCTTGGCAAGGGCGAACTAGGATTTTCGTCGTGGTGCTGCAGGGCGCTGTGGTCCAGAAAGTTCCACGTGAAGCCGCCGTTTTCGATAAACACCCTTCCCCCGCTAACTTCAGCGGCGAAGCGGACGCTTTCTGGCCATTGGCCCTTGTTTTGAACAAACTGGAGGTTCCCGCTTCCTGGTTCATGCCCGGCGGCAGGTGGGGCTGTAGCCGCGCGGTAGCCTGCCAGCGCATCTGGCAGAGGCTGTCCCGAAACAGGCTGGGCAGTCAGCGTACAGGCAAGATAAGCAGCTAACCAAGCAGCTATCCATGCGATGGGCGGGCAGGAACGTGTTGAAATTGGTGCGAAAAGGCTCGGCATAAGAAAGGTGGTGTTGCTATACTAAACCAAGCACTGCGGCGTTATGCCATCAGCCCCGTCGGGGATGTGACCCCTCATTGATGCCGCGCAATCGCTTTTTAATCAGCACTTTATGCCGTTTAACCTAAAGTGTTTATGAGTTTTGGAACAACCCAATTGATTTGCATGACGGCTCACCGGCATGTCTATCAGCGACAGGTTTAAGGAGTTGCCTCGTTTTAGCCACCGCTTTGGGATTCCTTAACGCAAGCTGCTTTAACGGGCTCGGTCAGTGGGCCAGAAATACTTGGTGGAAGGAGCCAAGTCGCTAATCCCAGCATTTGTGTACAGGCATTGACCGAGTTGATTCTGGCAAAAGAGGAGGCCTGATATTGATTTGTGACAGGCATAAACTTGTAAAAATTCCAGATGGACAATCCAGACTTGGGTGGGAGGTGCCCGGTCATTGCGTTTGGGTTAATTTTAAGCCATGCTCTTGCCTATAGGTGTTATGATTCTTTTGGGAATGGCCGGTACGGTGCTCTACAACCAACTGGCCGGGATGTACAACGATGCTGTTCAAGCCACGCGCGAATGGACGAAAGCACGCAGCGCGCTGCAAGCAGCCATTGACCAACTTCCCGATCAGCAGCTCACGGCTACTTGGATGGAAAAAACGGGCGATGCCACCCAAATTGCGAGCCTCCTGCTCGCACCTACCAGCGTTCCGGCAACGTTGTTAACCCCGCTCCGCAACGCACAGGAAGCTTTTACCCGCTGGCAGGAATCGCAGTCCACCTACGATGTTACCCGGCAGCGTTTCCCGGTCTCTGTCCTGGCCAAAGCGTTCAAATTCGCTCCTGTTGAGGTGAGCTGATCTTGGTGGCGGGCCCAGTAATAGCTTTAGCGCTTCACTCTCCTTAACTTGTTAACCACCAACAAGTTATAAACACTTATTTCAAGTTAAATTAAAGGACTGCCTGCCGCTCCAGATTGGCGCAAATTGAGCCCTGTTTCCATAGATATCCCGTCTGGTGAACCTTTTTCCCCTTCACTCCTTCACAAAGTATACCCAGCTGCTTTGGGTGTTGATTATTAGGTGACTTGTAGTAGTGAAGCCGGTGCTTGCACCGGCTTCCGTGTTGTTAGCTGGCCGGTGCTTGCACCGGCTTTCGTGTTGTTATCCGCAAGCAAATTCGATTCACTCGAAGGGCTTAAGGTCATCAGATGTTTCAGATATTTCTGAAACATCTGAAACTCTTTCTCGTTCACGCATTTTGTCAGGGAGCTCTTCACCGGACAAACTCAGCCACTCAGGGAGTAAAAACCGGCGGTAATACGACAGCAGGACTGTCGTCATAGGCATAGCGATAATAAGCCCCAACAAGCCGAGTATACTGCCCCAAACAGAGAGGGCTAATAGGATAAATGCCGGGTGGAGGCCTGTGGCTTTGCCCATTATCCGGGGGGTAAGGACAGCCTGTTCAATTAAGCCTACCACAATAAAAATTATTAAGACGAATAATAAAAGAAGCCAAAATGACTGGCCGGTTTGCAGCGATTGCAGCAACGCCAGAAAAGCAGCGGGGATAATACCAATGTTTTGGAGGTACGGAACCATATTCAGCAAACCCACGAAAATGCCCAGGACAATGCCCATCGGGAGGCCAATGATCCAAAAACCCAGCGCAAAAAGGGCTGCATTACAAAGCGCAATCAGGAACTGTGCCCTAAAATAAACGCCCATGGCCTGCCCAAAATCGCGACCTACCTCTTCAACCCAGGAACCATGTCGCGCGGGCAGATAATCCTTCCATTCTACACTTAATCTTTTGTAATCCAGGAGTAGGAACACGACGTACAAGAGCACGATCACCACGCCCAGTAGGCCCATGAGCGCGGAATAAGAATCCGAGACCACTCCCCAAAGCCGGGGCAAAATGGCCTGAGCCGCCTGGCTGACGGTATTCGGGTCGAGCCATTGCATCACCGCGTCGTCGGATAAAAACTCGCGGATTTGGTCTTGGAGTGCCTGCGGTAAATCGGCACTTGACCATTCCCCGTCTTCCACGAACCGGCGAACAAGAGCGTACATGGCTTCGGTTTGATTCACCAAAACCGGCATCAACGCCGCGATCATTCCCCCGAAAACAAGGAAAACCAGAAAAAGCACTGTGAACACGCTGAGCGCCCGGTTTTTCAACCGGAGCTTGACTTGAAAAAAGTTAACGAGAGGCGACAGCAAGTAAGCCAGCAAAACGCCAATGGCGAATGGCAACAGCGCCGCGCGAAGTTGGTGCAATACCCAAACCCCGGCTGCCAGCATAGCCAGGATTAGCACCAGGCGCACCACGCGATCAAACGTAAACGGTCGGTTCCATCCCATACACTGCGATAATAAGTCCCTAATCCCGGAAAACACAAATTGGCGCTCAAAAAGACGGAGTCTCCCACCTATCGGGCTCGCCTTCGTTGGCATTAAATAACGCCACCAGGTCAGGCTTGATCACCTTGCCCATGGCATTCCGGGGAAGGGTCTCCATCACCATCATGCGACCGGGTACCTTGTACACCGCCAGTCGTTCTCTGGTCCAGGCGCGAAGCCCCTCCAGCGTGAGCGCATGACCGGGCCGCAGCACCAACGCCGCAGCTACCTGTTGCCCCCAAAGCGGGTCGGGTACCCCCACCACCGCACATTCGGAAATAGCGGGATGCTCCAGCAAGGTCTCTTCTATTTCCGGGGCAGCTACCTTAAACCCACCTGTCTTTATCAAGTCAACCGACAACCTTCCTAAAATTCGATAGCCCCCGTTCGAATCGCGCTTCGCTAAATCGCCAGTTCGGAACCAAAGTCCATCAAAAGCGGCAGCACTGGCTTCTGGCTTGTTCCAGTACGCCCTAAAAACGGATGGCCCGTTGACCTGCAATTCCCCGGAACCCTCCCCTTCCACGATGGTCCCTGCCTCGTTCGTTAAACGACACGCTACAGTGGGCAGTGGAAATCCCACAGATCCCGGCACCCGCACCCCGTGCAACGGGTTAGAAAGAGCCATCCCAATTTCGGTCATACCATAGCGCTCCAGCAAAACATGGCCGCTGATCGCCTGCCAACGCTCCAGCAACGCCGGACTTAAGGCCGCCGAGCCGCTCACCATCAATCGGGCAAAGGCGCAAGCTCCGGACCATCGCAGCCGCGTCTCTATGTCGGTAGCATCATAGGCATCCGCCAATTTTTGATAGACGGTGGGCACCGCCATAAACAGCGTAGGTCGATGCAGCAACAGGGCTTCCCAAACCTTGCAGGCGTCAAAACCTCCAAGCTCTATCACCGTAGCTCCGCTCCAAAGCGCGCAACAATAGACATTGACCATACCGTGCACATGGTGCAGCGGTAGCACATTTATAATTATGTCATCTGTTGTCCAGGCCCACGAATGAACCAACGCCTGAATCTGCGCGGCCAGTTGTCCGTGCGTAATCACCGCACCTTTCGGTTTACCCGTGCTTCCCGATGTGTACACCAGTTGCGCAACATCATCAGGCTTCACTCGGGCGAAGGGCTGTGCGGTATCCGGCGACAGTGTAGTCAATTGCAAAGGCGACTGGGCGGGCAGTTGGGAAGACAACTGGGCAGGCAACTCTACAGTCAACTTTACAGGCAACTTTACAGGCAACTCTAGAGGCAACTGGACTTGCAACTGAGCAAGCAACGCCGCTTTGCCATCTTGATCGCATTCGTCTGAATCAGTTGTGCCAGAATCAACGGTCGCACGCTCAAAAAGCTGCCTGGTGCTGCGCACGTGCAAGGATCCGCGCGCTGACAGATGCTGGAGCCTCGGCAAAAACATTGGATCGGCCAACAACAACGTACACTGGGCATCCTCCAGCACATGCTCCCATTCCGGCAGCGGATGGCTGAGGCAGAGTGGTACGGCAGCAGCACCAGTAAGCCAAACTGCGCGCATCCCCACGGCCCAAATTGGCCCGGGAGGCAACAGCAAGGCTATCCGTTGACCTGGTTTTGCCAGACCCTGTTCCAGTAGCGCAAAAGCCCAATTATGGGCTGCAGCTTCAAACTGCCCATAAGTCAATGACGCGTGCCCGGCCTGAACAGCAATCCGCGCAGCATGCTCCGGGCTTGACCACCGCGCTAACTCCAGTTGTTCCGGCAAAGTTGCAGCGGTCATGAATGCGCGTTTACTTTTTGCCGAACATACCCCCGAGCAATTTGCTTCCCAGGTTGACCAGGTCATCGGAAATATCGCCGTCCTTATCGCTGTCTAAAAGCGAAGCAAGCAACTGCTGTTGCGGAGATTTCGGGGCTTTTGCCCCGGATTGCGTTGTTGCTTTTGTCCCACCAGGAGCTTGACCGCCCAATACCTGGCCCAGGATACCAGCACCCTTGCCTTGTTCAGGTGCCTTAAGAAAAGCGTCCAGGTTATTCAGAACGCTACCGTCGTGGTCGCGGTCCAGTGCACTCGCCAAAGAAGAAGCGCCTTGGGGATTTTGGGTATTGCGGGCTATAGCGCCGAGAAGCACTGGGAGCGCATTCTCCACGGCCTTTTTGCTGGCCGCGGCGTCTAAGCCTAGGCGCTGCCCGATTTTTTGATAGGCATCATCGCCGAGCTGGCTGCTGATTTGTTCCAGAATAGTTGCCATGGCTGAACGTACGTAGTTGGGGAAGGATAGTAAGTATGAAGCCTCCAAATTAGCCCATTCTCATGGTTGAGTAGCGCGTAATCATCTCGAAATAGGTAAAAATCCGGTGGAAGCCTACTTTTGAGCGCTTTGACAGGATACGCCCTTCTCCAATGCCTTGTGCTCCTGGGTTTCCCTTTTTTGGTGACCAAGGCGGCGCGCGCCCTGAAACTGGAAGGGTGGCTCAGTCCTGTTGTGCTTTGCTACTTGGCAGGAATTGCGCTGGGAAACCTGGATCTTTTCCCACTCAGCACAGAGATTTCGAAGCTTACCCAGGAAAGCACGGTTGCGCTGGCCATTCCGCTTTTGCTTATTTCTACCAACGTCCTGGTTTGGTTCAAACAGGCACGAAGCATCACCACTTCGTTTTTGCTGGCTGTAATCAGCGTGCTAACGGCATCCATAGCAACCTTTTTCATCTTTCCAGGCCAGGAACAGCAGGGCTGGATTATTTCGGCCATGTTGGCGGCAGGGCTCACTGGCAGTGCCATTAACATGAACGCTGTAGGGCTGGCCGTTGGTGCCCCGGACTCCTTAATCGGGCTGGTCAATCTCAGCGACATTGTCAACAGCGGCATTTACCTGGTCTTTCTAACCTCTATCGCGCAGCGTGTGTTACAGCGCTTCCTCCCAACCTACCAGCCGCTGGGTATCGTGGATCAGGAACTGGACCGCGATTGGTACGGGTCCAAACGCAATTACCTGAAAAAAGGATGGGTTTTTCTCCGGGCTTTTTTGCTGGCTGCGATCATCGTTGGTTTGGCCAGCGGAACCACCTTACTGATCATGGGGGAGCTGCAAGAAGCCGTAACTATTCTTATGTTAACGGCGTTCAGCATTGCGGGAAGCTTTTTTCCTAAACTGCGCCGCTTTGCCGGGGCTTACGAACTGGGCCAGTACTTTCTGTTGGTTTTTTGTCTGGCCATTGGCATGGAGGTCAACTTTAATGAATTGATCCACGCCTCCCCCACCGTGTTCGCTTATTCCGCTACCCTTTTTTCAATGAGCATTGCCCTTCACTTCGGGCTGGCCCGCTTGTTTCGCATTGACGCCGACACTGTGCTGATTACCTCTACGGCCGCCATTTTTGGACCGCCCTTTATCCCGCAAGTGGCGGTAGCCCTAAACAACCGGGAGCTCGTTTTTTCCGGCATCATCACTGCCCTGGCCGGAATTGCCTTTGGCAACTTTTTGGGCATTGGCATTGGCTACTTGTTGCGGCTCATCGCGGGCATTTCCACCTGATCAAGCGCTTGCAGCAAATCTGCCCAAAGCGTATCCGGATGCTCCAATCCGGCGCAGAATCGCACCAGTGCGGGCGAAGGGTGATCGGCACTCTTGGCGATGGCTGGAATAACCAGCGACTCAAATCCGCCCCAAGAGACGGCCAATTGAAAATGGCGGAGCGCATCGCAGAAAGCTTCGGTAATCGTCGGGTCTTCCGTAGCTAATTCTATGCTGAATTGACCCGAAGGTCCTTTCATTTGCCGGAGCGCTAATGCATGTTGCGGATGGCTCGGGTGAAAGGGGTAATGCACCCTGTGCACCCGTGGGTCGAGCGCAAGCCTTTCTACCAGAATACTGGCTGTTTTGCCTATGCGCTCCATGCGAATACCCAGCGTGCGAAGCCCTCTAAGCATAAGCCAGGCTTCATGCGGGGCCAGAATGCCGCCCAGGCCCTGGAACTCTTCGCGGTACATTTTGCGGATGCGCTTGCTGCTTCCGCAGACTACCCCGGCCACCAGATCGCCGTGCCCGTTCAGGTACTTGCTCGCGGAATGGACCACCAGGTCTATACCCATGGCCAGCGGGTTTTGCAGCAGCGGACTGGCGTAGCTGTTGTCCACGACGGTAGCGCAATCAATAGCGCCCGCAAGCGCGGCGATCGCCTCCAGATCCTGAAGATCAAACCAAAAACTATTGGGCGACTCGAGCATAACGAGCCGGGTATTGGGTTGGAAAGCTTCCTGAATAGCACTGACCGACGTCCCGTCTACAAAGGAGTGAGTGACCCCGAATCGCGGCAACCAGTCCCGCAGCAGCCAGGCCGTCCAGGGATACGGATCTCGGACACACACCACATGATCGCCGCTTTTGACCGTGCTCAACACGGCAGCAGAAACCGCAGCAACGCCACTGGCAAACACCAGGGCGTCCTCCGCCCCTTCCAACGCCGCTAATTTTTGCCGAAGAAGCTCTGTTGTGGGATTGTTTCCCCGGGTGTACAGGTGCGAACCGTACTCATCGCTTAACGCACGGCGGAGCGAAGCGGTGTTCGGAAAACGAAAGTTCGCCGTTTGGTAAATCGGGGGAATGACGGCCTGTCCCTCTGCGGCATACGGGTCCTCATGCCCGTCGGCGTGCTCGCCGAGCGAAAAAAGAATATCTTCCGTTAACAAGGGAGCGCGATTTGGCAGGGCTGCGCTTAGCGCGTCCAATAGGTAGTGCGGCCGACCGCGCGCATGCCCATGACAAAACCCCGAATCTTGAGTTTGTTGCCAGATTCCAGCGCCATGTAGCAATCGTAAGTCTTGCCGTTCTTGGGATCATAAATGGAACCTCCTTTCCACTCTTTTTCTTCGTACCGGAAGTCGCGAAGCAGGAGGAGACCATCAATTGGGCGGCTGCGTTTAGCCTGGTCGGGATTCTCATCGTCCACTTTTGGTTTGCCATCATCGCCGTTGGGTTCTTTGAGCCAACTGACTTTGCCGTAGAACAAATCACCTTTTTGGTAAATGGTCACTTTGGCGTCTTTGTCTTCATTGAGCCAATCACCAACAATGGAGGTGGAAGCGGTTTGAGCAAACAAGCTGCTCGCCGAAAAAACAAGCAAAACAGACAGGAGAACTTTTTTCATTGGTAAGGATTGGTGCGTGTGCGGGAAAATTACGGCAATGAGAAATTCACAGCTGGGAATTTCCTGGAAGTGAAATTAAGTCGTTGGCAGGTAGTGACCTACCTTGCCATTCAGATTCTGGGCAATTCTCCTTCTTAATCTTCAAAATCAAGGACAAAAGACGTGCCAATCCTTCTCATTCGCCGGTCGGGCGGTTAAGGCATCGAGCAATCGCCGGGCAGGGCGGCTATCCATTGACGAATCAGGGCAACGCCTTCCTGGTGCAGTAATTGACGACCGAGTTCGGGCATGCGAACCCCGGGATTCTGTTGCTCCATCCGATAGACCAGAATGGACGAGTCAGGCTGCCCCGGATGGATGTCGAAGCGCAATCCACCAGAGCCTTTGCCGGCTGCTACAGGCGATTTGCAGAACCCAAGGCGGGCGGGATCCTTTTCGAGCGAGGTTAGGTGCAAGCCCGAAGTATTGGCTGGGCCTTCCGGCCGATGGCAATGGCCGCAGTTTATTTCCAGGTAGGCGATGGCCCGATCGTCCAATGGCTGGCTTGTGTCCCGGTAATCGGCCAAGGCAGGACGGGCTGATGCTTCCGGTAACCCAGCCAGGATGCCCGCCTGTTGCCAGTAGTCCAATTGGTTGACAGCGCCCAAACCGTAGTCCATGGGCCGATTCAGGTTGCGCGCTTTGGGACCAATTGGGGCGAACTTGCCATTTACGCTGTGGCAGCCTTTGCACTGATTCTTATTGGGGATGACGTAATCCAATGATCCCAAATTGCCCCCAGGTAAATAAGGCTCCACCGTTAACCGCCCCCCTGCAAGCGAAAGTTCTGCATCGGTGCCTTCTGCATTCCACAGGTAAGGCAGAGCGTCCCATCCATCGGCCCGCTTGAGCAAAAGGCGGGTTTCCACCAAGTGCTTCTGCCCGTTTTCACGCGGATACCAAAAGGTTTTTACCAGAGCCGTTCCCACCGGAAACTCAAAGGATTCCTTTTGCTGGTATTCGGCTTGCGTGCCTGGGGGCAAGTACACAAACCTCGTTTTCTCGGCATAATCCGAAAAAAGGGGAGAAATTAGCTCGTACGGTAAAACGCCGGAAGCAGGGGCCAGCGCCATCGCTTCACCGGCAAAGAATCCGTATTCCGACAGGTATCGGGCTGGCGGGGCATCGGGATCAAAGCCCGGCTGGAGACTTCTGCTCCCCGTGGCGCATTGCCAGGCAGGTAACGCGCATCCCAGCAAAACACATGCCCCAAAGAAGGCTTTATGGAGTGGCCGGATCCACGGTGCAGGCATAAGGAGTGGGATCTAAATGAAGTCCTGCGTAGGCGTTCGCAGCATCGAGCGTGGCAATGCGCGTGCCCGGATTGTCTTGAATGCAGATGGTCAGCGCGCGGTCTGGTGGCGTGATACCGTCTACCAGAATTTCGGGGGTATCCCCTTTAAACAAACTGACCAACAAGACTCCGAGTTCGCGCGTGCGGTCCGGGCCGGCACCAGGCTGCTGTTCAATGATGTTGTTTCGCAGCGAAATGCGGTCTGGGTAGGGATCGTAAGCCGGGTCGGAATAGGGCTTTTGGTTGATCAGGTAGGACACCACGGCAGCTGAAAAAGATTGGTGGTTGCTGATTTTGTTGTCGTACACCTCCACGTCCCGGGTTGCCATAACTAAAATGCCGGTACCTGCAGGCACAATGCCGACCATGTTGCCTTCCGGGGCAAAATTTGGAAAGTTGTTGTTGTGCACTTCGTTCTTGTAGATTTGAACGTGGTGTCCATTTTTAATGGGCAATTCCGGGAGGTCGAAAACGAGGATGCCCCCGGTGTTTTCTGTGCAGGTATTGCCGTAAACTTCTGCGTAAAAGGAGTTCTCAATTTCAATGCCTGCCACGTTGTGGTGGAGGCGATTGTTGCGAACAACAATATTCTCAGACTGCCCTACATAAATGCCAGCGTCCGAAGCGTCGGAAACTTCGCAGTCTTCGATCAGCACCCCCTTGCAACCTACTGGGTAAAGCCCATAGGCACCATTGGCCGCTTTAGGTCCCCCGGACCAGGCCACCCGAACACGCTGAATGGTTATGGATTTGCCATCTTTGACTTTGATCGCGTCTCCGGCAGCGTCCAAAACTGCCAGATCTCGAACGGTAAAGGAATCCGCGGTGATGAGCAGCCCTTCTGCCCCGTCAGTCTGGCCGGTAAACGAAAGAATGGTTTTGTCTGCACCAGCCCCGGCCAGCGTAACACCGGTAATGCCATCAAGGCTCAGCGATCGCGTAAAACGAAACTCCCCTTCGCCCAACGTAATGACCTGACCTGGGGCTGCGCTGATCAGCCGCTCCATTAATAGGTCTTCGGTAAATCCGTCAGCGGCAATAGGGCCCTCCTGCTGTTTGGTGTTGGTGCAGGAAGGTAGCGTGGCAGCCAGAAAAAGAACAGCCAGCATAGGCAGGACCCGAATCGGGCAAGCAGGAGTAACCATGAGCGATGGGATTGTCAATTGAATTAGGCTTGGAAAATAGAAAAAGCTCGGACCGATTACTCAATGCTCCGGACTATTTTTTTTGCTCATAGAAAAATTTTCTGTGGTTGGCCGAACCCGGTCTTGACCTGGATGGTAAATCTGAACTGCCCGAGCCAGGATTCCCGCTTTGTCCATTGCCATGCTTTTGGTGCGTCCCTCGGTGAACAAAGCCATCTGGTCGGTGTAGTGAGGACTTGTGGCCCGGCTGGAGGAACCAAAAGGCTGCAGGGTTTCTAATTTCTCCACACCGCCAGGTCCGAAAGCCACAAACTGCGTGTAGGCATCCCCAACAAAGACCTTGTAACGTCCGTCATCGGCTGGTTGAGAGTAATTGGCAGCTAGCACATCAAAGTATCCCGGGAGTGGCAGGTCAATGTCGCCGCGAATAATGCGTTGAAATTCCTGGAGCGGCACCTGGACTTGTTTGAAGTACTGAAGCAGGTGGGCTTGCGCCTCTTCTAAACCCTTGATCAGGGCCTGGGGCTGCACAGCAAAGCCGTTAGAAAATTCGTCGTAGCCAAGGTGGTTGGCCTGAAAAACTTTGTCAATGGTCAAGGCAAACAAGGTTGCCGCAGGACTTTCTGCGTTGGCGTGGCCGTTCCAGGTATTGAGCAGTTCAATGGATTGGGCCAAATGGGGGTAGGCCGTTGAGTCCAGGTTGAAGAGCACTTCGCAAGAAGCCAAAAAAGGTGAACAGGCTGGAAACTGGTTGTCAAACTTGATGGCTTTGAACTCTTCGAATGCAAATGTGGCGCGCGATGAAATCAATTCCTCAAAACGCAGCGCCCGGTTGTTGTCAGATGACTTGTAGCCAGCGTGGTCGGGGTAGCGGGCTTTGTTGGTGGAATCGGCATTTTGCCCCCATGCCGTGCAGTGAAACGAACTGTTATTGGTATTGAATACATAGCCAGCTTTGGGATTGAGCACCTGAGGAAGACTGTCATAGGGAATAAAGTCAGTCCAGAGATTGTCGGAACTGATGCCCGGAACGGCCCCTGCCCAATCATACCCGGGTTTGCGGTCCGGGATCTGGCCATTGTCAACATAGTAAATATTATCCTCGCGATCGGCGTAGACAAAGTTGAACCGGGGAATGCCCCGCAGCAGCATCGCCTCACGGAACTCAGCGAAGCTGGTGGCTTTGTTCATGCGGTACAATTGTTCGGCGGCCAGAATATTGAACGTATTCCCAAAACGCACGCCAAAGAATTCGTCTTCCTGTTGAAAAGTGGGTCCGTACACGCTCCAGTATACCCATTTGGGCACTTTGATTACCGCCGGACCAAAGCGGATATCCAACCAGATTCTCTTGCGCTCCAACTCCCGGTAGCCACCGTCATAGCGGTAATGAAATTTGCGGTCCGGATCCATTTCCAGCCGGTACGTATCCACCAGGTCGAGCGCGTTGTAAGTCATGGCCCAACCCAGGTGGTCATTATTGCCAAATCCGGGTAACAGGCCATTGTGGTACATTCCCCCGTGAAAATTCCACCCTTCTTCGCTGGTTAGGTGGCATTCGTAAAACGAAAAGGGCCCTTCCATAGGCTGGTGGGGGTTAATGGCCAGGTAAGTGCGGCCATCCGCCGTGCGGCCGGAACGCAGTGCATAAGCGTTTGATCCCACAGCCCCTTCGTGGTCCAGCGCATAGCGGCCTTTGACAATGGCTTCAATCTCACGCATGGCATAAACCATGTAGGTTGTTATGAAGACCGAGCCCTGAATAAGTTCTTGCGGGGTAACCGGAAAGGATCCCTGCACAAGTACTTCACGGGGATGGGCACGGGCGTAATCATTTAAGCCTTGGGTGTAGCCATCGAGATAGCGGCGAAACGATTCTGAAAAATCGTTCTGATAGCGGCTTTGCACAATCGTGGGAATATCCAATGCAGCCATCAGGTAATCGCGAACAGCGCCTTCCTTGCCCTGGTACAATCCCATCATGGACTTGCCCGTGAGCACCGTTTCCTGCATCACCGAAAAGGCGTCTTCGGCATTAGCCCATGCCAGTCCGTACCCGACATCAGCGTCTGTCTTTCCAAAAATGTGTGGAACTCCCCACTCATCCCGAGCGATTTGCACATGCTCCGGCTGAATTGGGGCGAAAGTTGGGGTGTTTTGTGCAGCGATCGGCAATGCTAAAAACAATGCAGAGGACAAGAGCATGGCCAGCGGCCAATAAAGCAGACAAACAGAAACTGGTAAAAAGCGCATGAGGATGGATGGAGATCAAAGCAAGGCAAGGAAATAACTGCCTTTAAATTACGCTGCTTTGGGTCCATTGGTTGTTTTAAAGGCATAAATTATTTTGTTCATGGAGAATTGGGTTAAAATTCCGCCTACAAACGAGCCTGCGGACGTATAGGTTTATCTTTGCCCCGGCTTGCTTCCGCCAGTAATCGGAATGCCTTCTATGAACTTCCCAGCCCCCCACCCCCCTTCCACGTCGTTGAAATTCCCCTCGTTGAGCGCGCAGCGGCTGGGCATGCTGCTGCTGCTCGCCACCTGGTCGTTCATTGGCTTGACAGCGGGAATGACAGCCGCGATGACGCCCGCAGTGCCAGCAGCGCCAGCAGGATTGATCCCTGAGATGTCACCCGGAGTGCTACCTGCGATGTCACCCGGATTGACAACCGAATCTTCCGCCCTGACAACCGCCGCGTCAAACGCCCGTGCTTTTCCGGGCAGCCCGGCGTCACAAACCCAAACCAGCACAGGCGTCGCAGAGCAAACGGAAGCCCTTCCCCGGAACAACAACATACCCAATGGTTTGGAAGAGGCCCCGGTTCTGTTGGGGCTCATGCTCGGGCATGTTACCTATCGGGAAGCCAGGCTTTGGGTTCGGGCTGACCGCGCTTGTACTGCGGTTTGGGAATGTTGGCCGGAGGGTGCTCCTGAGCAGGGCCGCTCCACGCGTCTTACCCTTGATGGCGAAGACTTTTTTTTGGGTGCGCTGACTGCGACGTTGCTGCAACCGGATCGGCCGTACGACTCCCGGCTTTACCTGGAAGCCCCGGACGGCAGCCGGTCGGCAATAGAGACCGTGCCTTTTCACACCGCGTTGGTTTGGCAGTTCCAGGACACGATGCCTACCCTGCGTTTTGCTGCGGGGAGCTGCACCTACATCAACGAGCAGGGTTACGACCGACCCGGCAAACCGTACGGAGGCGAATACGGCATCTTAGAATCCATAGCCGACCAACAGCCCGACGCCATGTTTTGGCTGGGAGACAACACCTACCTGCGCGATCCGGATTTCAGTTCCCGCAGCGGAGTTTACCATCGTTATGCCCATACCCGGGCCACCCCGGAAATGCAGCGGCTATTGCGCAGTGTGCCCAATTACGCCATCTGGGACGACCACGACTTCGGCCCCAATGACGCCGACGGAAGTTTCGTTCACAAGCAATGGACGCTGGATGCGTTCCGGGACTTTTGGGCCAACCCTTCCTACGGCGCAGCGGGCATGAACGGTACCATGAGCTCTTTTAGTTGGGCCGATGTGGATGTTTTTCTGCTCGATAACCGCTGGAACCGCAGCCCAAACGGTGCCAAGACCTTTGCCCCCACCTTGCTAGGCGCTGAACAGGAAAACTGGCTCATCGCCAGCCTGATCAACAGCAAAGCCACTTTTAAACTAGTGCTGATGGGCGGGCAACTGCTCAATACCGCAGCCGTTTGGGAAACCTACCAAAACCTTGCCCCGGAGGAGCGCCAGCGCCTGCTGGACCGAATTGATCAGGAGAGCATCGACGGTGTAGTCGTGCTCAGCGGCGACCGCCACCACAGCGAAATCAGCCGCCTGGACTTGCCCGGTGGTGCCTGGATTTACGACCTCACGGTGTCGCCCCTGACCTCCGGCGCGCACAAACCCAAAGAAGAGAACAACGCCCTGCTCCTGCCGGGTTCGCTTTTAGAGCAGCGCAATTTCGCCATAATGGAAGTAACCGGGGGAAGGGGCAGCCGTATACTCAACGTCCGCTTTCACGATGTTGACGGAATGTTGCTCTTTGAGCACGCCATTCCCCAACCCGGTTTCAAGGCTGAGTAATGAGCAAGATGACCCTTAAACCGGTTGTACCGGCTATCCTGGCTAGATCACAAGGCTTTGTGGATAGATTTCATCAATGGCGTGAAACGCCTGTGTATTTTCACCGGATGAGGATGCGCGCACCCTGGTTTGGCCGAATTCCAGCGATGGCACTGGGTACTTGCCTGCTTATGCAAGCCTGCAATTCCGCTGACTCGCAAGATACCAGTGGGCGGAGCAATTCTCCCAACACCGAAATTCCGGAAATCTGGCGGGCAGACGTCGGTAAAGAATTGGAAAAGCTGCTGACCCGGCGCGAGAACAAATCTTTAGAAGTGGATGGTCGCGAGTTGACCAGCGCAACCTTGTTGCGGGGCTTTTACCAGGCTAAGGAATATGATGCACAGTGGCTGGCCGAGGAACCCCGGCAGCGCGCGATGCGTTTACTCAACGGTGCCCGTGGATATGGCCTGGACCCTGAAATTTACCTGCCGGATCCCCAGCTTGGGCTGGAATCACCCAAAGATTACGCCCGGATGGAATTGCAGCTCAGCGACGGGCTGCTCCGTTTTGGGCATGACCTGGCCGTGGGCCGCTTCGCCCCGGATTCGGCGGCGGGCAGTTGGACGCCCAATGAGCGGGTTCCCGATTTGCTGGCCTGGATGGGCGCTTCGGCTGACTCCAATGCCTGGTATAATGCGCTGCGAGCCCTGCAACCCGCCAATCCGCTGTACCACGCCTTGCAGCAAGCCACCGCCCGTTTTGTTCAGACCTACCTACTCGAAGACAGCACGGCAACTGTGCCCACCGAGAAACAGGACTCTGTTCAGGCACGGATGCTTGCCCGCGAATTGTTGCGCTTTCGCGGGTACCTGGATTCTGCGGGTTGGGCGTCAGATTCCCTCACAGACCTTGCCTTGCGCCGTTTTCAACGGATGCACGGACTTAAAGACGATGGGGTTATCGGGTCCAACACGGCCTTGGCCCTGGGCCGAAGCAATGCTGACCGCTACAGCAGCCTGGCCATCACCCTGGAGCGCTGGCGCTGGGAAAGCGATTGGACCCAACCTTTTGCCTGGGTTTGCCTGCCCGGTTTTGAGCTGCAAATCATTGTAGGCGACACGATTGAACATACGCATCGCGTCGTGGTTGGAACCCGCTCCAACCAAACGCCGGAAATCACCAGCACCATCAACGTCTTAGTGGCCTATCCGTATTGGCACGTACCTTACAGCATTTCCACCCAGGAAATCCTTCCCAAGGTCAAAAATGATCCTGCTTATTTAAGCCGAAATGGCTACACCGTTCGCGACCGGAGCGGCACAGTGGTCGATGCGCAAGGTGTGGATTGGACAGGGGTCAGTTCTGGCAATTTTCCTTACTTGGTGCGCCAAAACGGTGGCACATCCAATGCGCTGGGTTTGGTCAAGTTTCTCTTTCCCAATACCCACAGCGTGTACCTGCACGACACCAATGCCAAGCGCTATTTCGATAGCGAGATCCGCTCGTTCAGCCATGGTTGCGTTCGCCTGGATCGCCCGATGGACTTTGCCGCATACCTGCTGGCGCGCGACACGGGTTCGGCTGATATGGCCTTGGTGGAGCGCAAAATTGCTGAGCGCAAAGAGCACAAAATTGCCCTCAACCCCGGACTACCCGTGTACTTTAGGCACTTCACTGCGCGGGCAGACGCAGACGGCTGGCCGCTGTTCCACGTGGATTTGTACGGCAAAGACGCCGCCTTTGAAGGCGATCGCGCACGCGAAGCAGCACAGAAGCTAGCCAGTGAAGCCAAACGCAGGCAGCAAATGGAAGCGTTTAAGTCTGCAGCGCAAAAGCCAGACAGCCTGGTTTTGTCCACAGAGGAAGCGCCTGATGTTTCCCCTTAAAAAAGTTTAATGGTCAGATCCACAAGCCTTTCCACGTTGTTGGAATAGGGTGGCATCATCAGGCGCACAGCGGTCAGGTTGGGCTGCTGGTGTACAACGCCCCGGGCATGGCTGAACGTTTTGAACCCGTGGACTCCATGGCTGCTGCCAAAACCGCTGTTGTTGACGCCTCCAAACGGAATGTTAGGGTTGAAAAAATGCACCACGTTGTTGTTGATGCAGGCACCTCCGGAAACGGTGCGTTCCAGGATATGATCGATCGGAGCAGACTTTCCGGAAAATACGTACAAGGCTAACGGACGCGGCCTTTCGTTGACGTAGGCTATGGCATCTTCGAGTTCGGTATAAAGCAGCACTGGCAGGATGGGTCCAAAAATCTCCTCCTGCATAATTGCCATATCATCTGTTATGTTACCCAAAACCGTAGGCGAAATGTAGCGTTCCTCCGCGCGGGTAACTCCTCCTAAAGCAACAGTCGCCCCTTTGGCTAACGCATCGTCCAACAAACCTTGGAGCCGCTCAAAATGCCGGTCGTTGACGATGCGCGCATAGCTGCTGCTCGCGCGACGCGCCTCGTCCGTTTTGCCGTAAAACTTCTGCACCTGAACTTCCATGAGCTGATTGAATGAATCGTGCAATTGCTCAGGCAAGAGAACATAATCCGGCGAAAGACATATTTGTCCGTTGTTGATGAATTTGCCCCAGGCAATGTTGCGCACAGCATCCTCCAGATCGGCACTCTCATGCACAATGACGGGCGACTTACCCCCGAGCTCCAAAGTGACTGAAGCCAGATGTTCGGCGGCGGCGCGCATCACAACCTTTCCTATGGCAGGACTTCCCGTAAAAAAGATATGGTGGAAGGGCAGCAGCAGCAGTTCCTGAGCGACAGAGGCATCTCCTTGAAAAACGGCCACCTCCCGAGGATCAAAAAGCGCCTGAACCAGGTCGGTCATGGCCTGGCTGGTATGCGGCGTGAGTTCAGACGTTTTGAGCACCACCGTGTTTCCGGCAGCAATGGCGGACACCAGGGGCATGAGGGTCAGGTTAATCGGAAAATTCCAAGGCGAAATGATCAGACAAACCCCGCGAGGCTGGTAGCGAATTTCAGCGGAACTGCCCAACATAGGCAAAGGTATGCCCACCTTAACAGGTTTCATCCAATCGCTCAAGTGAGCGCAGGTATGTTTTATTTCTGCAGAAATCGGGAACAATTCGGTCAGATCAACCTCTGTGGCCGGCTTGCTAAAATCTGCCATCATGGCATCGCGAAAGAGCTGCTGCCGCTTCATCATCTCGCGTTGAAGCCGCTTCAATGTGGCAATGCGCTGCCTGGCGCTGGTTAGTGCCAGCTCCGGGGCGTATGCTTTTTGTGCCTTGAAAACAGTCTGAATAGCGGCTGCTTGTGAAGCCCCATCAAGCGTTTTAGCAGCGGGAGAGGTCATGGTAGCCATAGAGAAAAAGAATTATGGGTACTCCTAAAAACATCATATCCTTCGTTATGCCCAAGTTGCGCCATCCTCATTTACAGGATTAAACTCCGGTGGCGCAACTTGGGCAAGCCTTGTCTCTGTAGTTTTTAGAAGTACCCTTGTGGAAATTCACCTAAAAATACACGCAATCTACCCGTTTACGGTCTTTTTTACCGGCGAATGGCTTCTTTGAGAATGGCGAGCGTCTTCCAGAATCAAGTCAGCGGCTTTTTCCCCGATCATCACGGTTGGGGCATGGGTATTGCCCCGGACTATTTCGGGCATGATGGAGGCGTCCGCGACGCGCAAACCCTTAATTCCGTGTACGCGAAGGCTTGCGTCCACCACGGACATGCTGTCCTGCCCCATTTTGCAGGTGCCCACCGGGTGGTAAAGTGCTTCGCTGGTGTTGCGAATCCATTGTTCCAACACCGCGTCGCTGGGCCAGATTTCATTGGGCGAAAAAGGTTTGCCGAGGTAGGGCTCCATAGGTTCCTGGCGAAGAATTTCCAGCGCCGTTCGCACCCCGCGTTTCATGGCTTCAAGGTCTGCAGGATGCGAATAATGTTGCGGGTCAATGACCGGTGGAGCCAAAGGATCTGCCGAACTGAGCTGAATAGACCCCCGGCTTTGGGGCGCGAGCAACGTTGCACACAGCGAAAGTCCGTGGCCATCGGGACGCTCGAAGCCGTGGTTGACGAAAAACGCAGGGATGAAGTGGAATTGCATGTCCGGGGCACGCAGCCCTTGGACCGTGCGAATAAAACCGCCTGATTCCGCGATGTTGCTCGTAAGAGGACCCCGATCCAAAAGAAAAAACTGAATCAGATTAGGCAAAAGATGCGCGGGCCGATCCACCGTATCCATAGAATTGCGCTGGCGGTTGGTAAAGACTAACGGAGCGAACAGATGATCCTGCAGGTTAGCCCCCACCCCCGGAAGGTCGCGAAGCACCGGCAAACCCAGTTCCTCTAAATGGTTTTTGGGGCCGATACCAGAAAGCATTAATAATTGCGGGCTGTTAATGGCTCCACCGCAGAGAATCACTTCGCGACGGCAGTGGTAATCCTGCACCCGGCGCTGGCGGCCGTCAGACCCTTCAGTGAGCATGCAGCGGACTCCTGTTGCCCGGCCATCTTCCATCAGAATTTCCGAAGCCTGGGCCTGAGTGATGACCGTGAGGTTTGGCCGGTTAAGGATGGGCCGGAGAAAAGCCACTGCGCTGGAACAGCGCTTGCCGTTGCGAATATTGACATGGTAACGGCCAAAACCGCTCTGATGCTCGCCGTTAAAGTCATTGTTTCGGTCAAAACCCAGGGCCTCGGCGGACTGGATAAACGCCTCTCCCATTTCGTGTGGAAAACGGGGTCTTGAAACCGTTAAATCACCGCCTTCGCCGTGAAATTCATCTGCTCCATCCGCGAAATCTTCCGAGCGCCGAAACATCGGCAGCACAGATTCATAATCCCATCCTGGGTTGCCCAGTTCCTGCCAGTGGTCGTAGTCGCTGCGGTGGCCGCGGATGTAGATCATGGCGTTGATACTGGAACTGCCTCCCAGCGTTTTACCGCGGGGCATAAACAGGCTCCGACCATTCAAACCGGGCTGCGGCGTGGACGAATAGGCCCAATCCACCTCTGTTTTGAACAATTTGTAAAAAGCTCCCGGTACCGGGATCTCCATTCTGGTATCCGGGACTCCAGCCTCCAAAAGCAGCACCCGCACGGAGGGATCGGCGCTCAGCCGGTTGGCCAGGACGCAACCCGCAGAGCCTGCACCAACCAGAATATAATCTACGTGATCCGCAAAATTTTTCATGGAATGGGCGTTATGCGTTGCCCGCCGTTTCTAAAGAAGTGGCAACAGAGGAAGGGCTTTTTTGCACTTGGCGGTCGAGCATGTGGTTCAAGATTTTGCCAGAATCCTCGCGAATGCTCCACAGCAACCCGTTGGAATAGGCGTCAAAGCCGAGGAAATACAAGCCAGGCTTATGGTCAAACCAAAGTCCGGAGGGCACGCCAAGGTTGTTGAGCAACGAGCCGGTATCATCCAAAAATTCCTCCACAGCGGCCGCGTATCCGGTGGCGAGGATCACCGCATCAAATGATTCGGAACGGCCATCTACAAAATGTACTTGACCGGGGCTGTATTGCAGAATGCCCGGATTAACCGAAATGGCCCCGCGCTTAATGGCAGCGACAGTTCCGATGTCCATCACAGGCGTTTTGCCGAGGGTTCGCTGCTGCCATGCAGGTGATTCCGGCGGTTTGCGCAGGCCATGCGCTGTCAGATCCCCAATAGAAAGGCGCTGGAAAAACCAGCCAATTGGATCGCTTATAGCCGTCGGAAGCTTTGACAAAAACATGGCGCTCTCCTGCGTGGAAGTGCCTAAAAAATCGCGCGGCACCACATTGACCGGGCTGCGTACCGAAAGCGAAGGCAACGCGCCCTGTTCCAATAAATCGAGGGCAATTTCAGCTCCGGTGTTGCCGAAACCCACCACCAATACTTTTTTGCCGCGGTAATCGTCTGCTGATCGGTAATGCCGGCTGTGCAGAATTTCACCCCCAAATTGCTCCTCTCCCGCATATTTAGGCTGCTTGGGGCGGCGGTTGAATCCAGTGGCAACCACCACTTGGCTGGTCCGCAAGGTGCGATCCTGGGTGTTGACCTGCCAGTGGTCACCAACCCTGTGAACACGGGTTACCGTTTGGCCGAAAATTGGTTCAATGCCGCGGGACTTTGCATAGTTCTGGTAATAATTGACCAACTCCTGCCGGGGCACGTATTTTGGCAGGCTAACCGGGAGCGGTTCACCGGGAAGATTGCTAAATTTCTTAACCGTGTGCAAATGCAAACGGCGGTAGTGGTTTTGCCAGGAAGGGGCAATTCCGTGGAATTGCTCCAGAATATCAAACGGCTTATGAGCTGCCCGAAGGCGACCGGCCATGGCCAGTCCGGCGGGTCCCGCTCCGATGATGAGGGTATGGTTCATTCGCGCCTGAAAATAGCGCGAAACTTCCTGATTTCCAGACTACTGTGCGCAAAGTTTGGACTTTGAAAAACCAACCGTTGAAGAGTGCTTTTGGGTATCCAAAGGCCGCTTTTCCTGAAAAGGAGCTGGAATCTGGCTAACTTCGCGCTCTGAAGGGTAACCGGGGCCTCCATTTTTGCGTATGCCCCAACAACTGAAGTTCAACCGTGGTCGTTTCGCACAAACACAAATACGTCTACATCCAATTGCCGCAAACGGCCTGCACCACCGTGCAGAACGAATTGTTAGAGCTTTATGCTGGCGAGAAAATTCTCTTCAAGCATGCTTTGTACACGGATTTCATGAAACAGGCGTCACCTGAAGAAAAAAAGTATTTTGTTTTTTCAAACATAAGAAATCCTTTGGACGTTGCCGTGTCCAAATTCTTTAAGTACAAAACAGACCACGTCGGCGCCTATTCTAACCAGCGCAAAAAGGATTTTGGCTTTTTGCACAAATATTTCCTACTTTATTGGGACAGGAACCGCTTTGAATTCATCAAAGAGAATCAAGCGGATTTTGGCGCATTTTTCAAGCGCTTTTACACCATGCCTTATTCCAGTTGGTCTATATTGGATCACCACAAGTTTGACTATCTTATTCGCTACGAGAATCTACAAGCGGATTTTGCCACAGCCTTGCGCAAAATCAACATTGAGCCTATTCGGCCATTGCCCAGCAAAAACGTCACGGGACAAAAGAGCCGCGATTTCTGGTCATACTACGATACCCCGGAGCTGCAGGCCCGCGCTGTCAAGCTTTTCAGCGAATACATGAATGAGTGGGGATACGAATTTCCGGAATCCTGGAAAACCTATCCCAAGGCTCCCGCGTCGCGCTTGCAATACGAAACCGTCAACGCGTTCCGCAAGTTGTACTGGAGCCGCTTGCGCTAACATCCGCCCTTTGCCCGGAATAACATGCCCTATGTACGGCATGTACGCCGCGTAGAAATGCCGGAACCATAGCGCTGCGGGAGTTTACGGAAGTGCGAGCTAAACCTCTTTGTAAAGACCCTTGCTCCCCACCAGCGCGCGGCTCAGAAACACGAGATTGCCGATCAGGTAGCGCTTCCATAGGCGCTTGGGTTCCTGGAAAAGGCGGAATAACCACTCCATACGGATCGCGATCCAAAACTTGGGGGCCCTGGGCACAACTTTAGCTACCTGGTCAATGGAACCGCCAAAGCCTATGGCCATTTTACAACGCAGACGGTCTTTGTAAGTGTCAATCCAGTGTTCCTGGCGCGGGTTTCCAAAACCAACCAGCAACACATCGGCACCCGAGGCATTGATGGCATCCACTACGGGCAGCGACTGATCGTCGCCATAGTGGTTGAAATACCCGTGGTGCGAACCCGCGATTTTCAAGCCCGGATATTCTGCCCGGTAATTCGCCACGGCCAGGTCCAGCACCTCCTGTTTGGCGCCAAGCACAAAGACCGTGTAGTTTTTGGCAGCGCAAATCTTTAGGAAATCGCCTTCATCAATCAGATCGGAGCCATTGAGGTTTTCGCGGAATTTGCGGCCTCGCAACCAGGCCGCCATATCAACGCCCAGCCCGTCATTGAGCAGAAAATCAGCTTCCTTCAGCGCTTTTGCAAAAGCCTTGTCTTCAAAGCTGAGGTTACCGCCATAGGCATTGACAAAATACACAGTGTTGCAGCGCTCGAATGGACGGCTCAGGATGCCGTCAAAAACCTCGTTCACCGCTTTAGCGGTAGAATTGATGACGGGGATACCAAGAATGTCAATATGATCCATAATGGGAAAATTGGCTCGGGCGAAGGGTTTCCGGTTTTACTTACAATGGCGCCGCGAAATTAAGGATTCGGTTAACTTGAAGCAACCAACGAGAACTTCTAAAAACCCCAGCTTTTATACGAATTGTGGGAAAAAATGTTAGGATGACGGTAAGCAACCGGCTTCATGGGTCCGGCTTCTGGAACCGTTTGCGAAAACCGGCTAATAATTGGCTGGCTTTGCCCTTTTCATCCTTCAACGACCCAAAATCATCCAGCAGCAAGACAGGATCTCGGGGCAAAAAGGCCAGCATTTTCTTTTCCATCGACCGGATAACCGGTTGCAAGGCTTCCCAATCATCGGCAAAACGCTGAACGAGCTGCGCTTGATTTGGGGTTTCGAGCGCGGCGTGACGGAGCGCTTCCATGCGCGCGCTATCCACAGGGTTAGCAAATGGCTCTTGCCACAGCTCTTGCTCCGCCAACTCTACTGCCAGGGTCAACAAATCTGCGCGGATCATGTCAAGGTTGGCGTCTTCGTAGAAATCTCGCCTTGCTCCGCTTCGGGCAATTTCCTGCAGAACCACTGAATTTGAATTTTTCAAATATTTAATCACTATCCTGGAGAACACAAAAGGAACAACTGCTTGCCTGGCCGGAGCATGAGGCGGGACAGGCGCCGTGGCTAACAGAACCTTGCCAATCAACTGGCATTTAAGGTGCAAAAAGTCCAGGACAGCGTAATCCAACTCCGCTTTAAATTCAGCGCCCTTGATCATGATTTCGCGCAGCGCCGGATCCTTGACCAATTGGCGCAAAAACTCGCGAGGGTAACCAAAAAACCGAATGAGTCCAACGGAATTCATGCTCGAACCAGGTGTGGCTGTAAGTTTGGCAACCACCGCGGCAGCCTCTTGTTCTTCGAGCTCTTCAACGCGAAACTCGCCCAGAATACGACGCAGCGATTGCTCGGGAGCCACCATCTCTACCGCAAAAAACAGGCTTTTGAGGTCCGGCTCAGCAGCCAACAGCGGGTCCAGATCGGCGGGAAGAAGCCACTCTACATTCAGGGCCTTCAGATGGTCGGGATCCGCTGCAGGGAGGCCTTCAAGGTGGATGAGCCCCGCTGGCCAGTCCTGGGTCAGCATCTGTACTTCCGTATCCACTCCTCCCGGCAGAGCCAGGAAGATGCGCGGGCTTTGATTGAGTTTTAGTAGGCTTTCGCGCTCTGCGACTTCAGCAAAAAGCAACAGAAGCCGAACAAAATCGCCGGTGTTCAAAGGCTCTGCTGTTTGGCAGCAAAGCACAGCCCCGGCTGTTTGCTTCCGATAGCGCAACAGCACGATTCTGCCCAACCCTTCAAACGATGGGGTCAGCGCTAAATCGTCAAACTCCTTTTTGTAGGCGCCAGATTCTAATCCGCGCCGAAAAAGCGCAAACAACAGGAGCTCCAGGCGGCGTTGGCCCAGTTGTTTAAAAGGAAAATGGCGGCGCAGGTTATACGGCACCGCCACGGGAATCAATTTGTTCAGTTCCCGCTCAATCCGGCTTTCAGGGAGGTCATTCACGGCATGCCAAAGTAGCCGAAAATTGCCGCAAAACCCCCTTCCCCCGAACTTGGCTGCAGGCGCCTGCTATCCTAAGGCGCAAGTCAAGCCCCGAGCGGCGCGCGTCAGCCCTTAGCAGGCAGCCGCATGAGGATTTAGGACCTCCTGGTCGTAACTTTGTCCGCCTGATGAGTTTACCCGAAGAAATCGCCAAACGGCGAACGTTTGCGATCATTTCGCACCCAGATGCCGGCAAGACTACCCTGACCGAAAAGTTCTTGCTTTTTGGCGGCGCCATCCAAACAGCGGGTGCGGTAAAAAGCAACAAAATCCGCAAGAGCGCCACGTCCGACTTTATGGAAATTGAGCGGCAGCGCGGTATTTCGGTGGCTACTTCGGTTATGAGTTTCGAGTATTCGGGCCTCCTGATCAACCTGCTCGATACGCCGGGTCACAAAGACTTTGCTGAAGACACGTACCGCACCCTGACGGCAGTAGACAGTGTCGTGCTGGTGATTGACTGCGTAAAAGGTGTTGAGGAACAAACCGAGCGACTGATGAAGGTTTGCCGGATGCGCTCCACCCCGGTCATCATTTTTATCAACAAATTGGACCGCGACGGCCGCGACCCGTTCGATTTGCTGGATGAACTGGAGGAAAAGCTGAAAATCAGCTTGCGGCCGATGACCTGGCCAGTGGGTATGGGCAAAACCTTCCAGGGGGTGTACGACCTGGATCAGCACCGCTTGCTGATGTTCCGTCCGGGCGGTGTCCGGCGAACGGAAGATGTGCTGACCATTGAAGGGCTGGATGACCCGGAGCTTGATGAACAGTTGGGTTCAGCAGCCAAAGCTTTGCGCGACGATGCCGAGCTGATCAATGGCGTGTACGACAAATTGGATGTTGAGGCCTATCACCGCGGCGAAATAGCCCCGGTATTCTTTGGCAGTGCCGTCAACAATTTTGGAGTGCAGGAAATGCTGGAGGCTTTTGTGCGGATCGCCCCCCCACCCCAACCACGCCCCACCGATTTGCGCGACGTAAAACCGAATGAACAAATGTTCAGCGGTTTTGTGTTCAAAATCCACGCTAACATCGACCCCAAGCACCGCGACCGCATCGCTTTTCTCCGGGTCTGCTCGGGCAAGTTTGAGCGCAACACTTTTTACCAACACACCCGGTTGCACAAGCAAGTGCGCTTTTCGAACCCATATTCTTTCATGGCGCGCTCCAAAGAGGTGATTGAGGAGGCCTGGCCCGGCGATGTGATCGGGCTCTACGACACCGGTATTTTTAAAATCGGCGATACGCTGTCAGAGGGCGAAGCGTTCACGTACCGCGGCATTCCGAGTTTCTCGCCGGAGATTTTCCGCGAAGTGGTCAATAACGACCCGATGAAGTCCAAGCAATTGGACAAGGGCATTCGGCAGTTGACCGAAGAAGGGGTGGCGCAGTTGTTCATTAAAGAACCGGGCAGCAAAAAAATTGTGGGGACAGTAGGCGAATTGCAGTTTGACGTAATCCGGTACCGCCTGGAGCACGAGTATGGAGCACGCAGCACCTTCCACGCGCTTCCCTATTACAAGGCTTGCTGGATCACCACGGACAACCCTGCCAAGTTGCAGGAATTTCTCCGCTACAAAAGCGACCATGTCGCCACGGACAAAGACGGAAACTGGGTCTTTTTTGCCGAGTCGGCGTGGATTTTAAATGTTTCACAAGAGAATTACCCCGAGTTGCGCTTCCACACCAATTCGGAATTTAAAACCGAGCAGGCAGAAAATTTTCAGGCCTAAGGCGCCAAACCATTCTATTAAACCAATCTATCAAACCATTCTATAAAACCATACTATTTTATAGGATAGGTCGCTTTGCTTCGGCGGGTTCCCGGGCGTATTTGGAAAACACCCGCTCTTTAAGCGAGGGCCATTCGACCTGCAAAATAGAGAAGTAAACCGAGTCTCTTCGGAAGCCGTCTGCGTTAACCATATGCTTGCGAAGCGTGCCTTCTTCCGTTGCACCAATTCCGAGCAGGGCTTTGCGAGAGGCCTGGTTGCGGCTGTCAATCTTGAATTCTACACGCTCTACGTGTAATTGCTCAAAGGCAAAACGCAAAAGTTCAAATTTGACAGCCCGGTTCAATCCGCTGCGCTGAAAGGGTTTGCCCAGCCAGGTAAAACCGATTTCCAGACGGTCGTTGTCCCAGGAAAAGGCGCAAAGCCGGGTGCTGCCTGCCACCGCCCCAGTGGCGGCATCCACGATGGCAAAGGGATACGATTGGGCTGCGCGGCGTTCTGCAACCGCCAGATCGACGTATTCGATCAGATCGTCTTCGCTGCGCAAATTTGCACGTGTGTATCGCCACAATTCCGGGTCCAGCGCAAAAGGCAATAATCCGGGAACATGCTGCAAGCCCAGCGGGATCACGTGGGCGTAGGCATTGGAAAAGCGAAGAGCTTGTTGAAAGATGGGCGGAGTATTCACGCCCGGAAAGTTACAGCCTGCAGGAGGTTTCGCCTAGCGATACACTTGAGGGATCGCTAAAATCAACCTTCCAGCAAAGACTGACGAACAAGACTCGACTTCTGCAGGTATTGTTGGCCTGGCTGAAGGATGAAAAAGCAGCTTTGCCCTTGAATGGTCTCGATAATGGGTTGGCTTAACGCCAGCGGTACCGAAGGGCAACCCTGGCTGCGGCCAAGCCGGCCGTTGTTGCGAATGAACTCCTGGCTCACGTAATCCGCTCCGTGCAGCACGATGGCGCGCTCGCGGGCATTGCCGTTGATGCCGGGCTCTAAACCATCCAGGCGAAGGGACAGACCGTGCTTGCCGATATAAGACTCACTGGCCAGGTAAAAACCGGGGCTGCTTTGAAAACTTTGCGGGCGATCGGAAAACTCCGTGGCGTAGAGCTCGCCGGAGTTAACTCCATGAGCGACCAGGGTTTTAAACACCACTTTGCGCTCTATGATGTCCAGCACCCACATTCTTTCGCGGGTAGAGGGCAGGCGAAAATCGATGACGGTCAGGTAGCGCTCGTTGAGCAGTTTACCCTGACGCTGCAGTTGTTCAAAGCCCGTCATGGCCAAAATGAACACGTCGCGGTCGGGTAGGCCTTGACGCTCGGAAAAGCGCACGTACTCCTGACTCAGCCGAACTTCAGCGGCTTTTGAGACCGAAGCCAGCAGACCGCTGTTTTCGCCCTCGGTTTCCGGACCATTCGCGACAAGGCGAGTTTGGCTGGCGGGCTTTTCGGTCGTGCTGGCAGCGGGCCCAGCGGCCGAAATTGAACCGGCGGTAGAAGGAGCCTTCGCATGACCTGCGATAGCATGTGTATTACCCTGGGCAGACGCTAACAAAAGCATACCGGACAGGAGACAGACCAATCGAACCATAGACAGTGGAGGCGAAGCGGTATAAAGCGGGAATATCCCCGAGTCAAGTAAAAATCGACAGCAGCACGGAAGTTACTCATAATATCGCAAATCTGACCCGCATATTGTGCAAGGAACTCACCAAAATAATGACTAGGTTGAAAGGCTTGCAAGGAAACGCACTAAAAATCAGCGCTATGCATAGTTCGCTGAGCCAAAGTTGATTTACTGTTCTGCCCGAAACGAAGACGTGCCGTCATCCAACAACCAGGTGATCGCCCGGTAATCCAAAACCACCTCTTCTTCTACCAAAGTGGAGTTGGGAATACGGCTATTGCCCGCCTTAAAGCGAGTTTGTACCGAAACCACGGTAACATCTTCCAGCTTGAGTCGGAACTCTTCAATCTCTGTTCCGTCCGATTTCTTTTTATACACCAACACATCAACTTGCTTCAATACGTGACCTTCGCTGAGCGCTTCAAGCAGCACGGCTGTGGATTCACCCACTGATTTGGTAATGCGAACCTGTCCCAAACTGACCGCTTTGCCTTCCTGAGCAGCCTCTGAGGTTTGGGTAAAGCCCGAAATAGTAATGTGGCCGGGCTTTTCCTTGGCACTCAGGTTGCCAGGCACCAGACGGCCAGACGCGTCTTTGATCAGCAGATACATGCCCGCATCCTGGTCCATGCCAGCGACGAGGTTGCGGCGCACCGCACCGTCAATTTGGGCATTTGCGGCCGGAGCGGCCATCAACATGAGCATGAGAAACCTGAGGAAGAAGGGCGTAGTCATCCTTGGCAATTTTTTTGAACGAAAGCCTACGAAGATACGCGATTAATCTGCCTGGTGGACCGTTGTACCACCTGGATATTCGACCTATATTGCCCCCAGTTCTTTTCCATATCCGGGAGCTATGCTCCCGTTCATCGTCTTCCCGGACAAACACCACCAGCTTTTTTAAACCTAACAGTTTCGCCAGTCGGGACTTTGCTCGCCGGAGCCAGAATGGACCTCAGGCGTTGCGCGTAGCCGCGCGGCCCTTCCCCCGAGTGTATAACTTGGAGGAACAGAGGATATTCCAGACCGTGCGGAGGTCCTTAATCCTTTTCGTCGAGGTTTATAAAACCCCGGGTGTTTGGCCGGGTTTTTTTTATTCAGCTAGCTTTGCCGCTTTGTATAGAGAGAGCCGCGCTTTTTGCCCATGTTAAAGGACTTGTTTCAGAATCTGTTGTACCGCATTAGCCAGCCGCTGATCCGCTTGCTTATCGCGCTGCGCATCACTCCCGATATCCTGACTGTGCTCGGGTTGCTTGCCAATGGTTGGGCAGCATGGTGCCTGATTAAAGCCTCGGTTAAAGGATTTCCTGCTGCTTACGCCGGACTGGCCCAATTTGGGGGTCTGGTGATGCTAGGCGGATTTTTTGACGTTTTGGATGGCCGGGTTGCACGGGTTAGCGGCGCAGCAAGCCCCGCAGGGGCGCTCCTGGACTCTGTTTTGGACCGTTATGCCGAACTAGTCATGTTTATGGGCATCGGTTGGGCCGCCTACAGTCTGGATCAGTCCCGAACCTTGCTTGCGGCGTTCCTGGCCATGGTTTTCTCCATCATGGTTTCGTACACACGTGCGCGCACCGAAGGTCTTGGGCAAACGGGCAGTTTTGGCTTGTTTCAACGCCCGGAGCGCCTGGTGCTTATCAGCCTGGCCGCTATCGCCACCGGCTTTTTGGGGTTGCGGGCGAAGGGCGATGCCGCGCTGTGGCAAACTGTTCTGGAACCCGCCCTCTGGATTGTAGTGGCCGGTGCCGGCTTCACAGCTATCCATCGTCTGTACAGGGGCTACCAGACCTTGCGGAAGAAAGCGACAGGGGGCTGAGTGCCATTTGGTTGTGCCGGGGCTGACGGTTCTCCACAACCTATCCCAACCCAGGAACGAGCAAGCTAATCGGGATTAGCATGCGTACTTTTGCCTGCGGATCGGTTTTTAGAAGCCACCTTTTTTCGCGCCGTTCACCAGCTTCGTTCACCGAATTCATGTTATCCGCACTTTATGAGCATTCCTACCCCCCTTACTCCGCTGCGCCCGGCAAGTGGTAAACTCGGTATTCTGCTTCCTGGCATGGGAGCCGTGGCCACCACGTTTATTGCAGGAGTTCTTGCTGTTCGCATGGGGTTGGCTTTGCCTATTGGCTCGTTGACCCAAATGGGCAGCATTCGACTGGGGCAACGCACCGAGCGCCGCAACCCGCTCCTGCGCGATTTTGTGCCTTTAAGTACCGTGCAGGACCTGGTTTTCGGGGGCTGGGACATCTACGAAGACAATTGCTACCAGGCCGCGCAGAAAGCCGGGGTCCTTCGCCCGGAATTGCTGGAATCGGTGCGCGGAGAGCTGGAGGCCATTCGACCTATGCCTGCCGTCTTTGACCAGGCATACGTGAGCCGTATATCAGGCCCTAACGTCAAAACCCAGACGAGCAAAAGGGCGCTCGTTGATGCGCTGATGCAAGACATCCGACAGTTCAAGCAAACCCACGGCTGCGAACGCTTGGTCATGGTTTGGTGCGGGTCTACGGAGCGCTACCTCCCGCCCGGCGCCATTCACCAGTCGCTGGATGCGCTGGAACAAGCCATTGACCAGGACCACCCGGACTTGCCTCCGGGTATGCTTTACGCCTACGCCGCACTGCGACTGGGCATTCCCTATGCCAACGGAGCACCAAACCTGTCCTGCGATGTGCCGGCGTTGGTGGAACTGGCCAAGAAAACCGGAGCACCGCTGGCCGGAAAAGATTTCAAGACCGGCCAAACCCTGATGAAAACCATCGTCGCACCGGGATTAAAGGCACGCAGTTTGGGCATCAGCGGCTGGTTTTCCACCAATATTTTGGGCAACCGTGACGGGGAAGTTCTGGACGACCCAGACAATTTTCGAAGCAAAGAAGTGAGCAAGCTCGGGGTGTTGGAGCAAATCCTGGAACCTGAACGGCACCCGGAACTCTATGGCGACCTGTACCACAAAGTGCGGATCGAATACTACCCCCCCCGCGGCGACAACAAAGAGGGCTGGGACAACATCGACATAACGGGCTGGCTGGGTTACCCCATGCAAATCAAAATTGACTTTCTGTGCCGCGATTCCATTTTGGCCGCACCGCTGGTGTTGGACCTCGCCCTGTTTCTGGACCTGGCCGCTCGCGCAGGCATGTCCGGAGTGCAGGAATGGCTGTCTTTTTACTTTAAGTCTCCGCAGACCGCCCCGGGACTTTATGCCCAACACGATGTGTTCATTCAGCGCGAAAAGTTGATGAACACGCTGCGGCATCTGATGGGCGAAACGCTGATCACGCACCTCGGCCTGGATTACTACACCGACGAACCTGCCCATAACGCGTGAATTCGGCAGAAAAAGAGGGCGGGACTTTGCACGACCGTTTGGCGTTGGTGCTGGCCAGCGGCTTTGGCTTAGGCTATGCCCCCCTGGCCCCCGGAACAGCAGGCGCACTGGGCGGCTTGGGCTCGTGGGCACTGCTGACAAGCACCCTGTCGGGCGCATTTCCAGGCACCCTGAGCCAGCCTTTTCTGGCCCTCGCGGCTTGCCTGGCGCTGTTCGGAGTCGGGGTGTGGAGTGCCAACCGCGCGGAACGCCACTGGGGTGATGACGCGTCGCGGATTGTGCTGGACGAATGGCTGGGTGTTTGGGTGGCGCTGGTGTTGGTGCCCTGGAGCTGGGGGGGGGCGGTCGTCGGTTTTGTACTCTTCCGGTTTTTTGACATCGTCAAGCCATGGCTGGCCCGAAAGGCTGAGGGCTTGGGGGGGGGCGTTGGGGTAATGCTGGACGATGTGGCGGCCGGCCTGTATGCCAACCTCCTGTTGCAACTGGCCGTGCGTACAGGTTGGTTGTAGTTCCGCTGCGTTCCAGGGCTGCCTGTAACGTTATGCGCAGTCCGAGCGTCTATGCTCCGAGCGCCAATAGAGAGTCACGAGGGCAGATCCGCCTCAACAACCGGGGATTTTTTGATCTTGTTAAACACGAAATATGTTAATCTTCCGTTAATCCCGTTAAGCTGGCTTTGCAAGCCCGTAAAGAAAGCGGCTCTTTGCCGCAGGTAAGTTCCAAAAGTCCGGGTGCCAGGCAGACTGGCATAGCGAACGGAGCCCCTTGGCCCGAACATGATCAGACTAAACAATATCCGCAAATCTTACCGCATAGGTTCTCGTAAATTGGAAGTGCTCAAGGGCATTGACCTGAATATTGAGGCCGGTGAATTTGTGTCCATCATGGGTTCTTCGGGGTCTGGAAAGTCCACGCTCTTGAACGTATTGGGTATCCTGGATGACTATGATGAGGGCTTGTATGAATTGGATGGTGTGCCCATCCGAAACCTAAAACCGGACCAGGCGGCAAAGTACCGCAATGCGTTTATCGGATTTGTGTTTCAGTCGTTTAATCTGTTGCCGTTCAAAAACGCGGTGGAGAATGTGGCCCTGCCGCTTTACTACAAAGGAATCGGGCGCAAAGAGCGCAACCGCAAGGCATTGGAATACCTGGGGCGTGTAGGGCTCGCCGATTGGGCCGACCACCTTCCATCGGAAATGTCAGGTGGACAAAACCAGCGCGTTGCCATTGCGCGGGCCCTGGTAAGCCAGCCAAAAGTTATTCTGGCTGATGAACCCACTGGTGCGTTGGACTCACAGACCTCGCTGGAAATCATGGAGCTGTTTGAGGCGGTGAACCGCGAAGGAATTTCGGTGCTTATCGTTACGCATGAAGACGAAGTAGCTCGCCGCACCAAAAGGCTGATCCGCCTGCGCGATGGGCTGATTGATCACCACGCCACACTGCAAGAAACCCCGCTCCATGGTTAATTTGGAACAAAGCCGGGAAGTCTTTGACTCGCTTTGGCGACACAAGCTTCGCTCGGGGCTTACGTCGCTAAGCGTTTTTTGGGGCATGCTGATGCTGGTGTTGCTGCTCGGATCCGGCAATGGACTTCAACGCGGCGTCACGTTTCAGTTCAAGGATGATGCCATCAACAGTATTTGGATTTATCCCGGCGTAACGAGCATGCCTTACCGGGGTTTACCTTCCGGGCGTAGCATACAATTTACCAACAGCGATTACCAGGATATCCGGCAGGAAGAGCCCGCAGTTGATCGCCTGACTGGCCGCTATTATCTGCAGGGCGAATACTCAGTCAGCCGGGGTGACCGCAGCAGTTCCTACTACATTCGCTGTGTGCACCCGGATCACCAATACCTGGAAAACACCGAAGTCACGGAAGGGCGCTACCTAAACGTCTTCGACATGCAGGGTTTCCGGAAGGTCTGTGTCATCGGAGTGGATGTCGCCGCCGGACTATACGATCCCCAGGAAACTGTGATCGGAACCTACATCAAGATCAAAGGGGTGCTTTACCAGGTCATCGGCATTTTTAATGATTCCGGTGGCCGCAACGAGAACAAACAAATCTATTTACCGATCAGCACGGCTCAGCGCATTGACAATGGACAGGACAATGTCAGCCAGTTGATGATGACCATGTACAGCTCCGACATCGCTTCGTCCAAACAATTAGAAACCTCCCTTCGCAACAGGCTGGCGGATGTACACCGCTTTGATCCAGCTGATGAGCAGGCCATCTACATCAGCAATTCGCTGGAAGAGTTTAAGCGTTTCCTCGGACTTTTTGCCGGCATTCAGGTTTTCATCTGGATTATCGGCATCCTGACCCTGATTGCGGGTATCATTGGCATAAGTAACATTATGCTCATCTCCGTCACAGAGCGGACGCGTGAAATTGGGGTGCGGAAAGCTTTGGGGGCTACGAACCGCAGCATCGTCTCCATGATCATGCAGGAGTCTATTCTGATCACTGGGATCGCCGGGTATCTGGGCATGATGTTGGGTATAGGGCTGCTTTGGGTCGTGAACGCCTATGTTTTGCCTTCAACACCCAGTGACGAAACTATGTTCCTAAACCCGGGCGTCACGCCAGGGGTAGTGATTGGCGCGCTAAGCATTCTGGTCATTTCCGGAGGGCTGTCTGGTTTGATACCGGCCATCCGCGCCGTGCGCATTGCACCCGCCGTTGCCATGAAATCCTGAATCCTTTCCACCGTTGAAAAGCCTCTTTGATCTGGACAAATGGCAGGAGATTCTCTCCACCCTGACCAAGCACAAGCTGCGGACAGCCATGACCGCGCTCGGTGTTATTTGGGGTATTTTTATGCTAATCGTTATGATGGGTGCAGGGGCTGCGCTGGAAAATGCAGCGTTGTTCGAGTTCGGCAAGTTTTCGACCAAAAGCATGTTTGTCTGGACCGAACGGACCACCGTTCCTTACAAGGGCTTGCAGGCCGGTCGAATTTTCCCGCTGTACATGGATGACATTACGGCCATTCGCAACAATGTCAACGGCGTGGATCAGATTTCGCCCCGACTCTGGCTCACCGTGGATCAAATTATTCGCAAAGACAAAGAAGGGGCCTTCAGTGTTCGGGGAGAAACGGATGCGCTGGTTAAGCTAGAACCGGTGCGTTTGGCCAAAGGGCGATTCATCAACCCCATTGATTTGGCCGAACGCCGCAAAGTGATTGTCATCGGCAAGCGGGTTGCTGAAGTTTTGTTCGGCCAGGAGGAGCCCATTGGGGAATACCTGAAGATCAAAGGGGTGTGGTTCCTAGTGGTCGGCATTGCTCATTCGGAGCGGAGCGGCGACCAAAGCCGAGAAGATGACGAAAGCATTTTCATGCCCATTACCACGATGCAGTACACCTACAACATGATCAACGAGGTCGGTTGGTTTATCTGTACAGTGGGCGAAGGGTATGAAACAGCCAGTGTTCAGGAAGAGCTAACCACCTTGCTCCGCGAGCGGCACGATGTCTCGCCGGAAGACAAACAGGCGATTGGTTCTTTCAACCTGGAAGAGGAATTTCTGCGCTTTCAAAACCTCTTTTTCTGGATTCGAACTATTGTGCTGTTTGTGAGTTTTGGAACCTTGCTGGCCGGGGTCATTGGCGTAGGAAACATTATGCTCATCATCGTGCGCGAACGGGTTAAGGAAATTGGGGTTCGAAAAGCTTTGGGTGCGACCAACGGCAGCATTGTCCGCATGATTATGTCCGAGGCAATTTTCTTGACAACGCTTTCGGGCTACATCGGTCTGATGGCCGGGATTGGCCTGTTAACCCTGGCGGACAAGATGATCACCGCCGCTGCCGCAGAAGGGGGAAATGTCTTTCTCCGCGATCCGGAAATCAACCTGCCCTTTGCACTCATTGCAATGGCTTGCCTCGTGCTTTCGGGTGCAGTTGCCGGGGCTATTCCCGCATTTCAAGCGGCCTCCATCAATCCAGCTATCACGCTTAAAGAAGATTAAGGATACTCCTAAAAACACCATATGCTGCGTTAACCCCAACTTTTAACAACCTCATTTACAGGAGTAAACTCCGGTGTTAAAAATTAGGCTTGCCTTGTCTCCGAAGTTAGCAGAGGGGATTGTTGAAGCACCCTTTACCGGAAACTGACAAGGAAGAACTACCTCACACCACTAACCAAGATCTACCTAACACCGCGAAGGAAGACCCGGCCAACATCCCTTAGGAGTACCCCAAATCGCCTTTAGTGGTTTTTATAAAAGAAAAAGAATGAAAAAAGCAGCAATAATAATTTTTGTACTGTTGTTTATTGGTTTAGCCATTGCCATGGGTAAGTATTTCTATGATCAGATGAAAAAGGATCCGGTCGTTTACGAAACCGAAAAGGCTAGCGTAGGGAATGTGGTGCAAAAAACTGTGGCTACTGGATCCATTGTGCCGCGCCGCGAAGTAGAAGTCAAGGCGCAAGTCACTGGAGTCATTGAGGAAATCTATGTGGAAGCTGGTCAACTGGTTACCAAGGGTCAACTTCTGGCCCGCATTCAGGTGGTGCCAGACGAAAACAGTTTACAAGCGGCTCGCGCCCAGGTAGACCTTGCGCGAATTGACTACCAAGCTTCCGAGATAGAACGCGGACGCCAGGAACGGCTTTTCAAAAACGGGACCATTGCGGAACAGGCCTACCTGCAGTTTGCCTTGTCTGCTGATTTGGCATTTCAGCAACTGAAGGGCGCTGAAGCCGCATTGGATGTTCTGCAGACCGGTGCTGCGCGCGGTTCCAAGACTGCCGCAAACCTGGTGCGTTCTACTGCAGACGGCATGATTCTGGATGTCCCCGTCCGCGAAGGGAGCCCGGCTATTGCCAGCAATAATTTTAATGAAGGCACCACGATTGTTACCGTAGCCGACATGGGCGACATGATTTTTGAAGGCAAAGTCGACGAATCTGAGGTGGGCAAATTGAAAGAAGGAATGACCTTGCAATTGACTGTTGGTGCCATTGAAGACTTGGTGTTTGATGCCAAGCTCCAGTTCATTTCCCCAAAGGGAATTACGGAAGAAGGAACTATAAAATTCAATATCCGGGCAGATGTCGATCCTACACATACCGCCTTTCTGAGAGCGGGCTACAGCGCCAATGCCGATATTCTGCTGGAAAAAAGAGATTCTGTATTACTTATAAAAGAAAGCTTACTTCAATTCAGTGGAGACACCGCCTATGTGGAAATTGAAAAAGACCCTCAGGTATTCGTCCGGCAAAACCTTACCCTAGGACTTTCAGATGGCATTGCCGTGGAAATTTTGAGCGGGCTGGACACCACTATGGCGATCAAAGTGCCCGTTTTGGAATAATTGACCTTTAACGTGTTCTGGCAAACTTTTTGCTGCAACGCCGCATTTGAGCGAATGCTCTACGCACAAAGATCAAATGCCTTGCATTTGCCCTAAATTTGCGCGCATTGAACAACCTTTGCTATTCTATGTCGAAATTACTACTCTACACTGCGCTGATTATCAGCTTTATAACTGGAAATGTTCGAGCCGCTGACGGGTTTGAATACAAATTTGATTTGGACAACATTGCCGACACAACCATCTTCCTGGCCTACCATTACGGCGATAAGCAGTACATCGCCGACACACTTATGCTGGACAAAGAAGGTAAGGTCACCATCAGTGCCGACACCCTGCTGCCTTCTGGCTTGTACATGATCGTCTTTCCAAGCCGTAAGAATGAATATTTTGAGTTTGTGGTACGCGAGCCCAAATTCAGCATGACCGGTGATGTGAATGACCTGGTGGGCTCCATTCAGTTCAAAGGCTCTAAAGAAAATGAGGTGTTTTACCAAGACCTCCGGTTCCTCCAGGCCAAACGCACAGCATCAGAGCCTTTAACAGCGCAGTTACAGACGCTGGAACCCGATAGCCCCGAACAAAAGGCAATTCTTGACCAATTGGAAAAACTAAACCAGGAGGTTAAAGATTGGCGCAAAGACCTTTTGCTCAAGCATCCGGATCTGTTGTACATCAAAATTTTGAAGGCGCTCGAAGAGCAGGAATTGCCGGAGCCTCCCCGCGACGCCCAAGGCAACATCACGGATTCGTTCTTTCAATTTCGCTATGCCAGACGGCACGGTCTGGACCAACTGGATTGGAGCGATGAGCGATTGCTTCGCACCCCTGTTGTCTACAACGTGATGGAGCGCTACCTCAACACCCTCTCCTACCGCTCGCCAGATTCCCTGAGCGTCTCAGTCGATAACATCCTCAACAAATCCAGAGCAAATCCGGAGTTGTTTAAGTTTTGTCTGGTGTGGCTCCTTAATGAATACGCTAATTCCAACGTCATGGGCATGGATGGGGTATACGTGCACATAGCCTTGAAATACTACGACAAAGGCGAGGCTACCTGGCTGGATGAAGCCCAGCGTTTCCGCATCACCGATCGGGCTAAACGGATGGAACCCACCTTGATCGGAAAAACGGCTCCGAACATCATAATGAAGGATGTGAACGGCCGGACCCAGAATTTGTACTCCCTAAACACTAAGTACACCATCCTTTATTTCTGGGATCCTGATTGCAGTCATTGCCAAAAAGAAACCCCGGCATTGAAGAAGGCTTTTGACCAGGTAAAAACGCGCTACGACATTTCGCTCTTTGCCGTGAACACCCAATTAGAACTGGACAAATGGCTTAAGTTCATTGAAAAACACAGTCTTGATGGCTGGTACCATGTGGCTGACTTTGATCAGACCAGCGAGTTCCGGACGCTCTACGACATCAATGCCACTCCGGTGCTCTTCTTGCTCGATAACAACAAGCAAATTGTCGCCAAACGACTGGTTGCCGAGCAGCTTGAGGAGTTTATGGACGCCTGGGAGAACCAATTCAAACCCTGACCGAACTTCTTGAAGGGTGTGCTGGCTTTAAAAGCAGAAACAGCCAACGGTATGGCCTATACCTGAAACGGCTTGACTGTAAGCGGATTGCTCAGTTCATGTACATGTGGAAGGCCAGCAATACAAACGAGAGCACCAGGCAGAATAACACTGCCAGCATGTACGATGTGATAATGGATAGACCCTTCATTTTCCTGTGCGTGAGACGGTGTGACCCCCTAATTTGCCCTAAAAGTCCGATGCTGTTAACAAGATAGGGCCTTAAGTAACAATTCCCAAACGTTTCGGGACGTATTTTATGTCGCGTTGGTTGCAAAGCATCTGCTTTTTTTTGGATTTCTTAACCAAAATGGCGGTTTTGGGCAATTCCTCGGCTCAATTTTTGCTCCAAAATGAACCGCTCCTGCCAGTTTTCTGTTCCTGATTATCGATTGGTCGTCTTTTCAGCCACTGCTCAACAGCTACCGTAAAGTAAACCCAAATGCCTCCCTCAACGCCCCCCGCCCAGCCCGGTTCCAACCCGGATTCCAAATCCTGGAGCAATTCCGCCAGCGAAGCCGAATGGTTGGAACGTTTAGGGCCAGAACGATACCGCGTCCTTCGCGGCAAAGGCACCGAGCGTCCATTTACCGGCCAGTACAACCTGCATTGGCAGGCTGGCGCTTATACCTGTGGGGGTTGTGGCCAAGAACTCTTTTCGTCCGCCTCAAAGTTCGACAGCCGATGTGGTTGGCCTTCCTTTGACCGGGCTGCAGCAGGTGATCGTATCAGGGAGATTGTGGACAAGAGCCATGGCATGATCCGCACGGAAGTGGTCTGTGGCCAATGTGGTTCGCACCTTGGACATGTTTTTCCGGACGGACCAACCGAAACTGGCCTGCGCTATTGCATCAACTCTGTGTCCCTGGACTTTACAAGCCAAGCATTGGCGCCCGAGGCTTCCGAGCCGGAATCCGAGCGCTGAGTCAACGGTGATGCAATGGTTATGGCCAGCGGCGCTTTAAGGGAGAGCCCATGCGCAGCGATGTCGAGTCAGTTCCGACCTATTTTCCAGCTCCTGAAAATCCAGCGCCTTAACAGGCAGAGCCCGTTCAAACGTTGAACCGAAAGTGCATGACGTCCCCGTCCTGAACCACGTATTCCTTGCCTTCCACCTGGAGCTTACCAGCTTCCTTGCAGGCATTTTCAGAACCTAGCGTCACATAGGTCTGGTAGGGAATTACCTCAGCCCGGATAAATCCCTTTTCAAAATCGCTGTGGATAACGCCAGCAGCCTGAGGCGCCCGGGTTCCGCGGTGAATCGTCCAGGCGCGGACTTCCTTGACTCCGGCGGTGAAATAGGTGATCAGATCCATCAGTTTGTAGGCAGAGCGAATGAGACGGTTTAATCCGCTTTCTTCTAAACCTAAATCGGCCAGAAAGGCCTCCCGGTCCTCCAGGCTTTCCAGCTCTGCTATTTCGGCCTCCATGCCTGCGCAGATCAGGACAACTTCTGCCTGCTCTCCGGCAATGGCCGCCTTCAATTGCTCCACAAAAGCGTTGCCAGTCAAAATAGCCCCTTCGTCTACATTGCAAGCGTACAAAACTGGCTTGGCCGTGAGCAGTTGAAAATCGCGCAGCCAGCCGCGCTCCTCCTCATCCTGCAAGTCAAAGGAGCGGACGGCAAGTCCTGCTTCGATATGCGTTTTAAGGCGCTCCATCATGGCCACCTGCTTTTGGGCGGGCTTGTCTCCCGACTTTGCTGCCCGGCGCTGTTTGTCCAGCCGTTTTTCCAGACCTTCCAGGTCTTTAAGCAACAATTCCGTGTCAATAATCTCTTTGTCGCGAACGGGGTCAACATGGCCGTGTACGTGCACAATGTTGTCGTCTGCAAAGCAGCGGATCACATGAATGATGGCATCCGTTTCCCGGATATTGCCCAGAAACTGATTGCCCAGCCCCTCCCCTTTTGACGCTCCTTTGACCAGGCCAGCAATGTCCACAAACTCCATGGTGGTAGCCACCAAACTTTTGGGGTTGATCAGCTCCTGTAATTTGACCAGGCGCGGGTCAGGCACGGTAATCACGCCAACATTGGGCTCAATGGTGCAAAAAGGGAAATTCGCCGACTGCGCCTTTGCGTTGGACAACGAGTTGAACAAGGTGGATTTGCCCACATTCGGAAGACCGACAATGCCGCATTTCAGTGCCATACCGCTAGAAATTTGAGCGGCAAAGATAAGGCCGTGAGCGGGAATGCGCGGTGAGAGCCGGAAAGGAAGGCCAAGCAGCGCTACACGCCATACTTAGGCTGCATGATCTTCGCGCTTTTGCTTCTCGTAAAGCTCTGCGTACAAGCCTCCAGCCGACAGCAGCGCTTCGTGACTTCCCTTTTCCGCTATGGTGCCTTGCTCCAACACCAGAATTTCATCCAAGTCCAGGAGACTGAACACCCGGTGGGTAATGATCAGGGCGGTTTTTCCGTGCAGGTACTCTTCCAGGTTGTCCAGAATGCGCTTTTCCGTACCGGCATCCACGGCACTAAGGCAATCGTCCAGCACTAACAACGGCGCGTTTTTAGAAAAAGCCCGCGCAATGGAAATGCGCTGTTTTTGCCCACCGCTGAGGGTCACGCCGCGCTCGCCAATTCGGGTTTCAAATTTTCGGGGGAATTGTTCAATTTCCTCTGCAATGGACGCATAACCCGCCAGCACTTTGGCTCTTTCGAGGCTTCTTTCGGCTTCGACCGTGCCGAACTGGATGTTGTAGGCCACCGATTCCGAAAACAAAAACACGTCCTGAGGAACATAACCAATGTTCCGTCTAAGTTCGTTCAACGGCATCTCCCGCAAGTCAACCCCATCAATGCGAATGACGCCACTGTCCGGGTCGTACATGCGCACTAACAGTTCAGCAATGGTGGATTTGCCGGAGCCTGTCCGGCCAAAAAGCGCCACCCGGTTGCCGGCGGGAATTCGGAAACTCAGGTTGTGCAAAGCCCGGATACCGGTGTCGGGGTAGGTGAAGGTGACGCGGTCAAACTCGATGTCGCCATAAAAATCCGGAACCCTTTCGCCCGTATCAATCAGGGCAGGCTCCATGGCCAAAAATTCGTTGATCCTCTTTTGTGAGGCTGCAGCGCGCTGAATGATGGAAGCCACCCAGCCCAGCGAAGCCACAGGCCAGGTGAGCATGTTCACGTAGATGACAAATTCTGCTACGTTTCCAGGGGTAACCGTACCCGCAATAACCTGTTGCCCACCGATGAGAATGGTGATGATGGTGCTCAACCCGATCAGCAGCATCATGAGCGGCTGAAAAATGGCGTCAACGCGGGCCAGCCCCATGGACCGCTCGCGATACTCGATACACTCTTGATCAAAATGCCGCGCCATGGGATCTTCCTGGGCGTACGCTTTGACCACGCGTATACCAGAAAAGACCTCCTGGGCGCGTGAGGTCAGCTCGCTAAGCTGAGCTTGGATAGCCTCCGAACGGCGGTTGATGATGTTGTTGACGTAATAGATGGAAAGCGATAAGATGGGCAGCGGCAAAAGCACGTACAAGGTCAACGTTGGATTAATCCGAACCATGGTGTAGATCACCAGGATGAACAGGACCACCAGGTTTATGGCGTACATCAGCGCGGGCCCAACGTACATTCTGACCCTCCCGACGTCTTCAGCTACCCGCGACATCAGGTCGCCGGTGTTGTTGCGGCGGTAAAAGCCCTGGTCAAGCCGCTGGTACTGCTCGTAGAGTTCGTTTTTAAGGTCGTACTCCACCAGGCGGGACATGATGATGAGCGTCTGGCGCATGAAGAACATAAATGCCCCCCGGATCAGCGCCAGCACTAAGTAAACGCCGGCGAAAAGGAGCAGAATGCCCACGAACCGCTCGCGCATGTCGGCCTGGGCGGCAGTGCCAGCCAGGCTGAAGTACAGGTCGCGGCTTTCGGTAACCAGATTAATGGCATGACGCACCACTTGTGGCGAAACCACGGCGAAAACATTGGATGCCGCTACAAAAAAGATGCCACCGATAAAATGGTAGCGGTACTTAAAAAAGTAGGGATTGAGGTAGGCGAGTTCTTTCAAAGCGGAGTAGGCGACAAAAAAAAACAATAAATTTGCATCCCGCACGCAAAACGCCTTAAGAATCAAAAATTTACGCCAACAATTTACCTGATGTCCCAAGCGCCCTTTGCCCCTGTTGTTCCCACTGAAGCCCGCGAAATTGGCGACGGCATCTTTGGCGTCATGGGCCAGATGGACCACGAAAACCTCTTTTTCTGCTACGATAAGCCCACCGGATTGAAAGCCATTATTGGCATTCACAACACGGTGCTCGGTCCTGCTTTGGGAGGCACCCGGTTTTGGAATTATGCCGATGAAGCAGCAGCCCTGCGCGATGTCATTCGCCTTTCGCGCGGCATGACTTTCAAAGCGGCCATCAGCGGCATTAACCTCGGCGGCGGCAAAGCGGTCATCATCGGCGATCCCCAAAAGCTCAAATCCGAAGCCCTTTGGCGCCGTTACGGCCGATTTGTGGAAAGCCTCAAGGGAAAGTACATCACGGCAGAAGATGTGGGAACCAGCACCTCCGACATGGAGTACGTGGCGATGGAAACCAGCCATGTGGCAGGAAAGCCATCGTGGTTAGGCGGTGGCGGCGATCCCTCGCCCGTCACTGCGCATGGAGTTTACCTCGGGCTCAAAGCGGGCTTAAAAGAAGTTTTTGGTAGCGACGATGCCAAAGGCCGAAGGGTGGCCGTAGAAGGCGCAGGGAACGTAGGAACGTATCTGGTTAAGAGGCTTCGCCAGGAAGGGGCGGAAGTCTGGGTGTCCGACTTGCATCCCGAACGCGTGGAACACGCCTGCCTGAGCTACGGTGCACGCCCCACCACCACCGACGCACTCTTTGATCTGGACATTGATGTGTATTCGCCTTGTGCACTCGGCGCTACACTCAACGACCGCACTATTGACCACCTGCATTGCTCTATCATAGCCGGCGCGGCCAACAACCAATTGGAAGATGAGGTGCGGCATGGGGAGATGCTGCGGGAAAAAGGCATCGTGTATTGCCCGGACTTCTTGATTAACGCCGGTGGATTGATCAATTGCTACGCCGAATACCTGGGCAATTATCACCAACAACACGCCCTGGAAATGACCGAGGTTATCTACTCCCGCACGCTGGAAATCCTGAAAATCGCCAACAGCCAGGGCATTACCACGCACGAAGCCGCGCTGCGCGCGGCCGCTTCCCGGTTGGAAGCAGTGGCTACCTTGAAAAGCCGCCTGTGAACAACCAACCGTTCTTAAGCAGACGAAGTCTGCGCGTCAAAGTCATGCAAATCTTGTTTGCCCACAACCAGGAGGGCAGCCGGGATTATGCCGCCTTGGAAAAGAAATTAATGGCCAGCATCCGGGACACCGGACGCTCCTATTTGTATCACTTTTTATTTTTGGTTGAAGTGGCCGACAGCGTGGAGCGTGAAGCGGTGATGCGCGCAGCAAAGCACCTGCCCACCGACAAAGACTTGTCGTTTTCCAGGCGATTTTACCAGAATGCCATTGTGGCAGCCTTGCGCGCTGACGATCGCTTTCGCAAAATAGCAGACCGTGAAAAGCTCCGCTATTTACTCGATGAAGAGCTCGTGCGGTTAGCCTACAACGGGCTAAAAGCCCTTCCCGAGTACGAAACCTACGCCTTGAGTCCGCTTAATGATGCAGAAGCTGACCGCGCCGTGACCATCCAACTGTTTGAGGAGGTGGTGTGGCCCTCGGAAGACTTGGACCAGCATTTTGAAGACAGCTTTCCCACCTGGGACGAGGATGTGGACATTGTAATTCCCCGGGTGCTCCATACCCTAAAGGCCTGGAAACCCGGCCAGCCCGGCGGCTGGGTAGACGACATTCTTGACCTGCCCCAGGAAAGCCGCGATTTTGTTTGCGAACTGCTCCGTTTGGGGTTGGAAAAAGAAGAAGAACTGGAAAAACTGGTCGCCCCACGCCTGGAAAACTGGGAGATGGAACGGGTTTCGCTAATGGACCGCATTCTCATTCGAATGGCGCTTACTGAATTGCTCTACTGCGACACCATTCCCATTAAAGTTTCCATTAATGAATATATTGATATTTCAAAAACATATTCTACTCCGCGCTCCAAGGATTTCATCAATGGCGTTTTAGACAACCTGATGAAAACGCTCCGCGAAGAAGGTCGGATTCGCAAGCGCGGCAGGGGTCTGGTGGAGTAAACCGTGTTAGGTCTGAGCGAATGTTCCTCGTTTCACAACAACATCGGGGCTCGGCCTTGCTCCCGTGACGGGTTATATTGCAGCCCTTATCTTTGCAGCGATAATGCTCCTATCCATGAAAGCTACCATTTCTAATTCTGTCGCTGTGCTGGCTTTTTTGGTCAGTTTCTCTTTCGGCCTCCTTGGTTTCACAAGTTGTGCTGATTCCCAGGATGCTGCCAACGGGGGAAATGCCGATCCTGCCTTGAGCGGCGAGATGATCAACAACCCGAAATCGGCCGAAACCAAACCCGGCGCCGTGTTGGACCAGGCCACTGTTCCAATCATCACCTTTGAGCGGGATAAGTGGGATTTTGGTGCCATCATTCAGGGCGAGATCGTGGAATACTCGTTCAAGTTTAGCAACACCGGCAAGTCGCCGTTGGTCATCACTTCGGCTAAAGGATCTTGCGGATGTACCGTGCCGGAATGGCCCAAAGAACCCATCCCTGCCGGCGAAAGTGGCTTTCTAAAAGTCACATACGACTCCAATGGCCGGAGAGACAAGTTTGACAAGACGGTTACCATTACCGCAAACACCGTTCCCAACACCAATTTGCTCTACATCTCCGGAAACGTGATCGTTCCCGAGGAATAAAAAAAGACCCTTCGCATGACGCTCGCGTTTGTCCTATTAACTACTTCGACCGGAAGCTCCGGCGGCGGACCGACATCGCTGATTTTTTTGGCCATGTTTGTGTTCATCCTCTATTTCTTTATGATTCGCCCGCAGGCAAAGAAAGCCAAAGAACAGCGGTCGTTTATTGACGGCATTGAAAAAGGCCAACGCATCGTCACTAGCGGAGGCATCCACGGCAGGGTGGTGCAGGTTGACGACAAAACCCTGGTGGTGGAAGTGGATAAAAACATCAAAATCCGCATTGAGCGCAGCATGGTTTCCGTAGAGTTCACGAAAGCCCTGGGCGAAGAAAGCGCGACATGAGCTCGGCGGGGAGTTCCAGGACGGTCGGTGTGCTGCTCAGCATCGCGCTGGCCGCAGTCCTTTGGCTCCTCAATACCCTTTCAAAATCTTACGAAACCGACATTCCGGTAAACCTGGACTGGACCAACTCGTCCAAAGAGAATGTGGTGGTTAATCGGCTCCCGGAGCGCGCGTTCTTTTTGGTACAAGCAACCGGATGGAAGTTGCTTTTTGAGTCGTTCCAGACGCGTACCCTTCGCCTGGACCTGACCACTTTTGGCAATCGCAAGCTGGTGGTAACGCAATACTACCTCCCCGCCTTTGGCGCCGATCTGCCGCGTGACTTGCGGCTCATTTCCATCCAACCGGACTCCATTCTTCTGGAAACTGAGGCCGTCGCACGAAAAAAAGTGCCCTTACTGTTGCGAGCCGATCTCGATTTCGCTCCTTTTTGTGGCCTAACAGAATCTTCAGTACTGGTGCCCGATTCAGTTTGGGTTTCCGGTCCGGCCAGCCTCGTAAACAGCATGTTCTTTTGGCCCACCGAAAAGATCAGCCAAAGCAATGTTAACCAGACCCTTATGGGCCAGGTTAGCGTCCTGCAAAGCGCGAGGCTTAACATCAGCGTGGATCCTGGGCAGGTAGCTTATAAAATCCCGGTAGACCGCTACACCGAAATGTCCATGGCCATCCCTTTGACACCACTGCCAGAATCGGGAATGTCGCTTATTCCAGACCAGGTCGAAGTCAGTTTCCAGGTGCCTATGGGCCGGTATGAATCCATTCGGAAAGAAGATTTTAGGCTTGATGTGGACTTAACCAACCAAAGCGACAGCAGCGGGCATTTGGTGGACGTCCGGATGATTCGCCACCCGAATGGATTACAACAATTGCAATGGCATCCCCGAAGTGTTGAACTCATTGTGCGCAAACATGATTAGCATTGGCATAACCGGGGGCATTGGGAGCGGAAAAACCACGGTTTGCCGCTTGTTTGAAACCTTAGGGATTCCCGTTTACTATGCGGATGATCGGGCTAAGCAAATCATGACCGATGATTTTGCATTGGTGGAACAATTGAAGGCCGCTTTTGGAGCGGATATCTACGATATTGAGGGCCACTTGCGCCGATCCGTGTTAGCGGACCGGGTTTTTCGCGATCCGGAGGCCTTAACCCGGCTTAATCAACTCGTGCATCCGGCCGTGTTCCGCGATGCCGCCCAATGGATGGAACGCCGTCGTGAGTATCCTTACACCCTTCGCGAAGCTGCATTGCTGTTCGAGAGCGGATCTTACAAATTGGTGGACGAGGTAGTTATGATTTGGGCCCCGGAAGAGCTGCGGCTTCAGCGGGCAATGGCCAGAAATGGGCTTTCGGAGGCAGATGTCCGCGCGCGGATGGCGCGGCAATGGTCGGATGAGGAGAAACGCGCCCTCTCCCAACATCTCATCGTCAACGACGGGGAGCGCTTGCTGATTCCGCAGGTTATGGCCTTGCACCAGCGCTGGACGGAACAGGCTGCTCGCTTGGTCCAGGACGGCGAAACTGGGGATTCCAGTACAATCCTCCATTAAAGGACAGTGCTGCCGGAAGGTTGTCAGCCATTATGGCTCCGTAAACTCCGGCGCTTAGGCCGAAGTTGCCCGTGATGGGCACCAAGGTTTTGAGCCCGTAGCTCAGGGCCTCCTGGTTGTTAACATACAAACCTGTATGCCGCGTGTTGCAAGGTACTTTATCGCCATTTCTAAAACTGAGTCGGTAATCCGCTACGGCCATGAGCCACCAACCGCCTGTCAGGTTTACGCCGTATTCCAACTGCCCGAGAAATTCCTCGCTGTATTGGTTAGTTCGAATGGCCATACCGCCATGCCCGGCCAGGTAGCTGCGCGGAAAACTTTGGCCAAAAGCAACGAGCATTTCCACCGACCAGGCATCAAAACCGGTTTGAAGACCGGTGATCTGGTTTAAATCGCTGTTGTTGGACTCTACAATACCTTGAAGACTCACCACCGTTTGGTTCTTTTTGAGCACCTGGTACCGCGCCCCAAGGCGGTAATTGCCCAAATAGTTCATGCTTCCCGTTGGCAGGGTGTCGGTAAAATCCGGAGAGCCAGTGGGCTCGGCCCCCGTACTGACCATCCGAAAAGGCAATTGCCCGAGGAGAGTCAGGTTATCTCGAAGCCCGTATTCTGCGTAAAGGCGAATACCAAAATCCGTAACCGGCCGTTGGAGCTGCAGAAAAGGGCTGCTCTGCTGCCATAGTTCAGAATAGCTGAGGTAAGAAACGGAACCCTCAAACCAGGCTTCGCCGCGATCTAAGGTCCAACCGCCCCCGGCTTGTACGCAAGTCCAACCAAAGACCAACACCAGCCCCAAAATGCCTTTCCTTGCCATGGACGGCAAAAGTAAAGCAGCCGGACGGCAAGCCGCTGTCCTAAAAATTAGACGGTCGAATGCGCAAAAAGAAGGACGAATGGTGAACCCTGTGGAATAATAATTGCGTAAGAAGTTGGACAAAGGGGGGAGTTGTTGCTATTCTTGCAGCGCGTTTTTCTCATTAGATCAAGGAGTTATATAGCCTTATGTCGTTAACCACTCGCCTCGCCTCTTCTGGCCTTCTCTCCAAAGCTGCTTCAGCTTTCTTCTGCACCACGTTAGCCCTCAGCACCTTGTTTCTGTCCGGTTGCCAGTTTGGCCGGTCCGAAGCTGAGGCCAAGGAAGGCACCGCAGCCTTAGAAAAACCCTGTGAGATCCGCTACGGCTTGCCTATTGATTCCTTCGTTTTAGTGGAAGGTGAAGTGGGCAGCAATCAATTTCTAGCTGATATTCTGCTACCACACCAGGTGGCCTATGCCTTGATTGACCGGATGGCTCAAGACATTGAGTTATTCGATTTCCGCCGGATGAGGGCTGGAAACCCGTACACCCTGCTGTTGGGTCCGGATTCCAGCGCTCGCTACTTTGTTTACGAAGAAAATAAAATTGAATACGTAGTTTACACGTTTGAGGGAGATTCGGTCAGCGGCTACCGGGCCAGCAAGCCGGTGGAGCGCAAAGTCCGCGAAGTTGCGGGCATTATCACCAGTTCCCTCTACCAAAGCCTCCTCGACGGCGGTGCCAGCGCTGAACTAGCCGTACGCTTGGCCGATTTGTACGCCTGGTCCATTGACTTTTACAAAATCCAGGATGGCGATAAATTCAAGGTGATCTACGGGGAAAGCTTCGTAGACGGCGAATCTGTCGGGGTTGACAGCATCTTTGCTTCTTCGTTTAACTACCGCGGAAAAGAGTTTGAAGCCTTCCGTTTTGACCAGGAAGGTGAAACCGGCTACTTTGATGCAGAAGGCAAGAGCTTGAAAAGGGCCTTCCTTCAGGCTCCGTTGAACTACACCCGCATTTCTTCGCGGTATTCGCTCAAGCGTTTTCACCCTGTTCAGAAGCGCTACAAAGCGCACCTGGGAACAGATTACGCCGCTCCCGAAGGCACTCCTATCCACGCCACCGGGGACGGTCTCGTGATTGCTGCCGGGTACAACAGCGGCAACGGGAACTTCGTCAAAATCAAGCACAACGACACCTACTCCACGCAGTACCTGCACATGAGCCGTTTTGCTCCGGGCATGAAAAATGGCCGGGCTGTTAAGCAGGGCGAGGTGATCGGATACGTGGGCAGCACGGGCCTCGCTACCGGACCTCACCTGTGCTACCGATTCTGGAAAAACGGCCAGCAGGTAGATCCCTTCCTTGAAAAGATTCCGGCCTCCTTCCCCATTAACGAGAAGCTCCGTCCGGTGTTTGATGCGTTGGTAGCCAAATGGTCCAAGGCACTGGACGCCATCCCCTACCCGGAACCCGCCGAAGCACCTGCCGATCAAAAGCAAGAGTTCGCCGGGATCAATTGATCGGCAGATCCACGTTCATCGGAATGGGAGCCATGTCCACCATGTGGCATTTTTGGCAAAATTCCGGGGTCTCGTTTTTGTACCATAACTCGCGAAACTGCTGGTACTCCGGCTTGTTCAGGCAGGTCATCAGGCCCTCTTCGAAGACGTTTCCGAAGTTCAGTTCCTTGGGAAAGGGTTTTGCACAACAAGGCGTCATGTAGCCGTTCCAGGAAATGTAAAAATGCGACCAGGGAAGGTGGCATTTCTGGAAGCCGGCAGGACTCTTGAAGTCCCAAACCGAAAGGATGACGTCGCCCACGCGATCAGCCATTTCTTTGGCTCGAATAATTTCGTTTTTAAAGGCTTCGGTTTGAAAGAAGTCGTAGTACGAAACGTCGTGAGCCGTAACAGAGGCTACGTTAAACGGCGTCACGTTAACATAGCCCACGCCTAATTGATGCGCCGCTTCTACCACTTCCGCCAAGGTGTGGTAGTTTTCTTTTACCGCGACAAAATTGAACATCACTTCTGCGCGCTTGTCTTTCGCAGCTGCGGCAATGGCTCGTGTATTTTCAAAAAAGGTATTGTAATTGCTGCGCAGGCGAACCTGCTCGTAAACGTCGCCAACCCCGTCCATACTAATCTGTATGGTATCGAGTTTATCCGCTAACCGGCTGGCAATTTCAACGCATTTGGGCAGGTGCGCGTTGATGGAAATGAACAGAATGATGCCGTCGCTTTTAGCGCGGATGTAGTCTACCGCTTCTTCCAGCGGCTTGTACATGAGCGTTTCGCCCAAACCGGTCAGACCAATGGAGTCCACATAAGGATACACTTCATCCACCACTTTGCGCAGTTGCCGGATGTCCATGAAGCCCTTCGCCATCTCCTCACCAAACTGGTACTCGCGCGGACACGTAATGCACTTTAGGTTGCAGTGGTTGGTCACTTCCAACATGATGGAGGAAGGATGCGCAACCCGAGTGCTCTTGCGAGCCCTCAGCCACGCCGCGTGAACTTTGTTGCCGGAGTACCTGAAAAAGTCCAAGCCGCCAGGCAGGTGCCTAAGTCGGTGCGCGGCTTTTTTTAGCCGCCTTTTGTTGATTCCAAAGGCCAATAGAAGAACGTTTCGTAAGTGAAAAAAACCGGGTAAAAATGAGCCACAAAGGTAGGGTCATCTGCCCAAATGGAGCGACCCTGCGCAAAGGTGAAGGGAAACGTACCTGGATGCAACCCAACCAGGTCTTTTACAGCTGGGCAAACCTTGCATCAACCTATGGAGCCATTCGCCCATCCACCATTACCAGCTTGCGATCGGCCATCGCTGCCAGGTCAGTATTGTGGGTAACGATCACAAAGGTCTGCCCGAATTGCTCACGCAACTTGAAAAAAAGTTGGTGCAGCTCCCGGGAATTGTCGGAATCCAGGTTGCCCGAAGGTTCGTCAGCGAGAATGACATCCGGCTCGTTGAGCAGTGCTCGCGCTACGGCCACGCGTTGTTGTTCGCCACCGGAGAGCTGCCCGGGCTTGTGGTCCAAACGGGCGAAAAGGCCCAATTGCCCAAGCAACTCCTTAGCGCGATCCCGAATTTGCGCTTCAGGTCTTGCCGCAATTAACCCTGGAATCATCACATTTTCCAGGGCCGAAAACTCCGCTAAGAGATGATGAGCCTGAAAAACAAACCCGATGCTCCGGTTGCGAAAGGCATCCAGCCGAGCCTTGGGCAAGTCACTGACCAGCTCACCGGCAATCCATACCTGGCCGGAATCAGGCCGGTCCAGCGTGCCCAGAAGATGCAACAACGTGGATTTCCCTGCGCCGCTAGCCCCGACAATGGCAACAACCTCCCCTCGCGCCACTTCCAGGTTTACCCCTTTCAGGACCGTCAGAGCACCGTAGGCCTTGGTCAGGCTTACTGCACGGACGACGTGTTTAGTATTTAAGTCAGTTTGGATGGGTTCGTGAGTAGCCAAGAGGGGGTACATTGTAAGATAAGCGTACTTTTGACCATTCGTTACGCGCTGCGCTCAAGCGCGGTGCCTCAAAAAAACGCAATTATGAAGAAGATTAGCCTGTTTGCTGCTGCTGCCTTGTTTGCCGCGTTCACCTTTAGCTCTTGCGGAGAGAAGTGCGTGGTCTGCGAATTTGGAAACGGCGCCGCTGATTCAGAGCTTTGCTCCGACAGCAAAGACGATCGCGATGCATTCGTAACCCTCCAAGAACTTGCCGCTACTGTGTCGAGCACCACGGTCAACTGCGAAGAAAAGTAAGCTTTCTCAGCAAAACGCTTCCAGGTAAGCGTAAATCATTTTAGCGGGGCTGTCCATCGGGCGGTCCCGCTTGTGTTTTGGCTTGCTCCTGGTCCTTCCGGGATCCCGTCATGAATTGGGATTTCCGTACTTTCGTGGCCTTAAAGAAACTCCTCCATTCGACATGAACCTGCACGAATACCAAGGTAAAGAACTCCTACAGCGCTTCGGCGTTGCCATTCAGCAAGGCATTCCTGCAGAGACCGCAGAGGAAGCCGTAGAAGCGGCCAAAACCCTTCAGGCACAAACCGGTACATCCTGGTGGGTTGTCAAGGCTCAAATCCATGCCGGTGGCCGGGGCAAGGGCGGAGGCGTAAAACTCGCAAAGTCGCTGGAAGACGTCCGACAAATAGCTGGCCAAATCCTGGGGATGACGCTTATCACGCCTCAAACCGGTCCAGAGGGCAAACTGGTCCGCAAAGTGCTGATTACCCAAGATGTTTATTATCCTGGCGCTTCCCAGACGGAAGAATACTACATGAGCGTGCTCCTGGATAGGAATTCCGGGCGAAATGTGGTGGTTTACTCGCCAGAGGGCGGCATGGACATTGAACAAGTCGCCGAAAAAACACCTGAGAAGATCTTCCGCGAATTTGTAGACGGAAGCGGTCCGCTCCTGCCCTTTCAGGCGCGCAACATCGCCTTTGGGTTGGGCTTATCCGGCAATGCCTATAAGGAAATGACGCATTTTGTCACCGCGCTGTACGAGGCTTACCGGAGCTCAGATGCCAGCTTGTTTGAAATCAATCCGGTGTTAAAAACCTCTGACGACAAAATTTTGGCCGTTGACAGCAAGGTGGCCATCGATGATAACGCTCTTTACCGGCATGCGGATTTGGCAGCCCTGCGCGATTTGGACGAAGAAGATCCGGCTGAAGTGGAAGCCGGTAAGTTCAACCTCAACTTCATCAAGCTCGATGGCAACGTAGGCTGCATGGTCAACGGTGCCGGCCTGGCCATGGCTACCATGGACATTATCAAGCTAAGCGGTGGAGAGCCGGCAAACTTTCTGGACGTTGGGGGCACCGCCAGCGCTCAAACGGTAGAAGCGGGTTTCCGCATTATTTTAAAAGACCCCAACGTCAAGGCCATTCTCATCAACATCTTCGGCGGCATCGTGCGCTGTGACCGGGTGGCCCAGGGTGTTGTCGACGCGTACCGCAACATCGGAGAAGTCAAAGTGCCCATCATTGTCCGGCTCCAGGGTACCAACGCGGAGGAAGCCAAAAAGATCATTGATGAAAGTGGCTTAAAAGTGCGGTCAGCGATCTTATTGCGCGAAGCCGCCAGCCTCGTTGCAGAAGTGGTTGGCTAACGCTGGTGTTTTACTTTTGGCCAGCACAGGGCGTTGTGCCGTCACCCCCCCGTCATATTTATCCCGGACCGTCGCGCCTGTTAAACCAGGCCATTCCCCCGCCTTAATTTTAATCTCTTATGCGTATTCCTGTGGCCTTGACGGTGTTCTGCTTCTCTGCATTTTCCGTGTTGGCTCAGAATGGAACCATAAGGGGCTTCGTATATGAGGAAGCTTCTGGTGAGCCCGTCATTTTTACGAACGTCATTTTGAAGGGCACCACGATGGGAGCGGCAACCGACGACAACGGTTTTTTTTCCATTTCCAATGTTCCGGAAGGCGAGTACAACGTGCTGGTCACCAACATTGAGTACGACACGCTCAGCGAGCCGGCGGTCATGGCAAAAGGCAACCCTATCGTTAATCTTAAACTTTACCTGGTCAAAAGCGACATCAGACTCAAGGAGGTGACGGTTACCAGCAAGACACAGGAAAAGTACGAGGAGGTCCAGATCTCAACGGTAACCGTTACGCCCAAGCAAATTAAGGCGCTGCCCTCTGTGGGCGGTGAGCCCGACCTGGCGCAGTACTTGCAAGTGTTGCCGGGGGTGATTTTCACCGGGGATCAGGGTGGTCAATTGTACATCCGGGGTGGTGCACCGATCCACAATAAAGTGCTGCTGGATGGCATGGTCATTTACAACCCCTTTCACTCCATCGGCCTGTTCTCGGTCTTTGAAACTGACATAATTCGCAACGTCGAAGTCCTGACGGGTGGCTTTAACGCCGAGTACGGCAACCGAATTTCGGCCATTGTGGACATCACAACGCGCGACGGCAGCCGCACCGGGTACCACGGCAAGGTTTCCGCTTCACCGTTTTTGGGAAAGGTGCTGCTCGAAGGCCCGCTGCAGAAATTGCGCAAAACCGGCGGGGGCAGTTCGTCCTTTGTTTTTACCGCCAAGAATTCCTATCTAAACCGCACCAGCCCAACGCTTTACGAGTACGTCAACGACGGCCAGGGCATTCCGTTTTCGTTCCTGGATCTCTATGGAAAGGTTTCGTTCAACAGCGACGGAGGCAGCAAATTCAGCCTGTTCGGGTTCAATTTCCGTGACTCGGTGAATTTTGCTGATGTGACCACTTACGCTTGGAATTCGTTTGGTTTCGGTTCCAATTTCGTGGTGGTTCCGGGTAACTCAAACGTGCTAATCGAAGGCATTTTCGCCTACTCGGGTTATGACATTAATTTCCGCGAAGCCGATGAGAAGCCGCGCAATAGCGCGGTAAACGGATTCAATCTCGGGGTTGACTTTACGTACTTCGTGCCGGACGGAGACGTGAAATTTGGGTTCTCTATTGATGGGTTCGAAACGGATTTCAGTTTTTTCAACGCTATCGGCGTCGAATACCAGCAGAATCAGTTCACCACCGAGCTGGGGGCGTTCGTGAAGTACCGCAAAGTTTTCAACCGCAAGTTTGTTTTGGAACCGAGCCTTCGAATCCAGTATTATTCTTCGCTGGGAACAGCGTCGCCGGAACCGAGGTTGGGCTTGAAGTACAATGCTACGAATCGGGTCAGGATCAAATTTGCCGGGGGTTTTTACAGCCAAAACCTGATCGATACGCGCTCTGACCGCGATGTGGTGAACCTTTTCAACGGTTTTCTATCAGGTCCGGATGAGGCTATTGAAACGCCGGATCGCAGCGAAGACAGCCACCGACTTCAAAAAGCCTGGCACGTGGTCGGTGGTGTAGAGGTGGATGCCACCGACAACCTGGAACTCACAGTGGAACCCTACCTAAAGCGCTTTACGCAGCTTATTAACATTAACCGGCAAAAACTATTCCCGAACGACCCGGATTTTGCCACGGAGAACGGTGATGCCTTTGGTATTGACTTCCTGGCCAAGTATGAGCGCCGGCGCTGGTATGCTTGGGTGGCGTATTCCATTTCCAAGGTTACGCGCTTTGACGGGGAACAAACCTACCCACCCCACTATGATCGCCGCCACAATGCTAACATTGTCTTGAGCTATGTGATTGGCGACAAAAAGGATTTTGAGCTCGGTGCCCGATGGAACCTCGGCTCCGGATTTCCCTTTACCCAAACTTCCGGTTTTTACGAATCCGTCGATCTTCAGGATGGCATCGGCACGGACTACACCACGCAAAACGGAACGCTGGGAATCATTTACAACGACGACGAACTCAACGGAGGCCGACTCCCTTACTACCACCGCCTGGACCTCAGCGCCAAGAAAACCTGGAATTTCTTGAACGAGAATCGCCTGGAGACCACCTTAAGCGTCTCCAATGTTTATGACCGGGAGAACATCTTCTATTTCGATCGTGTTCGCGCTGAAAGAGTCAATCAGTTGCCTGTCCTGCCCAGTTTAACCGTTTCCTTCGAATTCTAAAGGGCATCGCTAAAACCTTACTTTCTGGCTTACGCCCAATTTTTGACCTCCTGATTGAAAAGAGTTGGCAATTCACAATAGCCTGTGGATGACTCTTGGCCACAATCAGCACGAGTGCAGGCGGGAAGGCAGAACTTTGTTGACTGGTGCGAGTACCGCCTCCCATGAGGCAATAAAAAATCGCAAATCCTGTTTATGGGTCTAAGCAAGCCCCCGTTCCATCTTGCTTTGCGAAATTTTGGTACGATCGTTGCCTGTCAATCATCCATGCGCATTCTCTCTTGCTGCTTTTTGCTGACAACCGCTCTGGTGGTTTTGTCCGGCTCAACGGCCGTCGCTCAGCGCAATTTGTACTTTGAAGATACCTATGCCCTGTATCGCCAGGCAGAAGACCTCTTCCAGTTAAAACAATATGCTGCGGCTGCCAGTGCCTTTGCTGAAGTTCGGCAACAAAGCCGGCCTGTGGGACAAGATCAGGTTTACCAATACCAGGTCAATGCCGCCTATTATGAAGCGGTTTGTGCCGTAGAGTTGTACAATCCGGATGCGGAAATGCTGCTGCAGCAATTTGCCGCCGAATACCCCGAACACCCGCGTAAACAATTGGCCTATTACCAGTTGGGTCGCTATTATTTTCGGGAGAAGGAATACCGTGATGCGCTCGACTGGTTTTCGAAAGTTCAGCCGGGTGATTTGGAACCGGCAGACCGGATGAACTACGCCTTCCAACTGGGGTACTGCTACTTTAGCCGCAAACTCTTAGACGAAGCAAAGCCCCTCTTTGCGCAAGTCCGTGAAGGCGATTCAGAGTACTACTACCCTTCGAACTACTATTACGGTTACATCGCTTTAGCGGACGGAGAATATGAAGAAGCGCTGGCGGCTTTTGAAGTAGCCGCACTGAGTTCCGCCTATGAAAAAGTAGTGCCCTACTACATTGCGCAGGTTTATTTTGCTCGCGGCGATTATCAACTGGCCATTGATTATGCGAGCCCGCTCATTGGCGACCGTAAGATTCAATATGATGTGGAATTGCATCAAGTCATTGGCCAGGCTTACTACGCCTTGGGCGAACACGAAAAAGCCCTTCCCTACTTGCAGTACTACGTGGACAAGGCGCGAAAACTAAGACCGGAAGACTATTTCCAGTTGGGTGTGGCGCAGTACCGCGCAGGTTTGTACCAGGAGGCAGTAGACAATTTCGCGCAACTGAACACCGCAACGGACACACTTGCGCAGCAAGCCCTTTACCTTTCGGGCGATGCGCTGCTCAAATTAGGGAACAAGGAAGCAGCCCGTTCCTCGTTCCAGGAGGCATCCCGAAGCAGCGCCAATCCGGAGTTGACCCGCGAGTCCGCCTTTCTTTTCGGAAAGCTCTCCTACGAGTTAGACTACCAGGCGGTGGCTATTGAGGCGCTGCGCGGGTATGTGAAAGAGTATCCCGCTTCTGATCGCAGCGAAGAAGCGCAAGTGCTCCTGGCGGAAGCCATCTTAAGAACCCGCGATTATGCGCTTGCCCTTCAAGTGCTGGAAGAAATTCCAAACAAAGGACCAGGGTTGCGCGCGGCGTATCAAAAAGCGGCATTTTACCAGGGAGTGGAGCGTTACAATGATCAGGATTTGGAGGGTGCTGCTCAGTTTTTTGTGCTCAGCCGCTCTTACCCCACGGAGCCAAAACTCGACGCATCAGCGTTGTATTGGTTGGGCGAAATTGCCTTCCGTAAGAAACAATATGCTGAAAGCAATCGCCTGCTGACTGACTTTTTGCAAAAGGCAGGAAAGAATACAGACCTTCCCGGTAATGCCAGCCTTCCATCGGCCTATTATACGTTAGGTTATGCTTCACTTGAACAGGATCGGTACGGTCCTGCAGCCGGGCATTTTTCCAAGGTTTTGGAGAGCTGGAAACCGACGTCAGAAGACCCGGCCAAACGCCAAATGGCCACCGATGCCACCCTTCGACTGGGCGATTGTTACTTCATGTTGAAGGATTATCCCAAGGCAGATCGGGAATACAAAAAAATTATTGACGGCAAATGGCCGGGCACAGACTACGCACTTTTCCAACGGGCTATTGTTCAGGGATTGCAGGGCAATTTCAACGAGAAAACGCGCCTGATGCAGGCGCTGGTCAACGATTATCCGCAGTCGGCCTACCACGATGACGCGCTTTACGAAAACGGCAACACGCACCTGTCTTTGGGCAACTCCAGCGCTGCCCAAGCTTCTTTTGATCGCCTGCTGCAGAAGTACCCCAATGGACCCTTCACTTCTAAGGCCATGTTAAAACAGGCCCTCCTGGCCTACAACGCTCAGCGCTATGAACAGGCTTTGCAATACTACCAGCAGGTTGCGCGCGACTACAAAGGTTCTCCAGAGGGCCGCGAAGCCCTCACGGGCATTCGAGACATCTCGGTAGAAACATCTCGTCCCGAATTGTATACGCAAATGGCTGGTGTTTCGGCGGCGGAGCGCGATTCTGTTACCTGGAATTCCGCTTACCAACGATACTTAACCGGGGATTGTGCTTCTGCCCTTCCAGGGTTTAACCGCTACCTGGACGAATTTTCCAATGGCTTTTTTGCGGACCCGGCGCATTTCTACCGCGGCGAATGCCGCTACAAGGACGCGGCTTATCGCGAAGCATTACCCGACTACGAGCATGTGCTCAAACAAAAACACAGCCGATTTACGGAAACCGCCTTGTTAAAAGCTGCGCGCATCGCATTTTTTGAAACCCAGGAGTTTGAAAAGGCGGCAATCTGGTACGGGCAACTGTATGCCGGTGCAGAGTTCAAGGGAAATGCCTACGAAGCGTTGAAAGGTCTGGTGCGCGCCCACTATTCGCTGGGCAACTATGCGGAGGCCATTCGATTCGGCGCAAGTTGGGCAGAGTCTCCGGAAGCATCCGGAGAAGAGCGTGTAGAAGCCAATTACTATGCCGGTAAATCCTATCTGGCGCTTTCAAAAAACAACGAAGCTTACAACCTTTTTGGTCAGGTGAGCCGCGCTTCGTCAAACGCCTTTGGCGCAGAATCCAGTTACCTTCGGGCAAGGTTGGAATTTGAGCGCGGTGACTATGAAAAAGCTAAGAACAGTTGCCTTGACCTGATCCAAAGCACCTCGTACGAAGAATGGGTCATTCGCAGTTATTTGTTGGTGGCTGATGTGTTGCGCGAAGAAGAACAGTTTGTTCAGGCCCGCGCCGCTTTAAGCAGCATCATCGACAATTACAGCGGCAACGACGCGCTATTGGCGGAAGCGAGGCAAAAACTTCGCGAGATCGATGCCATCGAACGCTCGCGGTCCCGCCTGGGTGAAAGCAACGAGTTGGAATTCCTGGAAAGTGATCCAGCCCTCCCCACCCTGGAAAACAACAAAAACCCCTGAGCATGACGACATCCCAAACATTGGTTGTCAGCTTAGCTGTTTTGCTGGGCGGGTACAACTTTACTTTTGGTCAGGCTAGTCCAGGCACTGACCTGGAACAAGAGGAAATAACGGTGGTAGGTACCTACAAGCCGCACCTTGCGGATGCGGTCAAAGTAAACCCTTCGCCTTCCCTTCCTGAAACGGAAAACAAATCGCTGGAAGTGCAGAACTATCAGGTTCCGCTCTACCTGCGGCCGATTCCCTGGCAAGCACCAGTGGTTAAGCCGGTCGCATTGGGCAAACCGACTTTGCAGCCCCTTCCCAATCTTTTCGCCAAATTGGGCTTCGGCACTCAGTTTTCGCCTTTGGTAGAAGCCGCGTATAGTTCCGGGCGTTCAGAGAAATTCAACTACGGTTTTCGTGGCGGGTACACCTCTTCAAATGGCGCTCGCGAAAACCAGCGCTACACCCAGGCCGGAGGCGCACTTTTTGGCAAGTACTTTTTAGGGCCGGTGGTGTTGGGCTTCGACGGCGAAGTGCAAAGCGAATCAGTTTTCTTTTACGGCTATAACGAAGAAGACACAAGTTTTCAACGAGAGGACGTTCGGCAGCGCTTCCTGCGCACCGGAGCCGTGCTGGAGGTAGCTAATTCCCAAACCAACGATCTTGGGCTCGAGTTTGGGCTGAAAGGCGGTATTCAAACACAGGCAGATGTTTTCGACGGTCGGGAAACCCGACCCTTTGTTGAAACGGTTTTCCGCTATCCCTTGGCTTCTAAAGACGAAATCAGATTGTTCACCGGTTTTGAAGGCCTGGTCTATCGGGGCCCGCTGGAACGCAACCGGGGAATGTTCCGTTTCAGACCCGGCTATGCCTTTAACCGCGACGACTTCTTTATCCTGGCGGGGCTTGAAGTGGCAACCGATACTGGGCGATTCCTCCTCTTTCCAGATTTGGAATTCAACGCCAAGTTGCTCGACAAAGAGCTGGTCTTTTTTGCCGGATGGAACATGCGGCTTCAAACCAATTCCTGGCGTACTCTTACCGATGCAAATCCATTTCTGGCTGATTCTATTGGGTTTCGGAACAGCCGTGTTGAAGATCGCTATGCTGGCGTTCGCGGTGAGTACGAGGGACGAATCGGTTATGAGGTCAAGCTTTCGCAAAAGCCGATTAACGACTTCGCTCTTTTTGTCAACGATACTGCGGATACCCGCAGGTTTCAAGTGCTCTATGAGGATGTGACCCTATGGGTGGCCCATGCTGAAGTTAGTTACCAGGGTGGCGAGCGATACCGCGCTTTTGCGAGTCTGGATTTGCGCAATTTTTCGGAAACTGGCGATCAGGCTCGCGCCTGGCATGAACCAGGATTGCTCTGGAACTTAGGCGGGCGCTACAAAGCCACCGAAAAACTGCACCTGAAAGCCGATATTTTAGGCATGGGGCCAACTTGGGCAAAAATGCCCGATGGTTCGGAAACCAAACTCAAAGGAACGGCCGACATTAATCTCGGTGCCACCTACGCAGTCAATAAGTACTTCACAGCATGGGCAGATGTTAATAACTTGGCAAGTTTTAAACACCAGCGTTATTATTTATACCCGAGTTACGGTTTTCGCTTCATGGCTGGGCTTCAGTTCTCCTTCTGATTTCCGTTCTTCGTGTCCTAAGTGGACCTGTTACCCTTTATTGGACACCTGCTCTACCGGCACAATTGCGTCATTGTCCCAGGGCTAGGCGGTTTTGTCACGGAGTACCGATCAGCCCGCATGCACGCGGGCACAGGGGAGTTCTATCCCCCGGATAAGGCTATTGCATTCAACCCGAGATTAGAGCGCAACGATGGCCTCCTCGCACATAGTTTAGCAGAAACCGAATCCGTTTCATACGCGGTCGCCGAAGAACTGGTGCGACAATTTTCGGAGCGCTGCCATCAACGCCTAACCCGCGACCGAACACTTCGCTTTCCTGGTGTAGGCAAACTGCTCTTGGAGGAGGACACAAAAATTCGCTTCCTCCCTGAAGAGCGCGAGAATTTTCTGGAGGAATCCTATGGACTGCAAGTTCTTAAGGTGCAGCCACTCGCCACTGGCGGCTCCCGTGTTCCCCCCCCCCTATCACCCAAAGAACTCGCAGAAGAAGATGATGGACGCGAAACGGTTGTTCCTTTCGGGGAGCGCTGGCCAAAACAAGCCTGGTGGTGGGCGGCTGCCGCTGTGTTGGTATGTTTTGGCGTTTGGCAAATCTTGTTGAGCGGTTTTGCACTGGAATCAACCAGCCTGGCCAGGTGGTTAGCTCCGCCTCCTGAACTGGTCATTGAAGAAGGGCGTGCCGCTATTCTGCACCCCCTCATTCCGAGTTTAAGACGTCAGATGGCCACTTTTGGCCCAACAACAACGCTGCTGTCTGTCACCCCTATAGCCATATTGCCGATGGCAGATTCTACCGGCTACGCTGCCGCAATTGCTGCCCGAGACAGTCTTGCTTTGCGCGCGACCTGGCGCCAAAAAAACCTGCCTACGGCCGTTGAATCGCTTTCGCGTAGCCAGCCATTGACGCTCGCGCCGAGCCCCCTTCCCGATCCTGTTGCCTCGGGCGAAAAAGTTAGCAAGCCGAGCGACAGCCGCGCTCATGCACCGGCCCCTTGGCCCGAAAAAACAAAACCGGCCGTGGCTGTAGAAAACTCGGCCATGCTCTACAGCTCGGAAGGCACTGCGCCGACAAGCGGTTACTACTTGATTGTTGGCTCTTTCCCGACTAAAAAGGAAGCGGAAAAAAGGCTTCGGGCCATCCAGGTACCGGTCGGCCAGCGGGCCGTACTTTTTGGAGAAAACGGCAATTACCGCGCCGGCATGTTTGTGGATGTGGACAAAACAACTGCTACCAATAAATTAGATTCGTTGCGCATAACCTTCAATCAAAACGACGCCTGGATTCTGCGCTTTTCAGGACGTTAGGTGAACGGCACATAGGAGGATGTCCAAAAAAATGGGCCTAACGCAGGATATGGGGTTGATAGGAATACCCTTAAAAGAAGGATGGACAGTACATCTGTTGGCGCAGCGATCCACCAGCATCTCTTCCGCTATTGAGGATGTAAACCAGCGAAACCTCCGGACCTCCGTTGAGATTGGAAACCTGAGAAAGTTTGGAAAAATTGATATCATAGCTCAGCCCAATCAGGAAATCGCCGTAGTCAAAACGGGTGCTGACAATTAAGGCATCAGCTGCGCGGTACCATACGCCCATTCCAACAGCACGCTCCTTTTGATAAATGGATTGCTCCTGGTTAAGCCACCACCGCAGGTTTAGCCCAGCATTTAGTTCATGGTGCGGTCCTTGGTTGTAGTACACCAATGCCGGTTGCAGAAACACAGCGGATGATATGGGTACACTGCCCCCTGCGTAAAGATTAACGCGCATGGCCAGCAGAGCTGAGCCGTCTTGCTGGAAACTCTGGTCGGGCTGATTGAGGTGATGCATTCCCAGGCCAGCGTAGACAAACTGATTTCTTTTTGGCGCCAAAAACCAATTGACTCCCGCAGCCATGTCCAAAAATCCGAACTGGTTGTTTTCCAATACAGCTGCCGGTTCCGGATCAAACGCCACGATTTGGCTGTAGTCTACTGCCCGAAATGCATACCCGGCCTGATAACCTGCTGACAAGTAATGATTTTTATAAGGATCGAGGCGCTTGTGGTAGGCTAGACCAGCACTTACGGAGGTAGTGCGGAAGCGAAGATCGCCAGCCTGATCGCTGATGATCTGTAGACTTCCCGCAAAAAAATCCTCATTCTTGAAACGCACCAGCGGAGCGTCGGCTGCCGCGGAAATGGTGTGGTAATTGGCGGCAAAATTCCATTGGTTCCTGTATTGCAACCCAATACGCAAATCACCGGAGAACAGTCCGGCCATGGCGGGGTCAAGCGCAAGCGGATTGCCCTGAAATTGAGAGAAATGCCAGTCCTGAGCGCGCAGGGATGACGCCGTCAGCAACAGCATCGAAGCGAGCGTAAAACGGCTCAGCAAATTATTCAGCCAGGGGGATAAGCACTTCATCGGATCAGCGTGACGTTTCCGGCCAAGATTGTTTTGACCAAGTTGTCGCAAACGGCTTCAATGGTATAAACGTAAACCCCAGGTGTGCAGAATTTGCCGCTGCAAGTTCCGTTCCACAGCGTTTCTACGTCCTGGGTTTCAAACACAATTGCCCCCCAGCGATCAAAAATGCGAATGGACAATATTTCAGAAATGCCTTCGTAGCGAAAACTGAAGGCATCGTTTGCCCCATCCCCATTTGGCGTGATGATGTTGGCAATTTCGAAAACGCCTTCTCCACAATCTTCGCGCAAATCTATTCGGACACTGGCACTGTCGCTGCACCCGAATTGATCCTGAACAAACAAAACATACTCTATGTCACTGTTTGGCGTTGACACCGGATTGTCGCAATCCGCGCAGGTCAAATCAATGGGCGGTGTCCAGATATAGCTGTACAGACCCCCACCCCCCCCAACAACAGTGGGAAGCGACACGGACTCTCCGGGAAAAATCGTGGTGTCTCCCTGCGCGATGGTAGCCAGCGGCGGATCATTGATCACGACATTCACTTCTCCAAAGCTGATCAGGTTTCCACAACTGACACTGATCGTGTAGGTGGTTGTGGCTAAAGGAGTGGCGATAGGAGTCAGGCTGGTTTGGTCATCCAGGCCTTCCACCGGGCTCCATATCCAGAGCACGGCACCAGGAAGTCCGGTAGGCAATTGGACAAAAAGCGGCGCCGATTGTCCCAGGCATAGCGTAGTATCGGTACCAAAGACAATTGACAAGTCCTCCACGGCAGTCACCGTCACCTGCGCGGAATCCACGCAACTGCCGTCATCTACGATTACGGTATATGTCGTGGTTAGGACCGGGTTGGCGACGGGGTTGGCAAGGAAGGGATCGCTCAGTCCAATAGCAGGCGACCAGGTGTAGGCAACGCCACCACTGGCTAATAACTGAGTACTCAAGCCTGGACAAATAGACGTATCCGGACTGATCCCAATGGTCGGTAGCGGTAAGACATTGAAAGAACCAGCAGCAGAGTCCACGCAACCGAAGGCAGTTTGAACCAGCAACTGAAAGGGGTATAGTCCGGCGGCGAGCGGAATAAAAAAAGTGGTGTCCGCAACCACTCCAAGTAGCAGCGTATCGGTAAAACTCCAACTTAGCCCGGTAATTGGATCCACAGCAACGGTTAGGTCAATGAGCGGAAACTCCCCTCCCAGACACGCCTCAACGATTGGCAGGTCAAACGCTGCAACCGAAGGTGATCCCACGAAAATGCTATCTCCAGTCAACACGGAAAAACATCCAGTGGTGTCCTTGATTACAATTTGAGGAGTGTAAATGCCGGGAATACTGTAGGCATAGGTCAGAATATGGGTACTGACCGAATCGCTGAAGGGAATATCTGTTCCAAAGACATCACCGTTGCCTGCAAACAGGAAGATAGAGTCCGATTTGACCACGTTGGCTAAAAAGACAATGGTTTGGCCAATGCAGATGCTGTCATCCGAAACGGAGAAGTTGCCAAAAGGACCGATCACCGTTATAGCATTGCTCAGGGTGTAGAGGTCTGTACAACCATTGCAATTGGTGATGGTCAGCGAAACATTGTATTCACCGGCCAATACGTAGGGATAAATGGGGGTTCGTTCTATGGAAACTCCACCATCGCCAAAGTTCCAGAAGTAGTCACATGCTTCGGTTGTGTCCAACGGACTTGGCTGAAATTCCACGAGCGCAAAATTGCAGTTTTCAATCAGGGTAGTCCAGGTGAAAGGTTCCACCACGATGGTGTCCGTGGTAATCAAATCCGGCAGGACCAGCGATTGTGTGCAACCATTCACGTCAGTAATGACCAAAGAAGGGCTAAAGGTTCCCACATAAGGATAAGAATACGAAGGTTCATAGACGTTGCTGGTATCATCCGTGGCACCGGGAACGCCAAAATCCCAGAAATAAGTAAGCCCGGTTCCAATGCTCAGGTTGATAAAATTGATCGACTGCCCCGCACAGGGGAACGCATCATTCACTAAAAAATCAGGCCGCAGGAAGGTATTGCTTACTTCGACCAGGACAATATCCGAGCAACCAAATTCGTTGAAGACCAACAACTGCACGTTAAAGTCCCCTTCCGTTGGGTATGTATGAATTACCGTGCCAAGCGACGCCGGTGGCACAATTACTGAACTCGTGCCATCGCCGTAGTCAATGGACCAGGAGGTGATGTCGCCGCCGACAGCAACCGTTGCATCTGTTATTTCCACATCCAAGGGGGAACAAAGCGCTATCCAACTTAAATCTGCCTGCAATTGACTGATGTTAACCGTGTCGCTGTGCGAGTCGGTGCAACCATTCACATCTGTAATGACCACGCTGACCACGAACTCTCCTGGTGTGGTAAAATTTCGGGTGGGTCCAGAGACAAAAGCAGTGCCCCCGTCGCCAAACGACCAGGCATAGATTAGGTCATCGTTGAAGCCATCGGTGGAAAGGTCCTCAAAGTTTATGGCAACCGGGTAACTGCAACTAAAATCGATTGCTGGTGTAAAATCAGCGACAGGATCGGTGATCGTCAAGCCGCCAGCAGCCAATGTTCCGCATGCACCGAGATCCAAGCAAAACACTTCTATGTTCAGCACATAGAAGCCTGGAGCGGCATAGGTATACACCAGGGTATCCACGTTGGCGATAATGGTGCCATCGCCCAAATCCCATTCCCAGCCGCAAGACGAATCTGCCACGGAAGGCTGAAGGATAAACGTTACCTGGTAAGGATTGGCGCAATCCCGTATGACGTTGATCACCGAGTCAATGGGAGCCAGAATGTAGATGGAAGTCTCCAGGGTATCCGGACAGCCGTTGTCATAGGAAATCAGCATTAAATCGTGCAAACCATTGGGAATATTCGGGATCAGCATCGGATCCGCTGGATTCGGAATTGTCGTGAGCAATCCGCCATCTACAAATACTTCCACGGCATCCAAACCGGCGGTTCCAACCCCGACAAGCACGGCAGGACAGGAGGTATCAGGCACGGTAAAAAACGCCGTGTTGTCGCTGCCTGTGCAGGCAAAACCCGGTTCCAACAAAGTGGCGGTGCAACCGGTAGCGGTGGTGACCGTCAAGGAAACATCATAACAGCCAGGGGTGATGTAGGTATAGCTGGGTGAAGCTGCGGTGGCAGTGGCACCGGTACCAAAGGACCATAACCAATTGACTATTGGCGAAGGGCTGCTTGTGGTGTCCGAAAACAAAATCGTCAATGGTGCACAACCGTCCTCTGGATCCAAGACAAACCCTACGTCTAGCGGTTGAATGGAGAGGTAATTGTTTTTAGTGACCACAACGGAACACCCCGCGGCATCAAACATGGTCAACGTTACCGTGTAGGAACCATAAGCCGTGTAGGTGTGGCTTGGGTTCGCCACAACAGACGTGCTGCCGTCACCGAAAGTCCAAAGGTAGGAGGCCACGGTAGCCCCTGGAATACTGCTGAACGAGATGGTTGCGGGAACTTGACAATCTTCAGTAGTCGATGCCGTAAAGTCTCCCGTGGGAGGATTTTGAACAGTAATGATCTGGCTGAAGTTGTCCGAGCAACCACTGCCAAAACTGCCCAACAGGCTAACCGTGTAGGTGCCGGGAGTTGCATACGTGTGACTCGGGGAGAAAAACCCGGAGACTGGCCCGCCATCGCCAAAATTCCAAACCCAGGTTCCCGAACTGGGTGTGCTGGTATTAATAAAATCAAGGGGCTGGCCGACACAACCAACAGGAGTGGCGGAGGTAAACTGGACATCAGCCGGAAAAACCTCTATAAAAGCAAGCTCCGAAATTGTGGCTACGCAACCTTGACCATCAGTGATCGTGAGGCTCACGTCAAAGCTCCCGGAACTGCTGTAGGTATGCGATGGTGATGGCAATGCAGACGTGCCGCCATCTCCGAAATTCCAACTATACAGGTAGGGCGGCGTTCCGGTAACCGCTGCTGAAAAGGTCGTGGCAAGAGGAGGATTGCAGGCCGAATAGTCCGTAGCAGAGAGAACCGCTGTAGGTGGAGCGAATATCTCTACAGAGTCTTCGAAAAAAGCGCTGCACCCGTTGTCGTCTTCAATTAAAAGCAACACATCGTAAATGCCCGGTGCGGTAAACGTATAATTGATGGTTGAGGATGTTGGCAGCAACGGTCCCCCTTCTATAACCCAAAATCGGTTGAGAAACGCCCCGGACGCGTACGTGGTCAAGTCCGTAAAGCTGATGTTGATCGGTGGGCAACCAGAAAAGGCGGAAGCCGTATAAAGCACGTCCGGCGCCTCAAAGAGCAGGAGGTAATCAGTCAAATAACGCGTGTCGCATCCGGCAGGTCCACAGACCGTCAGTTCAACATCGTAGCTACCTGGGATGTCAAAAACGAAACTTGGATCCTCTAAAGAAGAAAACCCCACGACCGCACCGGCATCGTTGTAAATAGCCCAGGTCCAGGAGGTGACGGTACCTGTAGACAAATCACTGAAGTTCACCAAAAGCTGCTCACAGCCAGTGGTGGAGTCTGCGGTAAAGTTTGCCGTGATTTGCCCGTTGGATGAGTACAAAGAACCCCCGACCAGAAAAATCAATACGATTAATCTGAAGAAGATGCGACGCTCAAACCTATTTATAACAGTGGAAAGCCACAATTGCATTCGAGTGTAAAGTATTCGTTACGTGTACGTTAAGCCTCCCTGTTTCCCACAACCAAGGTACGGAGAAGGTTGGGATTTCCGATGCCTTTCTCCCCATTTTTACCCACAACTTTAGCGGTGTGGACAAATGCCTAAATTGGGACCATATGAATCATGGCTTATGCACTTTTAGCGTTATTCCAGTTCGCCGGGAACCCTCCCATAAAAGCGAAATGGTGACGCAATTATTGTTTGGCGAAACCTGGGAATTGCTCCGCGAAGAGGGCGAATGGCTCCAAATCCGGATTGATTCTGACGGGTACGAAGGCTGGTTAGAACGCTCGCAGTCGCGGCTGCTTAAAAACTCCCTTTCCCCGTCAGAATTACCCTGGTGCACGCTTGATTTGGTGCAGAGTGCTACCAGTAGAGACCGCCATGTTTTGCTGGTTTTGGGCAGTATCCTGCCACAATTTGACGGGTTGAACTTCAAATTGCAACAGGAAAAGTTCGTCTTTAACGGGCAGGCGGTCGAGGCTGGCGCGGTAACACCGGCCGCTGCGTTTGCCGTTAAAGTGGCCAACAAATTCCTTGGCGCGCCCTATTTGTGGGGGGGTAAAACGCCATTTGGAATCGACTGTTCGGGGCTGGTTCAAGTGGTTTGCAAAACTGCGGGCGTCTCCCTTCCCCGGGATGCCTCTGACCAGGCCTTGGTGGGTGAAACGGTGGACTTTGTGTACCAGGCAGCCGAAGGCGACCTGGCATTCTTTGAAAACGAAGAAGGTCGAATTGTTCACGTTGGCATGCTCTGCGGTCCCGGTCGCATTCTCCACGCCTCCGGAAGTGTGCGCATCGACGCGCTGGACACACATGGTATTTTTCACTCCGAAAAGAAAAAGTACACTCATAAACTACGGCATATCAAACGATTAAATTGGAATGCTTAAAGTATTAAATCAAGATCAGGTTCGCTGGATGGACCAGGAGACTATCAAGCGCGAACCCATCTCTTCCATTGATTTGATGGAGCGTGCGTCGCGGGTATTCAGCCAGTGGTTTCAGTTGCATTATCCAAGTGGGCGGCCCGTGCTTATCCTTGCCGGAACCGGAAACAATGGCGGTGACGGATTAGCTGTAGCGCGTCATTTGATTCAGGCGGGCTACTCCATCAGCGTGCGCATCATCTGGATTCAGGAGTCCGGCTCGGACGATTTTAGGCTGAACCTGGAGCGGTTGGAGCGTCTTCACCCGCCCTTAGCCAACATCAGGAACACCAGCGACTGGAACCCGATTGAGCCCTCCACCCTTGTCATTGATGCGCTTTTCGGTTCAGGCCTGAACCGACCGTTGCAAGGCCTCGTTGAAACGGTAGTGGAACGCTTGAATGCCAGTGGCGCAGAAGTTGTTTCCATTGACCTGCCCAGCGGCCTATTTGCCGACGCTCCCAGCTCGGGCACAGTAGTTCGCGCGTCCCGTTGTCTGGGCTTTGCAGGTCCGAAAAAAGCCCTGCTCCTGCCCGATTCCACGCCGTATTGCCAAGCCTGGGATTGGCTTCCCATCGGATGGTTTCCCGGGCTCTCGGACACCCTGCCTAGCCCGGATTTTTGGGTGGAAACTTCTGATCTGGAAGCGAGTTTTCCACAGCGCCAGCATTTTGGCCACAAAAATTTGTACGGTCACGTACTCGTTGTCGGGGGAAGGGCCGGCATGCGGGGAGCAGCCTGGTTGGCTGCAGAAGCGGCTTTGCGCGCCGGAGCAGGACTGGCGAGCTGTTGGCTAACCAGCCCCGGGATGGATCACTGTCCCCGGACCCCAGAAATTATGCACCTCACCGACCCGGCAGGACAACTGGCCTCCGCCGTGGTTGCCATAGGACCCGGAATGGGACAGGACGAGTCTGCGAAGCAACAACTGGAGTTGATCCTGACCACAGCGGCCATTCCCCCGATTTTGGATGCTGATGCGCTCAATCTGCTGGCAGCGCACCCGGACTTATTAGAAAAGCTGCCTCCAGGTTCCATCCTGACCCCCCACCCCGGCGAGTTTCGTCGCTTGTTTGGAGGCTCGGCGAATGGATTTGATCGGGTGGAGCGCTTGCGGGCTGCAGCAACCCGCCTGCAGTGCACGATTGTTCTAAAGGGTGCGCACAGCGTCACCGCTACTCCGGAAGGACATTGCTTCTTCAATTCCAGCGGCAATCCCGGCATGGCAACAGCCGGCAGTGGCGACGTGCTGACCGGGATAATTGCAGCCTTGCGGGCGCAAGGCCTTGCTCCGGAAAAGGCCGCTGTTGCCGGTGTGTGCTGGCACGGCCTTGCCGGAGATCGCGCGGCAGCAACTTTGGGTCAGGCCGGGCTGTTGGCCAGTGACCTGATTCGTGAACTTCCTGTGGTTCGCAAACTGCTTACATAACTTTTATTACTTTTTTGCATTACTTTTTCGAAACCGGATGACTCAAAAGAAACTGGTGGTATTGAGTGGCGCAGGCATGAGCGCTGAAAGTGGAATCCCGACGTTCCGCGCCAGCGACGGATTATGGGAAAACCACAACATCGAAGATGTGGCGTCGCCGGAAGGTTGGGCGCGCAATCCTGCGTTGGTGCTCGATTTTTACAACAAGCGCCGACAGCAGATCCGGAGCGCGGAGCCCAACGAAGGCCACCGTTGCCTGGCTTCTTTAGAAGATGTGTTTTCCGTACAAATCATCACGCAAAACATCGACGACCTGCATGAACGCGCCGGCTCAACTAATGTGTTGCACCTGCACGGCGAAATTTTGAAGGTCCGCAGCACGCGAGATGAACAGTTGATTTACGACTGGACGGAAGACCTGCACGGGAGCGATAGATGCTCGCTGGGGAGTGCACTGCGCCCGCACATTGTCTGGTTTGGCGAAGCAGTGCCCATGATGGAACTTGCCATCCGACACGTCATCACCGCAGACCTGCTCGTGGTGGTGGGCACCTCGCTGGCGGTCTATCCGGCTGCATCGCTCTTGCACTACGCACCTGCGAACATCCCCAAATACCTGGTTGATCCAAACCTTCCCGCAGTGTCCAGCGTGTCCAACCTCCAGCGCATTCCCCAGACGGCGGCGCTGGGCCTGCCCCAGTTAACAGCCACCTGGCGAAAGGAATACACCTGAGCACTGGTTAAACATATCATAAGTTATGTCAACAAACCACGATCCAAAAAAGCCAGCGCCGCAGACCCTGGATGGTTATCCAGTGCCGGAAGCTCTGCACTACCTGGACCAGTTGACGCGCCTGATGGATACAGCGTTTCGGATTCCCGGCACCCAATTTCGCTTTGGGCTTGATGCCATTATCGGGCTTGTTCCGGGTTTGGGCGAAGGGGTTTCGCTGGTTATTTCGGGCGGATTGGTGTTGGCCATGTTTCGCCATGGGGTCAGCGGGCCGTTGCTGTTGCGCATGGTGGGCAATATGGCGCTCGATGCGCTTATCGGCGCCATCCCCATTCTGGGCGATCTCTTCGATGTAGCCTACAAAGCCAACCGCCGCAATTTGAAGCTCCTCCTGCAACACCACCGCCAGGGCAAGTCCACAAAACCGGCACTTCCCTATGTAGCGGCGGCGGCCGTGCTGATCGTGCTGCTTCCGCTCTTGTTTATTGGCCTGTTTGTCTGGGGAATGGCCGCTTTGCTCGGAGCGGTGATCGGCTAAAGCGCAAATGCTAAACCCGTTTGCTAAAGTCATGAAACTCAACCTGCTAAACCCACAACGCTGCCCGGAAACCGGAGCCCTTCGCCCGAAGTACGCTTGAGGGCGTTTCTAAAGGACACTTTTAAAAACGCCAGAGACAAGGCTTGCACAATTTTTAACACCGGAGTTTACTCCTGTAAATGAGGCTGTTAAAAATTATGCGTAACGCAGGATCCGGCGTTTTTAGGGGTACCCTAAAAACTAGCTGGCGTTTTGCGGGAGGTCATGCTCCTCAAAAATGACCCCAAAGTCCGTGAGTTCGCGGAGCAGCGGTTCGTAAATCTGGGCCACCGTGGGAATAACCAGTCCGGTTAGCGACAGTTTGCCCTCCAACACCAGCCGCGCGGCAATGCCAAGCGGCAAACCTACCGTCTTGGCCATGGCGGTGCGCTCGCGATCATCCCCAAGAACCACCATCGAGGACTGCACGCGCTCTGTTTTTCCTTCTAATTCGTATACGTACTTGTGTAGCATCACGATCATGTCCCGATCATCAGGCTCCAGCACCCATTTCTCCTCCAGAATTTTCTGGAGCACTTGCGCCGGCGTAGCTTTTTTGAGTCCAATAGGGCGCTTATCAAACAGACCCAGCCAGGCGATCTTCTCCATCATCTCGTTCTGGTAGTCCATTTTGAGGTAAGCGGCCAACTTGAGTTCTGCCGATTGCAGCGGGTCCCACCAGAGAAAGGAATTGGTGAATTCGCGGTAGGTCATGTGCTCAATGCCCTCCATTTCGTAGCTATCATCGGTCATGCCGAGTTGCACAAAGACGTCCCAGGCCTTGCAAAACCCGGGGCGGCGCAGCGTGCCGCGGTACAGGGTGGCCACATCCTGGAGGCCGTAGGCTTCGGCATACTTGAGGCTGTCGCGGTTTGGATAGCCTTCGAAAGAGCCAAAATCAGGAACTTGAAGGGTCTCGTAACGCTGAAAAAGTCGGTGATACGGGATGTACTTATACTGTCCGTTGTGACGGAATTTGACGACTCCCTGCCCGGCCAACACCACGTTCCGGGGGTTCCAGGTGAATTTGTACTGCCACGGATTGTGCTCATATCCCGGCGCTACCAGACCGCCTGTAAAGGTCTCAAACTCCAGAATTTTGGCCCCTGAACCGCGAAGTTCGTCCAGCTTAGCCATGGCTGACATGTGGTCTATGCCCGGGTCCAATCCGCACTCTTTTAACACCAGAATCCCTGCCTTTTTGGCTTCGTCAGCCAAAAGGCGAATTTCATCGCTGACATAGGAAGCCGATAGAAAATGGACCCTCTCTGCCAAACAGTCCTGCAACAAAGGCAGATGAAGGTGGGCGGGCAACATGGAAATAACCAGGTCGGCTTTTTGCACTGCTTGGCGGCGCAGTTCCGGTTGCTGCACGTCGAAAAACTCTGCTGCGCCCCGCGCGTGCCCGTGCAATTTGGTTTGGGCGGTTTGCACGTCTAAATCCCCGACCGTCAGCGTCCAGTTTGCCTTGCTGGCATGCTCCAGTAGGTAGCTGATCAGCACGGTGGCTGATTTGCCAGCACCGACGAGTAGAATGTTTTTCATGCCTCCGGGGATTTGCGCGCGAATATAGTCCTTTGCAGGATGATGGAAGTAACGCTTGAACTGCGGTTGCAGGTCTACGAGTCAGCAGACCAGGCACCAACCGCTTTAAATGCTTTGTTGCAAGAGGCAAAAATGGCCATGGAAAGTGCTTATGCTCCTTACTCCCACTTTCGGGTCGGGGCCGCAGTCCTGCTGGAAAACGGGGCGATTGTGCGAGGATCTAACCAGGAGAACGCCTCGTTTCCCGAAGGTCTTTGCGCGGAGCGCGTGGCGCTCTTTGCGGCAGGCGCTCACCATCCAGGCATTCCGGCGGTTGCCATCGCCGTGGTTGCTGATAAATTGGACGAAGGCTGGGTATCGCCCTGTGGCGGCTGCCGGCAGGTTATGTTGGAGACCGAAACGCGGTCTGGCCATCCGCTCAGCGTCGTTTTAACCAATGTGCGCGGCCAGGTGGGCGTTCTTGCATCGGCGGCAACCCTCTTGCCCTGGTGCTTTGACGGGCACTTGCTGTCCCGCTAAAACAGACCTTCAGATACCCGGGAAGGAAGACATAAAGCAGCGCTGTTGCCGACAAACAAGTGGCGTTTCGCCCGAAATAACCGAACTTTAGCGCACTATCTCAGGTTAACGATGCCGGCTATGCTTAATAAAACTTTCACCTCCACCGATTACATCGCGCTCGAAGACCAGTACGGAGCGCACAATTACCACCCGTTGCCCGTTGTGCTGCAACGCGGTGAAGGTGTGTTTGTCTGGGACGTTGAGGGCAAGCGCTATTTTGATTTTCTGGCCGCATATTCCGCGGTCAACCAGGGCCATTGCCACCCGCGTATTACCGCCGCCCTCGTGGATCAGGCCGAGCGATTGACGCTTTCTTCGCGCGCTTTCTACAACGACAGTCTAGGCCCGTACGAACAATTTATAACCGAATACTTCGGATACGATAAAGTTCTACCCATGAATACCGGGGTAGAAGGTGGTGAAACGGCCGTGAAACTCTGCCGCAAATGGGCCTACCAGGTCAAGGGTATCGAGGAAAATGAAGCCGTGATCCTCTTTGTAGAAGGCAATTTTTGGGGAAGGACCCTGGCGGCTATCTCCAGTTCAACGGACCCTTCCAGTTTCCGTGGCTTTGGGCCCTACATGCCCGGCTTTACCTGCATTCCCTACAATGACCTGAAAGCGCTGGAAGAAGCCCTGCGCAATCCCAACGTAGCAGGTTTTATGGTGGAACCCATACAGGGCGAAGCTGGTGTCGTGGTTCCCGACGAGGGGTACCTCGCCAAGGCTTATGCCCTGTGCAAGAAGAACAATGTGCTGTTCATCGCCGATGAGGTCCAGACCGGCATTGGCCGCACCGGAAAGCTGCTGGCCTGCAACCACGAAGGGGTGCGCCCGGATATTTTGATCCTTGGAAAAGCCCTTTCTGGTGGTGTGCTGCCCGTTTCTGCGGTGCTGGCCGACGACCCGATCATGCTTTGCATCCGGCCAGGTGAGCACGGCTCAACTTTTGGCGGTAATCCGCTCGCCTGCCGGGTGGCTATCGCCGCACTGGAAGTGGTTCGCGACGAAAAATTGGCCGAAAACGCAGAGAAATTGGGCCGTATTTTCCGCAAAGCCATGGCCGCGGTGGTAGACCGTCACCCTATTGCCCAACAGATTCGAGGCAAGGGCTTGTTGAATGCGCTGGTCATTAACGACAATCCGGAGGGTCACGTAGCCTGGAACATTTGCCTTGGCCTGCGAGACCGCGGGTTACTGGCCAAGCCTACCCACGGCAACATCATCCGTTTTGCTCCGCCGCTGGTTATCAACGAAGAGCAAATCCTTGAATGCGTGGACATCATCGACCGCACGCTCGCCGATTTTTAAGGGCTCGTCAGGATCATTAGGACTGGCTGTCCTGGCCTAAGCATTGGCGTTAACCCTGTTTTGTTTACGCCCGATCAAGGTGCAGCCGATGGGTGCAGGTAACCGTTTCTTCTTCTAAATTCGACGCGATGACTACCAGTCTGCCGCCGGCACAACGTTCCAGCGATTGTTGGAACCACGCTTTACCGGCTGCATCTAAATTGCTGGTTGGCTCGTCCAAAAGCAGCATCTCTGACTGGCTGTAGAACGCAAGCGCCAAGCGCACTCGTTGCCGCATCCCGGAAGAAAAATCGCGCAACGCTTTGTCCGCATGGCGCTCCAGCCCGGTATCCGCCAGAATAAGCCCGGCATCCCAACCCGCCAACCAGGGCCTCAACTGGCCGTGAAAATGCAGGTGTTCCCGCAGCGTGAACGGCTCAATCAATTCCAGGTAAGGGGCCGCCAGGCTGATCCGCGCATAGACCTGGTCAACCGGAATCTCCTTTTCGTGGTCCAACCAGCGCAAGCTTCCCAATGTCGGGCGAAGGGCTGCCGCAAGCATGCGCAGCAGTGTACTTTTTCCACTGCCGTTGGCACCGGTAAGGGCCCAGCGCTGCCCGGAATCCAAGTTGAACTCCAGGTTGCGGAGCACCCAGGTTCGGCGGTAGCGCTTGGCCAGTTCCTTAGCTTCTACTCTCATTGCGGTGCATGAAGCCCTTCATGACGCCCCGCACAGAGCGCCGCACAAAGTCAAGAATTTGGTCCTTTTCTGGCGAAGCCTGAATTTCCGTATCAATGATGTCCAGCGCTCGCGAAACGTTGTGACCTCGAACATACAAAATCCTGTAGATGTCCAGGATGTGGTTGATGGTCTCCGAACTGAAGCCCTTCCGGCGCAGGCCCACCGAATTGACCCCGACATAACTTAGCGGATAGCGCGCAGCCTTCGTGAACGGCGGCACGTCTTTTCCCACCAAAGAGCCCCCGGAAATAAAGGCATAGGGCCCAATTTTAACGAATTGGTGGATGGCGCTCATGCCGCCGATAATGGCGTGGTCTTCAATTTCGATGTGTCCGGCCAGCGTGGTAGCGTTGGCCAGGATGCAATGGTTGCCGATGATGCAATCGTGCGCTACATGCACATAGGCCATGAGCAGGCAATTGTCGCCGATGGAGGTACGGTTGTTAGCCTGGGTGCCCCGGTTGATGGTCACGCACTCGCGGATGGTGGTGTTGTTGCCGATGAGGACCTCCGTCCTTTCGCCCGCGTATTTTAAGTCCTGGGGAATGGCGGAAATGACGGAACCCGGAAAAATTCGACAATTCTCGCCGATGCGCGCACCCTCCATGATCGTCACGTTCGGTCCGATCCAAGTACCGCGGCCTATAACCACATCTTTTGTTATGGTTACAAAAGGCTCGATTACCACGTTGTCCGCAATGCGGGCATCCGGGTGTATGTAGGCCAATGGCTGGTTCATTCGAGGCCTGGTTTTTTGCGAACCTGGGCAACCAGCTCTCCTTCAGTGACCACCTGGTCGCCAACAAAAGCGGTAGCCTGCATTTCGCAGATGCCGCGTCGAATGGGCCGGAGCAATTCCATTTTCATGATCAGCGTGTCGCCGGGCACCACAGGGCGTTTGAAGCGCGCTTTTTCAATGCGCAGAAAAAGCGTTTCGTAATTCTCCGGATCGGGGTACTGGTTCATGACCAGAATACCGCCGGTCTGCGCCAGCGCTTCAATCTGCAACACGCCTGGCATGATAGGATGTCCGGGGAAATGCCCCTGAAAGAAGTGCTCGTTCATCGTCACGTTCTTGATGCCCACCACGGTCTTTTCGTCCATGAAAATGATCTTGTCCACGAGCAAAATGGGAAAGCGGTGCGGTAGCAGCCCCAGGATCTGGTTGATGTCGTAGACTGGTGGCTTGTTCGGGTCGTAAACCGGAACCTCCACTTTGAATTTGCTCTCGCGAATCAGCTCGCGGATTTTGCGCGCAAAGGCCACGTTGGCGGCGTGTCCCGGCCGGGTGGCAATAATCTTACCCTTGATGGGTTTCCCTGCCAAAGCCAGGTCGCCAATCACATCCAATAATTTGTGGCGGGCGGGTTCGTTGCTGTAGCGCAGTTTTTTGTCGTTCAGGATGCCATTGTGCCGCACCGTCACGTTTTTCTTGTTGAACATGATGCGAAGCCGCTCCAGTTCGTCGGGTTTTACCTGGCGATCCACCACCACGATGGCGTTGTTCAAATCGCCGCCACGAATCAGCTTGGCTTCGTACAACTGCTCCAATTCGTGCAGAAAACAAAAGGTACGCGCATCGGCAAAGGAATCCGGAAATTGACTGATATGTTCCAATTGGGCGTGCTGCTGGCCCAATGCCGGCGATTCAAAATCGATCATACAAGCCACCTGGAAATCCGCTGAAGGTGAACCAATAATTTCCACCTTTCGATCTGGGTCGTGATAATAGATAGTTTTATCCAATACGAAGTAATCGCGAGGCTGATCCTGCTCGGTGAGTCCGGCTTTGCGGATCAGGCGGATAAAGGGCGCCGAGCTGCCGTCCATGATGGGTACTTCTTCTGCCGTTAACTCCACCATTGCGTTGTCCACGCCTAAACCCGCCAGGGCAGCCATCAAATGCTCCACGGTGGCTACCCGGGCGCCTTTGTGCTCCAGGGTCGTACCCCTGGAAACGTCAACCACGTAGTCAACGTCTGCTTTCATTTCCGGCTTGCCCTCCAGGTCAGTTCGCTTGAAGCGAATGCCCTGGTTAACGGCAGCTGGAAGAAGTTTCATCGCAACCGGTTTACCGCTGTGCAATCCGGTGCCTTTAACCGTGATGCTCCTCGAAAGGGTGTGCTGCATGTCCGCCATAAGCTGCTTAGGATTCTTGCTGGGTAGGTTGTTGATCTTGGGTCATTAGCAACACCTGCGCCTCTAACGCGCGAAGGCGTGCCTCCATTTCCGGCAGGGTTCGGTACACCACCTGGGCTTTCAATTCGCTTCGGTAAGGTCCCGCGGGCGAACCGGTCAGGGCCGTTCCGGGCTCGGTGACTGCCCGGTTAACTCCGCTTTGTGCATTAATGCGGGTGCCGTCTGCAATGTGAATATGCCCCACGAGACCAGCCTGGCCTCCCACCTGGACGCCCCGGCCGATTTTGGTGCTTCCCGACACCCCACTCTGCGCGGCGAGTACGCTGTACTCCCCCACTTCCACGTTGTGCGCCAGCTGCACGAGGTTATCAATTTTCGCGCCGCTTTTGATGAGGGTTGAGCCCATCGTGGCCCGGTCGATGGTGGTGTTGGCCCCAATTTCCACGTGCGATTCCAGCCGCACATTGCCCAATTGAGGAATCTTGCGAAAACTGCCATCGGGCTGCGGAGCGAAACCAAAACCATCAGAACCGATAACGGCACCAGCGTGGATCACGCAGTCCGCACCGATTTCGCAATGGTCGTACACCACTACGCCAGGGTGCAAAATGCTGCGTTCCCCTATGCGCACGTTGCGACCAATGCAAACGGCGGGATGAACCTGAACCCCTTCGCCCAGCCTACTGCCGGCATCAATGCTGGCAAATGGTCCGATCCAGGCATCGGCAGCGAGCGAAGCATCAGCATGCACCCAGGCTTGCGGCGAAATGCCCTCGCGGGGCTTGCGCTGGCCTTCTGACAAACGCTCCAGCACCCTGGCAAAGCTGGCGTAGGGGTCCGTTACCCGGATCAAAACAGGGCAAGCCAGGTCGGTTGTGTCCAAGTCAAAGCCGATAACCAGGGCGGAAGCCCGGGTGTCCCGGGCAAAACTCCGGTACTTGGGATTGGCGACAAAACTGATTGACCCGGACTCCGCCTCCTCAATGCGCGAAGCCCGCTCAATGACCACTTGAGGGTCTCCGCTCAATTCAGCCCCGAGCCATTGGGCCAGTTCACCTGCGCGAATGGGCATTTCACAGCTTAATTTTTGCCTAAACCTCCCCCAGGGGTGGCTTCAAGAGCGCGCGAATTCAAGACAAAGCAATGATAAATAGCTATTTACACATTAAGCTAAGCTCTCAGATTCTTCGGATAGCAAAGATAGTGTTTTACCACCGGATCGGCCAGAAAGGACATGTTCAGCTCGTCGGTAGCCTGGCCAAGGTCCAAAATTGTGCCGTCTTTGTAGCGTATCCGGATGTTTTTCAATTGGCGGTTGTAGGCAGAATTCGCCGTCTTGTCGTCAAAAACCAGGTAGCCTGCTTCCTCGGGCGAAAGGCTCCAGTTTCGCTGTGCGGCCGCCTGCAAATCCGCCAGCCTTTGGGCCTCAAACGGCTCATTCTGCATCACAATGCCAAACAACCGACGATCCACGAGTGCGGTTGCCAGCAACGCTAAAACCTTGTCGGAAGATCGGCTCCAGACCTTGAGCGCAGACCAGATGTCGCTATCGTCCAATTGGGCGAAGATTTCCAGGAAGTCGCGATCCGCAATCGCCACCTTCGCCGGAGGTTGTTGCAGCATCCACAAAAGCGGCGGTGAGGCAAAGAGCACTTGTCCCGCCAGCGTCAGTTCCCGGGCCCTCGCCAGCGCGCGGACCAACATCTGCTCCGCACAAAGCACAGTTTTGTGCAGGTAAACCTGCCAATACATGATGCGCCGGGCTACAATAAACTTTTCAATGGAGTAAATACCCTTAGCCTCCACCACCAAGCCGCCGTCCGGGGCCAAATCCAGCATGTCTACGATGCGGTTGGTGCCTATGACGCCTTCATGAACCCCTGTAAAGTAGGTGTCGCGGGTCAGGTAGTCGAGGCGGTCAACGTCCAGTTGCGAGTTAATCAGTTCGTGCAGGCAGCGTTTGGGATGTTTTCCGTTGAAGATCGACATGGCCGTCGTGAGCGGCTCGCCCATTTCCGCTTCCAAAGCTTGCATGAAGGCGAGCGAAAGGCCCTCGTGATGCAAGCCAGGGACGAGCGTTTTCTCGAGTGCGTGGCTAAAAGGTCCATGCCCGATATCGTGCAACAAAATGGCTGCAGCGGCGCCTTCCCGCTCCTGCTCGGTGAACGAATGGCCTTTGGCCGTCAAAACGCCGAGCGTCTTGTCCATGAGGTGCAAAGCCCCCAAGGCGTGCTGAAAACGCGTGTGAATGGCACCGGGGTAGACCAGGCTTCCCAATCCAAGCTGCTGGATGCGACGCAGGCGCTGAAACCACCGGTGCTCAACCAACCGAAAGACCCGCTCTGATCCAACGGAGACAAATCCGTACACCGGATCGTTAAAGATTTTCTGAAAGGCCAAGGCGAAGGGGTTTTGCCGCGGTGGGATTCCGCCTAATCCATTATGCGAGCGGCCCGTGGCCTAATCGCAGCGCCGCAGGTCCTGTTTGCCAGGCGGCATACAAAACTAAGGGGATCCGTCGTTAGTTTGCCTGAGATGCGCTCCACGAGCCGGGTGCCCTTCGACCTGATAGACAATAGATCAGGAATTGATCAGAAAACTTTGCGGAATTTTAAAGGAAGTTCTCAACAACGCTGAATCAGGCTTTTGGAAATTCCACTTATCAACACCCTTTACCATGCCGATTACGATCCTTTGGGCAGACGACGAAATAGATTTGCTCAAACCCCAATTGTTATACCTCCGCGACAAAGGCTATGACGTTATCCCGGTCACCAACGGGCAAGACGCCCTGGAAGCCGTGGACAGACCGGAGATTGATCTGGTATTTCTGGATGAAAACATGCCGGGTTTGTCCGGACTGGAAACGTTGACGGGCATTAAATCCAAGCGGCCCAATCTTCCCGTGGTGATGATCACCAAAAACGAAGCGGAAGATCTAATGGAGGAAGCCATCGGTTCGCAGATCACCGACTACCTGATCAAGCCGGTTAAGCCGCAACAGATTTTGATGACCATAAAAAAAATTACGGATAATCAACGGCTCGTCACGGAAAAAACAAATTCGGCTTACCAGCAGGAATTTCAGCGCATTTTCAGCTCCATGCACAGCGATTTGGACGCTGCGGGTTGGGCTGACGTGTACCGCAACCTGGTCTATTGGGAACTGGAATTGGACCGTTCGCGCGCCGACCAGATGAAAGAAGTGCTCAGTATGCAAAAGCAGGAAGCCAATGTGGCTTTCTTCAAATTTATTGATCGAAACTACGTGGACTGGGTTCAACACGGGAGCAAATCCGATGCACCCGTTATGTCGCACAATGTGCTGGAGAAAAAACTCTTCCCGCTACTGGATGACATCCCAACGTACCTATTGGTCATTGACAACCTTCGGTACGACCAGTTCCGGATCATTCAGCCCATGCTGGAGAAACACTTCAGGATGGTGGAGGAAGATTACTTCTATTCCATTTTACCCACCGCGACACAGTACAGCCGAAATGCTTTGTTCGCAGGCCTGATGCCTTCCGAGATCGAAAAGAAACTTCCCAAACTCTGGCTGAACGATGAAGATGAAGGAGGCAAAAATATGTTCGAAAAAGAGCTGCTTGCCGACAACCTGGCCCGACACCGCTTAAACATCCGATCCAGCTACCTGAAAATTGTCAACAACCAGGCCGCCAGGAACCTGCACGACGAAATCCTCCACGGACTAGATAATACACTAAATGTAATCGTATACAATTTTGTTGACATGCTCAGCCATGCGCGCACTGAAATGGAGGTACTGAAAGAATTGGCCAGCGACGAAAGTGCGTACCGGTCCCTCACAGAATCCTGGTTTGAGCATTCTCCGCTTTTTGATGCCCTCAAGCGCCTGGAAGATCGAAAAGTGCGCATCATTGTCACTACCGACCACGGAACCATCCGGGTGCGCCAACCCTCTAAGGTGGTCGGTGACCGCAATACCACCACCAACCTTCGGTATAAAAGTGGCAAAAACCTGCAATACAGCGAACGGGATGTTCTGGAAGTTCGGGAGCCGGCTGAAGCCAAATTGCCGCGTCAACACGTCTCTTCTACCTTTATTTTTGCCAAGGAAGACCTGTTTTTTGTCTACCCGAACAACTTCAACCATTATGTGAACTATTTTCGGGACACGTTCCAGCACGGTGGCGTTTCGCTGGAAGAAATCATCGTTCCGTACGCCGTGTTTACTCAGCGCTGACATGACCCTACCCTCCTGGCGGGCAAAAGTTCCAGGCGACTTGGATGCTGTTGCCCAGGACATCCTGAGCAGTTGCGCTATTAGCCGGAAATTTGCACTTTACGGTACGCTTGGCGCGGGTAAAACGGCGCTGGTTCGTGCTTTTTGCCGTCATTTAGGTCTGGCAGAGGCTGAATTGAGCAGCCCCAGCTTTGCCCTGGCCAATGAATACGGTCTTGACCCATTGGTTTTTCACTTGGATTTGTACCGGATTAAACAACCCCAAGAGCTATTCGACCTTGGTCTTGAACGCTATCTGGACGGCCCGGAATATTGTTTTCTGGAGTGGCCGGAACTGGCGGAACCTTGGTTGGATCGCGAAACCGTGCGCCTGATCCTGACTGTGCTGACTCACGGTGAACGCCTTATTGAACAGTTGAATCCTGATTTGACCCTTTCCGTTTCTTCCTTAACGAAGGATCCCCATGGCTGAAGAAAGCAAATTGCCCGGCTTCGCTGAACTTGCAGCGCAGTCCGGCTGGAAAACACTGGAAAAGCCGCTGGCTACAGGGCACAAGGGAAACAACCTCTACATCGGGGTTCCGCTGGAGCGCGCCTTTCAGGAGAACCGGGTGGCCCTGGATCCTGACTCCGTCAAAACGCTGGTTAACAACGACCACATCGTGGTTATTGAATCCGGGGCCGGGGCTCGAGCCCACTTCTCAGATCGGGAATACGCCAATGCGGGCGCTCGTGTAGTGTACGATACCGAGCAGGTTTTTCAAGCGAATGTCATCTTAAAAGTAGCGCCGATTAGCCTGCCTGAAGCTGAGCTGCTGCACGACCGCCAGACCCTGATTTCGCCTATTCACCTGCCGACGTTAAAATCCGAACTGGTCCAAACCCTGATGCGGAAACGGGTCACCGCCTTTGCGTTTGAGTACATCAAAGATGAAAGCGGCACTTTCCCGTTTGTGCGGTCCATGTCGGAAATCGCCGGCAGCTCAGCTATTCTCATCGCCTCTGAATTGCTCAGCGATTCCACCCACGGCAAAGGCATGCTCATGGGTGGAATTTCCGGGATACCCCCCACCAAAGTCATCGTGCTGGGAGCCGGGGTGGTCGGAGAGTTTGCCACCCGGGCAGCGCTGGGACTGGGTGCATTAGTAAAAATATTTGATAACAACATTTATAAATTGCTCCGGCTTCAGAACAACATCGGTACGCGCCTGCCCACTTCAACCCTGAACATGCAGATTCTGGCGCAGGAACTTACCTCTGCTGATGTCGTCATTGGCGCCATTCATTCCGAGCTTGGGCGCACGCCCGTAGTGGTCAACGAAGAAATGGTGGCCAACATGAAGCCCGGTTCCGTGATCGTGGACGTTTCCATTGACCAGGGTGGCTGTTTTGAAACTTCCGAGGTGACCAACCACAAGCAGCCTACGTTCCGCAAATACGATGTTATTCACTACGGTGTGCCCAACATCGCATCCCGTGTATCCAAAACGGCCAGCCAGGCAGTCTCCAACATCGTGACCACTACCCTGCTCAAGGCCAGCGATTACGGAGGGTTTGAAAACCTGATTCGCTATTCAGCCGGTGCTCGCAACGGAGCTTACCTGTATAACGGCTTTTTGACCAATGCGCATCTGTCGCAGAGCTTTGGTCTTAAGTACACCGAGCTGAACCTACTGTTGACAGCAAGTATGTAACATTGAACAAATGTTCAATGTTATTTTTGAACGTTTGTTCAATTTTATGAACATCGTTGAACTTTTTATGCGCTAAACACCGCTTCCACTAAAGCCAGATCGCTGGGTCTGCGAGCTTCAAAAATATTCCAGGCTCCCGCTTGCCTCAGGGCTTTGGCAGTGCTTTCGCCAATAGCCACCATGCGATTGCTTTTTCGCTCGGGATAGTGCTCCAGGTAATTCCGCGCATTCATTGGGCTGGTCAGAATGGCCAGTTGAACTTCGGGAATGATAAAGCTCTTTTTGGGACTATTTCGGTAAACCACCCAGTCTAACACATCAACTTGATCGGCTACCCGCTCCTGGATGCTCCGCAAGCTGTTTTCAGCCTGGGGAAAAACGACCGTTTGACCAGCAACCTTAACGGCAAAATCCCGGCAGGATTGGTCCAGGTCAAGGGGATCAAGGGTAACTGAAACAGTTACCCCCAGGCGCCGCAACGCACGCGCTGTTCCTTCTCCTATAGCACCAAAGTGGCAGTCAGCAAAGAGGCTCTGGTCCTGCAAAGCAAACATGGCTACTGCTGTCCGGCTGCTGAACATGAGCCAGTTGCCGTGGGTCGGCCAAGAACCGGGGACAACTTCAAAGTCCAGCAGCGATTCGGCATGCACCGATATAGCGTGATCAGTGCAGGCTCTGGCCAACACGCTGTCCGCAGCCAGGTCGCGGCTGATGAAAATAGAGCCGGGAGCAGGTGCGTGGAGCTTCCGCCAGGCTTCAACCACCAACACATCCGGATCGGGATGTTCCAGGCGCAAGCGACGTGGGAAACGGCCGTCAGCACTACCCAGACTCAGCGAGAAGTAGGCAATGCCATCGAGTTCCTCGACATACGCACCCAAAGGCAATTGGCAGCCCCCCCGGAGGTTTGCCAACACCTGGCGTTCTGCCCGAATTAAAAAGGCCGAGCGAAAATCGTTGATCTTGGCCAAAACGGCCAGCGTCTCCGCGTCGTTTTTACGCGCCTGGAAAGCCAAAACCCCTTGCGCCGGCGCCGGTGGATAATCGCTGGGGTTGAGCCGGTGCACCTCCAGGCCATGCAGCGGCAAGCCCAGGCGCTCCAGTCCTGCTCCGGCCAAAACCACGGCGTCCAATTCCCCATCCAGCACTTTTTGCAAGCGCGTTGGCACATTTCCGCGGACGGGCTCTATGACAATATCTGGCCGCATAGCCAACAACTGAGACTGCCGGCGCACCGAAGCAGTTCCTACGCGCGCCCCAGGTTTCAGGTCCAGCATCTCGCGGCGGTCTATCGCCTGCGGATGAATCAGCAGCCAATCCGCAGGGTCAGCCCGGTAGGATACTGCCCCAATGACCAGGTCCGGAGGTGATTGCGTCGGCAAATCCTTGTGCGAATGGACGGCGACATCGATCTCGCGCTGCTGAAGCGCGTGTTCCAATTCGGCCGTGAAAAACCCCGTACCGCTCATCTGGGCAAAGGACCTGTCTTGCACGTGATCGCCATGGGTGCGAATAATACGCAATTCGCTGGCCACCCCTTGGTCACTCAATTGCCGCTGCAAAAAATGGGCTTGCCACAAAGCCAACTCGCTGCCTCGTGTACCCACTACCAAAGTCCTGGTCATACCGTGAAATTATGGGAACTTCCAGAAAACCCGGCTACTTCGTTGCGCGCAAGTTTTAAAAGTCTCATTTCAAGGAGTAAACCAGGGGCTTAAAACTTGCGAAAGCCTTGCATCTGGGGTTTCCCAGGTTTCTGAAAGCGGCTAGCGCGCCGCTGAAAGCGACTAGCGCGCCACCCGGCGCAACGGAGAACGGGCGATCTTTCCGTCCTTCAATTGGGCTTCCAGTGCTTGCCGGGCTCCCGTTACCGGCAGCGCAACAAATTTGCGCTCCAGGTAATCCAAAATCTTGTCCAGGGTTTCACGACTTGCCGGGTCCATGTTTTGCAAGTCGCGGGCAAACACCTCATCGACCGCGCGGCGGCGGAGACGGTGCACTTCCGATGGAATGTTGCTGAACATCCGTTCAATCTGACGCATTTGCCAGGCGCTGCGAAACTCTTCGACAAATCGGGCAATCAGCACTTTGGCTTTTTCCAATTCCTCTACCCGGCTGGCCAGATTAGCTTCGGCCACGCTGCGCAGTGACTCAATGCCCACGTAACGCAGCGGGAACTGTGCTAGAACTGTTGGATGAACATCCGCGGGAACCGCCAGATCTACGATGAGTTTGGTTCCGCGGGATGCGCTTATTTCAGCGCCAATTTCTCCACGCATTTCTGTGCCCTGGTCATTGCCGAGCAACTTGCTGTACAATGCTACGTCTACCACAGCACCCGGTGATCCAGTGCAGGTAATCAGCGCATCAAAGCCACCGACGTGGTGCGACAATTGCTCAAGCGAGTATGCCCTTGCCCCGAGGGACGATGCCAGCGACTCAGCATTAGCCAGCGTGCGGTTGAAAACGGTGTAATTCGAAAAGCCCATCGGCCGCAGGAATTTGGCCATCAATTGCATGGTCTGACCGGCACCAATGATCAGAATTCGGGCGTCAGGCGCGAGATTGGCGTTGCGCAGCGCACGGGCGGCCAGCGAAACCACCGAAACCGGATTTTCAGCAATACGGGTCTCTGTGTAGATGCGCTTAGCCGCCGGAATGACAAATTTGAAGGCAATCCGCAGGTCGTCGCCTGTTAGGCCGAGCTGTTGGCAATGCTCATAAGCTTGTCGAAATTGACGCAGAATTTCGCGTTCACCAACCACCAGGGAGTCCATGGACGCGGCGATCTCGTGTAAGTGAGCAATGGCATTGAGCCCTTCATAGGCTTGAACAGCTTGCAGCACGCCATGGTCGCCTTCCGGGGAAAGTTCCGGATTGATGTGGGCGAAAAAGGAACTTATGAAATCGACATCCAGGCCTTGATCTGCCGTAAACAAGTATACGACCCGGTTGCAGGTTTCCAAATAGAACAATTCTTCAAGGCCGAAATGCTCCCGCAAGTCGAGCAACTGCCGATCGCGGTTTTGAGCGTCGCCCTGTCGGGAAACGTAATATGCGTTTAACTGAGTAAGCGGGACGCGCTTGTGCGTAACAGTCAGCAGCTTGTATTGCTCCACAAAGGGTTCCTTGACGTGCTCCCAACCGTGGGAAAATTCCTGGGTGAAAACCGATCAAACACCACTTTGATCGACTCTCCGGTTGGAGCTTTAGGTTTGGTTTTTTTCAGGCGGTACTAACCGGCGCAAAGGCCGGATTTTTCCCCCTGGTTCAGTCGCAGACAAAGTTCCCGCCGATGCTCCGCTCAAATGTCATGGACGTGTCATTTCGGTACGTGACATGAATCATTCCAGACTGGATATCAATCATTTGCAACGTCAGCCAGGCAAAACAGTCAACGACTCAGATTGCACAGTATTGCTCCAATTTCCCGCCCGATCGCGCAACCGGATGGAAAACACCACCTGCTCCGAAGCAGCGCCCGGATCCTGCAGAATGGTGCGGGGAAGAACGACAGTTAAGACGCCAGTTATGGCAACTCCAGCCCCATCTGGTGCCAGCGGCGGAAGGTGGAATCCTTCGGTAAGCGGAAAACGCTCGTCAGTGATGTACACCACGGCCGAATCCGCCTCAAGGTAGCCAAGGTCGCCGTCGCCGTCTGTGTAGGCCAATTGAAACACTATTGAGTCTCGCAAAGCGACAATGGTGGAAGGGGTGACCGAACGAAGTTCAATGACGGGTTCGGGGGGGAGGAGAGGTGAACCACCTTCACCACAGGCGGCCAAAATCATTGCCGGCAAGAGGACGCCGAGCAGTTTAGCGAGGAATTGGACAGGTACAGCCATCGAGGTAGTTCAGTTGTGGGCAGAACCTGGGTTACTCCACCATAAAAGACATAAGCGACAGCAGGTAGGCCTGACTGCCATTCTCCGGCCACTCCGTGGGCTGGTCGTGTTGGCTGTCCTGGACGTACAACCGGACGAAATAGACGCGATTGCGCACAAATTCATCGGTGTTGATGACCAGGCGATGGTAAAAAGGTCCCAAGCCTATTGGGTCAAAGAAAAACGAACCCATTACAGGAGCGGCGGCGGGCAAAAGCTGCATGTCGCGGTAGGGTTCCTCTACGATGGCATAGGGATGGTCGCCAATCCGGGCTTTGTTAAACGTCATTTCAAAACCGGCGCCAAATTCCCCCTGGTCATCGAAGTCATAGATGCCAAAGTAAAAGGCAACTTCCCGGCCCGCAGGCAGGCGCATGGGGCTGACCACATCCAGGCGGTTCAGGTCGTAGCGGGTGCTGTCCCCCCGGTCAAAGGCCAGCCAGCCGTAAACCGAAGGCTGCACATTGGGAAGCACTGCGTTAACGCCCATCGCATCGGGCGACCCCTGGTCAATCCAGGTTCGAATGGCTTCCAGTTCACCTGGCGTCAGCGTGTCGTACAGCGGCATTCGCCCTAAAACGGCATCGTTTGTAGTAACGCGTTCCCACAACCAACTCTTGGCGCGGTTTCCCGGAACCACGCGGTACTGGAAGTTTTCGCCCTCGTCGTTTTTGATCACCGGATGGTAGACCAGGGTTTGGTAGGCGCTTTGAACGGTTCTGAAGTCGGGTTCGAAGTTGCCATCGTGGCAGCCCGGCTGGGCACAGGTAGGCGCAAAAATGTAGTGATGCAATCCCAAGAGACTGGAAGAGTCCAGGGGCAATTCCTCCAGGACACCTAAGCCATAATCGATCTGGTCGAATGGGTTTTCCGGAAATTCAGGATACACGGGAATCACCGTGCGTTCGCAGCCGGTCAATGCCAAGCCCAATCCAAAGGCCATCATCATCAGGGTTTGCCGCCATGAGAGACTACCCGCCCATTTCGTGGGGCCGGACTCGCTCTTCCTGGTCAGTACAGGCTTGGAAAATGGCAGAAAGCTGTTCATGGTCGTGGCTGGTTTCTTCCGTTCGTTGGGCTGGTCGTTTTAGGCCTGTCGTTAGGCTGGTTACTTTATGCCCAGGCTTCATCCAAAACCCTTCCCGGCAGCATACCGGAAGGAACAGCGTCCAGGAAGCCCAAGGCATGCGCGATGGTTGGAACGATATCAATCGATTCTCCCACGGGCGACGAAGGCGTGCCCACTACCCTACCTTGAGCAACCACTGACGACGGTCCTGCGATGAGCGCAAACACATCGCGGGAATTTTCATCCGAAGTATGGTCAAAAGCGCGCAGGCCGTTGGCGTCCACCAAGCCGTTGGGCTCCAGGTTGCGGCCGTGTTCGGGCATGCAGATTAAGAGCGTATCATTGGCCAGCACAGGATGCTGCTGAATCTTATCCCAAAGCCAGCCCACCGCATAATCGGCCTTGTGCAAGGCAACCAGGTATTCGCTGAAATTGTCGTGGCACACGTCTGAATTAGTGGTGTTAATGACCACCAGTTCCGGTTGGAAACGATCCAGAATTTTCCATCCGGTAGCGATGTTCGCGCCATCCCCGGTAAGAAGGTACGACGGCACTCCGTCTGGCAAGGGCAAATCGAGCGTATCCGCGCCACTGAGCAAATCCAGGTAGAGTTGCTGAATGGATCGGTTGTCTTGGTCAGAATTTTTGACGCCCGAAACCTGCCCAGGGCCTTGGTTGAAGAATCCATCCAATTGGGCTTTGATGCCTTTCACCCGGTTGGCCTCTTCTGGATGAAGGGTCTGCAAGCCGCCCAAATACTGAACCGCCGCTTCGCCCAAACCATAACCTGGCATTAGGTAATTGGCTCCGTACAAGGCCCCGTACTCCGGGTGCCTGCTGAAATTTAGCGAGGGATAAGGGCCCAGCTCCGTGCTCAGCCACCAACAACTCCGGGCGTTAGGCATTGGATCGCTGTGCTTGCGATAGTATTCAAAAACGGTTGGAAAGTCAGGGTTTAGGTTGAGGTTTAACCCCGTATCCGTATAGTTGCCGGTCATGGCCACGGTGTGCCCATTATAGTGACCGGTAGGTCCGGAAGCATAGCGCAGGTTACGGAAAAGGGTTCCTTGTTGGCTGAGTGGCGTGGAGAGAGCGGGTGCCCAGGGACTGTGCACCAACGATCCCCCTGGCACGGCACCGCTGAGCATGTTGGGCAGGATATTGCCTGAGGAACCGGCGCCTTGAGTGCTCAAATAGCCCATATCCACGGACTCCTGGTTGCGGATCCCTCCAGCAAACAGCACGAAAACCACGTGATTCACTAAGCGGCTGCCGGCGCGGGCAAAAGCCCTTCCCGAAGGCAGCAAAAACGGCGCCGTGAACAGCGAGGCTGAAGCCAGCGAGGAGTTGCGTAGAAAATCCCTTCGTTTCATCAGTAATAAAGGTATTCGTTGCTTAATAGGAACGCCCGGTAAACCTCTATTACGGTGGTTTCCGGGTCAGACAAGATTTGGCGACTTAGCGCGTAGCGCTCGTAGGCTGTAGGCAAACGCAGAAAAAACCGGAGGTAGGTCTGCTCTACAAAAGCTTCCGGATCGGTGTTCATTTCCGTTTCCGTAGTGAGTGTGGCCAGCACGGCATCATCCGCCAGAAAGTGGCTGATGACCAGCTCGCCAATCAGGTTCTTATCGCCATGGGCCGAGCGCAAGAGCGACAATTCATTTAAGGTTTCTGAGGGAATGGGCCGCAGGTACAATTGCGAATAGGCCGTGGAGACGAACTGAGTCGTTGTCTTCAATTTGTCCTTTTCAGCCGAAGAACTGTACACCGGTATGGTATCTATACCATAGATTAAGTTATCCACGATGACGTCGCGCTCCAAGGTGCGCTCACAAGCCCCAAAAAGCAACACGATGCCTAAAAAAAGCAGGTTCCTCAAAGACCGCCAAGGCTGGTGGCGAGACTGGAAAACAGCTCCATCTCCAGAAAGCGCCTTACTGTGCATAGGAAGAACTGGTGATGATGATTCGTTGCAAGGCCAGGTAATCGGTGGCTGGGCCCAAAGCATTTAAGCCCGAAATCATTTCGGCGGAATCGGGACGACGCCCGAGCAAATGACGGTACGCTTCCAAAACAAGCCCTTCGTAAAAGGGCGCTGAATGTGTAGCTATTTCTACAAAATCGCGTTTGGAATTACCATCCTGTAAAAACAGAAAAGCAGATCCGCCATCCACCATATAAATGCCTTGCAGCAACTCATATTCGGTGGGTTTGCGAAAGAAAAGATTCTCAAAAGTGGCCAGGACAAAGTTTTCGGTGCCCATGTTCACGTTGTCATAAATGCCGTTGTGAACAAGTCTGGCCAGGTAGGATTCTATGCCAATTTCCCCGTTCTTCCAATCCATTGCCCCGGACTGCAAGTTCAACAAATCATCCAGTTCTGGCTCGTAGAAGTAAGCGAGGGCTGTATCGCCAACAATAAGGGCAATATCGCGGAGGTAGCGGTACAAATCAATTTCCGCCTGCACCGTAAAACTGTCCGAAGCATTGAGGCATTTGCCCCAAAATATCACGTCAATATTTCTAAAAAATGAACTGCTTTGCTGTAAATCAGCCACGATTACAGTCAACGCGGAATCCGTTAGCCCACCCTGGCGCCAGGATTCAGTGAGGCCACTCAGTTCTTCCGATGTGGCTCCCCGGCCGAGCAAATCAATGTGGATGCGGTTGATCAGGGTGTGCAGTTCTACGGTGGACATGCCAGCATAAGGCGGTGGAGTGTTTCCCCAAATCACCACGTCCTCGCGCAATTCCTTATTGCAGGAGGAAAAAATGCCTATAACCAGCAAGACTGCGATCAAACGCATAAAAACCAGGGTTTATACGAATGCAAATACGGATTATTGATCCAAGTGTTCGTGCTAAAAATTTCTCCAGGGTTTAACGGAGAAATCGGACCTGGATTGTATGAAAAAAGATCCAGGTCATTATGGGAAATATACAACAATCAAAACGCAACGCAGGCACCCCTGTCCGTGCTTTTGTGACTTTGAATAAGCTGTCTCCAGACGCGCTAACCCTCTATTCCCCGATAATAAGGGTGTCGTAGGAGGCTCCATATCCCCCAAAAACACCTAAACCGCCATCAACATTGGAGGCAATGACTGTAGACGAGCTAAAAGGACCGCCGGAACCGGCATCAAACTCCAGCGTGCTCCAAAAATCATAGACAGGCTTGTCAATGGACGCCAGTTTCAGCACAACGGTATCCCCAGCCCAGAAAAAGCCGTAGGTGTCCTGATCAAACCCTGCGGACCGGGGTTGGCCGCGGTCCAGACTAAAGTCAACTGTTTGGCCATTGAAAAACAGGTCATCGATGACGGAACTTACCCCTGGGTAGAAAGGTTCATCTACGTCGCGCGCGGCATTATACCGACGGGTCCAATACCGGTAATAGTTTCCCAACGTATCCGGGTCACTGAACCGAATACTCAGCCGGAAAAGCGAATCAACAGCAGGGTCCGGATGAGGACGGGCAAAGATCGAGTCGGGCGCCACGGGAAAAGGCAAATACGTCGTGGAAGTTAACGTCTCCCCTTCGACCGAAATGGTTAAGCGATAGGTTTTTCCCGGCTGACCCAAAACGAGCGAACCGCCAAAGAGATCAACCGTGTAGAGGCAAATTTCGGGAAAGGTGGAAAGGCTGTCAGTCGACACTCCAAGCAGTTCTGCGGCCAAAGCCTGGTATTCTATAGGCAATTCCGACAAGCAAAGTTCAATCAGCGCGTATTCTGTCGTGCCATCGCTCAGCCGGATATCTGCACCGCGAACAAAGAAATCCGACAGGTTATTGGGGTCAAATGAACCAAAAAAAGGCGCGCTTCGGGTTAATAAAATGAAGGGCGGCATGCCCGGTTCAATGGTGCCTTCCACCACAATCTTCTGCTCAGCCTGGGGTAGATCCACCGTAATATCGGTTTCGCAAGACCCCATGAACAACACAGCCAAGACAAGCAGAAGCGCTGCGAACGCGTTGTGTGTTTTTTTCATCAGAATCGGAAGTTCCAGGTGATGGAGGGAATTACAGGAAAAAGACTGACCTGTTTGGCGGAGATATCCAGGGTTTCGCTGAATGCATCGCCTTCGATGTCGTAATAGATAAAGAAGGGATTTCTCCGGTTGTAGAGGTTGTAGACCGAAAAATTGAGGTCCCAATCAAACGCACGGGGCCGGTCATCGCGCTTGTCGGGCGAATAGGTCGCCGAAAAATCCATTCGGTGATAGGGTGCCAGTCGATAGCCATTGCGCGGGCCATACTCGTTGACCAAATTGCCCTCGATGAGGTAAAACGACAGCGGTACGGTAGTGGCCTGTCCGGTGCCGTAAACGAAAATGGAACTCACCGTCCAGCGCGAAGAAACCTTCCAGGTAGCAACTGCTGAAAGATCGTGCCTTCGGTCAAAGCGCGCAGGAAAGCGCTCTCCACCGTTCAATTCATCAAAATAGCGCCAGGTGTAAGAAAGGGTATATCCAATCCATCCGGTCAGTGGTCCTTTGTTCTTGCGAACCAAAAACTCTGCTCCATAACTGCGCCCACGGCCAAAAACAAAACTTTCTTCAATGTCCCGGCCTAGTTCCGGAACGTAGGAATCTTCAAATTCAATCTGATTCCGCAAGTCCTTGTAATAGATTTCTACGGAAGTTTCTATATCGTTGTCCAAAAGATTCTGGAAATACCCGAGCGAATACTGGATGCCGCGCTGTGGCTCAACGATGCCGGACGAAGGCACCCATAAATCGGTTGGCAAGGTGGAGGTGGAAGACGTGACCAGGTGGATGAACTGGTTGGTATAGGCCAGCCCAGCCTTGAGCGATGAATGAGCGCCCAGCGTATAGCGCATGCTCAAGCGCGGTTCCAATCCGTAATAGTCGCGAACCTTCTCCCCGCGAGCATACCGTAAGGTATCTTCTGGAATTTCGCGCTCATCAAAGACAACTTGGTTGTAAGGTCCTACTTGCTGGAACCAGGTACCGCGCAGCCCTATGTTGACGCGCATCCGCGATCCCACATTGAATTCATCCTGGATATACAGCGCCAGTTCATGCGCAAATTTCTGGTTGAGTGAATCCGTGCTGAACTCAGCAGTGCCGTCTGTGGCGTTGGCGCTATAAGGCGAAAAGCGATGAAACGTATAGTTAGCGCCAAACTTCATGCTATGGTTTTCAACGGGAAAGAAGTCGAAGTCCAGCTTGGCATTGTAGTCGCGCACGCCAGAGAACAGGGTAAACGAAAAGTCCTCGAATGTGGAGCCAACTTCAAACTGGTAGTCGTTGTACACCAGCGACAGGTTGGAAAACAATTGATCGTTAAACAGGTGGTTCCAGCGAACGGTCCCGGTGCGGTTGCCCCAGGGTATCCGCGCATTAAAGTCGTTGTCGGGCGAAACGAATTCGAATACGTCGCGGCCAAAGTACCCGCTTGCGTAAAGGCGGTCTTTATCAGAGAATCGATAGTTGAGTTTTGCGTTGAGGTCGTAGAAGAAATAGCCATTCCCTTCGAACTCAGTGCCTTTAATAAAAGGACGGGCCAGCAAATCGGCATACGTCCGGCGCCCTGAAACCATCAGCGAGCTTTTGTCCTTGACCAATGGCCCTTCAAGCGTCAGGCGAGAAGAGATGATGCCAACCCCTCCGGTGGCGTGCCACTCCTGGTTGTTGCCATCCTTCATGGCGATGTCCAACACCGAAGAAAGCCTGCCGCCGTATTGCGCAGGCATGCCCCCTTTGATCAGCGTCGTGTTTTTAATGGCGTCCGAGTTAAACACGCTAAAAAAGCCAAACAGGTGACCAGTGTTGTACACGACGGCTTCGTCCAGCAAGATGAGGTTCTGGTCTGCCCCACCCCCCCGCACATAAAAACCCGAGTTCCCTTCGCCCGCCGACTGAACCCCCGGCAACAATTGCAAGCTTTTGAGAATATCCACCTCGCCGAAAATGGCCGGCATGGTTTTGATCTGCTCTACGGACAGTTCCGTTTTGCCCATGCTCGTGCTTTGCACATTCTCGTCTGTACGGTCTGCTTTTACCACCAATTCGTTGATGAGAATGCTGTTTCGCTTGAGCGAGACATTTTGGCGAAGGTCAGATTGGAGCGAAACGAGCAGTTCCTGGCTTTCGTAACCGATGTAGGAAAAACCGACTTTGTAATCGCCAGCAGGCAGGGTGATGGAATAAAATCCGTATAAATTGGCCACGGTACCCCGACCCGGATCGTCTACCAGAAACACACTGGCTCCGATCAAATCTTCGCCAGAACCCGCGTCTTTGAGGTATCCGGACAAGGTATAGCGGGATTGAGCCTGAGCTGGAACAATAACCCAAAAGAACACCAGCAACCCGGCAAAAAATGCCTTCATGAACGAGAGAAATTGACCGGCGCAAGCCCCGGAAATCATTAAACAACAATCGCGCGCAAAACTATCGGTCCTTGGCGGACTGAGGTCACTCTTTTAAAAATTTAACTTGCGCCGTTTTATCGTTCTGCCGAACACGCAGCAGGTATACACCCGGGCTAAGGCGGCCAAGGGTGTTCAACTCCAGTACTTGTTGATCAGCAAGGGTAAAAGCCGCATTGAGCAGCATCATCCGTTGCCCGGTGGCTTGGAACACCTCAACCGTTGCAGGACCTGATTGCCAGCCGGATCCAGCGTACAAAATAGCATCCGAACCAACAGGATTAGGGAAAAGGGCCAGGTCATCCCCATCCGTAATGGCCTGAGGCTCAGCCAATTTGTAGTAAGCAGCAGCGAAATCAGGAATGCCATAACCTAAAAAATCGTCCGGCTGGCGAAACTGGTGGCCGCTTGCCTCAATGGCCCGCAATAGTTCAATATTGGTTTTTTCAGGATAGGCTTGCCAAAGGCAAGCAGCGCTGCCGCTGATAAGCGGTGCAGAAAACGAAGTGCCGTTGCCAAAGACAACCGTTCCCGAGGTGCTGACCAGGGCGGTAGACGCCCCGACAGCAGCCACATTCGGTTTGACGTCACCATCTGAACTGGGTCCCCGGCTGCTGAACGGAGCGTACAGCCCAAAGGCATCGACCGCCCCGACGGCTAACGCACTGTCGGCATCGGCTGGTGCACTGATGTACTTCCAGGAATTCCCGCCTTGGTTTCCGGCACTGACCACCACTAAAATTCCCCGCGACGCCGCCCAATCTGCCGCCCGGCTAATGATCGTTGTATTGCCGTCCATGTCGGCATAAGTATGGTCAAACGCGGCGTCTTCCGCATCAAATGTGGTATAACCCAGCGATGTGTTAATAATATCTACACCTTGCATATCGGCCCGCTCAGCACCCATGAGCCAGTAATCTTCCTCCACGATTCGCTCAAATTCCTCCACTTCAGTCAGGTAAAAGGCAAAGCGAGCATGCGGTGCCGTTCCTTCGTATTCACCAGGCAGAAAAGCAGTCAATGCAGAAAGCACTGCGGTTCCATGGCTGGAATAATTGTACACGGAGTCATTGTTTCTATAAAAATTCCATTGATCTACAATGCCGTTTCTCTCGCGCAAACGGTCAAATTGGCCCAGGGTATCTGCCCCTCGCCATCCGGCGTCAAAAACGGCGATTACGACCCCTCCGCCAGTAAATCCCAATTCGTGCAGGTAATCCGTGCGCAGCATCCGCACCTGAAAATCAGCCTGTCCATAAACTAAGGTAGGCCACTCGTCAATGTTCGCGGCATGGTCTGCATTCTGCCGCAACGGGGGAAGGGCCCCGGTTCTCTCCACAAAGGCTGCGCGATCGGCAAGATCATCCGCAGGGCTTTCCGAATACACACCCGGGTACCGATCAGCCCAAAACGGGCGCAGCGCATTGGACGGTTGCTCGGCTTGTAGCGACTCCAACGCCGACCTATATCGCCGCACAGGTTGAACGCTTTCCACAAAGGGCAACTCCGCAAATCGTGCCAATACAGCAGAGTTTTGCACCTCCACACTAGCGGCATTCAACCAGCGGCTGTGCCCGCGCACGGAAACCCCTTCCACCGTTGCCAGAGATTCCAAGTAAGGAGAATGAACGGGTAAATCGAGCCAGGAAGGAGCAATGTTTTGACGTTGCCGACGCTGGATGGAGCGCTCCGTCCAGCCGAGCGCAGGATCCAACATGCCCGGGGCTCGCAATCGGGCCTGGGCATCCGGACCTTTGTCGCTAAACGTGACCCAGTAGCGCTGAACCCGAATCTTGTTGGCTGGCTGAAGTGTGCTGGTGGCGGCAGGCTCCCCATGGAGTTGAGCGGTGCACGTGACGGGGCAAACGAACGCAATGAAAAAAGTGAAAAGCACTGGGGTAAAAACCTTCCAGGTGATGTGCATATCGGTGGAGCTTGCTGCAAAGAACGGCAGTTTTCCGCCCTTAGGCACCCTGTCCAAGGGTGGGAGGCTATTCCCAGCGGAGCAACTGCTGCTCGACGCTGTACCCGCATTCGGCCTTTTCAGTCCAGGGGCATTCCGGGCAAATGGTCTGGGTGGTCAGGTGCTCAAACTTGCGCCAGATCAAGCCTACACCTGCTGCGTAGCGCTCAGAAGCAGCGTTGTACTCGATGAGGTTTTGCTCGCCAATTTGGCCGACCGTCAGCGTGGAATCGAAGCGGAGGGCACCAATGGTTGCCGGAACGTGGAGGTCCTGGTAAGTATAGGTCCAGTCGTAGAGGTAAGCGAGGTTGTTGCAGGCCTCCACGGTGGGAATGCTCTCCAGATCGCTGAAAAACAAGTGCCCCTGCCAATCAGCGCTCGCTTGAACAGGAAAAACCAGCTTAATCGCGCGCAGGTTGTTTTCCACCCATTCCCCCCGGTTTTGCCAAATTCGGGCGATGCCAGTCTGGTGGTAGCGCCAGCTATCCGCCTCTGATCGCCGGCGGTAAATCAGCACCGGAAAGGACGGTCGGCCCTCTAAATCGCTGTATTCCAGGCCGATTTCCTGGCGAATGAACCAGCGCTGCGTATCGTTAGGCACCGTTTCGCGGTACAAAATGCTGTCCAATTGGTATTCCCATGCGCGACCACTTTGGAGGGGGAAATACTCTTCGTACCGGGGCAATTCCGGGAGCGTTTCTGTTTCGCAGGAACCCAAAACCAGCGCAAATGCGATGATCAACGAGGCCGGGAAAACCATCAAAAAGCACCGGGCAAGGTTTGATCTCATGGCAAAGGAATGCAAATGATGCAGCGGGAATTCAGGCAGGCTCCCCGGCAGCGGGTGCCAAACGCGCCAAATCAAAACTCGATTGAATGTGGCCGCCGCCTATCAAATCCTCGCCGTCAAAAAAAACAGCGCTTTGACCTGGGGCAATGGCCGAGACGGGTCCGAGAAATTCAACCCGAATCCGTGTTCCCTTTATACGATCCTGTTCCGTGAAAAGTTGGGCCATGGCTCCTGTATCCTTGTAGCGGATTTTGACCAAGGCCTCATGTCCCGGGGAAAGGCTCCCGTACTTCTGCAAGTTTATGTTGCTAACAATCATAGCGGTACGCTGCAAATCCTGCAAGGATCCGAGCACCACTGTGTTGGTTTCGGGGCGTATTTCGGTAACAAACATAGGCTCCCCGAAGGCCTTTCCCAAGCCCTTCCGCTGCCCGACGGTAAAGAAGGGGTATCCGTCATGCTCGCCGATCACGTTACCGGTCTTGTCCACGAACGCGCCGCCGCTGACCCTTTCCTCCAGCCCTTCGACCCGTCTTTTAAGAAAACCCCGGTAATCATTATCGGGGATGAAGCAGATTTCGTAGCTCTCGCCTTTGCTGGCCAGGTTTGGATAACCCATCTCGCAAACCATGGCGCGGATTTCGCTTTTTTGCAGGCCCCCCAGCGGGAACATGGTCCTTGCCATGCATTCCTGGCTCAAGCCCCACAGTACATAACTCTGGTCTTTAGAGTCATCAAGCCCGCGCGAAATGACGTAACGGCCGTTTTCCTGGCGAATGCGCGCGTAGTGGCCCGTAGCAATGAATTCGCAATCCATGGCATCCGCCCGGCGCAACAAGGCGTCCCACTTGATGTGGGTGTTGCACAAAACGCAAGGGTTTGGTGTGCGACCCGCCAGGTATTCCTCCACGAAATCGTCAATGACCGACTCACCAAATTCCTCCCGAATGTCAATAATGTAATGGGGAAAACCGAGGTCAACCGCCACCTGGCGTGCATCGTTAATGGAATCAAGGCTGCAACAACCGGTTTCTTTCTTACTGCCACCTGCGCTGGCATAGTCCCAGGTTTTCATGGTCATGCCGATAACCTGGTAACCCTGACGATGGAGCAATATGGCGGCTACGGTGGAATCCACACCGCCGCTCATGGCCACTAAGACTCTTCCCTTGCTGCTCATCAACCCGCTCATCAGCCGCAAAGGTACGCACGCGGGCAAGTGTTCCGGCCTGCTAAGCAAAAATGGAAGGGCTGTGGATTCTTTCTGTTTATTTTAGCCGGGCAAGGCAACGGATGCTGGTGCCGGGCAAAGCTGCGCCTTTCTGCGTTAACTATGTCGTTTCCAATCGCCAAAATCTGTATTCTACAAGAAATTATGAATATCATAAAATCAAATTTTATTGGAAAGAATTGGATATCACCTTGCAGCCCCAACTTCTGGTCAAAGGCCTTGCAGCGCTCATCCAGGTTGTGGGTGGTGGTTGGTCTTGTCGGAGTTTGGAGTTTGGCTGCCGCGGCGACGCCGCTCCAGCATACCGGAGCCCTTCTCGCGAGTGATTCTGAAAAGGAAACGCCCCTCGCCTCTTCCCTACTCTGGAGCATTACTGGCAACGGACTTGTGGATAGCTCCTGGCTGTTCGGCACCATTCATTTGATTGGGCAAGACGACTTTTTTGTACGGCCTGCGGTGGAAAGGAGTTTTGCGCAAAGCGAGCAAGTGGCGTTTGAAATTAAACTCGACGACATGGCCATGCTAATGAGCATGGGTCAGCTACTGTTGTTGCCGGAAAATCAAACGCTGAAGGGGTTGCTGGATCCCGATTTGTACGAACGGTTGCGAATTTGGATGGAAGACAGTTTAGGCGGCAGCATGGCACCTTTTGAGCGTCAAAAGCCATTTGCGTTGCTCCAGGCGGTGACGATGCAGTTAATTCCGAAAAATCCCGCTTCGTATGAATTGCATTTTTTATTGGAAGCCAAAGCACAGAACAAACCAATTTTTGGGCTGGAAACAGTGGCAGACCAGCTCGGTATTTTTGATTCTATTTCCCTTTCTGAACAAATTCTCTGGACGCTGGAAACATTAGAAAACAAGGACTCTATGGTGATGCTGTACGATGCCATGGTGGAAGCGTACAAAAGCGAAGATTTGGAAAACCTGGCAAAGCTTATGAAAGAGGAAAGCCCGGAATTTGAAGCCCACTCCGCAACATTGTTAGACGACCGCAATGAACGTTGGATACCAGGCATAGAAAATCTTATGAAAGAGCACCCGAGCTTCATTGCCGTTGGTGCCGGGCACCTGGCTGGTCCGCGGGGCGTTATTTCGCTACTCCGTGAAAAAGGCTACCGCGTAGAGCCGGTATTGCCGTAACAAATTTAGAAGTTAATTGCCAAGCCTGACTATCATAACATATTTAATTATATGATTGAAATTGAACAATTGTCCAAATCTTTTGAGCTGAGCAGAAGGCAGCGCAAAGAAATGGGCTCGGATTTTTCAGGGAAAATTGTTTACGCGGTGCGCGATGTGAGTTTGACCGCTAAACCGGGCCGAATTTTCAGTTTGCTCGGGGCTAATGGGGCGGGTAAAACAACAACACTTCGCGTGGTGGCCACCATGCTTCGGCCCAGCGCTGGCTCCGTTCGTGTTTGCGGATTTGACACCGTTCGGGACGCTGCTATTGTGCGGCGCAAGCTTGGTTTTTTAACCGGGAGCACCGGACTGTATACCCGATTGACGCCTGTAGAGTTATTGCGCTATTTTGCTGACCTACACGGCATGCCCCGCGATTTATTCGAGCAGCGCAAGAAACATTATTTTGACTTGTTTGACATGCATCCTTTTGCCGATCGGCAAATAGGAAAATTGTCTACTGGTATGAAACAAAAGGTTTCTATTGTTAGAACAGTATTGCACGATCCGGAAGTATTGGTTTTTGATGAGCCTACCTCCGGTTTGGATGTGATTACTGCCCGCAACATCATTGAGCTCATTCGCGATTGCCGGGCCCAGGGCAAAACCGTCATTTTTTCTACGCACATTATGAGCGAAGTGGAAATGCTCTCCGACGACCTTGCCATCATTCACCGGGGATCACTGGTGTTTTCAGGCACCTACGAACACTTTAAAAGCAACATGCAAACCAGCAATTTGTCTGACGAATTCGTTCGCCTGGCTACAAGCGCAGAAAAAGTATGAGCAATATCCGCACCATATTTCTCAAGGAGTTCAAAGATGTACTCCGAGATCGCAGGACCGTCTATGCCATGGTCTTGGCACCGGTTCTGATTTACCCGCTCATCATTACAGTTTTTACGCAGGTGATGCGACTTCAAAACGAAAAGGCTCAGGAAAAAGTGCTGAAGCTGGGCATTGTCGGCCAAACCCTTCCCCCGGAATTTGCTGCGGTTTTGGATCAATTTGGAAAAAACGAAACCATTCTTGGACTCTCTGAGGATACTGCCCAATGGATGAGCCTGATCGGTGACAGCCTGGATGCTGCCTTGGCTTTTCCTGCTGACATGGATACAAAATTTAATAGTCTTGAACAAAGCACTGTGACTCTCTACTACCGGGCCACAGAAGAAGAAGCTAGTAGCCGTGTTGAAGGCCTTCTAGCCGGTGCGCAGCAAATTTGGGTAGGCCAGCGTTTGGCGGCGCTGCAATTGGATCCTGCTGCAATAGAGCCTGTGCTCATCAAGCGGGTTGATTTATCCAGTTCACGAGAAAAAATTGGGCAAACCCTGGGTGCGATGGTTCCTTACTTCTTCATGATTTTCTGCTTTCTGGGTTGCATGTACCCCGCAATTGACTTGGGTGCTGGCGAAAAAGAACGCGGCACTATGGAAACGCTTTTGTCCAGTCCGGCCAGCCGCCTGGAGATTTTCCTGGGCAAATTCGGTGTAGTTGCCTTGGGTGGCCTTACCTCTGCCATGCTCGCCATTGGCAGTCTTGCGCTTTCCATCCAATTCAATTCGCAGTCATTCGGTGAGCTTCCCCCTGAATTCACAGAATCAATGAGCAGCATGGTTCAACCTGGCACGCTGGTGATGCTCTTTCTGTTATTGTTACCGCTGACCGTATTTTTCGCCTCAACCCTCATGACACTTTCCATTTCTGCCCAGTCGTTCAAAGAGGCGCAAAGCTTAATCAGCCCGGTGATGATACTTGTTATGCTGCCCACCCTGGTCGCGTTCGTTCCAGGCATAGAACTCACTACAACCAACGCGTGGATCCCGATCTTCAATGTTTCTCTGGCTGCACGTGACATTCTGGCAGGCACTTTAGCTACCGGACCCTTTATCATTGCGGTGGTATCGCTGTTTGCGCTGGCATTTCTGGGCATGATGGTCAGCCTGCGCTATTACAAAAGCGAGCGGAATGTCCTGCCCTCTTAGGTATTATGTTGCTGCAGGACGTTTCTCTTTCGGGCGAAGGGGAACCGGCTCATTGCCCAACACCCTGATTGCTTACCGGGCTCAAGGCGTTGCCATGCCAAGGGCAAAATTTCCACCCAGGAGACAACACTTTGCCGTCAACCGGGCATTGACCAGGAGTTAAAACCGCTGTTGGTGGGTAATTCCACTCAAAAGACTCTTCCAAGTACCGGACAATGGCTTCGTATGATGTTCCTGATTTTTGCATGTGCAACTCAGGAATCACAAAAAGCAAAAGAGAAACTTTGTCTGGTGGTACCTCGAGTACGTTTGCCACCATCGGTCGTATACGATCCAGAAACACCTGTAAGTCCTCATTTAAAGACAAAAAGGGGACTCTCGGGATTGTACCACTGCCTTTAATGGTCAATTTCAAGTTTTCCAAAGAAAATTGAGCATTAACGGTCGGTACTGCCGCAATAAGAACATAATCTCGGAGCCGCAGAAGAGTTTGCTGCCGAAATAGCTGTTCCTTCTCGCCTAATCCCTCCGGCCAGGTTTGCTGCCAAAACTCTACCGGAATGCACCAAATTGCCTGAAAAGATGATTTCCCTAACGGGATACGAAGCGTTTCGTCCAACAATAAGCGGGGCAAATCCACCTGAGCTTTCCCTGAAAATACGGGGAAAAACAAACATGCCATTAACGTTAAACTAAAAAAACGAGTATTCATGACTTGGTTTCAGCAACCCGCCTTGCTAAAATGCGGCAAATTGTTGAAAATCAGAGGATCGCAATTATGTAGATTTGCCCCCACATGCCCTGGCTAACCTTTTTGCAAGAAAACTGGGAATTACTCACCATTCCATTAGTAAGCGCCTTCGTGGGTTGGATTACCAATTTTCTTGCGCTCAAGATGACCTTCTACCCACTGGAATATTACGGTCTAGGCCCCTGGATCGGCTGGCAAGGTATTGTGCCCTCGAAAGCTACGCGGATGGCAGAAAAGTCCGTTGATCTTATGCTCGGTAAGCTGATCAACCTAGAAGAGCAATTCAGCCGATTGGATAGCGCCGCCATAGCTGAAATGACCAAGCCTGAATTGTTACTCGTGAGCCGTAAGATTCTTGACCGGATCATGCGCTCGCAAGCCCCCGGCATTTGGGGCAAAACGCCCGAAACAATTAAGGACCAAATAGCTCAACAAATCGCAGATGACCTTCCCGAAGCTGTTGAACTGATGATGGCTGACCTAAAAGACAACATCGACGAGCTCTTTGACGTCAAAACGACCGTTATCCAAACCTTGATCCAAGACAAGGCTTTACTCAATGAAATCTTCCTCACTTGTGGCCGTGAAGAGTTTAAGTTCATCGAACGATCCGGATGGTACTTCGGTTTTCTTTTCGGCCTCATTCAAATGACCATCTTCTATTTTTATGACCCATGGTGGGTTCTCCCTTTAGCAGGAGGAATTGTCGGGTATGCAACCAATTGGTTAGCCCTTAGAATGATTTTCTCCCCCCTTCATCCAGTCAAAATTGGACCTTGGAACATACAAGGCCTCTTTATCAAACGCCAAAAACAGGTAGCCGGCGAATACGCCAAAATTGTCTCCGAACGAGTTCTCAACACCACCAACATCTTTAATAACATCCTCTACGGCAAACGCAAACCAAAACTCATAGAAATCATTACCCGGCGTATAGATGCCATTATGAACCACACCACCCAAAACTTCCGATTCCTCTTGGACATCTTTGCCCAAGAACGCTACATCGTCGCAAAAAATATAGCCGATTACTACTTCATTGATCACTTTCCCATCCTCATCCACCAAATATCACCTTACGCCGAAGACGCCCTGGATTTAGAGAACACATTCAAAGAAAAAATGTCAACCCTATCCCCCGCCGAATTTCAAGGGTTCCTGCGCCCCGTATTCCAAGAAGATGAACTGAAACTAATTCTCATCGGAGCTTTGCTCGGGGTTATCGCTGGGATTATACAGTTGCAGGTTTTCTTTTGAAATGATATCTCCTAAAGAAAATCTTTTCCCTACCCATTCCTCAAAACTAAGAATTTCGAAACTTATCGGATTCCACTTGTTGTGCTTTTTCAATGACAAAAGTGATGACATTCTTCTTTCAATCCCCTTTTCCAATTTCGGTTTATTTAAATTATGAATAATATAATATAATATTTTATATATTATATAAAACCTATTAGATACTTTTCCTCTTAATGTGTAAAGCATTTTTCTAAATGCATCAAGTTTGGATTCAAATATGTCTAAT